>WNGP01003840.1_pt1 | contig 12587 bp, 17 predicted proteins | sample 5407671 | NCBI WGS metagenome assembly WNGP01 (sample SAMN13153381, study PRJNA577476) | soil metagenome | isolation source: 40 cm soil or saprolite under Garry oak tree replicate 2 | place: USA:California | collected 2016-06-15 | reverse complement strand
TCAAGCGGCCCAGGTACAAGAACGTGGGGCGCGCGGCCCGGGGCGTGGCGTCGTCGGGGCAATACCACACCGCGTCCACGCCGGGATAGATCACCTCGATGCGCTTGCGCGGCACGCCACGGCGCACCAGGTCGTCCCGGGTGCTGTCGGAGATCGCGTGGAACGCCGCGCGGCGGTAGAGGAGCGGCAGCGGCAGCTCCGCGGCCCAGACGACCGCCGCGGTGACCCAGTTCGCCTCCACGAAGGCGGTCGTGCCGAAGAGATGCGGAACGATGGCGCAGAACGGCATGGTGGTGAGGCGGCACAGGTAGAGCGGCAGCTTGTTGATATCCTCGACCAGGACGTCGTAGCGGCCGGCGGCGAGCCGCGCCCGGACCGCGGGCCGTGCCGCGAGTGCGAAGCTGTGACGCCCGCCGTGACGGCTCACCCGCATCCCGTCGAGCGCCACGTGCGGCGCGGCGCCCCGCCACCCGCTCGCCACGAGGTCGATCTCGTGTCCCCGCCCCGCCAGGCGGCCGAAGATCTCGTGCAGATGGATCTCCGCTCCCCCGGCGTGCGGATTCTCCCGGTCGTTCCAGTTGACCAGCAAGACCCTCACAGCGCACCCAGCTCCCGGGCGACCGTGTCGAGCACGCCGTTCACGAAGCCCGGGGCCTTGGCCCCCGCGAACCAGTGCGCGAGCTTGACCGCTTCGTCGATCACGACCCGCGGCGGCGTCGCCCCCTCGGCCAGCTCCGCGAGCGCCAGGCGCAGCACGTTGCGCTCCACCACGCCCACCCGCTCGAGCCGCCAGTGCTCCGCCGCCTCCCCCATCCGCTGGTCGAAGTCGGGGAGCCCGGCGATCGCCAGGGCGGCGAGCTCGGCGCCGCGATCGTGACCAGGCGTGCGCCGCCCGCACATGTCCGCCACGCGGGCCACGATGGTTTCGAGCGACGGCCGGCCGGAGAGATCCCACGCATACAACAGCTGCAGGGCGCGCGCCCGCGCCTTAGTCTCGGGGCGCTGCACGGCTCAGCTGCGCCAGGACGTCGATCGTCGCGAGCGCCGCCTCGGCCGCCTCGTATCCTTTGTTCCCCACTTCCCCCCCTGCGCGCGCCAGCGCTTGATCGAGCGACTCAGTCGTCAACACGCCGAACCCGACGGGGAGCCGGTGGGCGAGCGCCACGTTGCCGAGTCCGCGCGCCGCTTCGCCGGCGACGTACTCGAAGTGCGCCGTCTCGCCGCGGATCACGCAGCCGAGCGCGATGATCGCGGCATAGCGACCGCTCACCGCGGCCGTCTCCGCGGCGACGGGCAGCTCGAACGCCCCGGGGACCCAGATGACGTCCACGGCGCTCTCCGGCACCTGGTGGTCGCGCAGGCACCGCTCGGCGCCCTCGAGCAGGCGCTTGGTGACGATCTCGTTGAAACGGCTGACGACGACGGCCACGCGACCGGCGCGCGAGGCTCGGGGCGACCGCTGGGTGTCGGCCACGGTCAGTGGGTCAGCAGGTGGCCGAGCTTGTCCCGCTTGACGTCGAGATAGGCGCGATTCTCGTCCGAGGCCGGTGGCACGATCGGGAGGCGCCCCACGATCTCCAGCCCGTAGCCCTCGAGGCCGACCAACTTCATGGGATTGTTCGTCAGCACGCGGATCGACGAGAGCCCCAGGTCGAGCAGAATCTGGGCGCCGATCCCGTAGTTCCGCAGGTCCGCCTTGAAGCCGAGCTTCTCGTTGGCCGTGACGGTGTCGTGCCCGCCGTCCTGGAGCTCGTACGCCTTCAGCTTGTTGAGGAGGCCGATGCCGCGGCCTTCCTGATCGAGATAGACGACCACGCCGCGGCCCTCCTGCGCGATCATCCGCATGGCGCTGTGCAGCTGCCACCCGCAGTCGCACCGTCCCGAGCCGAACACGTCGCCGGTGAGACACTTCGAGTGCATGCGCACCAGCACGTTTTTCTCCCCCCGCACGTCGCCGTACACCAGCGCGATGTGCTCCGCCGCGTCCACGTCGTTGCGGTACCCCAGGATCCGGAACTCGCCGAACGGCGTGGGCAAGCGCGCATCCGCCACGCGGTGCACCAGGCGCTCGGTGGCGAGCCGGTAGGAGACGAGCTGGGCTACGGTGATGAATGTGAGCTCGTGGCTGACCGCGAAGCGCTCCAGCTCCGGCCGGCGCGCCATGGTCCCGTCGGCGCTCAGGATCTCGCAGATCACGCCCGCGGGATAGAGCCCCGCGAGCCGGGCGAGGTCTACGCTCGCTTCCGTCTGGCCGACGCGCTGGAGCACGCCGCCGGGACGGGCCCGCAACGGGAACACGTGCCCGGGCCGGCGCAGGTCGCTCGGAATCGCCGCGGGGTCGATCGCCACGCGGATCGTCGCCGCGCGGTCGGCGGCGGAGATGCCCGTGGTCACGCCGAACCGGGCCGCCGCGTCCACGCTGACCGTGAACGCCGTCTCGTGCGCTTCCGTGTTGTGCTCCGCCATGGGGGTCAGCCCCAAGGCCTGGCAGCGCTCGGGCAGGAGCGTCAGACAGATGAGCCCGCGCCCGTGCGTGGCCATGAAGTTGATCATGTCCGGGGTGACCCGCTCGGCCGCGCCGACCAGGTCCCCCTCGTTCTCACGGTCCTCGTCATCCGCCACGATGACGAGCTTGCCCGCGCGAATCCCCGCGATCGCCTGCTCTACTGTTCCGAACGACATAGCTGTCTCACGTATTTCCCCAGCACGTCCGCCTCCACGTGCACACGGTCCCCTACCTCGAGCCGCCCCAGCGTCGTCTGCGCCCGGGTGAACGGAATCACCGAGATCTGCACCAGCTCGGGGCCGGGAAGCGCATTGATGGTCATGCTCACCCCGTCCACGGTGATCGACCCCTGCGGAATCGACACCTCGCGCACCGCGCGGGGCACCCGGAGGTCGTACAGCAGGGCGTCCCCCCGCTCCCCCGACAGCACGACTTCACCCACCCCGTCCACGTGTCCTTGCACCAGGTGACCGCCTAATCGGTCCGCCGCGCGCACGGCCCGCTCCAAGTTCACGTGCCGCCCGGCGGCGTACTCTCCGAACAGGGTACGGCTGACGGTCGTCTCGATCACGTGGACCGTGAATCCGCCGCGCACCACACGCTCCACGGTCAGGCAGGCACCGTTGACCGCGATGCTCTCGCCCTTCTTCAACCCCTTGTACGGAGCCCGGATGGTGAGCGTGAGCCCCCGTCCCCCGTCCCCCGTCCCTTTTCCCCCATTGCGGGCGACCGCCCCGACGCGCCCTACCGCGCTCACGATCCCGGTAAACATGGCCGCTTATCCACTACCAGTAATGTATCGACCCCCAGGGTGCGGCGCTCCACCGGCACCCAGCGCGGCGCCTCGGCGAGCGGGACGTTCGGGACCCCCGGAAACGCTGCGATGGCGCCATCTCCCAGCCACACGGGCGACTGGATCCAGTGGAGGCGATCCACGAGGCCGTCGGCCAGAAGCTTGGTGCCGAGCGCGCCCCCCCCCTCGCACAACAGGGACTGGATCCCGGCCGCCCGCAGCTCCTGCAGCCCGTCGGCCAGCGACCCGGGGCGGAACACTCGGACCCCGCTCTGCTCCAGCGCCGCCACGCTCTGCACCGGCGCTTCGCGCGACGCGACCACCCAGGTCGGCACCTCGCGTGCCGTGCGCACCAGCGTCACGCCCGAATTCAGCATGGCTCGGCGGTCGAACACCACCCGCACCGGGGGCTGGCGCGGCGTGACCCGGCCGCGTGCCGTGAGCTGGGGATTGTCTTTCAGCGCCGTGGTGCCACCAACGGCAATGGCGTCGAACCCGGCGCGCAGCCAGTGCACGTATTCACGCGCCTCGGCCCCGGAGACCCACTGTGACCTGCCGGCCGCGTCGGCGATGCGCCCGTCGATCGACGTCGCGAGCTTGAGTGCGACGTAGGGGCGCTCGGCGTGCAGGCGGGAAAAGAAAAACGGCGCGTTCAGCGCCGCGGCTCCCTCCTGCATCGGCCCGAGTGCGACGTCCACGCCTGCGCGGCGCAGCACGTCGAGACCGCCGCGCGCCTCAGGATCCGGGTCACGGATCGCCGCGACGACGCGCGTGACCCCGGCGGCGAGGATGGCCTCGGTACAGGGCGGGGTCTTGCCGTGATGGGCACAGGGCTCGAGCGAGACCACGAGCGTCGCGCCCGCGGCCGCGGGACCAGCGGCGCCGAGCGCCACGACTTCCGCGTGCGGCCCGCCGTACTCGGCGTGGAAGCCCTCGCCGACCACGGCGTCACCCTGGAGCACGACCGCGCCGACGAGGGGGTTGGGCGAGACGCGCCCCCAGCCTGCGAGCGCCAGCTCGAGGGCGCGGCGCATCGCCTGCGTCTCAGAGGGAGACGCGAAGGCCGAGGCCTCCGAAGACATGCCCCGCCTTGGGATTGAAGCTCGTGAAATTCGTTGTCAGGTGTTGATCCTTCCCCGTCTGATAGCCGATCTCCCCCACGAGCTTCGCGGTCGCGAGATCGAGCCCCGCGTCGAGGAAGGCCACCTCGCGGTTGTCGCGCAAGTCGAGCGCGATGCGCTGGGGGTTGGTGAGGGGGCGGGTCGGATCGATGAACGCCACCTCCGCGCTCGAGGCGTAATGGTCCCATCCCACGCCGGCCGCCAGGTCCACGAACAACAGTCGCATGCTCGCCGTGGCCCGGACGCTCGTCGCGCCGAGATCAGTTGAGAACTGCGCCTCCGCGCCTGCCGCGATGTCGCCGTACTGGAGGCGGGGGAGGCGCCGGCGCATGATGCTGACCGACACCGCCGGAACCGCGAAGCCGCCGTGCAGCACGCCGATCCGCACGCCGTACCCCAGCCCGACGGCGACCTGGCCCACGCGTGCGGCGCTCGAGTCGACCGACAGGTCGCTCACGCCGCTCGTCGGGAGGAGCGTGGCGGAGGCGAGCGCGTCCACCGACAGGAATCCCGTCCGTCCTCCGTCGAGCAGGCCGAGGGCAGCCTCGATCACCGGCGCGGGGAGGAGCCCGTCGAAGCTCGAGGGCACACTCGAGCTGCCGGCGCTATCGGGATTCGGCACGGACACGTGAATCGCATTGACGCGCGCGGACACCGACAGGTGCCCGAGTCCGCGCAGGGTTTCGCCGGTGCCGAGCACCGGATCGCCGCCGCTCACGATCATCCCGGCGAGAGGATGGAACGCCCGCGCCGCATCGATGAACGCCTGGCACGCCCGGCCCGGGCTGCCGCCGTATCCCGCAGTGCTGCACTCGTTTTGCGCCGCGAGCGGCGCGGCCACGAGCGAGAGAATCGCGACTGCAACGGTGTAGCGCATACGTCCTCCTTTTCTTCAGCGCTCCGCGAACCGCACGGCGCGCGTTCCTGGCTGCACTTCCCCGATGATCCACGTCGCCACGTGGACCCGCTCGGCGGCGCGGCACACGGCTTCCACGTCATCGCGCGCGGCCACGGCGATCATCCCCACGCCGAGGTTGAACACTCTCCGCATCTCGCCGAGCGACACGCCGCCCGCCCGCATCAGGACGCGGAACACCACCGGCCAGGGCCACCCGCCCGAGTCCACCACCGCTTCGCAGCCCTCGGGCAGCACGCGCACCAGGTTGCCGGCGATACCGCCGCCCGTGATGTGGGCGAGTGCATGCACGCGCGCGAGGATCGGCGTGACGGCGGCGGCATAGCTGCGGTGCACGTCGAGTAACACCTGCGCCACCGAACGGCCGGCGTCGGGGAACGGGTCGGCGACATCGAGGTGGAGCCGCTCGAACACGACTTCCCGTGCCAGGGTGTACCCGTTCGTGTGCAATCCGTTCGACGCATAGCCGATGAGCACGTCCCCCGGGCGGATGCGGTCGCCGTGCAACGCCCCCCGCTCATCCACGACGCCGACGATCGTTCCCGCGAGATCGTAATGCCCCGGCGCATACAGGTCGGGCAGCTGGGCCGTCTCACCTCCGGCGAGCGTCATCTCGTGCTCGCGGCAGCCGCGCGCAACGCCGCTCACGATCGCGGCCGCGACCTCCGGCTCGAGCGTCCCGGTCGCGAGGTAGTCGAGGAACGCGATGGGACGCGCGCCGTGGACCAGGACGTCGTTGACGCAATGGTTCACGAGGTCCTCGCCCACGGTGTCGTGCACGCCCGCGCGCGCGGCGACGAGCACCTTGGTGCCGACGCCGTCCGTCGAGAGCACGAGGACCGGCCGCTCGACGCCGGGCGGGACGCGAACCATGCCGCCGAACGCGCCGATCTGTCCGAGGGCGAGCGGCGTGCGCGTGGTGCGCGCCAGCTCGGCGATGCGGCGCTGCGCCTCCCGGGCGAGGTCCAGGTGCACCCCCGCGGCGCCGTAGCGGTCGGTCACGCGCCCTCTCGCGCCTGCTCGTCCACGTCGAAGTGCACGAGCTCCTTGAACACGCGCACGCGCGCGCGCACGTCGGCGGCCGTGACGTGCTCCAGTCCCTGGACGCCGAACGCCTCCACCGCGAACGATCCCATCGTCGCGCCGTACACCATCGCGCGCCGCAGGCTCGCCGGGGAGACGTCGTCGGTGAGCGCGAGGTAGGCCATGAAGCCGCCTGCAAAGGCGTCACCCGCACCGGTGGGATCGAACACCTGCTGCAGGGGATACGCCGGGACCTTGAACGTGGTCTCCCCGTTCACGAGCAGCGCACCGTGCTCACCCTGCTTGATCACCGCCATGCGGGGCCCGTGGCCCAGCACCCACTGGGCCGCGCGATAGATGTTCCAGTCCCCGGACAGCTCGCGCGCCTCCGAGTCGTTGATCATGAGGATGTCGATGTGGCGCAGCAGCTCGAGCAGCAGGTCGCGCTTCGAGTGGATCCAGTAGTTCATCGTGTCGCAGGCTACGAGCGCCGGGCGCCGTACCTGGTCCAGCACGCCGAGCTGCAGCTCGGGATCGATGTTGCCGAGAAAGACGTAGCGCGCGTCGCGGAACGTGGCTGGGAGCTTGGGCCGAAACTCGGCGAACACGCCGAGGCGCGTCTCCAGCGTTTCGCGGCTGGAAAGGTCGTAGGAGTACTTCGCCTTCCAGCGGAACGATTCGCCGGGGACCCGCTCCACGCCGGACAGGTCCACGCCGCGCGCCTCAAGGGCCTTGAGCACGGCCGCCGGATAGTCGCTGCCCACGACGCCGACCACTTGCACCGGATGCAGGATCACGCCCGCGGCGCTGAAGAAGACGGCCGAGCCGCCCGGCGCGTCCGCCGTTTCGCCGAACGGGGTCGCGACCGAGTCGAGCGCGATCGATCCCACCACCAGGAGACCCATCGTCACATCCTGTCCGGGGCCACGATCCCGAGAATCGCGAGGCCGTTGGCGAGCACCTGGCGCACCGCCCGGGCCAGCACCAGGCGCGCCGCCTCCTCGGGCTCGCCCAGCACGCGGTACTTGTGATACCACGCGTGCGCGATCCGGGCCAGCCCCTCGAGGTAACCGGTGATCCGGTGCGGCTCGTACGTCTCGGCGGCGCGGGCCACGACGCCAGGGAACGCAGCCAGCTCGTTCAGGAGGTCCACCTCTTCGGGCGCCATGAGCACGCCCAGATCTACCCCCGCGGTGGACGTCGCATCGGGCTCCCGGGCCGCGACGCGGAAGATGCCGCTCATGCGCGCGTGCGCCATCTGCACGTAGAACACGGGATTCTCGTCCGTCTGGCTCTTCGCGAGATCCACGTCGAAGACGAACTGCGAGTCGCCGCGGCGCATCAGGAAGAAGTAGCGCGCGGCGTCCACGCCGGTCTCCTCGAACAGCTCGCGCAGGGTCACGATCTCGCCCGTGCGCTTGGAGAAGCGCACCTCTTCCCCACCCCGCATCACGCGCACCAGCTGCACCAGCTCGGCGTGGAAGAACTCCTCAGGGAATCCGAGCGCCAGCAGCGCCGCGCGCAGGCGCGCCACGTAGCCGTGATGGTCCGCCCCCCACACGTCGATGGCGCGGGCAAAACCGCGGTCGTGCTTGTCCCGATGATACGCGATGTCGGGAAGCAGGTACGTGTACGAGCCGTCCGACTTGCGGAGCACACGATCCTTGTCGTCCCCAAACGCCGTCGTCCGGAGCCAGAGCGCGCCGTCCTGCGCGTAGGTGTGCCCCCGCGCGGCAAGGTCCGCGAGCGCGCGCTCGAGGCGTTGCTGCCGGTACAGCTCGGACTCCGAGAACACCACATCGAACCTCACGCCGAAGGCGCGCAGGTCCTCGTCCTGCTCCGCCCGCTCGAATTGCAAGGCGATCGCGCGGCAGCGCCGCGCGCCTTCCTCCGCCGGCAGGTCCGCAAACGCCCGGCCCTCGCGGTCGAGCGTCGCCTGCGCCAGCTCGACTAGGTACGCTCCCTGGTAGCCGCCCTCCGGGAGCGGCGCCTCGCGCCCGACCTGCTGTTGCACCCGCGCCCACAGCGACCGGGCGAGCTTCTCGATCTGTGCCCCGGCGTCGTTGACGTAGAACTCACGCGTGACCGCGTGGCCGGTCCATTCGAGCAGCGACGCGAGCGCGTCTCCCAGGGCGGCCCCGCGCCCGTGGCCGACGTGCAGGGGACCCGTCGGGTTCGCCGACACGAACTCGACGTTCACCTTCAGACCGCCCCCCCTCCCGACGTCGCCCCGCCCGAAGTCCGCGCCACGGGCGAGCACCTCGTCCACGACGCTCGCGAGCTGCGCCTCGCCGAGGAAAAAATTGATGAAGCCCGCGCCCGCGACCTCGACCCGTTTCACGACCCCGGCCGGCAGTTGCAGGGCCTGCACCAGCTGCTGGGCCACGTCGCGCGGTTTCTTACTGAGCGCCTGGGCGAGCACGAGGGCCAAATTCGTCGCCACGTCCCCGTGGGCGGCGTCCCGCGGCGTTTCGAGCTTGAACTCCGGGACGGTGGGCACACCCAACTGCCGCGCCGCACGAACCAGCGCGTCGCGCAGCAGCTCGTGCGCCTTCACTTGTCGCCGGAGTCTTTTTTCTTGGGCGTCTCGGAGGCCTTGGACTCGGCCGGCTTGGACTCGGAAGACTTCGACTCACCCTCTTTCTTGTCCGGCTTGTCGCTCGCCTTCTTGTAGTCCGTCGCATAGAAGCCGGACCCCTTGAACACGAGTCCGGCGCCCCCCGAGATCACCCGCTCGGCCATCTTACCGCAGGTGGGGCACGGGAGGTGCCGGCGGTCGTTCATGCGGGGATAAAACTTCTCGAACAGGTGCCCGTTCGGGCACTTGTACTCGTAGGTCGGCATCGGACAACAACTTAAGCACCCTGCGACGGTCAGGTCAATGACGCCGCCGCGTTCACGGCGCGACCTGCCACCCCGTGCCAAGCTCCGTCGTGCCCCACTTGATCCGCAGCGTGCCGCGCAGCTCTCCGGACTCGCCTCCCGGTTTGGCCTCGGGGATCAGGTAGATCGAGAGCGACTCTTCCGGGTCGGACAGGGTCCGGCTCGTCAGTGGCACGCGGCCGAGGTCCTTGGCGCGGTCGTAGTCGGTGCCCCACTGCCCCGTGCCGCGGTTGACGATCAGCTGCGACCCGCCGCGCGAGTACCGCACGAACAGGGTGTAGTCGCCGCGCGGCACGCGCAGCTCGCCGAGCGTCAGATCCACGTCGGCGTGCAGGGTCGTAGCCGCGTTCGCGCCGAAGCGCCACACGGTGTCGAGCGGCACCAGGCCACCCTCAACCACGCGACCGCGGGCGTGGGGCTGCCCGTAGGTGATCGCGATGCGCGCGGGGCCGGCCAGCCCGGCGTCCTCGGCATACCAGCGCGTGCCGATGCGCCGCGCGTTGATGTGCACCTCGACCGAGGCGAGGCTGCTTGCGGCGATGCGCGGCGTCTCGGGCGCGGCGGCCTGCGCGACGAGCGCGGCGGGTGCCAGGAACAGGGCAAAGCGAATCATGGGGGTCTCCGAGCTAGGGCCGGGCGCCGCCGCCCTGCAGCGTGGCGAGCCCGCTCAGGATGAGAGCGCCCACGAAGTACGAGATGCCGGCCGCCGTGTATCCCGTCGGCCGGCTGACCCGATGCGTCACGGCGACTCCCACACCCGCGAGCCACACTCCGTAGATCGAAAAGGGGTTGATGCTGTTCAGCAGGGCGCCGAGAAAGGGATTGTCGCCCGCGTACGCCAGGTCCAGCCCCAGCGCCGGCCGCAGGTCTTCCATCGAGGCGACGCTGGCCGGGCCACGGAGCCAGAGCACGAGAGCGGAGACGGCGGAGAAGAATACGAAGCTCACAAACGAATAGGCGAGGACGCTCAAGAGTGTGCGATACTTCGCGTCCCCCGCGAGCAGCGACACGTTGATCCAGAGCAGCAGCGCGCCCACCAGCAGCATGACGATGAGGTTGAGCGGAAACAGCACCAGTCCGACCGTGGCCTGGGTCGAGGCGCTCGGCGCCTTCTCGAGCTGCTGCGGCGTGAGGTGCGACATCACCGTCTGGATGCCCGCCTCGTAGAACGGGCGGAGCGACACGGCGATGCCGAGCGCCACGACCACCAGCGCCGCGGCCGGGGCGAGCACGCGCGGCCGCTCCCCCACCCGCGTGAACACCGCTGTCGGGTCGGCCAGCACCTTCACGAGATCGAGCACGGCATCCATCGGTTACGCCCGGCCGCGCAGCTTCGCGACCCACCAGCGCAGCCCTACGAACAGGAAGCGCCAGTCGTGGAAGAACTCCGGAGGCTTCCCCTCGACGTAGTGGCCGATGAACTGAAACGCCCACCCCACCACGAACAACAGCACCGGGACGGGCCACAGCCGATGCCAGAAGACACTGACCGCGAACAGCGGCAGCGACAGGGCGATCATCGGAATGCCCAAGGTGTGGCACACCCGGTTGATGGGGTGCTGGTGGCTGCGGGAGTATTCCGCGATCCAGGTCTCGAGCGGCTTGTTGCCGAGCATGGCGACTCTCCGTGAACGCCCAATGGGAAGCTGCGGGGCGAAGCTGCCCGGCGCAACGGCGCACTACACCGGTGTGGCCGCGTCGGGACCGACCACCGTGGTCCACTCCCGCACGCGCCAGCGCGTGACGAGACCGTTGGTCACGTACGGATCGGCGGCGGCGAACGCTTTGGCGACGTCGGGCGACGCGCCGCGAAACAACAGCACCGCGCCGTCTACCGGGTCGGCGAGCGCGCCCGCCAGGACCAACTCGCCCCGGCCCACGGCCCGGCGCGCGTGGGCGAGGTGCGCGGCGCGAAACGCGAGGCGGCGCTCGGCGTACCCGTCCACCACGTCGTAGAAGAGCAGATAGTGCACGTCAACTGAGACCCGACGGGCTACTCGCCACCCTCGTACTTGAACGAAACCTTGATCTTCGCCCGATAGCTCTCGACCTTGCCGTCCTTCAGCTGCATGTCGAGCTGCGAGATCTCGGCCACGCGCAGGTCCCGCAGCGTCTGCGACGCGCGCTTCACCGCGGCCGCCGCCGCCTTCTCCCAGGACTCGGTGCTGGTGCCGACCAGCTCGATGACTTTGTAGACGCTCTCGGGCACGGGGATCTCCTGATCGGGGTGCGTGGGTGAGGGCCCAACAGATCGAGCGTAAGCTGCGGGCCCGCGCACCCGCAATCAAGCCGGTCGCTCGCCGCGGTAGGCAAGGCGTCCGGTGAGGATCAGGAGGAACATGAACGCAGCGACACCGCACGCCGCCGCCGAGACCAGCAGCGGCGGCAGGCTCTCGGCGCGGACCCGGTCCCAGTTGTTGAACCGGAGACCGATATCGCCGGACGTCAGGGCCCTGGACCCACCGTCCTCCACGAGCCGGAGCTGTCCGGCCTCGAGCAATTCCTCGACCGGCCTGCCACGAGCGTAGATCTGCGCGCGATCCCTGCCTTCCGCGAGCGGGACGAGCATGGTCGGTGGGGTCCACCAGATGTCGGGCCGCCGGGACAGCTCCCGGTACAGGGGCACGGCGGCGATCAAGAAGAGGGACACGCTGAGGCCCAGGAACACAAGCCGGATGCGAGGGGGCATGGGGTCCTCCGTGGTGGTTAGCGGTGCGCGACCCGCAGCTCGGCCCACTCGACGGCGTGAGCTTCGATCACGTCGCGGACCTGACGCTCCCGCCCGGTCAACGTCGAGCCTCCGGTCTTGACCTCGACAAACACGACGCGGCGCACCTCACCGTCGTCCAGGCCGTCGAAGATGACGAGATCGACGGGCGTGCCGAGGAAGCGCGCGTCCTTCGGATTGTAGCGGAATTCGGGAAGGTACGGGATCAGCTGCTCGTAGACCTTCCCGATCGTCACCGCCTGACTGCGCTGAATCGCGTCGCCGCGGATGGCGGTTGTGTAGCGGCCCTTCCACGTCAGGAAATACAACCACGCGATCAGCAGCCCGATCGCGATGCCGACCACGAGCGGGAGCAGGACCGCGGACACGGAGCCGCTCAACGCGCCAGGTCCGTGACCGCCGCGCTGAGGGTCCGCACCTTCGCCTGATCGGCAGCGCCCGGCGCTTCGGCGGAGAGCTGCGCCGCGAGCTGCGTCAGCGCGTCGCGGCGCGGCTGGCCGGACAATCCTTCGGCGCGGGCCAGCGCATTCCGCGCAGCAGCCACGCTGTCGGCCGTGAGGCCGTTCGAGCGAGCCAGCTGATCGAGGTAGGCGCGCGCCACCACGAAGCTCGCGGGC
>WNGP01004014.1_pt1 | contig 12588 bp, 5 predicted proteins | sample 5407671 | NCBI WGS metagenome assembly WNGP01 (sample SAMN13153381, study PRJNA577476) | soil metagenome | isolation source: 40 cm soil or saprolite under Garry oak tree replicate 2 | place: USA:California | collected 2016-06-15 | reverse complement strand
AGTCCCTATCTGATAGTGCCTGAACACCTTGGGGCGATAGCCATGCACAGTGGGCAAGGCACAAGCACAAAGGGCAGCATCTTCTTGCACACAGCTGGAGAATGTTTGCCACAGGGTTTCACGCGACGCGCCCCTCCGAATCGGTGGGCGTGCTGGTTCCTCCGAAGCGCCGCAGAGGAAGTTATGGAGGAGATCGGTTTGTTTCAGTGAGCGGGACGACTACAGGTTGTACATCAAAGGAAGTAAACTCAGTGATGAACGCGAATTTGAAACGCCTGCAAACGCCCCGGCAGATGTACGGCAATGCGTAATGCAACGTCAAAGTGGCGACCATCGTAGCGTAGCGCGATCATCGGATCCAATCGAGAAGCGCGCCACGCCGGCAGAAAGCCGACAATCGAAAGAATGAGATGTTCCTACGCCGTGGCGGTTGCGGCTTGTGCGGCGGCTTCGACGGTGTAAACCACGACAGCCTTTTTGCCGCTGTGCCTACCGAAAACCTCGTCTGGCCCATTACGGCTCCCGCGGGGCCCCTGTAACATGCGTTACACACCCTCTTTGCATCTTGTTGATTTCAAATGTGCTTCTAGTTTTGGCGAGGCACAATTTTCGGTAGGGACAACCGATCCCGCATAAACTATCGCGCACTCAGTTGCGGCTTCTCGCTACTCCGACGCAGACTAGTCGAATACCACTGTCTTGTTCCGGTACAACAAGATGCGGTTCTCGACGTGCCACCGCACGGCGCGCGACAGCACCACCTTTTCTAAATCGCGACCTTTCTCCAGCAAGTCATCGAGCGAGTCGCGGTGCGAGATGCGCACGACACCCTGCTCAATTATGGGCCCATCGTCCAGCACCTCTGTGACGTAGTGGCTGGTGGCCCCAATCAACTTCACTCCACGCAGGTAAGCCTGGTGATAAGGCTTGCTGCCTACAAAGGCTGGCAAAAACGAATGGTGAATATTAATAATCCGGTTTGGATACTGATTGACGAATTCATTTGACAGAATCTGCATGTAACGCGCTAGCACGAGGAAATCGGCGCCAGACTGTTGTAGCAACTCGAGAATGTTCGCTTCCGCCTCCTGCTTGTTCTCCTTGGTGAAGGGAATTGTAGCGTAGGGAATCCGGTAGAACTCAGCAATCGCCTGGTTGTCCGGATGGTTCGAGATGATGAGCGGAATTTCGACGTCCAGCTCGCCACTGCGGTGACGGTAGAGCAGGTCGACTAGGCAGTGATCATATTTCGAAACCAGAATCACCATCTTCATGCGACAGCTGGATTGCTCCAGTTTCCACTTCATCTCGAACTTCTCCGCGAGCGGCACAAAGTGCCCAGGGAAATCAGCGAGATCGATATCGAAATCGTAGGCATCAAATTCTACGCGCATGAGGAATAGGTTCGACTCTTCATCGGCATGTTCATCGGCATGCAGGATGTTGCCGTTGTGCCGGAAAATGAAATCGGCGACCGACGCAACTATGCCTCGACGGTCAGGGCAGCTGATCAAGAGTATGGCCGACTTCTTCATCGCGAAACCTCATATTGTTTCGAGACTCCCTGCTTGAGTGTGCCATAAACCAAACGCATGCGTTTCAACATTGCAAACTCCACTCGCAAACACATCACACACGTGTAAAGCTGTGGCTGGCGAATTGTTATGTCGCCCATGATTCCCCGCCCTGCTGGCATTCTGCGATGCGCCATACGGCCCAACTTTTGAACGTTAATCACTTCCGACAACGTTGCATGAAGGCACGGCTAGACACAAACTATTCCTCACGCGATGTACTCGAAAAACCTTCGGCAGTTCTTTGGAGATCGCCATTTGATCGACATCCACCGGCGGATGGTCGAGGAGTACCGGGAGTATCGACGCCGCCAGCCGTCGCAGCGCAATCCAGAGATCACTGTCAAAGGAGCAACCGTCAACCGGGAGATGGAATATCTCCAGTGCATGTTCCAGTTCGCGGTCACTCGGAACTACATCGCCGAGAGCCCCGCTGCTGGTGTCAGGCATTTCGATGAACGGCCCGAGCGCCCAGCAAAGCGCATGCTGAGCGTGGAAGAGGAACAGCGAATCTTTGAAGCTGCACCACCCTACCTCCGCGTTGCGATCATTTTGCTCGTGCAGACGGGCGGAAGAAGGTACAGCGAAGGACTTTCCCTACGATGGGATCAGGTCGATCTCGAAAATCTGGTTATTCACTTTGCCGACTGAAAGCTTCTCGCGCGAAAGCTTCTATGCGGGCCGGCTAGACGGCAGGGACGCCGTACCTCGTCGATAGCAACATGCTTCTCCGGTGGGTCAAGCCGACCACAGCGATTGTCCTCTTCGCTTGTGGCAGTGCACGATCCACGAACCAGAGATTCATAAGATAAACGACTGCGATAGAGGCAAACCTGTCGAAATATTATTCGAAAGGCATTACCGCCAAGACCGTCGTGCCTGAACCTGTTGAATTAATTTTCAAATTTACGCCTAGTTGACGCGCGTTTTCACGCAAGCCAGCAACACCCATACCGAGCACAACACTGCCTTCCTTAAAGCGGTCCAGAACGCCCGGCGGCAGCGCCTGGCCCTCGTCGGTGACATCCAAAATAAGGTTCCGCCCCTGTACTGTGATGCGCACTCTCACCAACGCGCTTCCCGTGTGGCGGAGGATATTCGAGAGGCTTTCCTGTACGATTCGGAATAACAGTAGCTCGGCGTCTCGCGACAACCGCGTCAGCTCCTCGGGAAACTTAGTTTCCACCGGGATTCCGGTTCGACTGGTGAAACCATTCAGATACCAACGTAAAGTCGTCAGCAAACCAGTTTCATCGCGTGACTGCGGATGCATATGGGAAGAGACATTTCTGATCACGTTAGAAGCATCCTCGGCAAGGTTCAGCATTTCGTCGAGAATGTTCGAGGTTGTGGCATCAAGGCCGTCGCCTCTAGGCTGCCTCAAACTATAGAGCTTCCCGGTAAGTGCCGTCAGGAGGGGGCTGGTCCGGTCGTGTAGTTCTAGCGAAATGCGTCGCCGTTCCTCGTGCTGCGTCTGAAGCAAGTGTCCTGGAAGCTCGCTGAGAGCCTCCTCCGCAACCTTTCGTCCCGTGATATCTAGAAGGACGCCGTCCATGAAATGCTGCGTTCCTGAGTCTCCGGCAACTGCTTGGCCTCTATCGAAGATCCAGCGAATGCGGCCGTTACGGTGGAGCACCCGATACTCCATGGCGTAGGGACTTCGTTTCCGAACGGCCTCTTCGAGCGTCTCGGAAAAGGCGCGCACGTCGTCGGGGTCCATGATGCTGATGTAGGCCCGTCGCCGTTGCATGAAATCGGAGGCCGGGTAGCCGGAGAGCCTGTCGATAGGATCAGTGACAAAGAGCATGTTGAACGGAGGCAATGCCTCACGACGATACATGGCGCCCGGAAGGTTCGTGACCATCGTCCGGAAACGCACTTCGCTCTGTCGAAGTTCCTCCGTCCTCTTAAATAGATCAAGGAAGGTGCATACCTTGGCCTTCAGCACTTCGGGCATGAACGGTTTGAAGATGTAGTCGACGGCACCCACCGAATAACCCCTGGCGATCTGGTCAGGGTTTGCGTCCGCAGCCGTAATGAAAATGATCGGCGTGTCCCGGGACTTTTGTCGTTTGCGGATGAGTTCTGCCGCCTCGAATCCGTCCATGTCGGGCATGCGCACATCGAGCAGGATCACTGCGAAATCCTGCCGGAAGAGAAGTCTGAGAGCCTCCTGGCCGGATTTTGCCCTGACGAGATTCTGGCCGAGGTCTTTGAGGACGGCCTCGAGGGCGACAAGATTTTCCTCTCGGTCATCCACAAGAAGGATGCTTGCTTTGCGCCGCGCGTCTTCCACGTCTGGGAGAGATGCGACAGATCCTGATCTGGTTACCTGTTCCTTCATTTTCTCGAACCCTACTTTCGCAGCACCGTGTCTGCAACGGCTCCTCAAACCGAGTTCTATGATTGCATGGCTTCGCTCGCGCTCTTCTCCGGCAATGGATCCGGTAGAAGAGCTCCGGATGTCAGTTCCTCGAGGGGGTTGAGGGCAAGCTCAGCAGCCATGACTCAAGTCACTCCTGGGGACAAAGCCACACTCGAAGCTGGGAAAGGAGTCGTTCCGTGTCGACAGGCTTTGGAATATAGTCTGAGGCGCCCGCTTCGATGCACCGCTCGCGGTCTCCTTTCATGGCCTTTGCTGTGAGAGCAATGATCGGCATGGCCCTGAAGCGCTCGATCTTCCGGATCTCCCGCATTGCCTCGTACCCGTCCATCTCGGGCATCATGATGTCCATAAGAACGACGTCAATCGCCGGACTTGAGGCCAGCTCCTCCAACGCCATCCTTCCGTTTTGCGCGAAGACAACGTTCATTTGGAGCTGCTCGAGCTTGCTGGAGAGGGCGTAGATGTTCCGCATATCGTCGTCCACCAGGAGAACGGTCTTGCCCGCGAGCGCAGTGTCCTGCTCGACGACAGTCTGGAGCATCCTCCGCTGGGGAGCACCAAGGCCGGTCGACGGGCGGTGGAGGAAGAGCGACACTGCCTCTACAATGCGTTCCGGAGAGGTCGCGTCCTTGACAACAATGGCGCTGGTCACTGTGGAAAGATGTGCTTCCTCCTCCGCGGAAAGGTCCCGCCCTGTGTGAACAATGATCGGGAGCTGAAGGAGTCCGACCTCCGATTTAATCCTTTCGATCAGTTCGAGGCCACTTATATCAGGCAGCTTGAGATCGAGTACCAAGCAGTCGAGAGGCCCGGACTTGAGGATTTCAAGAGCCCCGGCCGCTGTGCCTGCTGCCTTTGTTTCGACGTCGTCTCCCGAGAGGAGTTCAACGAGGTTATTTCGTTCGATTTCGGAATCCTCCACGATAAGAAGGTTTTTCTTTCCCCCGTCAAGGAAGGTCTGGATCTTGAGCATAGACCGAACGAGATCCTCCCTTTCAACGGGCTTCCTGAGGTAGGCAAAGGCTCCCAATCGGAAGGCACGCTCAGGGGCATCGCCCCCCGAGAGGACCTGGACGGGAATATGACGAAGTTCGACATCATGCTTGAGGTAATCAAGGAGCGCCCACCCTTCCACGTCCGGCAACCGAAGATCGAGCGAAATCGCCTGCGGTCTAAATTTTCTCACCATCGCAAGTCCCGCCTCGCCCGTAAAGGCGATTAGGCCTTTAAACCCATGTTCCCGAGCAAGATCGAGGAGAAGACTTGCGAACGTAATGTCGTCTTCCACGATGAGGAAGATCTGATCGCCAGGCTTTAGATTGTTGCGATCATCCTGGATGTCGCTTGGCAGTGGCGCGAAAAGCGCCTCGTCCGCGATGGAAAACACGCCTTCTTCGCGGGACGTCGACGTCTCTGGGGAGATGACCGTCTCTTTCGGGCTCTTGGGCCTGAGAGGAACGTGATGCTGGGGAAGGTAAAGCGTGAAGGTACTCCCTTGGCCCGGTGTGCTCTCCAGTTTAATCTCCCCACCCAGGAGCTTGGCAACTTCCCGCGAAATCGAAAGCCCTAGCCCCGTCCCGCCATATTTTCTGCTCGTGGACGTGTCCGCTTGTTGAAAGGGCTCGAAAATGGTCTGGTACTTGTCGGGCGGAATTCCTATCCCCGTGTCCTTGACGGCGAAGGAAACCACCATATCCGCGTTACCGAGAATTTCATGGTCTCTCGTCCAGCCTCGCCCGGCCACACCCATATGCAACCGGATCTTGCCCTCGGAAGTGAACTTGAAGGCGTTCGAGAGCAGGTTCCGAAGAATCTGCTGGATGCGCTTCGAGTCCGTTTCGAACCCCGGGGGAAGGCTCGGATCGAGTTCGACTTCAAAATCAAGCTTCTTGGAGAGCGCGACTGGTCGGAAGTTCGCCTCGACCTCGTTTTGGATGTCCTTGAACCGGACTTGGCTCACGTCTATGGACATCGTCCCGGACTCGATCTTCGAAAGGTCAAGGATGTCATTGATGAGCGAGAGAAGATCGCTTCCGGCCATGTGGATCGTTCTGGCATGTTCCACCTGCTTGGCCGTGAGGTTTCCTTCCGTGTTCTGGTGCAGCATCTTCGAGAGGATGAGAAGGCTGTTTAAAGGCGTCCGAAGTTCGTGCGACATATTCGCCAGAAAGTCGCTTTTGTACTTGGAGGTCATCTGGAGCTGTTCCGCCTTCTCGTTTAGCTCCGCGTTCTTCTGCTGGAGCTCCGTCGTAAGAGCCTGGGAGCGTTTGAGGAGGTCTTCGGTACGCATGGTGGCTGCGATCGTGTTCAGCACGATTCCGAACAGCTCCATCAGCTGGTCGAAGAACGTTTGGTGGACGTCACTGAAAGCTTTGAAGGAGGCCAGGGTGATCACCGCCTTCACCTGCTTTTCAAAGAGAACCGGGAGCACCACCACATTGGCGGGCTTGGCCTCGGCGAGCCCCACGTTGATCCGCCAGCTCTGCTCCGGGAAATCGCGGACCACGAGTTTCTTCCGATCCCGTGCGCATTGCCCGATGAGCGTTTCCCCAAGTTTGAAGCGGGGCTGAAGTTCTCTCGTGCCTCCGTAGGAGCTGACCAGGGAGAGCGGCTCCTCGTCGCTATCCGAGTCGTCATAGGTGTAGAAGACCCCGTGCTGGGCTTCGACGAGCCCTGCAAGCTCAGACAGTATCTGTTGGGCCACGGTTTGGAGATCACGCTGGCCCTGTAGCATTCGGCTGAACTTGGCAAGGTTGGTCTTGAGCCAGTCCTGCTCCGCGTTCTTTTGCGTGGTGTCGCGGAGGTTGCGGATCATCTCGTTGATGTTGTCCTTGAGGACCTCAACCTCGCCCTGCGCCTCGACAGAGATCGACCTCGTGAGGTCTCCCTTGGTGACGGCGGTCGCGACATCCTTAATCGCGCGGACCTGGGTCGTGAGGTTCGCCGCGAGTTGGTTCACATTGTCCGTGAGATCCTTCCAGACGCCGGCCACGTCTTTCACCTGGGCTTGGCCGCCGAGCTTGCCCTCGGTACCGACCTCGCGCGCCACGCGGGTGACCTCGGAGGCGAAGGCGTTTAGCTGGTCCACCATGGTATTGATGGTCTCCTTGAGTTCGAGCAGTTCGCCCTTCACCTCGACGGTGATCTTCTTCGAAAGGTCGCCTTTGGCAACGGCCGTCGTCACGTCGGCGATGTTCCGGACCTGGCTCGTCAGGTTTGAGGCCATAAAGTTGACGTTGTCGGTAAGATCTTTCCACGCGCCCGCCACTCCCTTCACGACCGCCTGGCCGCCAAGCTTCCCGTCCGTTCCCACCTCTCGGGCTACGCGGGCGACCTCGGAAGCGAAGGAGTTCAGCTGATCCACCATGGTGTTAATCGTGTTTTTTAGCTGGAGGATCTCGCCCTTAGCCTGGACCGTGATCTCCGGCGAGAGATCGCCCTTGGCGACAGCCGTGGTCACTTCCGCAATGTTGCGAACTTGGTTCGTGAGGTTCGAGGCCATGGAGTTCACGTTGTCCGTCAGGTCCTTCCACGCCCCGGCCACGCCCTTGACCTCCGCCTGGCCCCCCAACTTGCCTTCGGTGCCCACCTCTCGCGCTACGCGCGTGACCTCAGACGCGAAAGCGTTGAGTTGGTCCACCATGGTGTTGATCGTGTTTTTGAGTTCGAGGATCTCGCCTTTTGCCTCCACGGTAATTTTCCTCGAGAGGTCGCCTTTGGCGACGGCGGTCGTCACGTCGGCGATGTTGCGCACCTGGTTCGTGAGGTTGGAGGCCATAAAGTTGACGTTGTCCGTCAAATCCTTCCAAGCACCCCCCACGCCTTTCACTTTCGCCTGGCCGCCGAGCTTGCCCTCGGTGCCGACCTCGCGCGCCACGCGGGTCACTTCGGAACCAAAGGCATTGAGCTGGTCCACGGTAGTGTTGATGGTCTGCTTAAGCTGCAGAAGTTCTCCTTTTACCCTGACTGTAATTTTGCGGGAGAGGTCGCCTCTTGCGAGAGCGGTCGTAACTTCCGCAATGTTGCGAACTTGGTTCGTAAGATTCGAGGCCATGGAGTTCACGTTGTCGGTCAGGTCCTTCCAGGTTCCTCCCACCCCCTTTACTTGGGCTTGGCCGCCCAGCTTTCCGTCGGTGCCCACTTCGCGGGCCACGCGGGTCACCTCGGAGGCGAAGCCGTTTAACTGATCCACCATGGTGTTTATGGTGTTCTTGAGCTGAAGGATCTCGCCCTTCACTTCCACGGTGATCTTTTTGGACAGGTCGCCTTTTGCAACCGCCGTCGTGACGTCGGCGATGTTGCGCACCTGGTTCGTGAGGTTGCCCGCCATGGAGTTCACATTGTCGGTCAGGTCCTTCCACGCCCCGCCTACGCCTCGGACCTCCGCTTGGCCACCGAGCTTCCCCTCGGTCCCCACCTCGCGGGCGACACGAGCCACTTCCGACGCGAAGGAATTCAGCTGGTCGACCATCGTGTTGATGGTCTGCTTGAGCTGCAGGAGTTCGCCTTTCACCTCGACGGTGATTTTCTTGGAAAGGTCGCCTTTGGCAACCGCCGTCGTGACGTCGGCAATGTTCCGGACCTGGTTCGTAAGGTTCGAGGCCATGGAGTTCACATTGTCCGTGAGGTCCTTCCACACTCCCGCGACCCCTTTGACTTCGGCTTGGCCCCCCAGTTTGCCGTCCGTCCCTACTTCTCGCGCGACGCGGGTAACTTCTGATCCGAACGCGTTGAGCTGATCAACCATGGTGTTGATGGTCTGCTTGAGCTGCAGGAGTTCGCCCTTGGCCTCGACCGCGATGGTCTTCGATAAGTCGCCTTTGGCGACCGCAGTTGTAACCTCAGCGATGTTGCGTACTTGGTTCGTGAGGTTCGAGGCCATGGAGTTCACGTTGTCGGTAAGGTCCTTCCACACACCCGCGACGCCTTCGACCTGAGCCTGCCCTCCCAGCTTCCCTTCTGTGCCTACTTCGCGGGCCACACGGGTGACCTCGGAAGCGAAGGCGTTCAGCTGGTCCACCATGGTGTTGATCGTGTTCTTCAGGCGGAGAATCTCACCCTTCACCTGAACTGTAATTTTCTTGGAGAGGTCACCCTTTGCAACGGCCGTCGTGACGTCAGCGATGTTACGGACCTGGTTTGTAAGATTCGAAGCCATGGAGTTTACGTTATCCGTCAAATCCTTCCACACGCCGCCCACGCCCTTCACCCGTGCTTGCCCGCCCAGTTTCCCCGCGGTGCCGACCTCGCGGGCCACGCGGGTCACTTCGGACGCGAACGCTTTGAGCTGGTCCACCATGGTGTTGATGGTTTGTTTGAGCTGCAGAATCTCACCCTTCACCTCGACCGTGATCTTGCGCGAAAGGTCGCCTTTGGCCACTGCGGTCGTAACGGCCGCAATGTTGCGAACCTGGTTGGTGAGGTTCGAGGCCATGGAGTTCACGTTGTCCGTCAGGTCCTTCCACACGCCGCCCACGCCCTTCACCTGTGCTTGCCCGCCAAGCTTGCCGTCCGTCCCTACCTCTCGCGCTACTCGCGTCACCTCGGACGCGAAGGCCTTGAGCTGATCGACCATAGTGTTGATCGTATCTTTGAGCTGCCGGATTTCACCCTTTGCTTCCACGGTGATCTTCCTGGAGAGGTCGCCTTTGGCAACGGCGGTCGTGACGTCGGCGATGTTGCGGACCTGGTTCGTGAGGTTACGAGCCATGGAGTTCACGTTGTCGGTGAGGTCCTTCCACGCCCCACCCACGCCTTTGACTTCGGCTTCGCCACCGAGCCTTCCGTCTGTTCCTACTTCGCGAGCGACGCGCGTGACCTCACCTGCGAAGGCGTTGAGCTGGTCCACCATGGTGTTGATCGTCTCTTTGAGCCGGAGGATCTCACCCTTCACTTCGACCGTGATCTTGCGCGAGAGGTCGCCCCTGGCGACCGCGGTGGTCACTTCGGCGATGTTGCGAACTTGGTTGGTGAGGTTTGAGGCCATGAAGTTCACGTTGTCCGTGAGATCCTTCCAGACCCCGGCGGCGCCCCTCACCTCTGCTTGGCCGCCCAGCTTGCCTTCCGTTCCGACCTCTCGCGCCACGCGTGTCACCTCCGACGCGAAGGCTTTGAGCTGGCCAACCATGGTGTTGATCGTTTTGGCCATTTGGAGAAAGGCGCCTTTGACCGGCCGGCCTTCGATCTCCATGGGCATGGTTCGGGAAAGATTGCCGGTGGCAACTTCGCCGATGACGCGCGCTACCTCGATCGTCGGCTGAACAAGGTCCCCGATCAAGGTATTGACAGCCGCGACTGAAGTTCCCCAGGACCCGCGCTCGTCTTTCAAGGATGCCCGCTCAAGAAGCTTGCCTTCCTTGCCAACCACGCGGCTGACGCGTTCGAACTCATCGGCGACCCTTTCGTTCATGGCGATGACGTTGTTGAGTGACTGGACTACAGGGTTCGGGGAATGCTGGGCGGAAGCGCGGGCCGTGAAGTCGCCCCTCTCGACCGCCTGGAGCGTTCGGAGAAGATCCTTCCTTTCCCGCCGAAGTTCTTCCAACTCTCCCGCCATCCTTGCGTTGATGGAGAGGATGTCGTTCAAACCTTCCGCCACCTTCCGCGGGACAACGGAATGCCTCGTCGGGATGCGAACTTTAAAGTTCCCTCTCCGGGCCGCGTTCAGGGCCTTTATGAGATCTGCCGTCCCGAGAGTGACCTGAGTCGTGCCGTTTGTGCCCATGGATCCCCCTAGAAGAAGCGTAACTTTAGCGTTCCCAGTCCCTCGCGCCTATGCTAGCTCCTTCTCAGTTCCTAATTTCCGATTTGAGCTTCCGCCTGGCCCAAAAGGATACGTCCGCCACTGTGTCGACTCAACTTTGGATCGCGATCGGATACTCGTTAGTTATAGAAATCTCGAGGCAATATCTAAAAGTTATTGGTGGAGCCGAGCAAACGATTCACCAATGCCGTTAGGCGCGGGGCATCTTCGCGGTGCACCGAGGTGAATTTCAGCCCCATTCCGCTTCCGGGCCTTACGTATTTCACAACAGCCTCGGCCCGAATCGCGCCTTCCTGGACAAGAAACTCAAGCTTGATCGTTGTACCCAGGGCGCGCGTCACACCTGTCTCAAGAAACAGACCTCCGACACCCAAATCTCGAACGGGTGAAGTATCTTCAAATCCTTCGCAGCGTCAGTAGACCCTGACCTGTGCCTACCGAAAACCTCGTCTGGCCCATTACGGCTCCCGCAGGGCCCATGTAACATCTGACACAGCCTCTTTGCATCTTGTTGATTTCAAATGTGCTTCTAGTTTTGCCGAGGCACACCTCTATCAGAGATCGGTGGCTGCCTGATTTCTCAAAAATTCGTGTTCGCTGCGGTATCCGGTCGACCTCTGCAGAAACCTCGAATGAAATCATCCGATGTTCGCGTTCTCAGTTGCAGCGCGTTTCGCGGATCCGATCGTTTCACTGCCGCCGTATCAATTCGCCAGAGAACGATTCCGAGTTTCATGGTTTGTACGAGATGATCGGCACGGATGGAAGCCTACGATTCAGAGCAAGGGGCGAATCCGAAAGGCGGCATATCACGACGGCCGCGCGATTCTGAACATCACCGAGCGCCTGCGGAAACTTGCCGAGAAATCGGCCCAATGATGCTTGGCTTCCCTAAATGTTATTTTGGGATGCAGAAAGCCAGCTTGGGAAGCCTTCCCTGGCGTGTCAACTTGGTTCTCAGCGCATTCTTCATTGATGAGATTTTGGCATCTTCGGTGAAGGCCGGATTTCCTCCGGAGATACAATTCCTTTCCCTTCCAAGACCGCGTAGAACCTATCGACGCCCAGGTCTTTCAAGGTATCCGTGGCTCCGGAAGGCCAGCGAATTTCGACTTTATCCATCCTCGTAGCCAATCCAAGGCCGAAATGCACGCGAAAGTCGTTCTGCGACAGATAGCTGCCGCCATTGTGAATTTCGTCCGTCTGCGTCATCCCTCCCGCGACGATTTTAATCTTTGCCCCGATCGCCAAGCGATGAAGCGGGCTTTGCGCCGAGTGTTTTGCTACGCGCTTCTTTCAGGCCCCGCCTCGCGGCGAGTGTTATTTCACCCTTGCGCTTCGCTATCACTTCACGTCCATCACGTTGTGAAGAGGACTTTCACCTCCAGGCTGTCGATCATGCTCGGCACACGAAAAAACGGGAGCGGGTGGAGCCCTCTCCCGTGAGAAAGATTGGAAAGTTCTCCGAGTTCTAAGGCTTGGCTGCAGCGGCTTTGGTTTTGGCGAGCTCAGGGACGACGCCGAGCTGCTTCATGAGGCCCAGAGCGTCCCAGTTGACATAGCCTTCCGCCATCATGCCGTTCGAGACGCGGGCGACGGTCATTCCAGAAATGGTGAACGGCTTCCCGGTTGGCGCAATCCCGCTGAGATCCCCTTTATGGGTACCGCGGCAGGACCAACGGGTCATGACTGTTTCGCCCTCGGCGATGCTGTCCTCGATCGTCACACGAAGGTCGGGGAAAGCAGTGCGGTAGAGAGCCACTCTCTTCTTTTCACCCTCCGGGCCGCGCCCAAGATCGGGTGTCGAAGAGTCGTGGTGTTCGTAGTTGGGTGCAAAGAGCTCGTCTACCAGCGACAGATTGCCC
>WNGP01019661.1_pt1 | contig 12592 bp, 12 predicted proteins | sample 5407671 | NCBI WGS metagenome assembly WNGP01 (sample SAMN13153381, study PRJNA577476) | soil metagenome | isolation source: 40 cm soil or saprolite under Garry oak tree replicate 2 | place: USA:California | collected 2016-06-15 | reverse complement strand
TACGTGCGGAAGTCTCCCATCACGCCCACTGACTTGATCGGGAGCAGCACCGCGAACGCCTGCCAGATCTGGTCGTACAGGCCCGCGGCACGAATCTCCTCGATGTAAATGGCATCCACTCGGCGGAGCAGATCGAGCCGGTCCTCGGTCACGGGCCCGAGCACCCGGATGGCGAGGCCCGGCCCCGGGAACGGATGCCGGCCCACGATCTCTTCCGGCAGGCCGAGCTCCCGGCCCACCTGGCGCACCTCGTCCTTGAACAGCTCGCGCAGCGGCTCGATCAGCTTCCACGGCAGATTCGGTCGCAGGCCTCCCACGTTGTGATGCGTCTTGATGGTGACCGAAGGGCCGCCGAACGGCGAAGCGGACTCGATCACATCGGGATAGAGCGTTCCCTGCACCAGGAAGGCCACGTCTCCCTTCACGTCCTCGGCTGCCTGCTCGAACACGTCGATGAAGGTGTGGCCGATGCGGCGGCGCTTTTCTTCCGGGTCCTCGACGCCGGCCAGCGCCTCGAGGAAGCGCGCCCCCGCGTCGACGACCCGTAAGTCGATGCCGAGGTGCGCCCGGAACGTCCGCTCCACCTGCTCCCGCTCGTTCAGGCGCAGCAGCCCGTGATCCACGAAGATGCAGGTCAGCCGGTCGCCGATCGCGCGGTGCACCAGCGCGGCGGCCACCGCCGAATCGACGCCGCCCGAGAGCCCACAGATCGCCCGCTTGGTCGAGCCGACGAGCTGCTGGACGCGGCGGACTTCCTGCTCGATGAAATGACCGGGCGTCCAATCGGGCGCGCAACCAGCGATCTCGAACAGGAAATTGTGCAGTATCTCCCCACCGCGGGGCGTGTGGGCCACTTCGGGGTGAAACAACACGCCGAAGATCGGCCGGGACTCGTGCTGGAACCCGGCCACCGGCGCGTTGGGGCTCGATGCCGTCACGCGAAAGTGTGGCGGAGGCCGCTCGATCCGGTCGCCATGGCTGGCCCACACGGTGATGCACCCCTGGGGCTCGAATCCCGCGAACAGCCCGCGGTCCGCGTCCCGGACGGTGACCTCCGCCCGGCCGTACTCGCGCTCCGCCGACGGCGTCACCTTGCCGCCCGCCAGATGGGCCACGAGCTGCATGCCATAGCAGATGGCGAGAATCGGGGTACCGAGCTCCAGGAGCTTCGGGTCGGCCGTCGGCGCGCCCGGGTCGAACACCGAGTTGGGTCCGCCCGAGAGAATGATGCCTTTCGGGGCGAACTGCTGGATGAAGCCGAGGTCCGTGCCGCGCGCGGCGGGATGGATCTCGCAGTAGACGTGCGCCTCACGCACCCGGCGCGCGATGAGCTGGGTGAACTGCGAGCCGTAATCGAGGATCAGAATGCGGTTCACGCCCGGTACCAGGTCGAGGGCTCGAGTACCTCGCCGCGCATCAGGTCCTCGAGGGCTTCGCGCTGGCGCGCGATGTAGTAGCGGTCGCCGTCCACCAGGACTTCGGGCGGCCGGGGCCTCTGGTTGTAGGTCGAGCTCATCACGAAGCCGTAGGCGCCCGTGCCGAGCACCGCCAGGTACTCGCCGGACTCGACCGCGGGGAGCTTGCGGTCGAGCGCCAGGAAATCTCCAGATTCGCAGATGGGGCCTACGACGTTGACCAGCTCCTCCGGTCGATTGCCGTCCTTGAGCGGGACGATTTCGTGATGAGCATTGTAGTGGCTGGGCCGCACGAAGTCCGTCATCCCCGCATCCACGACGACGAAATCCTTGCCACCGGCGTGCTTGCGGTACAGCACCTTGGTGATGAGCACACCGGCGTTGGCCGCGCCTTTTCGTTGTGGTAGCGCACCCCGAGCCCGCCGCCGACATCCAACGCTTCGATCGTGCCGATCCCCGACGCGCGGAGCGCCGTCACCAGCTCGAGCAGCTTGACGGTGCCGCGGTGATACGGCTCGACGTCGGTGATCTGGGACCCGAGGTGCATCGCGAGCCCGCGCAACGTGAACAGCGGCTCGGCCGCGACGCGCTGGGCTACGCTCACGACTTCGTCGTAAGGCACGCCGAACTTCGCGGTCTTCTCGCCGGTCTTGGTGTACGGGTGGGTCTCGGTCGCGACGTCCGGATTGACGCGGATGCCGAGGCTGGCCCGCTGCTTGAGCTTGCGGGCGACCGCGATCACCGTGTCCAGCTCGGCGGGTTCAGGAATCCCACGCCGGCGCGGATCGCCTCTTCGAGCTCCGACGCGGTCTTCCCCACGCCGGAGAACACGATCGAGTTCGCCTCGAACCCGGCGGCGAGCGCGCGCCGCAGCTCGCCCACCGACACGATGTCGGCGCCCGCGCCCAGCGCCTTCAAGACTTTGAGGACCCCGATGTTGCCGTTGGCCTTCACCGAATAACAGATGCGGTGCGGCACGTCCTTCAGGGCGTCGTGCAGCGCATGGTACTGGGCGCGGATCAGGTTGCCGCTGTAGACGTAGGTGGGAGTGCCGACCCGCTCCGCGATGGAGCGGAGCAGCGCCGGATCGAACCCGGTACTAGGGCTCATCGCACGTGCTCCGGAACGTTGGTCCGAGGCGGAGTTGGCGCGTGATGATCCAGCCAGGCTTCCCGAAGAAGGCGATCACGTCGTGTGTATAAGCCAGTGCGAGCGTCGCCTGAAGGGTATCCGTCGAGAACCATGCTGCCGATACCGCGCAGCACAAACGACGCGTCGGCGCCCGCCGCCCAGGTGCAACGATCGACGGCTTGCAGCGTTGCTGCGGTGGGCCGAGTCGTGACGTTAGTTCTCGCTCGGCACGAGCGAACGCCTCCTGACCTTGTTGGGCGGGGACGTCCCAGACAGCCTCTACCATCACCACTACGCTGTCCGCATCGACCTGCATACGGTCCTCACGAGCAGTCAACGGACGGGAGCACCACCAGTACGGTGCGCGCCAGAACGGCGGGCTGTAGGCCGTGACGGTGTCGAGCCGGCACTGTCCGAGCGAATCCGGTCGGAACTCGAGCCACTCCACGAGAGGGCCTCGCAGCTGCAAGCGGCCCGGGCCCTGACCCGGCGCAACCCACCAGCCAATCAGGGCAACCCACCCCAACCGAAGAGAGGCCCCCCTTAGTACGCCTGCGCCCACACCGCCTCCGCCATGCTGGGTTTCCCGCACCACAGGCACGTCTTGGGCGCCTCGGCCGAGCGGAATTCGGGATCGGGCAGCACGCGCACCGTGGCCCCCGTCTGTTGCTTGATCTCGGCCTCGCACGCGGGCGAACCGCAGAAGCCGCCATACGCGAATCCACCCACACCCTTCATGAACTCGAGGAACTGCGGCTTCGTGACGCCACGGATGGAATGCGCCTCGCGCCGATCCTTGGCCGTCTGAAACAGCATCGCCTGGATCTCGTCGAGGCTGGCCCGCACCACCCCGCCGAGCCCATCCAGCTTGGCGGGCGTCTTGCCGCCGGTGCGGCGCGCCGACATCACCTGCCCTGCGGCCACGTCCCGCGGGCCGATTTCGAGCCGCAGGGGTACGCCCTTGGCTTCCCACTCGAAGTACTTGGCGCCGGGCTTGAGACTGTCGCGGGCGTCCAACTCGACGCGAATACCGGTCTTCACCAGTTCCGCCTTCACCTTATCTCCAACCCCTAGCACCTGACCCCTTTCTTCTTCCGACTTCCAAATCGGTACGATCACCACCTGCACCGGCGCGAGCTTCGGTGGGCAGACCAGGCCGTTGTCGTCCGAGTGCGTCATCACCAGCCCGCCGATCATGCGGGTCGACACGCCCCACGATGTGTTCCACACATACTCGAGCCCGCCCGCCGCGGTCTGATACTGCACGTTGAACGCCTTCGCGAAGTTCTGGCCGAGGTTGTGCGATGTCCCCGCCTGGAGCGCCTTGTTGTCCTGCATCAGCGCTTCGAGGGCGTAGGTGCGCAGCGCGCCGGCGAACTTCTCGCTCTCGGTCTTGCGCCCGGTGATCACCGGCATCGCCATCCATTGCTCCTGGAACGTGCGATACACGCCGAGCATCTGCCGCGCCTCCGCCTCGGCCTCCGGTTCGGTGGCGTGCGCCGTGTGCCCTTCCTGCCACAGAAACTCCGTCGTGCGGAGGAACAGCCGGGTCCGGAACTCCCAGCGCACGATGTTGCACCACTGGTTCATCAAGAGCGGTAGATCGCGGTAGCTGTGGATCCACTTCGCGAACATCGCGTAGATGATGGTTTCCGACGTGGGCCGCACGACGAGCGGCTCCTCGAGCGCCGACTCCGGATCGGGCATCACCGCCTGCGCGCCCGATTTGCCCGTAGCCTTGAGCCGGGTGTGCGTCACCAGCGCGACTTCCTTCGCGAAGCCCTCCACGTGCTCGGCTTCCTTCGCGAGAAAGCTCATCGGGATGAAGAGCGGGAAGTACGCGTTCTCGTGGCCCGTCGCCTTGAACATGTCGTCCAGGGCGCCTTGCATCAGCTCCCAGATGCGGTAGCCGTGGGGTCGGATGACCATGCAGCCGCGCACCGGTGAGTAGTCCGCCAGTTCGGCCTGCATCACGACGTCGTTGTACCACTCGCTGAAGTCCTTCGCGCGTGGCGTGATCTTCTGAGCCTGGGCCATTAGTGGAAGAGTCCCGGAAGCTTCGCGATGGGCACGCGCTCTTCGGTGCCTGCCTTCATGTCACGCACGACTACCTCCCCGGCCGCCCGCTCGTCGGGCCCGAGGATGACGGCCCGCGCCGCACCCCGCGCTGCGGCGAGCTCCAGCTGTTTGCGGATGGCCGCCGGGCGGAGGCCGTATTCGAGCGCGACACCCAGATCCCGCAGCTGGTGCGCGAGCTGCAGCATCGGCGCCAGGTCATCGCCGCTCACCGCTATCAAAAAGGCGTCGAGCTTCCTCGACGCCTGGTCGGCCGGGCCGCGCTCCTTCAAGAGTTCTCCGAGGACGACATCTCCCATGCCGAACCCGAGGGCGGGAAGATCGACCCCGCCGAGCGCCTTCAGCAGGCCGTCGTAGCGGCCGCCGCCGCAGATGGCACGCAGCGATTTCCCCGTGTCAAACAGCTCGAACACGATCCCGGTGTAGTAGGCCAGCCCACGGACGATCGTGAGATCCACCGCGACAAAGTCCCCGAGCCCCATCGTCTCCAGGGCCCCGACGGCTTGGCGCAGCGGCTCACCCGCCTCCTCGCCCCCCTTCACCTTGCCGAGCGCGGTCAGCACGGCGTCGAGCCCGCGCAGGGACGCGATCTCGAGCACCGCGTCCGTTTCCCGCTTCCCGATTCCTGCTTTCGCAAGGATCTCCCCGAACGCTTCTTTCGGCACGCGCTCGCTCTTGTCGATCGCGTCGAACGCGGTCGGCAGCTGGGCCTCCGTAACCCCCTTGCCGACGAGCAGGGTCCTGAGGACGCGTCGGTCCGAGACCCGGGCCTGGACGTCGGCCGGCCTGAGCCCGAACGCGCGCATGATGTCGATCGCGGCCGCGATGAGCTCCGCATCGGCCAGCGGACTCGCTTCCCCGATGATGTCCATGTTGAGCTGAAAGTGCTCCCGCAGCCGTCCGCGCTGCTGCCGCTCGTACCGGAACAGCTGGGGGATCGAGAACCAGCGGATCGGCTTCTTCAGGGCCTGGGCGTGCGCCCCCACCATGCGCGCGAGGGTGGGGGTCATCTCGGGGCGCAGCGCGACCTTGCGCCCGCCCTTGTCCTCGAATGCGTACAGCTGCTGCACGATCTCTTCCCCGCTCTTGTCTGTGTACAGCTCCAGCGGCTCGAGCGGGGGGCCGTCGTATTCCTGAAAGCCGTAGCGCCGCGCGACCTCGCGCCAGGTGGCGAAGATGTGGTTCTTGAGAGCCAGTTCGTCGGGGTAAAAGTCACGGAAGCCTGGTAAGGCTTGTCCTTGCATCGCAACAATTTAGCCGACCGGCGCAAACCCGGGCAAGCGGGCGAGCGCATCGCCGACGGTGTGAAACGATCCGGTGACGATCACCGTCGCGGCGTCGTCCTGCACCCGCTCCAATGCACGCTCGAACTGCGGCTCGAACTCGTGCGCCACCGCGAGCCCCCCCTCCCCCAGCTCGCGCTCCAGTCGGCCGAGGTCCCAGCGCCGCCGCTCCGGCGCGGTGTCGGGCAGGGTGAACACGAAGCTGTCGACTGCCGGCGTGAGGCAGTCGATCATTCCGAGGTAGTCCTTGTCCCCCAGCACGCCGACCAGGGCGCGTCGCGGGTGCGGTGGATCGAACTCTCGCAGCGTGTCGGCGAGGACGCGGGCGCCGTCGGGGTTATGCGCCACGTCGAAGATCCACCGGCCGCGCACGTCGAATCGCCCCGGCAGGTAGGCATGCCCGAAGCTCTCCGGCCACTCGTCGCCGACGGGTCCGAACGGGGGTGTCAGGGCGTTCAGCGCCCCCAACGCCACCCAGGCGTTCGCGTGCTGGTGGCGTCCCTTCAGGCCCAGTGGCCGGGTGGGCGGGGCGCTCGAATCCACGAGGACCACCGGGTCAGCGCCGCGCCGCTCGGCCTCCGCGACGAGCACCTGGCGGACAGCGGGGTCCATCTCTCCGGTGATGAACGGAACGTCGCGTTTCGCGATTCCCGCTTTTTCGCGCGCGATGGACGCCAGGTCGGTCCCGAGGTAGTCGGTGTGCTCCCGGGCGATCTTGGTGACTACCGACACGAGCGGCTTGATGACGTTGGTCGAGTCGAGCCGCCCCCCGAGCCCGACTTCGATCACGGCGACGTCTACGCCCCGCGCGGCGAGATCGGCGAAGGCGATGGCGGTGCTGGCCTCGAAGAAGCTCGCATCCAGCCGCTCGATGTGGGGTCGCAGGAACGTGGTCCACGAGATGCGGCGACGTGTAGACTCCCACGCGTAGCCCTCGGGCGCGGAGCTCGGCGGCCGTGAAGGCGCAGGTCGAGCCCTTGCCGTTCGTGCCGGCGACGTGGATCGAGGGAAAATGCCGCTCCGGATGGCCCAGCACGTCCAGGAGCCCCTCGGTCGGCTCGAGGCTCCACTTTATGCGGCTCCCTTGTCGCGCGAACAAAAAGCGGCAGGCGTCCTCGAAGGACAACCGGGTCAGTCGGCTGCCTCCGCCGGTTGCCGGCCGGCCATGTGACGGAGCAGCTGGGCGGTGGTGTCCCGCAGCTCGCTGCGCGGCACCACCGCGTCGATCATGCCGTGCTCGAGCAGGAATTCGGCCGTCTGGAAGCCGGGCGGCAAGTCCTGGCCGATCGTCTGCTTGATGACCCGCGGGCCGGCGAACCCGACCACCGCCCCGGGCTCCGCCAGGATCACGTCATGGCGTAGGATGCCGACACGCCCCCGGTCGTAGGGTTCGTGAGGACCGAGATAAAGGGCACCCGGGCCGACCGCAACCGGGCGATCTCGACCGAGCTTTTGGCCATCTGCATGAGGGACAGCACCCCCTCCTGCATCCGCGCCCCGCCCGACGCCGACACGATGACGAGCGGGACCCGTCGCTCCGCCGAGCGCCGGGTCAGCCGGGCGATCTTCTCCCCCACGACCGACCCCATCGAGCCGCCCATGAAGTTGAAATCCATCACGGCGACGTCGAGCGGCATGCCGTCCAGGCGGCCATAGCCCGTGCGCACCGCTTCCAGCGGGCCCGCTTTCTGGATGGCCGTCTCGAGCCGCTGCGGATAGTTCTCGAAGTGGAGGGGGTCGGTGGAGCGGAGTCTCGCGTCGAGCTCGTGCCAGGAGCCCTCATCGACGAGCAAATCGATGTACTCCTGGGCGGAAATGCGGCGATGGTGCCCGCAGTTGGGGCACACGTTCAGCGCACGGACGAACCGGTCCTTGATGTCGATGTGCCCACACTCGTCGCATTTCTCCCAGGCGTCGGCTGGAATCTCCAGCTTTACCCGTTCAGACGTGCGGGGCTTACGCTCTTTTTTGAACCAGGCCATTCGCGCCACAGTGGGGAACTTGAAGGCGACAATTTGGGAGGGGCCTTCCCCTGGCGCCAGTCCCGACCGCGTAACTCATTGCTACAGCTCGGCATAGCCCGATTGGCGAGACTCCCACGCCACTCGCAACGAGATGCCCACGGCGATCGAGCAGGCGAGCAGGAACGAGCCGCCGTAGGAGAAGAACGGCAACGGGATTCCAGTGATCGGCAAGAGATTCACCGTCATCCCCACGTTCTCGATGATGTGCGTGAACAGCATGCCGGCAACTCCGAAAACACACAGGCTGGAGTAGGGATCCGTGGCGCGCCGCGCGATGCGCAGCAGGATGAGGATCAGCGCGATGAGCAGCACGAGCGCGATCAGCACGCCGACGAACCCCAGCTCCTCTCCTACGACTGGAAAGATGAAATCCGTGTGCTGGGCGGGAAGAAATGCGAGCCGCTTCTGCGGACCGTGGGTAAACCCCTGGCCCAGCAAGCCTCCCGAGCCGATGGCGATTTTCGACTGGATGACGTGCCATCCGGTCGCGCGGGGGTCCACCTCGGGGTTCAAGAACGCGAGCAGGCGGTTCTGCTGGTAGGGAGCGAGACGACGCCAAAACGGCACCGCCACCACGCCCATGACCACGTTCGCCAGCATGACGGCCAGGCCTTCCCATACGTACGGCCGCCACCACAGCAGCAGCGCGAGCAGCACGATGATCCAGGCGCCCCAGGCCACCGTGGAGAAGGCGAGCACCAGCCCGATCACGGGGGACCCGAGGAGCAGCAGCAGCGAGGGCTTCGTGCCGGCCCAGTACAGCATGGCGAACAGGATCGCGATGAACACAATGGCGCTTCCCAGATCGGGCTGCTTGGCGACCAGCAACGTGGGTACGCCGGCGATGAGACAGGGCGGCAGCAGCTCGCGGAGCGTCGCCGGCGCCTCGCGCCGCTCGGCGAGCCAGCGCGCCAGCATGAGGACCACGGCAAGCTTGGCGAGCTCGACGGGCTGGCCCAGCCGCACGCCCCCGACCGCGATCCACGAGCGCTCGCTCGCCGCCGTGCCCGCCCCCGTGCCGGCGACGAGGGTGAGCAGCAACACCACGACGCCGATGCCGTAAGCGAACGGCGTCGCCCACTCGAGCAGCCGGGGCGACGTTCGGAACATCAAGACGACGGCCACGGTCCCCACACCCAGCCAGATCAGCTGCTTTTCCCAGATGGTGGTCACGAACGTGGGGACGTCGGTTTGTCCCGCGGAGTAGAGCGTCGCGAGCCCGTAGGCGGCGAGGGCGATGACGACCGCGCTGAGCGGCCGATCTATCTCACCGAGGCGGAGGCGCATTGCCGCTGTCCGGTGGCAGGGTCGGTGGGAGGATCGGTGGCACGATGGTCGTATCCTCTTCCGGGGCTCCGGGGAGGATCTGGGTGGCGCGCGGTGCGGTGTCGGTCGGGAGTACGATCCGAACCTTCGACACGAGCGTGGTATCGACCCCCAGATAATGCCCGATCACTCGGGTCACGAGTGGCGCGACATATGGGCCCTCACGCGCGAACTCCACGATCGCGCCCACGACGATCTCCGGTTTCTCGGCCGGCGCGAACCCGATGAACCAGCCGTGCGCCGGCCCGTGCGGGTTCTGCGCGGTGCCGGTCTTCCCGGCGATCGCGACGCTGCCCCCGAACCGTCCCGCGCCTCGCGCCGTGCCGCGCTCCACCACGCTGATCATCGCCTGGCGCAGCCCGGCGAGCTGCTCGGGTGCAAGGGCCAGGCTCACCTTCGCATCGGACGCGGGATGCACGAGGTACGGAGACCGCGCCCGGCCATCGCTTGCGAGCATCTGGTAGAAGCGGATCATGTTCACCAGGGTCTGGGCGTTCTCTCCCTGCCCGATGGCGAGGTTCAGGGTCACCGCCGACGTCCAGCGGCGCGGCCCGTACACCCGGTCGTAGTAGTCGGTGCCACCCGGGAATTCCGAGGTGATCTCGCCGGGGAGGTCGATGCCGGTGCGTGAGTGGAACCCCAGGCCCGTGGCGTCCTCGAGCAGCGACGTGAGGCCGAGCTTCAAGCCCAGCTGATAGAAATACACATCGCAGCTCTGCGCGATTGCGTCTGCGAGGACGAGGTCGCCATGCCCCTGGGCCGACCAGCAGTGGAAGAAGCGGTTGCCGTATTGCAGCCCGCCACGACAGGGGATGGGCATGCGCGACCGCAGCGTGACGATGCCGCGCCGCAGCGCCATCGCGGCCAGGGCGAGCTTCCAGGTGGACCCCGGTGGATACCGCGCCTGGATGGTGCGGTCGAACAGCGGGTGCGCCTCGCTGACGTTGAGGCGGCGCCAATAGTCCGGGTCCACGCCGCCGACGAAGGCGTTGGGATCAAACCCCGGTGCGCTGAACAGCGCGAGGATCTCGCCGGTGTTGGGGTTCAGTGCCAACACCGCGCCGCGTTGCCCCGCCGGAAAGATTTGCGCGATGTAGCGCTGGAGATCGAGGTCGATCGTGGTGTGCAACGCCCGGCCCGGCACGGGCGGCAGCCGGGCGGCGGCGCCGGCCTCGCGCACGACGCGGTTGAACGCGCTCACCTCGACGAAGCGCACACCGTCGGCGCCACGCAGCGTGTCGTCGTACTGGCGCTCGAGCCCGCCCTTTCCCAACAGGCCGCCGAGCCGCACCGCCGCGAAGCGGCGCTGGGCCCGTTCCGCTTCGGTGACCTCGCCCACGTACCCCACCAGATGCGCCACCAGCGAGCTGTCCGGGTAGTGCCGCCTCGGCTCCGGCTGGATCAGGAGTCCCGGGAAGATCAGCCGCCGCTCCTCCAGGGCCGACACGACCTCGAACGTGGCGCTCGGGAGCACCATGACCGGCAAGTACGGGGTCCGGCGGTACCGCATCAACACGCGTTCGATCGCTGGGCCGTCGAGCTTCACGATCGGCGCCATGCGCCGCAACGTAGCCTCCAGCGAGTCTTCGTCTTCTGTCGGGAGCAGCGACACGGTGTACCCGGTCAGGTTCTCCGCCAGGATCTTGCCGTTGCGGTCGGTGATGATGCCTCGGGGCGCCGGCAGCGAGATGGGCCGCAACCGGTTCGTCTCGGACTGCAGCTGGTATTTCGAGTGGTCCAAGATCTGCGTGCGGAAGAACACAAGCACGAGGGCCGCCCCAGCCCCCAGCACCACAGTGCGCGCGAGGCGGAGCCGTCGCTCCAGCAGGTGGGGGTGGAACGCGCTCATGCGTCGCTCAACCGGATGGCCAAATGGCGCCCGAACAGCCACAGCACCAGCACGCCCGCCACGGCCGTGGTCAGGCTCTGGATGGGAGACCACACCAGCAGCTCCCAGCCCAAGAACCCTCCCTTGAGCTTCCCCGATGCGAGCGCCACCGCGAGGTTGCGGCACCACGTGCCGGCGAAGAACAGACACCCGTTCACGAACAGGTTCTCCGCGAAAAAGACCGCCTTGCTCCAGGAAGAGAGATACCCCACGAGCGTGTGGGCGAGCGCCCCCGCCCCGAACGACGCGGGCGTGAGCGCGTCCCGCAACAGGCCGACCAGGAAGCCGGCGCCGGCGCTCGGGCCGGGACGGGCCCGGATGGTGTAGATCAGGAGCGCCAGCAGCAGGAAGTCGGGCGCCACGCGGTCACCCCCAAGCCGCCCCCGCACCGAGAACTGTAGCACCACGAGGGCCGCCAGGATCACGTAGAAGCGGTACTTGTCGCTGCGTCTCACGGCGTCTCCCCGCTCGACTGGAACAGCGCGCGCAGATCGCCGCGCACCGGCGGCCCGGTGAGGATCATCACGTGCGTGACGGCGGCGGGGTGAACGGCGGGCCGGATGAGGTAGGTGCGCTCCCATCCTTCCGCCTCTCCTGCGACGTCCAGCACCGTGCCGATCGGAACACCCCGGGGCAGCACGCCCCCTAAGCCCGATGTGAGGATCAGGGTGCCCGTGGCCACCCGTTGCCGGTAGGCCACGCCTTGCAGCTCGAGCAGCCAGATGCGCGGCCCGTCGCTGCCGTGCGGGGCGACGATGCCGTAGACGCTGCCATCTGCCGCCATGGCGCTGGCGCGGAACTCGGGGTGTGCCCAGCTCACCACGACGCTGGTCTTTGCGTCCACCGAGCTAACGATCCCCACCAGGCCGTCCGGACTCACGACCGCGGACAGGGGCTTCACCCCCTGCTTCTTTCCGGCGGAGACGATGAAGGTAAGGGCGCTCGACGGCTCCGGCTCGTGCAGCACCTCGGCCGGCACGTAGCCGCTCGAGAGTCGGGTGCCCAAGCCGAGCAGGCTGCGGAGCCGGGCGTTCTCGCCCCGCAGCTCGGGGAGGAAGGTGGCGGCGAGGGCGGCGGAGTCGCGCTGTGCCACCACCGCGTCGTACCGGTCGAGCGAGGCCGAGAGCAGCTCGGTCTGCTGCTGGAGCGCCAGGAAGGGGGCGAGCACGGTTTGCCGCAGGCCGCGTGCGAACGGATCGCGGATCCGCTCGGGCAGGCTCATAGCGGCGACCGACAGCAGGACGCACCCGAGGAAGACCAGGGTGTCGGCCCGGGAGGCGTAGCGGTCCGCTCCGAGCGCCATCGCCTAAGTGGTCAGGACGTTGCGGTATTTCTCCGGATCGTCGAGGATCCGCCCCGTCCCCCGCACGACGCAGGTCATCGGGTCCTCGTCGAGGTGGATCGGCAGGCCCGTCTCCTGCTGCAGCAGCACGTCGAGGCCGCGGATCA
>WNGP01009172.1_pt1 | contig 12593 bp, 10 predicted proteins | sample 5407671 | NCBI WGS metagenome assembly WNGP01 (sample SAMN13153381, study PRJNA577476) | soil metagenome | isolation source: 40 cm soil or saprolite under Garry oak tree replicate 2 | place: USA:California | collected 2016-06-15 | reverse complement strand
CTCACTGATGCCTTGGGGCAGGTGGTTCAGATTGTTCTCAACCAGGCTGCTCCCCTGGCAACGGTTTTAGTCGATCCTTTGGGTGCGCTCCTTGCTTGCACTCATGTGGCCGTTAATTTGGGCCAAACTTAGGTATTAGAAAGAGTAGGAGCTTGCAAGTAAAGTACATAAGAGTAGTCTCAAAATGGACGAACGCAAAGGCGATGTTAAACTCTTTGACCGCTGGATCACATGTCAAGAGATTTTTGCGTTTGGCATTCTCACAGCCGAAATTGCCGCCACTATAACAGGTATTATTGGAAACAACATTTCTTTCTATCTAAGTAGCATCCTTGTCCTCCTTACTACATTTATCCTCAATGTGTTTTACTTCATGCATCAAACTGTAAAGAAACTGGAGCCCCTGCATAAAAGTATCGAAACTGTCAGCACGCTTGACGAACAACTCGCTGGCCTGAGGATTTCGCTCGGTGCTATTGGTAAATTGGAGCTGAAAGTAGAGCCAGATGATGTATTTCATTATGGGCTGCTTACTAAAGCTACAGGGAAGATGCAAGGTGGATGGGACATGGAGTACTTGTAAAATAAAGTCTTACAATGAAAACAAAGTTTTACACCAAACGGCTGATGATTCCTCAATTTCTTCTGAGGTCATCAGCTGTATCTTGCCTAACTGATGATACCACAAACTCACTTCGAAGCAACGTCTACGAATGTATACCTGATTAACTCATCGACGGTCTGTATAGGGTTTAGTTACAAAGCGTTAAGAATGTAGGACGGTAATTCCCGTGCCTCTTTCTAGTTATCTGCCGGATGCAGAACCTCTTTGACTCCGGCATCATAGGCTGCTCGTATCATCTGCTGGATTCCTCCAACAGCCAATACCCTCCCCATTCTGGTGATCTCACCGGTTATCGCGATATCATTACGTACTAGCTGCTTCTTGAGTGCCGATACGATGCCTGTCACAATGGTGATGCCTGCTGATGATCCCTCCTTTGGCACTCCTACATACGTGGCAAGTACGGCCAGTAGTGCTCTTTCAATCGCCTTTAAGCGAAAGTTGTCTTGCAGTCGAACTGTTCAAGTGGTACTCACCCCAGTCATACATCTCAAGAAGACCATGTCTGTAGTGCTATGCGAGCAAGCTCATCGACCTGATCGAGATGGCGAAAGACGGTGCCCGTCTCGTTGCGATATCCCTCATCTTGCTGCCCGGCGTAAGATAGCCAGTTAAAGCTGCTGCTGATAGCAAACGTCTTGTCGCAGACCAGGATTTTCTGGTGCGTGCCGCTGGTCTCTTTCATTTCGAGCAATTTCTCGTGGGATGGTGGAATATGGTGTCGTAAGGCCGATTTCACCTGGCTGACATTGGAGTGGTTGCGATCGGCTTCGGCTGCTGAGCGTGCTTTGCCAAAACCATAGCCAATGCGGATACGCACCCCCCTTACAATGGCGCTCCCGATCAGCGCACACAACTCATCGTCGCAAGCACGGCGGTTCATCCAGGGAGAAATGATAACAACCTCTTCTTGCGCCTCCCGCAGCGCCCGCATCAGCCATGGCCGGTGCTGTTCGGTGCGCAAGAACTCGACCTGGTTCTGGCGCAGCTGCTCACGTAGCCCCTCGTTCTCCGTCCGCTTCTGTCGAAGTTCTTCCTTGAGTTGTTGAACCCGTTCCTCCAGGGCACGCCGCTCACGATCATTTTGTGACGTGGTCCTGCGCACCTCGTACTCGGTGATCTCAGCCTGCAAGTTCTGCATCGCGTATTCGTTCTGCACGAGGTCCTGGCTGGCCTGGGCGACGTGTGGTGGGAGGGCTATGGGCACATCCAGACCGCGTTCGCTCAGCGATGTTGCATCGGCAGGTAAAGTGAACGTCCCTTGGTCGAATGCGCGCTGCAGCGCCTCGGAATCCAGGCGCTGCTGGACACCGTTGCGGTAGACTGCCAGGCGTTCCTCGCCCGTTTCGCGGTGATGGAGCAGAACCACGGTGACGGGCGCGATGTACTGAAGATCGACCTTCTTCAACTCAAGTAGCGCGATCACCACATTGTCTTTGAAGGCCGCTGCTCCGCTTAAGGCGGCGGCCACCTCTTTCTCAGAGAAATCTCCCAGTGTCGGACGTTCGCGTTCCTTGGTCGGCAGGATGAATAAGCCTTCCTTGTACATCTGCTCCACCGACCAGGTGGTGTCCTCCAGTGGTATGGGCGTCCAGGTCAGCGCGTTGAAGTGCAGCTTGCATACCTTGAGCTTGGGAGCCGGGGGTGCGCCGCCGTCCTCTAGCGCCTGGCGACCACGATCCGTTAGGAGAATTGGCCGCACTCCCTCAGCGTTGGGAAGGTCCTGCTGGATGCATCCGAGCTTAAGCAAGCTTGCCCCTGGCGACACCAGATCGCGGTCGTCGACGCCAAGCAGGTGCGCGATCGTTCCGCGGGTATTGACCCCCAGGGCAATTGCGTGAAGCATGTACGATTGGAAGCTTGTCAGTTTTTGTGGTTCAAGCACCTCCAGGGCGAGCCGAACAGCGTAGGCAGGAATCCCGGCTTCGAAGACCTGCAAGGCGTCGAATTCGGGGAATTCACTGCGCAGGATGGGCAAGAGTTCATGCATGTGGTGCCTCCCCCTTGAGATGCTCAATCAAGCACTCGGCTGGGTGCTCGCGCATATACCGGATGAGTTCCTGATAGGGATTCCCCTCAGGGCCGGCCCGTCCGTTTTCAAGCGTCCAAAGATCCCCTATGATTACCAACAGCTGCCGCGCGCGGGAGAGTGCCACATTGAGCCGACGCCGATCTTTGAGAAAGCCGAGATTCGCTTCCTTGTTGGAACGCACCGACTGTAGGCGTCAAATAAAGTTGTACACTACCGAAGAGATCCTGCGCTCAGAATTATGGACCAAGTTCCTCTGACAAAGTTTTACACTATACTATTTTAGAGTTCATTTTCTCTCATAACCGCCAGGTAGCTTAAAATAAAGTTCTACACAGATAGCAACTTTTTAATGGGCTAATGGATACCTTAAGCAGTCGGCAACTATCATTTTTGGAACGGATACCCTAAGTAGCCAATACACCCATAACCACTCTCCATGTCTATCCTCCACTCCATCCACCGCTGATATTTTCGCCCCATCATCTGACAATGCACACATGCGGATGCACCATTTCCGCATTGCGGGTTATAATAGGATCATGGCAACGCGAGATCAGTGACTGCAAGACATTTAATGCTGGGAGGAATCGATGGCTGACAAACTTCGGGTGATGCTCGAAATCGGCCCGAAAGACAAGCAGGTGGTGGCGGTGGCACCGGATTGGCCCGGCCTCGAGCGTGGTGCGAAGACCGGGGAGGCTGCGATTGCACGGTTGCAAGCCTACCTTCCACGCTACGCACCGGTGGCGAACTTGGCGGGGATGGGTGCGGAGTTCGCGGCCATCGCCACCGTCGACGTGGTCGAGCGCTATCGGGGTACGGGATCAACCGACTTCTGGGGCATCTCGTTCGCGTTCTCGGGCATCGACAGACAAGTCATGTCGAGCGCAGAATTGGAACGAGAACTGACGCTGCTGCAGGCGTGCTGGGCGTTTTTCGACGATGTACGTTCGCGCGTGTCGGCAGAGTTGCAGAAAGGTCCGCGCGGGGGCGGGCGGGATCGGGACCGCATCGTCCGGCATACGTTGGGCACGGAGCAGGACTGGGCTGCGAAGCTCGGGTTGCGCACTCTTGACGGTGCGAATCTGACCGACGAGGGCCTGAGAGCGCACCGCGACGCCTATCGCACTGCCATTCGGGCGTTCCATGCCCAGGGCAAACTGGCCCGCACTTGGCCGCTCCGGTATCTGATTCGGCACACCGCGTTTCATACGCTGGATCACGCGTGGGAAATGGAAGACAAGGACCTGACAGGCAACCGCGCGTGAGATGGGAGCAGAGGGTGCGTAGGGCGCCTGTACTGGCTACTTGAAACATCCGTTCAGAAAATAGTCACTAGAAGAACGATTGAGCATGCCATTACTGCTTGCAAATGCAGGCAAGACAGGGTACAATCGAAAGATCTTATCATGTACCCACGCGACGGCATAAGAAATCTACCCATCTTCGCGAAGGTGAAAGCTCTTTCTGTGAACCCTGTTCTTCCCTCTCTCAAGCGTCTGATTCGTCTCTGCCTGGACAAACTCCACACTCGCTTTGTCCGGTGGACGAGACCGCTCACTCCCTCATTGCTGCTGGGAACCATTGCCGATCTTGGGAGAAACAAGTCTGAACTCATGGCAGAAAACGCACTTTTACGCCAACAACTCGTCATCCTCAAGCGGCAGGTGAAACGGCCAGCGCGCACGAAGAGGGATCGCATCCTGCTTGTGCTCTTAGCTAGAGCTGTGCGGGCATGGAAGCAAACGCTCTTTATCGTTCAACCAGAAACACTATTGCGGTGGCATCGTGAGCTCTTCCGCCTGTATTGGAAGCGCAGGTCAAAGGCCTCTTCTCACAAGCCAAAGGTAGCTGCGGAAACTGTCGCATTGATCAGAGAGATGGCGAGGGAGAATCGGCTCTGGGGTGCTGAGCGTATTCGCGGGGAATTATTGAAACTCGGCATTCGTGTAGGCAAGCGAACCATTCAGAAGCACATGAGACAAGTTCGCACTCCCCGGCCAAGAGGCCAGAGGTGGGCAACCTTTTTGCACAATCACGCAGCACAGATCTGGGCCTGCGACTTCTTGCAGGTCACCGATCTCTTCTTTCGACCGCTGTTTGCGTTCTTCATCATCGAACTCAAATCAAGGAAGGTGGTCCACGTAGGAGTGACTCGATCTCCGACCGATCCCTGGGTTGCTCAACAACTCCGAGAAGCTACCCCATATGGGCATGCCCCGAAGTATCTGATTCGTGATAACGATCGCAAATTTGGGTCTTGCTTTGCTCGGGTGGCGACCACGAGTGCCATCGAGATTCTCAAAACGCCCGTTCATGCACCACGAGCCAATGCGGTCTGCGAGCGCTTCTTGAGGAGTGTGCGTCAAGAATGCCTTGACCATGTGTTGGTCTTCCGCGAGAAGCAGCTTCAACGCGTGCTCAATCAGTATGTGGCGTACTTCAACCAGGCTCGACCGCATCAAGGTATTCAGCAACAGCTTCCTGAACCGAGCAGATCATCTCTTTCCTTTGTGCTGGCTACTTAGGTTATCCGTTCAAAAACCAGGAAGTAAACAGTCCTGCAAGAAATCTTAACGCCACCTATCTGATGCAAAAATTGCAAAGAAAAAGGAAAGGTAGATCCATCATTAGCGCTCTTTTTTGGAACGGATAACCTACAGCGATGCAGGGAAAGGTTGAGCCGTGTGATAGACTACGGAAAGGAGTGTGAAATCAACCTACAGCGGGAAGCCAAAGGCTTGAGCCATTACGCCCGCTCCTTTGCAGGAAGATAGCCACAGTGACGAAACCAGCCTTGGGCATCCTGTGCAGTCACCATGAGTAATGCTTGGCAGATGGCTTCCTGCAACGTTTCGCGTGTTCGAGCTCCTGCTCGACGTAAAGCGGTCTTCAGTTTGGAAAAGGTTTCTTCAATGGGCGAGAAGTCGGGCGAATAGGCCGGCAAGAAGAGCAGTTGACAGCCCTTTGCTTGGATGAGTTGCTCGACCTTCTTGCCTTTGTGGGCAGCTAAATTATCCATGATGACGATCTGCCCGGCAGTCAAACTGGGAGCCAGGATCTCTTCGACATAACGCTCAAAAGCAGCGGCATTGGCTGATCCCTCGATGATCATCGACTCGCCCATCCCGTCAAAGGTGAGAGAAGCAATCAGCGTGGTATTTTTGCCACGATTGCGTGGAACCCTGCCGTAGGCGCGTTGGCCCTTTGGGGCACGAGCATACAGAGGAGTCAAGGCGATGTTGGAGCCACACTCATCGATCACGACCAGCTTGCGGGCATCGAACTGCTTGCATTGCTCTCGCCAGGCTGCTCGTGCCTCTTCGTTACGTTCAGTGGCACCCAGCGTCTTTTTTTTCCGTGAGGGCAAAGGATACGTCGGAAGCAGTAAGGTAAAATACGAGCAAGAGAGAAAGGAGTCAGTGAAGCACAAGGAGCAGGCTCATGAACCGACGCAGAACGTTTGCAAGTGTGACGCGCCGCTGGTATCGACCGATCGAACATGAATGCCCAATATGTCATCGGACGCTCCAGCAGGCGATGACGTTGACTAGGCGCACAGTGATCCGATTGGAGGAGGTGATCCGACTGATCCACGCGGGCTATCGCTGTCCGGATGCGCAGTGCCCGGGACATCAGCGGACATATCGTAGCCCGGCGGCTGATGCGTTAGCACTGCCTGGCTTTACGTACGGCCTGGATATCGTGCTGCTGGTGGGACGGCTGCGCCTGGGCAAGCATCAGACCGTGGATGAAGTGCATCAGGAGTTGCTGGAGCGGTTGGCCCCATTGGAGGTGACGATTTCGCGACGGGAGATCCTGTATGTGTTTGAGGCCTACTGTACGCTGCTGCGAGCCAGCAGTGAGGTGAAAGATGACCAGGAGTGGTTGGCGCAAGTCAAGAAGAATGGGGGCATCATTGTGTCAGTGGACGGAATCCAGCCAGAGAAAGGCAACGAGACGGTCTACGTGGTACGTGATGCGCTCACCGGGCGGGTGCTGGCCGCCGAGCAAGTGAGTTCGTCGGAGACGGCGGTGATGAAGGCGCTCGTAGCTCCAGTGGTGGCGCTTGAGGTGAGGGTGCTAGGCACGATCACTGACGCGAAGGCGCGCGAGTTGCAAGCAGTGGAGCAGCTGTGGCCACAGGTGCCGCATCAGGTGTGCCAGTTCCATGCGTTGCGCGATGCGGCGCAACCGGCTTTTGAGGCCGATAAGAAGGTCAAAACTGCCATGCGCAAACGCCTGCAGCCCAAGGTGCGAGAGGTGCGCAAGCAGCTCAAGCAGCAAATTTCTACAGCTTCACCCAAGGAAGCGGAACAGCTTGCGGCGCTCGATGACTACGCCTTAGGCATCTTGACCGCTCTCAACACGGATGGGATCCAGCCCTTCAAGTATGCAGCGGTGGAAGCCGCCCAGGCGTTAGACGACGTGGAGGCCAGCCTCGAGCGGCTTTCAAAAAAGGGGCAGCCATAAACCAGCTGACGGCCCAGAAGTTGGCACGCCTGTGTGCCATTGTGGCCGAGCGTACCCTCTGGCGCGAGCAGTTAGCGCAGGTCAAGCGCATGCGCCAATGGGTGCTGGATGTAGAGGGGATCCTGGATGGCAGTGGGAGCCAGGCAGGAGCAGTGGTGAGCAATGCGAAGGTCGGCCGTCGTCTGGATACCTGGCGCAGACAGATGTCACGGCACTTGACCGATGGTACGCTCTCGGAGGTGGAGCAGGAGTGCCTCGCCGTATTCCTGAAGCAACTCACCAACTTGCGATCGCACCTGGTCCAGTGCTCTGACCAAGAGGGTTTCCCACGTACGAACAATGAGATGGAACGCAGCATCCGCGCTCTCAAGACACGCTACCGCCGCATCAGCGGTCGCAAGAACTGGAACAGCTATCTGGTGCGCTATGGGCGCGCGGTGGCCTATTACGAGTGGTGGGAACAAGATGCGCCCAGGCGTCAACAGCTGGTCGAGCAGGCCTCTCGGCTCGATCGCCTCCGGTGGCGAGTTCTCCGTCGCGATGCTACCACCGCGCAGCGGGAGCAACTGACGCGCTTTCGTTTCCGTCACAAACGCGAAGCCTTTCTCTGCTCGCTCGAGGAGCGCTGGGCTACCCCTGCTTCGACGTGACTTTTGCCCTCACGGTTTTTTTCGCGTCCACCCCACACGTCTGATGGCACGACCCATCGTGCTCGTGCTCACCCGCAAGCCGTGCTCGTGCTCCCACATCTGGCAATGCATCTCCAAGGTGACATCAGGATACGCCTGTAATTGGGCAACCAACCCAGCCTGCAAGGGAGCATATTTCTTAGAAGGGCGACCAGGAATCGGTTTGATGCTCACATCCCCTGTCTCGCGCCGCCGCTTAAGGTAGCGTTTGATCGTGGCTCGTGAGACCCCAAAGTCTCAAATCAAGAGAATAGGCTTTCACTGGCGCTCTTCTCCTTGATGCTTGCTTGCTCCTTCTTTTCCTTTCTTCATCCTAGCACTTGGCTCAAGCTTTTGGCTTCCCGCTGTTGGTAATGAGGTGAAGCCCCTGCGTTTCAAGCGGTTGCTGAGCCAGTGCCTGGGAGAGGTACCCTTTGACATTGAGCAAGATCGACAGGCTTCTATGCATAATGTATCAGGGGAAGCGTTCTGTTACAGTGAATGATTAGAAGATTCAGATTAAATCGATGAAATGGGGTGTGAAGTCCAAGGTCAGTGAACGTTCGAGAAAAGAGAATAGCACCAAAAGTTTAATCAGAGAATCTCACGGACTGAGTCGCCGTTATCGAATGGCGACTCAGTCCGTGAGATTCTTGTTCGTGAGTGCGTACACTAAAAGCTAGAGTTACCGACTTTAATGTACGTAAACAAAAATCCAGTTACCGACTTTATTGTTCAAGTTACCGACTTTATTGTTCAAGTTACCGAATAAAGTTGGGAACTGACAAAAGCTCATTTGTGCTCAAAATTTGTAAAACTTGCGACCCCCTGAAAAAATAAAGTTGGGAACTGACAGCGTTTCTTTCCCCTTCTAAGTCACCGAAATGGACAATAAAGTTGGGAACTCAATAGATGAGTAAGGCAACCAGGAAACCTTATTGCCGTCATCTTTACTATAATTGCTGAAGAACAGATATGACTAAAGCCCCAATTGACTTCCTATTTTGGAACGGATACTCTGAGTAGCCAACACAAGGCTTAAGCAATACGGTTTAGTGCATCTTCCACTTTCAAACCCCGCCAATCATCCCATACTACAGCAAAGGCCTCCTCTCCCAACCACTCGCGCGCGACTTTCGCAGCTTGCTCATCTGCAAGACGCTCGACCGCTGGCATAGGGGCACCTATAGCTTCACGCAGGGTCTCTGCGGCAGCCCGAAGTTGTACCGCCCTCTCGTATTCACCCAGTGCTACTAGCACACGTGACAAGCCTTCCAGTCCGGAGGCAATAATCAACTTGTCGCCCGCTTTCCGAGCTTCGGTTAAGGCCGCATCGTAAAGGGCACGGGCTACCGCGTTGTCGCCTTGAGCAGCGATCACCGTGGCCATGGCGGAGGTTGACAAGGCCATGCCATGTGCCTGCCTTCTCTCTTTGAAGAGTGCCACACTTTGCTCTACGAGCGAACGCGCCGTAGTAACATCTCCCTGTTCGAGGGTTAATAGTCCAAGGAGGCAGAGACAATAGCCGATACTCTCCTTATCACTTAATTGGCGGAAAAGTGAGAGACTCTCTTCAAGCAAAACGCGCGCCGCTCCCAGCTCGCTTCCAGAGAAAAAGTATGCCCGTGCCAGGTTGAAAAGTGAATCGGGGATATTGCCCTTGTCCCCCAGTTCTCTATTGATCGCCAAGCTCTCTTCGAGCAGATCGCGTGCTCTAGCATACTCGCCTTGATCTGCCGCCAATGCTCCCAGGTGCAGCAGCAAACTTGCGATTGCTCCCCTGTCGCCCAATTCTCTGAAGACAGCGAGCGACTCCTCTGCCAACGAACGTGCCATGTCCAGGATGCCTCTCCTCCAGGCTATATCGGCCTGCAGGTGCAGGGCATAGGCTATGCGTTCCGGGTTTCCAAGCTCCCTATAGAGCACCAGACTCTTAACCAGGAAGGGCTCAGCACGGTCATAATCGCCTCGAGCCTCGTATAGCCTGGCAGCAGCATAGAGGGCTGCTGCCCGCGTAGGCTCCTCCACTTCATTGCTCCCCATCATCGCACGCTCCAGGAAGTCCAATCCCTCACTGAGGTAACCCCGCACATACCAGAAAGATCGCAATGCTCCTCCCATGCGCAAGGCGATCTGTTCACGCCTCTCTATATCCTCTAAAGACCAGTGCATGGCCGCTCGCACATTATCGTGCTCCTGTTCCAACCGATCCAACCTCTCAGGAGAATCTGAAGCAGAGGGATCCAGGTCTGCTCTTTCTGACAGTTCCAGAAAGTACATTGCATGAGCCTCGCGAACGCTCTCCAACTCTCCACTCGCGACCAGGAGCTCTAATCCATATTCGCGGATTGTTTCCAACATTGCGAATCGGGGTTCTTCCCCTTTTCCCGGCTCCCTTAGCTGCAACAAGCTTTTATCGACAAGTGAGTCTACAATATCCAGGATCAATCCTGTTGCATTACCAAGCGCACCATAGACCGCCTCTATCGCTCCCAGTGTACAGCCGCCAACGAAGTCCGAGAGCCGGCGAAAGAGTTCTTGTTCCTGCGCATCCAAGAGGTTATAGCTCCACGCGATGGTATTGCGTAGTGTCTGCTGGCGTGCCGCGACATCGCGCACTCCACTCGTCAGCACCTGCAGCGGCTGATTCAAGCGCGCAAGTAATGCTTCCGGCGAAAGAAGTTTCATACGCGCAGCTGCCAGTTCGATAGCCAGCGGCAGTCCATCTAAACGCCTGACAATCTCCACAACGGCTGGGGCATTCATATCTGTCAACCGGAATTCGGGTACAACAGCCTGAGTCCGTTGCACGAACAGCACTATCGCTTCGTATTGCAGAAGTGCCTCGAGATCCGGCATCTGCGCTGAATCCGGCAGCCTGAGCGTGGGTACGGCGAACTCCCGCTCAGCACGCACTCGCAACACTGCTCGACTCGTCACCATTATCTTGAGTTGTGGGCATGCCACAAGCAGTTCTGACACTCGCACCGCCGCATCTAGCACCTGCTCAAAGTTATCCAGCAGCAGCAGCAGCCGGTTCTGGTCTATTTCCTCCTTAAGACACTCCAGAGGAGATCGACTGCGCTCTTCACGCAAGCCGAGTGTCGAGGCAATGGTTGGAATGACCTGCGTGGAGTCACTCACAGGGGCCAGATCCACGAAATAGATACCACGCCATTCCAGGTCGCTCAATTCCGCTGCCACCTGCAAGGCCAGGCGAGTCTTACCCGTACCTCCCGGACCCGTCAAGGTCACCAATCGTATATCTACACGGCGTAAGAGTTCTACGAGGGACGCTACTTCCCACTCACGTCCAATAAGTGAAGTCGGTTGGACCGGAAGGTTGTTGGGATAGGCATCGAGGGACTTCAGAGACGGAAAATGGGAAGGTAAGCCTGCAATGACTAATTGGAAGAGATGAACGGGGCGTTGTAAGTCCTTTAAGCGGTGCTCACCCAAATCTCGCAGACTCACTCCATCCGGCAGTTGATGTTCTACGAGATCGCGTGTTGTTTGAGAAAGCAGAACCTGACCGCCATGTCCAGCACTCATCACGCGTGCAGCGTGATGAACATCTATCCCTACATAGCCTTCTGAGGAAAGCTGTGGCTCGCCTGTATGCAATCCCATACGCACGCGCACCTCCACGTTTTCCGGCCAGGGGTGAATAACCAGCGCATGCAGGCCATCTACCGCTGCCGATACAGCATCAGTGGCGCGAGCAAAGGCGACGAAGAAGGCATCTCCTTGCGTATCGACCTCGTGACCATTCCATTCTTGAAATGCTACCCGCAGTAAGCGCCGGCACTCTTCAAGTACCCTCGAATAGCGATCACCCAACTGTTGGAGCAGTCGCGTAGACCCCTCGATATCTGTGAAGAGGAAGGTGACCGTGCCCGTAGGTAAGTAATGCATGAAAAACTTTGCGCTCCCCTGTTATTGGTTGCCTTAAGGTATGTTCAATGATGATTATTCTATCATCTTTTCACAGCAGGAGCTTGTCGAGCGCAATGAGTGCTATGCAAAATCTCAATTTACAACAAACACCAACTCTGAAACTGCAAAGCCTCACTTTACAAGCGACTTCAGCTTTCGGTGCAAGGACGGCATTCCAGCCAATTTGAATCTTGGTGCCAAAGAACATAGAGAATGAACGCACGACCGTGGAGAACGCCTTTTCAATGGTCACTGTGTCCGTTATCTTAAGTGACTTCGGCATAGCTTGCGGCCATACATCCAAGCTCGTTTGGCTTCGTTTGTTGACACTCTTCCATCACTTGCATCCTGATGATGATAAGTCCCAGATTAGTATTGCTGAGTTTTCATTGTAATTCTTGCATTAATGCCTAGGAAGCCCATTTGTTTTCACTGCAAAAACAGCAGCAATATGTGAATGGCGCAGGCTTTTGGGTCAACCATTATCCTTAGTTGAAAATGAAGAAAAATACCCAAAGCTCACCTCACTGATTGAATGTTATTACCTCTTAGTTCTCCCTGTTGCTGATATTAAACGACCGTTTTTCCTCAGCAAAATTTGTCGTAGTAAACCCCCTTTTCAGAAAAAATTGTGTAAATTAATGTTGTAAATACCTTTTTTTCAACAGGGGAAAATTTGCCATGATTTACGCGTATGTTCGCATCTCCAAAGACAAACAAACGACAGAAAACCAACGTTTTGAAATCTTAAAGTTCGCCGACGAGAAACGGCTACAAATAGATGAATGGGTGGATGAAACAGCCACCGGGGTGAAAAAGGCTCGCTTACGGAAACTCGGCCCGCTCCTTGAGCGAATGA
>WNGP01011711.1_pt1 | contig 12594 bp, 12 predicted proteins | sample 5407671 | NCBI WGS metagenome assembly WNGP01 (sample SAMN13153381, study PRJNA577476) | soil metagenome | isolation source: 40 cm soil or saprolite under Garry oak tree replicate 2 | place: USA:California | collected 2016-06-15 | reverse complement strand
GGACGGGCCTCTTTCAAAGAATACATCAAACTAGTTGACAAGTATCAGGACGAGGAGGAGTATCTTCCCGCGGTCGAAGTCTCCGACCAGCTCTCATTCCTATACCAGATTGCACCCTCCAAACTAATCGAGACTTCTCGCAAATTCCATAGCACCAGCCTCAGAATCTTCGAGAGCAAGAAGGACGACAATAGCACCACCCTCAAGGGCATCATCGCCGCCCGCCTCACTCTTCTAGACGATGCCTATGCAAAGAAGGCCGGTTCGAAGTTCAATGACCTAGCCAATGTAGAGCCGGACATGAAACGATCAGTTGTTATGGGATACGCTAGATCTTCAAACGATTATGACGGTCTAATCAGCAGATATACAAAAAGCACGACGGACGAAGAACGACTAAGATACTTGGAAGGCTTAGCCAGCTTCAAGAATTCTGAACTCGTAGCAAAAACCCTAGACTTCGCGTTGAGTGGCAAGGTGAAGCGGCAAGACATCCGCAACGTGATCCTCTACGCAACAGCCAACCCAGATGCGAAAACTCCCATCTGGCAATGGTTCAAGAACAACATGGCGAAATTAGAAGTGATGTACTCTGGGACAGCCCAGTTCTCGATCATTTTGCGAGAATACTTCTCGATTGTCGGCGTCGGTCGCCTAGCTCAGGTCGAGAAATTCTTCAGCGAGCACAAAGTTACCGGAGCTGACATCGCACTGGAAAGATTGAGAATCTACGACCAGCTCGCAAAAAGCATGACTGCAACCCCCTAGGGCTCAACTGCCCATTATAGCTAGACTATTCTTCGGCTGTTCGCGAAACGAGGTTTGGAGCACTAATCAGCTAGCTAACAAAAATTGGTGCGGGGGGTGGGATTTGAACCCACGTCGGCGCCTCCGGCGCCAACCCCGATGTTTTCGTTTCCATTTTCGTCGGGCATGCTGATCACCATATCATTGTGCTTGGCTAGCTAAGAACATTCCGGTCGATTTTTCCAGAAGAGGGATGAAGAACGCGCTCCATGAAGTAGTTGTTGCTGCCGGACTCAGTTCTCAACGAACTGATCTCGACAGCGGCCCCGTTCCTCTATCAGTTGTGAATGCAAGACTGACTTGCGCATACTTTCGCGATAAAATCATCACCGGTCACGAAAATTCCCCTCGCATTAGTCGAAGCACTCAGAGCCCTAGATGTTTCGAAGAACAGTGACCAGGCCTTTGCACCGTTGAAATCAAGGCGCTCAACGAATGCACTGAAAGGGAGAGAGTAGTGTAATCCAACTACGTAGACTCCCGACGAATCTGCGGAAACGCCGAACGGAATAGTTTCAGGAGGGCCAGCATCGACCGTCCATAGCAGATTGTCATCGAAGTCGTACTTCCCGACAAACGAAGGACCTCCGATAATATAGATCCCTGTGGGTGCTACAGAGACCTGTCCGACCAGGCACTCAATAAGACAGCCAACGAACTGTCTATCCCAAAGCTCATTCCCATCATGGTCAAATGCCTCCAAGAAACCTCCTTGAATGGCAGACGGATCACAACGAGAGTGAGTAGGGCAGTAGTTCTCTCCGACGACGTACACGCCTTTCGGTCCCGCAGAGATTCCCGTTGGCCTGCTAGAAAGTCCTGTTGCTTGAATTTGGCGTGTCCAGATTTCGTTCCCGCGGGAGTCGAATTTTTCTACGATGCCGACAGCGAGTCTCGGATAAAAGTCAGAGCTTCCAGCAACATAAAGTCCAGTGGAGTCTACTGATACGCTCTGGGGCCATGACCCATCCATCGCTCCGAACTGACGTGACCATATCAGATTACCGTTGAAGTCAAGCATCAGCACGTAGGAATAGCCAACGACATGCACTCCGTCATGTCCTAATGCTATCCCGTATGCGATGCCATATTCAGCGTTTCCAACTTGGCGGGTCCAAACTAAACTACCATTGAAATCATAACTTCTCGCTTCGGAACCAGCGGCCACAAATACGCCATGTTCACCAACAGATACACTACTGTGAGGATCATAAGGAATCTGGTTTGTCCAGACAACACGAGCTGGATACAGAGAGGGTCCCGCTCCACTCAAAGCAAGCGTTACGAGTGCAAGGGCAAGCAAAACCGTCAATTGGTGATCTTTCTTCTGATAGAATCAGATCACAAAGTCTGCATACTTAAGCCTGGCTGATTTGGCATCTACTACAAGGGTGGCTAGCTGAGCAACATCATCGTCAGATTGTCCCGAAATACTGACGAAGCCCATTGGGACCCCATATACGGTCCGGTCGTGCGCATACTGGTGTGAGAGAGGGCGGCCAACATAATGCGTCGAGATTTGCGCGACTCGAAAATGATTTGTTCGCTTGGTCCACTTTCCATAATGTGATACAAGCATATAGTCAATTATTCATCCGGTCAATCATCACGAAGGTGTGGGTTCAACCCAGTCACTAGAGCCAATTTATCCGACGCGAAATTCAGCTACTTGGACATTCTCGGCCCAGAGTTTCGAGCCGTTGCCACTCCGTCAACCAACAATCTCGGAACCATGAGGAAGCGAGGCATGCCCAATATGCCCGGACGATAGCTAATCTGAATTGGTTCCAGTAGATTGCCACTCGATAATCTCGAAACACAACATATTTTCACGATGATTATGGATGTGTTCGGATGTATGTATTCAGTTGTGTACGTCAATCATTTAATATATTTACGCAAGCTTTACACGAAAATGTCAGCAATTAGTTCCATCAACAAGCGAAAACTCAGGAAATTAGCGCCGATTTTGGTACTTATGGTCGCATTAAGTATGTCTTTCCTAACCCCCATCGTCCATGCTCAAACCGTCATCGCCACAATAAACGTTGGACCTCAAGGCCCCACTGGGGATCGATGTAGATCCCATCACCACTGATGTTTGGGTAGCCGAGGCAGGGACTTTCACGGGGACTGGTCACAATGTAACTGTGATAAGCGAGAAGACGTTCACCGTAACGGCTACTCTTACCGGTCTCCCAACGTCGCCTTTGGATGTAGCCGTGAACACTAAGACCAATAGAGCCTACGTGACGTTCAATCCCTTCTGCTGCTCCAACGGTCCGATTAACGGAGGTCTAGTTGTGATCAACGACAAAGACCACAAACCTTTAGCAACTATTTCCCCCATCCAAGACCCTCGCGGAGTAGCTGTAGACCCGCTGACCAATATGATATACGTCGCCAGCTTCGGAACTACCTTTCCATTCAACTGCGGATGCGTTATTGTCATCGACGGTAATACCAATGTAATCGTTACGACGATTCCCGTACCAGAAGGCCCTCTTGCAATTGCAGTCGACCCAGTCACAAATAGGATTTACACTGGCGATTACACTAATGAGGTAACCGTGATTGACGGCTCTACAAATACTGTAATCACCAATGTCGCAGTGGCTGGGAGCCAGGCGCTGGTTGGTTTAGGCGTCGGCGTGAACGCCGCTACCAATCGAATCTACGTTTCGCGCTACTTCGGTACCAACGATGTTTTCGTAATAGACGGTTCAACCAATGCAGTCATTGCAGATATACCCGTTGGTCCGCAGAGCAACGTGTCCGGAGGCATTGGCGTGGATTCCGTTACCAATAACTGTTTCAGTCATAGATGGCTCAACGAACTCAGTCAGCGCAACCGTCACGGTACCTTCAGGCGCTTGTGGGGTTGCCGTGGATGCCAGAAAGAACCTAGTCTTCGTAACCTCCCGTGGCTCTGCTGTCACCGTGATATCCGGCGCCTAGAACGAACCATTACCAAACAGTCATCTTTCTTCCCCTCTCTTTTATCGTGTAAGATCGACCCACAATTGTGCACACTTATCCTCACGACCGCTGAATGATTTAACGACACATCGAATTATTTCGGAGGACAATCCACCCATTTTAGCCGGATTTATTCAGGTTGTCGGGTAGATGGAACGGTTAATCTGGTCGTTTCATCCGGTTTGACAAAACACTTGGCTAAGTCCCGATGTAAAACTTGCAGGCAATGATTTGATGATGAAGATAAGTAAAGGACGTTCCAAGATCGACCCTGGACACCCAGGCTCTCTATGGGATAACTGAGGGTCTCTCGAGCAACCGCACAAATGAGGACGAATCACAAAGATGGCGGCAAATGTACACGCGAAAATTATATGTTTTTTACCCGAGTCTGTCCCGAAAATGTCAACTATCTTCCAAATCGACCAGCAAACCCTTCTACGAAACGTAACCGCGCTTTCAGCGATTCTACTAAGCATATCGATGTTGGTCATCCCGGCCGCCCAAGCTCAGACGATTGTGGGCAATGTTTCCGCAGGGCCTGCTCCTTACGGGCTCGCCATCGACACTTCATCATTATCAAAATTCCTCTACGTGGCGAACGGAGGGGCCTCTTCGGCGACAATAATTGACACGAAAGATCATTACTCCAAAACTGGGACGGTTCCCGTAGGAATCACTCCCTTTGATGTAGCTGTAAACTTCGCCACCCATAAGGCGTACGTTTCGAGCTTCGGCTTTGGTGGCGGCTGTGGTTTCTCAGGCGGCGGATCCGTAACGGCAATACTCAAGGGACCGGACTTCAGGTTCACGACAAGTACGATTGCACTAGGAGACAGTGAAAATGCGTTGGGCATAGACCTGAACCCTGCAACGAACATAGTCTACGTGGGAGGCTGCCGTCAGGTTCCGGCCACTGTAGGCACAGTCTCATCAGGGGTGGTTACAGTGATAAACGGCACGAGCGACACCATCATAACTACGATTATCCCGCCTTCATCTATACCCCAGGCTCTGGACGATGTCGCCGTCGACCCGCTAACAAACACAATATACGCGATTGGAAATTTTGTCAGCAATTTCTACCCGAGCTTCATCGAAATCTGGGTGATCGACGGATCAACTAATCAGGTAACAAACAGCTTTACCATAGCAGGAGCCTGCCTTACCAATGGCGGGGGCTTCGCCAATATTGCTGACAATCCAGCCACGAACACGGTGTGGCTCGATGGGACAAATCCGTGTGGTGGCAGTGCCTTCCTGTGGGCCTTAGACGGTACAACGGGGGCTATGAAAGCAGCAATCCAAGTGCCAACTAGCTCCTGTGCTGAACTACTCGGAATCGGCGTGGATTCGGCCACGAACATTGTATACATGGCAGACCACTGCGACCATGTCGTTTGGGTATACGATGGGTCAAGTTACGCACTCGTGACCGCACTCAATGTCTACCCCGCCACATGTTGCCCCGAGGATGTGACCGTGGACCCAACGACAAACACAATCTACGTGAGCGAGCCGGACTCAGGCCAAGTAACTGTAATCTCCGGGGCACCATAGATCGTAGGGTTGGCACACACAACATACGAACCCCTCTCTTTTTTTTTGGCCGTCGCACAATGAATTGAGTATGTTACATGAATCAAATTATTTCGGTGACAATCCGCCCGAAACCATGAGCGTGCGGAGAAGACCGAAGAACCGTGGATAATGAGAATGGATACTTTCTCCAATACAATTGCATCTGCGTATGTATTCAATTGTAGACGTGAATCATTTAAGATATATCCGCAAGCTCGTGGCGAAAATTGTCAACCATCAAGAAATTTCTTGGCAAGCGAATAGGTGCGACATCTCTGGTGGTGCTCGCGTTGGTTTCCGCATCTCTATTGGCGATTCCGGCGGTTCATGCGGGGTCCACTCTTGTCGGGGGAATGGGATTCTGTATGACCTACTCCCCTCCCTGTGACAGAGCTGTGGCCGTTAATCAGCCAAATGAAATCTTTGTGTCCGTTGAGTCTAATCCCCCTATTGGCGGCATTCCTCCAACAGGCACAGTTTCGTTTTCTGTCAGCTGTCCGACAGGAACAGACGGGCAATGTGGTTCGTTCACTGCGGGTTCCCAAGGCGTATTCGTCCCGCCCAATTCCTGCCAACTCATCCCCCAGTTTGGCTTTACAAATGATGGTCATTGCTCCATAGCTTACACTGCAAACCCTGGCACAGAGGGAACCCATGGGTTCGTTATGACATACAACGGTGATGCAATCTACGCGAGCATGTCAGTCACAGGTGCAATGGACGTAATACAACGTTCCACTTCCACCAGCATCAGTTGCATGGCGAGCACCCTCACTGATCACCATTCAACACCATGCACAGCCGTTGTCACTGACACATCACCTGGAACCCCGATAACACCGTCGGGAACATTTGCATGGAAGAGTAGCGGGAAGGGCACATTCGGTCCGAACCCGTGCACCCTCTCAGGCGCAGGCGGGACCGCTACTTGCATCGTGACCTTTACGGCCGCACCGGGCAAGTCGCTCCCTCAGACAATTACGGGAACCTATAGCGGCGACACAGACCACTCCGGGAGCTCAGGCACCACCCCAATAAGTACTCCATAAACGACCGACACAACAATAGATCATGGGCACGCTCCCCTCCCTCCTTTTCATGTAAATATCCACCCCTGCTTCCGAAGGTGATCCGATGATACCGAGGATCTTAAGATCGAAATAGCCGGAGACGGCAGTGACGACCAGGATGACGATGATCGCGATGTTCCTTAATCGATGATCTTTCCTTGTTGGAAATCCCACTTTCGGCTTTCAATCTGGAAAACGCGGGTCCATCACATATGGTTTGCGGAAATCGGACCTTATTGAATAGTGAAGGCTTGCAAGTTCTTGAGGTTCTCCGATAGATCTCTACGTTTGCCCCCAATCCGGGAGAATAGAGCAATTTGCAAACGAGGGTACTCGGGACAGGTTGAGGCGGGCAGCACCCCACACGCCATAGTTCGGGACTCTGAATCAAGAATACGTTTAGGTCGAACTCGAAGACTTGAGACCTGAGGATTCGAAGATAGCAAGGTTTGTCCCAGTTCTGAGTCGTTGATAGAAGAGATATTCTACACAAGCAACTGATTGCAATCGATGTCAGCTGTGTACATGGGTGTTATTACTTCTGATCCGTAGGAAAGTCCATTGTGAAAAATACATGTCTTCTGTGAAAATTGAAAGAATCATTGCAACTTGCTTTCTCGTATTCTTGACAGTCTCAGCCATCGGTGGTTCGTTTGTATCTCTCGCAAGGGCTCAGCAGAGCCTTGGAGTCCAAACGTTGAAACAAACTCTTCACGCTATGTTCTCTTCGATCGACCAGGCGAGAGCGATATCGTTCGCTGAAGCTTCATTTGAATTCCAGTCCAAGACCAGCGGGCATGTCATACAATTCAACAGCATCTTTCTAAAGTGGTCAGCATCTCAAAATATCGGCCCGGCATCAATGAAAGTGGATTCTGTGAACGTCGTCTTTTCCTATAAGAACAACAATGGTGGATTCACTAACGTCATCACCACCTTAGATCCAAGTCTCGTCAAAGTGGTCAACGTCGACGTGCGGGAGAGTGTCCTTGCTGGCCCTGTCCCTTATTGCAATTCTCCACCTCCAGCTCTAGCACCAGCGGCGCCAAGCCCCCAAGACTTTTGTAATCCGCCGCCGCCTCCACCGCCCTGCACTCCAACTTCCAGTGGGTCCAGTAATTGGGCCGGCTATACCCTCAAAACTGCATGCCCGACTTCTGGCATCAGCTTCGTCTACGAGACCAAGTCGGCATGGAACATCCCGGCCGTTAGCGAACCTTGGAACACAGCATGCCAGTGGTACCACTGCGACGTTTCGGTATGGCCCGGCCTTACAGACCAACCGGGCGGTGGCGACTACATAGCCCAGCTTGGCAGTAGATCCGGCGTATATTGCGGATTAGACACATGCGGATACTACTACACTCTTTGGTACGAGTTTTGGCCAGCCAACTCCGTCGATTGCGATTCTGTCAATTCCGGCGACTCTATCACTGCGGACGTATGGAATGAAATCGAAACCGGAGGTTCTTCCAACAACTGGGACTTTTTCATCGGGGATGGCATCTACCACGGATGTTTCACTGTCATCCAACACAACTACCCTCTCCCACAATACGGCCAGTTCATCGCTGAGAGACCACATTGGTGCATAGGAATAAATTGCGCCTCAGGCGATTATGATGCAAGACTACCAAGGTTCAGTTCTTTCCCAATGACTGCAGTTATGAATCAACAATACGCGGGTCAAACGGTCACGGGTTATACAGCATACACTAACAAATGGTACACTACTGTGAACATGTTTAACTGCGACCAGACCACATGCTATAACAATCTGAGCCCCTCAGCCATCGACACTGGAAGCAGCTTCACGATAAATTACCGGAACAGCAGCGCAACGTAAGACCTACACGCTTCAACACTTTCCCTTCTTCCTTTCTTTGCAGATTCGGTCTGCGCTTACGCATTTCTCAATCGGACCGAATGAATGGCCCTTGGACGATTTGAAAAGGCGAGACAACAGAGAAGGGTTCACCTAAGTTTTCGTGGTTCATGCTCCTCTGGGCACTCCTTGCACAACGCCAACCGAAACGTTCTGCCGAGAAGTCCGTTGTAACTCAAACCACACTATCAGAATCTGGTTTTCGCTTCTTCCGATTGATTTCTCAAATACCTACTAAGTGAGTGATTAACACGACGACCACTTGAACAATTATCGGTAGTCCAAGAGCAGTCACGATCTTAGCTACTATCCCGCCGTCAATCGGCCACTCACGAATCTGGCGAATGTCTCGTCGGACTTTATCCACAGCGATAAGTGCCATGCTGGTCTTTTCATCAAAAACGCTCTCATCATTCAGTTTGAGCTTCCTGAAGAGAACGGAGTATTGACTGTTTATCCACGCCGTTTCATCCCGCTTTAGGCTTCTCAATCTTGAGTGAAGACTGGACAAGGGCAATAGGAACATGATCAAGCCTGTTAGGAATGCGCAAGTAAAAAGGGCCTCATAGAATATGTCCGGCGCAGACGAACATCCACACTGATAACGAATCACGACTGGATAAATGAAGACTCCTAGCAATAAGGCCTCATAAAGAGTCACAAAACGAAGTGACTCAGTCACTAATGGCCTCACGCCCATCGTGGGATCCTCGATGAATGACTTGAGCCTTAGAGGAAGCTTGGCCGTTCTTATCAAGAGATAGAACGCCGCTATGAAAACCCAGAGGAAAGTGGCGAGAAATGGTACGACGGAGACCAGAGCAGTTCCGACTAAGATGCCGGTATATCCAGACCCGAACCACAACCATAGGAAGAAGAGGAAGTAGACCCAACTCGCTCCCCAAATACTGCCGAGAAGACCCACCTCTGTCGGGCCTCCATCCGGTTTCATCAATTGAACGTAAGCATCTAGCTTGCTCATCCTCCGACAAATGTGTCGTGACACCACTTGAGAAGCAATGACAATTGCCGTCCAACCAATGTACAGCCTCAACGACTGAAGGTCTGTTGGTATAACTCCCGTCTCGACGTAAACCCTCGCAACTGACAGAAGGGTTGGAATCAAGGCGCCGAACAGGGGAACTCCAACGTAGAAAGGGAGGTGAAGTCTCGCGTAAAGGCGTTCAAACCACAGCATGGAGTCAATCCCTACGACGTGATTCCGCTTGAACTCGGTTCTTGAACCCTCTCGCGTTTCTGGACAATATCCTTCGGGTCAAAATATTCAGTTTCCTTCAGAATATCCTCCAACCTTTTCTCTGGATCTCTCGCGCGGGTTAGTAATTCTACGTATAGTATTGCGGCAGTAAATGTCATTCCCAACTTAGCGACGAGTGAATACCCCTCGCTAGGAAGTGAAGTGCCAATCCTATAATTGCAATGACGAGACCCATTCCGAACACGCACATGTTCGTGAAAATGTCGAGTTCGAGCTTAGGGCAGGTCGTCAAAGTGCGCTTTCTGTCAAGGAACGGGGAGAGACCCCAACTCAGTGATGACTGTGAGGATATGCCCAGTCTGCAAGGGCACGGGAAAGATTCCTTAGCCCAGAAGATAGGTTAGACCGGATACGCCGACGGCTACCGTAGGGTACCCCGCCGTACTCCCCACCCCACGACAACCCCGTGGACGGGAAGAAGCCATAAAGCATTATATCCTTATATCCTATTCCGGCTAATAGCCGTACTACCAGCGTACGGTTCTCCAGAGAAACTGGATTGCCGGTACCACCCAACCCGAAGACGAGCCGCGAAGCAACACCTTCGAGTTGGGTCACGCCCCTTTTTGAAGAACGTGTGTCACATACCGGCGAGTCATTTGTATTGGACCAGCCAATAAAAGGCTTCGTGATTGTGCACTTTTAGAAAGTCAGCATGTCACGGCGATAGACGAACAAGCCACCATGAACTTGGAAGAATTCAGAGCCGCCAGTTAGACCATGACTTTCGACTTGATCCAGAGGCGGCTTAAGAGTTATTCTCGAAATCTTTGGGTCTGGACTTGATAATAGTCGAGTCCAACCGATCAACGATTAATCGAGTTACGGAAGCTGTTTCGCTCAAGTAATCGTGGCGTCGGGTTCATGTCCTCATCTCCTGTCAAAAACGACGAAACCAGTGTCTTGGGGAAGCGTCGGAACTCATCGGAACTACAAGTATTACTTGCGCAAGTTCATGGAGTTCAGCGGCTGGAACCCCGACCAGATTCTTGAACTTGCTAAGTCTAACTCAAAGTCGGTTCACACCAAACTGAAAGAGTTCTGGTATACGATGAAGGACCAGGAACGCCTTGCAAGCACCCTAGCAAACTGCTTCCTCAAACCATTGGGCACAGCGGGCTGTACTCACTGGCAGCAGGGTATAGGCGCACCCAACGGATTAGGAACTATCGGTCTCTCACAGATCAGCGGCGTCTCAAGGTTCTACCTGCTGAACTGGACAAGCCCCTACACGTGGACGGGCCTATCGGGCATAGCGACAGGGTCAGCAAACAGTTTCGACGGGCTGCCCGCACCCCAATTGCAAGAGTATGATCCCTCACTCCCTAACAGCATGTTCCTCAACCCGGCCAGCATAGGGGGCTGTAACACTGCGACTCCATACCCACAAACAGGCTCAGGATACGACTGCTAGCAACAGCAAGACTTACCATGAAACAGAGGTCTCTCTTCTTTGTGTCTGGTTATTATTGTAACGTGGACAAAAATGTCACTTCTTGATAACCGAAAAATCTAGAGATAAAAGATCCAGACGGCTCGCACTAACCCCACGATCCTCAGGGGTCTTCGTTTACTTGTTGTCTTGAGAGCGAGTGCGAACGCATTTGCCTATTCCATAGTTCGGTGGAGTAAGTAAGAAATTCTCGAAACAAACGACCATCCGCCGGGACCCACTTGCTGACGGTGCTCTCTTCCCCTTCAGCTAATAGGTTCATGAGGGAGGAGAGAAGTTAGCCGACCCGTCAATTTTGACAACCGGTATCGCCTTTCTCTGATCTTCGTCTTAGTTTTCATGTGCGCCCATGCTTATTAGCGCGCCTCAGGCTGGGATGAAAAGCGAGGGATACCGTGGGCGACAAACGAGATATGGACAGGGCGCGAGCAGAACTCGAAAGAGTCGATGCGATGTGGGCCGCAGCCGCAGCCGAGCGTGACGTTGAGCGAATCGTTTCGTTTTGGGCTGACGATGCGATCGTTATTCCGCCGGGACAACTTGCTATTATCGGCAAAGATGCAATTCGGGACTACGTGACTGCGAGCCTAAAGATCCCGGGTTTCAGCATTCAATGGAAGACGACTCGGTTTACGATCGCCCGAGCTTGCGACCTCGCGTACGGCGTCGGGACGAACCAAGTTTCATTCAACGACGAGAGTGGTAATCGATTCACGTTGCGAGGAAAGGCCGTGACTATTTGGCGGACGGAGAGCGGGGGTGCCTGGAAGTGTGTCGTCGACATCTGGAACGACGACCCGCCGCCCGATAAATAGTGTGTCTGTCGAGGGACAATGGAGTCGAGCGAGTGTTCAATGACCAAACCCGGAGCGGGGGGTTTGTTATTGGTGCGGGGGGTGGGATTTGAACCCACGAACCCCTACGGGACGAGGTCCTGAGCTTCGCGTTCCTCAACCATTCTTAGCAGTGTTGAGTTCTCGCGCCTTTGACCTGGCTTGGCAACCCCCGCGTTGGGTCGAGAGAATTCTGAACTAGTCTGATAAAGCCTTCAAGCCCTATGGCTACGCAAGAAGTGTCTTCTCCCTGTCTAGATTCTTGGTCTGATGTGTCTGTATTCTTCGATCTCTTTGAGCCGTTTCTCCCAGTCTCTCATTTGTCTGTCGCGGAGGACCGTGTTGAGTATTTGGCTTGTGTTCATGTGGAGTTGGGTCCAGCGTTCCCGTGTCTTCAGATCCTTGTCATGGTCAAGCATGATCTTCCTAGACTCTGCCAGGCTTTCGAGTAAGCTCTGTTATGATCTGGGTTCGGACCGCGTCTTCTTCTACCGGATCGTTATTCTCTGCCAATGCTAGGACATTACGCTCCCGTTCGGCTCCTCGCACTCAAGCGCGGTCTTTCGAGCCTGAGCTGCTCCCTGGCTGACCGCATCATCCTTCAGAGTGCTCCTCCATAGCCGCAACAGTCTGGAACCAGTGCTGCTGAGCAGCCGCTTCTGCCCCTGGTCGAGAGTCTTGTCCCTGGACCCTTCCTCGAGATTGTC
>WNGP01008472.1_pt1 | contig 12595 bp, 14 predicted proteins | sample 5407671 | NCBI WGS metagenome assembly WNGP01 (sample SAMN13153381, study PRJNA577476) | soil metagenome | isolation source: 40 cm soil or saprolite under Garry oak tree replicate 2 | place: USA:California | collected 2016-06-15 | reverse complement strand
TCTTCGAGCGGATGCGGGACTACAACACGAAGATCATCAAGATGCTCGGGGTGAAGACCCTGGTCACGTCGTGCGCGGAAGGCTATCGCACGCTCCGGCTCGACTACAAGCTCGACGGCGTGCGGGTCGTCCACATCACGACGTTCCTGTACGAGCGCGGGCTGCGCATTCCCCCGCAGCCAGAGACGGCGAAGCGGATCCGGGTGGCGTTCCAAGATCCTTGCCGCTCCGGGCGCCAGATGCCGATCGATCCCGTGTACGAGGAGCCACGGGAGCTCGTCAAACGCGTGGATAACGCGGACCTCGTCGAACTGAAGACGTTCCGCGCGGACGCACAGTGCTGCGGCGTCGCGCAGATGATGTACTGCAACGACAAGACGAAAGGGCTGACCCGCAAGCGGATGGACGAGGCGACCGAGGTCGACGCGGACTACCTCCTGACCGCGTGCCCGAAGTGCCTCACGCACTTCGGATGCCTCCATCATGAGAACCGCTGGCAGCCGGGGGAGAAGCGCTACACGTACAAGGTGATGGACATCACGCAGTTCCTTGCCGAGCGGTTGCCCGGGGACTACCCGACGGGGAGCAACGTCGACACGAAGCGGAAGGAGCCGCCACTTCCCGGGAGACGGGGGTGATCGGCACGGCCACCTCGCCCGCGCCGGCCCCCAAGCCCGCGCCCCCCGTCCCGAGCCCTCCCGCGGATCCGCTCGTCGCATACTACCGCAACGTCCGCCAGATGAACCTCACGCTCGCGAAGGATCGCTACAAGCAGGGCTTCAAGGTCCGGACGCAGGAATACATCCGCGGGCGGGGCACGCTCGCCATCGTGGACGAAGAGATTTGCATGGGGTGCACCCACTGCTTCGACAACTGCGCGTTCGAGTCGATCTCGATGGTGGATCGCAAGTTCGCGTTGCCGGAGTACTCGTACACGTCGCGCAAGGCGATCATCATCGAGGAAAACTGCGTCGGTTGCGAGAAGTGCGCCATCGTCTGTCCCGTCGACGCGATCACGATGGTCACGAAGCATGGTTTCGTCGTGAAGGACGGCCGGGTGGTGTCGACCACCGCGCCCCCACCGCCGCCTCCGCGACCTCCCACGCCGACACCGGTCAAGCTCGCGACTCCCGCTCCGGCCCCCGCACCCAAGGCACCAACGCCGACCCCGAGCCCGCCGGAGTCTGTGGAGGAGCCCGACGAGGAACCGGGCGCGGAAGAGGGCGAGGGCGGCGACGCGCCATGACGGACGCAACCGCGCCTCCGACGGTCGTGAAGGCCCGGAAAGCCCCTCGGATGACCTACAAGCAGGAGATCCAGACGATCAAGAATCTCCCCCGGACGCAGCGGCTCATCGTCATCATGAAGATCGCCGGGGTGTTCCTCGTGGCGATCGGCCTCGAGGGGATCGTGACGGGTCAATACGCGTACACGCTGCTGTTCATCCCGCTCGGGGTCTTCGTGTCGATGATGCCGATCAAGATCCGCACCGGCGTGTGCATCGCGTGCCGGTCGCCGCTGGAACAGCACCAGGCAATCTGTCCGAAGTGTGGCGCGCCGCAGATGTGAGCCGCCTCAGGGCGACAAGAGCGGCTGCACGACGTGCGCGGTGTCGATCGTCGACTTGAGGGATCGCAGGAACGACATGCGCTGGCGGAATTGCGGCTCCTCCTCCCAGAGGTGCGCGAGCCGCGATGTGAACACGCCTCCGGCGATCTTCGACACGATCGTCCGGACGCCTTTCGACAGGTCGTGCTGCTTCGTGCGGTCCTTCGGGGACGCGAAGCATGGGAACACGGACATCGTCCCGGTCTCTCGCAGGGTCGCGTAGAAGCCCGCTTTCGCCGCGGACTGGTCGCCAAACGCACGCAGGCGCCCTGCGAAATCTCCGAGGGCCTTCGAAGGAAGGCGCACCTCGCCGACGAACAGCGAGCGCGAGACGCTCTCCGCCGTCTTGCGGTACGCGTCCTGCGCGGCGTCGAACGGGTTCGGGACGTCGGCACCCTTCGACTTGAATCCGGCCATCGCGGCGTCGATGGCCTTCTCCTTCGCCGCGGCGCCCGTCGCGGTGGCGCCGAACGCCACCTGGGCGGTGAAGGCCTCCGCGGGTGCGCCAGGGCGCAGGATCTTCGCGGCCGCCGCATCGGTCACGTGGACCCAGTCGATCCCCTGCCCCGTGCGGGAGAGCTTGTCGAGGGCGGCCGCCAGCTTCGTCCCGTCGTCGAAGGCGTACGTCAGGGTCTTGCGAGTCGAGGGTTTCGCCTCAAGCCGGACGGCCACGGCAATGGGGATGAAGAACTCCGCCGCGAGCGGAATCACCGCGTGCAGGAGATCGTACGCCGTCCCGTTGTTCGCGACCTCCTCGAAGCCTAGGCGGGCCCGATGGCCGAACGCGCTGATTGTCCGCACCGCGTTCACGAACGAGCCGAACTCGCCTCGGTACGAGGCGAACGAAGCGTCGCCGACGAGCGCGTCGCCTACCGCGAAGTCGAGGGGGACCGTCGGCACGAACGGGACGGAGTGGCCCTTCGCCGTTGCGGCGTCGTACAAGGCCTTCCACGTCGCGCCCACCTGTGCGATCGCGCGGTGTCCCTCCTCCGCGAACTCGATGTCCGCATAGCCGGAGAAGTCGAGCTGCACGCCCCGCTGCTCCGGGACGATCCAGTCGTACGACAGGAGGGTCCGCGGTCGCGGCACGACCCCGAACTCCCGCGTCCGACCGACGCCCAGCTGCGTGCGGAAGAAGTGGTAGTCCTCCGCGGACAGCCCGAGGCTCAGCGTGCTCTCCTGCCCGTTCAGCACCCGTACGAGCTTGCGGACCTCTCCGTCGTCTTTCACCTTCACCGTGACGGGCGGCACCCGACTCAAGTCCGCGATCAGGTCCCTCGGGAGCACGCGGTCGTCCCGCACGAAGAGCGCGCGGATTAGCGCATCCCGGATCAGCTCGGAGAGCGCCGGGATCTCGACGGCCTTCTCGATGTAGTGCCAGTCACGAAGGAGGCCCATCTCATTCCTCCTTGGCGTGCTCGTACGCCCGCACGAACCGGTCCCGGGTCGGCTTCGCGCGCCGCAGGATCGCGGCGATCTCGAGGCCGACCGCCATCCCGGGCGGGGGGATCGCCCGCAGTCCCGGCCACGGGTACTTCGTCCAGACCTCGAACGTCTTCCCACCGTTGATCTTCTTGCGCGGATCGAGGACCGCCTTGACGGCGGAGACCATCGTGGTCGCGCGGCCGTGCATCTTCCTCAGGTTGAACACGAAGAACAGGCCGAGCCCCATCGGATGGCCATCCATCTTGAACGCGGCGTCGCCCATCCGTTTCGCGAAGCCGAGCGCGGTGCCGCCGGACGGACGCGTGTCGTCCATGAGGACGTACGGCACGAGGGCGGCGGTCGTCGAGTCGACGAGATACGCCTGCACCGCTCCGTTCAGCTTGAGTTTGTCCCGGATCTCCGCGGCTCTCTCGACCGCCTCGGGCAGCCGAGAGACCGGCACGAGGTTGTAGGAGACGATCAAGCCCCGACTCAGCCGGCGCGCGCTGTAGTTGTTGTACCGCTCCCGCCACATCCGGTCCGCGACTTCCGGCGAGAGCTTCGTGGCCTTTTCCTTCGAGCCGATGCCATCGACGGTCCGCTCTTGGTCCGCTGCGTCGTCCTTCGCCCCCCGGACCGCGACGAGGGCGATCGGCGCTGGGTCCGGGCTGTCCGGCCGAAGCGCCCGTTCGAACACGAAGTGCTCCCGGTCGATCAGGATCGCGTGGTACGGACTGAGCCCGGCGTCGAGGAGGCCTCTCAGGAATCGTGCGCCCGCGGCGAGCCCGGGGAACGCATAGGCGATCGGCTTGACGACATCCGGCTTGGGGACGAGTCGCAACGTCACCCTCGTGATGATGCCGAGCGTCCCTTCCGCGCCGAAGAAGAGCGGCGTGAGATCCGCGAGCGAACCGCCTGCGTCGGCCGTCGGCGCGGTCTTGAGGATGCGGCCGTCCGGCAGGACGACATCGAGGTTCGTGATCGCGTCGCGAAGGCTCCCGTTCCGAACGCCCCCAATACCCGTCGCCCCCGAGTTGATCGCGCCGCCGATCGTACTCCCGATCGCATTCGTCGGCACGACCGGGACCGCGGTTCGGCACGGTGCCGCCGTACCAGCTCGTACCGCCGCCCCGTGGTGTGATTTGAAGCTGGCTCTCGTCGCTCAGGTTGACGAGCGCCGCGACCTCCTCCGTCGTCTGCGGAAGAGCCACGAAATCCGGGTAGAGCCGCCACTGCAGCAATGCGATCTTCGGGAGCGACGCGAAGTCGTGACTGTAGACCATCCGCTCGAATTCGGAGCGCGCGACCCGTTCCGGACCGAGCGTGTTCACGAGCCGACGATACGCATAATCGAGGCTCACCATGCGTCTTCTCCGTGAACGAACGCGGGTAAACGGTCGGCCCCGATAAAGGTAACGCGGGTATGCGTCGTAAGGAGGAAACGATCAGACGTTGAGCGCCTTGATGATCTGTTCTTTGAGCCGCTGCACGTCGGAGCCGGAGCTGTAGACGCCCATCGCCTGCGCCGCGCCGACGACCTGTTCGTCGGGAGCCCGGTCGACTGCGCGTGCGATGTCGAGCTTCAGTTGCGTCTCGCTCCGGCCCGTCGCCGGGAGGCCGAGCGCGCCCGCGGCCTTCTCGACCCGCGCCCGCGTGTCCCGGACGTCCATTGTCGTGAGCTCCTCGGAGATCTGGCGCTCGACCTCCATCTTTCCCCGCCGGAATTCTCCGAGGGCGCGGCCAAGGCCCCGCGCGAGTTCGGGCAACTTCTGGGGCCCGAACAAAAGGAGGATGCCGATGATGATCAGCAGGATGACGTACTCGAATCCTGTTGGCAACTGCGCCTCCACGCTGCCGACGGAGAATGGAACCATGGCGGAGACATTCGGACGAAGCTGGACGGTCTTAAGAGCTTTTCGTACGGGCCAGGCGGCGCTCTCTCAGGGCTGTCGCTGCGTAGCCGATGACGTACAGTGCGAGCATCGGAATCGAGACGAGCATCATCGTCACCCCGCTGCCGTCCGGCGTGATGATCGCGCCGAACAGAAAGATCCCGATCGTCGCGAAGCGCCAGTATTTCTTCCAGAAGTCCGATCGGACGATTCCGAGGTACGACAAGCCGTACATGAGGATGGGCAACTCGAATGCGAGCCCGAAGGCGAGCGTGAACCAGATCACGAAATCGATGAAATCGTTCCCGTAGAGGATCAGAAAATTCGCTCCGAGCGAAGTCTGGACGGAGTACAGCAGGTTGAACGTGAACGGAAGCACCACGACGAAGCACAGGGTGACCCCCGAGAGGAACAACGCGAGGACGGGAAGCGTGACGCGAAAGATGAGGCGCTTTTCGGACGGCTTCAGGGCCGGTCCCACGAACTGGCCGATCTCATAGGCGATGAACGGCGAGCCGACGACGACCGCGAGGAAGAGCGCCACCTTGAACATGACCACGTAGGCGTCCCACGGCGGGACGAAGGAGAAGTTGAGCGGGATCCCATTCACGCGATCCGGGACGAGGTAGCTCTTCATCGCGAAGAAGAACTGCGTGGCGACGTTGTTGCTCCCGGGCCCGAGGGCGGGGACGAGCATGGGGACTTGGGTCCCCGCGATGGTCACGGTGCCCACCCCCGTCGTCAAGAACAGGGCGAAGAGCACGATGACGACGATCATCACGGCCTTGAGCCGCCGCCGCAGTTCCTCGAGATGCTCGAAGAACGACATCCGTCGTGGTCCGGATTGATCGTCGACTCTCGCGAGGGATGCCACGGAGTTCGGCGCGGCTAACAGCGGTCGGCTAATGGACTTTGCCCGAAACGCTCCTAGAAGGAATAGCGGTCTTCGGTCCAGGGATCCGCGGTGTTGCTGTAGCCGCGGACCTCCCAGTATCCGAGTTCGTCATCCGCCATGAAGGTGATCGCGCGGACCCACTTGGCGCTCTTCCAGGCGTACCTCTTCGGCACCAGCAGCCGGACGGGCCCTCCGTGCTCGAGCGGCAGCGGTTTCCCGTCCCACTGATAGGCGAGCAGGACATCGTCGTCGGTGAGGACGGACGTCGGATGGGACGTCGTGTAGCCGTCGCCGCATCGAAACATCGCGAACCGGCCGCTGGGCTTGAGGCGTGCCCGCTCCGCGAGCTCCCGAATCGTCACACCGACCCACTCGTTGTCGAACGTCGTCCAACCGGTGACGCAATGGAAATCCGATACGACCGTCTTCTTAGGGAGCGAGAGGAATTCCTCGTAGGTCAAGCGCAGCGGGTTCTCGACCTCCCCGTCCACCCGGAGATCCCAGGCCTTCGGGTCGAAGCGCGGCACGATGCCGAGATCGAGTCGCGGCCACTTCCGGACCTCGCGCTGCCCCGGCGGAAGGCGTCCCTCAACGGCCATCGCGTGGAATCAACGGAGAACCTCGATATAAACGGTGTGCAAACACTTCGACGCGCCTCTGGGCATCGTGCAGCTGTCCGTTCCAAGGCTCGCTCGGGGATCCGTCTCCAGAATTCTACCTCCCGAGGCGAGGCGCTTCCGTCATAGCAAGAGGTTTAATAGCCCGACCATTTTTCCACGCGACGAAGATGGCGCTGGAGAGCTACGTCCCCGTGGTCATTTTCGCCATCGTCGCGCTGATGTTCCCCCTCGGAACGTTCTTCGCAACGCGCCTGTTCCGGCCCACCCATCCGACGCCTCTGAAGGACCTCACCTACGAGTGCGGGGAGGAGCCTGAGGGCGAGGCACAGATCCAGTTCCACTTTCAATACTACATGTTCGCCCTGATTTTCGTCGTCTTCGATGTCGCCGCGATTTTCCTCCTCCTCTGGGCCTTCGCGTGGGGCGGCTTGTTGAGTTTCGGATCGCCCGTGGCCAAGTTCTCGATCTTCCTGTTCCTCGGGATCATGTTCGTCGCCACCCAGTACGCGCTCAAGAAGGAGGAGGTCATCCAGATATGAGCGCGCTCTCCAAGCCGCTTCCTCATATCACCGGCCGTCCCGTGCCCGGCGTCGAGAAGGAGGTCCTCGCCGGTCTCAGGGCCGCATTCGCATCGAAGCTGAAGGACGCGCAGACCGTGCGGGAGCGGCTCGTGGAAATCGCCATCGACCGCGCGGACCTAATCGACGTGTGCACCTACCTCAAGAGCACGCTCGGGTTCGAGCACCTCTCGTGCATCACGGCGGTCGACTGGAAGGATCACTTCGAGAGCATCTACCACATCGAGAACTACTACAACGGGTGCATGGTCCAGGTCAACGCGCAGATCCCCTACGACGACCCGAAGATCGCCTCGCTCACGGGCCTGTGGCACGCGGCGGACTTCCTCGAGCGGGAGATGTGGGACCTCATGGGCGTCGAGTATACGGGCCACCCGAACCTCGTCCGCATCCTGCTCCCGGAGGACTTCAAGTTCCATCCGCTCCGCAAGGAGTTCGCCCAGGAGGTGGACCGCCAGTACATCAGCCGGCGCAAGCTCCGCGGAGGGAAGTGAATGCCCGAGTTCTGGATCAACATGGGGCCACAGCATCCCATGACCCACGGCCTCTGGAACATGAAGGTGAAGGTCGACGGCGAGACGATCGTCGACGCGAAGCCGGAGATCGGGTACCTGCACCGCGGGTACGAGAAGATCATGGAGGTCCGGGAGTTCCAGAAGAACGTCGTCCTGACGGACCGCCTCTGTTACGTTTCCTCGATCACCTGGTCCCACGCGTACTGCCTCGCCGTCGAGAAGATGATGGGGATCGAGACGCCGGAGCGAGGCCAATGGATCCGCGTCATTTCCCTCGAGCTGCAGCGGATCGCCTCCCACCTGATGTGGCTCGCCTCGTACGGGCCCGACCTCGGCCTGCTCACGGGCCTCCTGTGGGCCCTCCGGGAACGCGAGCTGTTTCTCGACCTGATCCAGCTTATGTCGGGCGCGCGGATGAACCAGAACTTCCCCCGCGTTGGCGGGGTCCGGAACGATCTGCCGGAGAACTTCGAGGCGATGTGCCGGCGGAGCATCGAGCACTTCCTGGAGAAGTTCGAGAATGAGTACCAGGCGATCTTCCAGGAATCGAAGGTCTTCCGGATGCGGACGGAAGGCGTCGGCAAGATCTCCGTCGAAGAGGCGATCAACTGGGGCGTCACGGGCCCGAACCTGCGGGCGTGCGGCGTGGACGTCGACCTCCGCCGCCTCGACCCCTACGAGACGTACGAGGAGATCGACTTCGAACCGCAGGTGTGGCACGATGGCGGTGCGGGGGACTCGTACGCCCGGTTCGTGTGCCGCTTCAACGAGTTGCGGGAGTCGTGCCGGATCGTCCTGCAGGCCCTGGAGAAGATGCCGAAGACGGGTCCGTATCGCGTCAAGCCTCCGCGGCGCGCCGAAGGCGAGGGGTACGCCAAGACGGAGGACTCCCGCGGCGAAGCCCTCTTCTACGTCATCGGGGACGGGGACGATCGGCCGTACCGGGTCAAGATCCGCAGTCCCGTGTTCTGCACGATGGCCGCCACCCCGACGCTGCTCCGCGGGAACAAGCTCGCCGATGTCGTCTCGATCCTCGGATCCGTTGACGTATGCGTCGGGGAGATGGACAAGTGAGCGCCCCGCTCGTCCCGGACCTGTTCGGGCTCTGTAAAGTCTTGACAGCCGCGATCATCTGGATCGTGCAACAGATCATCTACGCCCTCGCCGGCCCGATCCCGCCCCTCGCCGGCCTCGGGGATTTCCTCGGCACGGATTTTGTCATCACCCTGGTCACGTGGCTTATCGTTGTCACGGTCGTCGTCCTCTGGGTCACGGTGATCAATCTCTTCACGATCATGTGGGTCGAGCGGAAGCTGTACAGCCGCCTCCAGGACCGCTACGGCATCATGATCTCCGTGTGGTCTCTCCCGTTCTGGCCCTTCAACCGCACCCGGAGGCCGACCCACCGGGGGACCGGCTACTTGCAGAATCTCGCGGACGGGATCAAGCTCATCCAGAAGGAGAACATCACGCCGCGGAACGCGGACTCGGCGATGTTCCACATCTCGCCCGTCCTCATCGCGTCGTCCACCTTGATGGCCTTCGCTGTCCTTCCGTGGAGCAGCGGATTCTATGTCGCGAATCTGGACCTGGGGATCCTGTTCATCCTCGCGGCCTTCTCCCTCGCGCCGCTCGGGATCCTGATCGCCGGCTGGTCCGCGAACAATAAGTACACCCTCGTCGGCGGGCTCCGCGCGGCCGCGATGCTCCTCGCGTATTCCATCCCCGCGGTCCTCGCGGTCATCGCGCTCGTGTTCTTCACCGGCTCCCTGAACCCCCTCGTGATCGTGGGGCAGCAGGACCGGCCGATCGTCCTCGCAGGCACGACGCTCCCGATCCCGGCGTGGTACGTCTTCGGCCCGCAGGTCCTCGGCTTCCTCGTCTTCACCGTGGCCATGATCGCCGAGATGGAGCGGGTCCCGTTCGACATCCCCGAGGCAGAGGCCGAGCTCGTCGAGGGCTGGACGACGGAGTACAGCGGGATGCGCTTCGGCATCGTCTTCGCCTTCAAGTGGCTCCGGATGCTTGCCGCCTCTGCGCTCATCTCGATCCTCTACTTGGGCGGATGGAGCGGCCCCGTGTTCGCCACCGTCTTCGTGGGGACCATCCCGATCCCGATCTTCCCGGAGGAGTTCTGGTTCGTCCTGCGGATCTACGGGCTGTCCGCGTTCTTCGTCGTGCTCTCGTGGTCCGTGCCCCGCGTGCGGATCGATCAGATCCTGAACATCGGCTGGAAGAAGCTCATTCCCTACTCGCTCCTCGCGATCCTGATCGCGGCGGGATTCCGGGTCTTGGGGTGAGGGCCATGACGGGCTCCGCGGACGCCGGTCACCGGGAGGGATGCGATGGCCGTTGACTGGGAGCTCATCGCGTTCTTCGTCCTGAGCGCGTTCGAGGTGATTGGGTCGATTCTCGTTGTGATCAATAAGCGGCTCGTTCGTGCCGCGTTTTGGCTCGCGATGACCCTCGTCACGATCGGGGCGATCTACCTCTTGTTCCTGAGCGAGTTCGTCTTCCTGATCCAGATCCTCGTGTACGCGGGCGCGGTGCCCGTCCTGTTCGTCTTCGGCATCATGCTCACGCGCCGCAAGATCATGGACGAGGCGGCGGAGCCGGAGGCCGGGACGTGAACGCGCGCCAGGTCCTGGTCGTCCTCGCGACGGGCGCCCTGTTCCTCGTCATGGCCCTGTCCTTCGTCGGGGACGTGAGCTGGCCCAACACGCCCACGGCGATTCCCGTCTACAATCCGAACGCGACGTCGTCGAACGGCATCGCGAACCAGCTCTTCAACGTGTACGCGATTACGGTCCTCCTCATCGCGATCCTGCTCGGCGCCGCGATGATCGGCGGGGTCTACCTCGCGAAGATGGATGAGCCGGGGAAGGTGGGGCCGTGATCCCGCTCGAGTACGAGTTGCTCCTCTCCGCGATGCTCTTCTGCATCGGCCTCTACGGGGTCCTCGCCCGGCGCAACGCGATCATCGTCCTCATGTCGATCGAGATCATCCTGAACGCCTCGATCCTGAACTTCGTCGCGTTCTCGTCGTACAGCGGGGACCCGAGCGGCCAGGTGTTCGCCCTCCTCCTTATCGCCGTCGCGGCGGCGGACGCGGCGGTCGGACTCGCGATCTTCCTCTCGATCTACCAGACCCACGGGACGATCGAGCTCGACAAGGTCCGGTTCCTCAAGTGGTGACGGATGATCGAGAATGCGTGGCTCGCTTGGTTCATCCTACTCCTGCCGCTGGCGGCGTTCGTCCTCGTCGGCTTGGCCGGCCGGCGGTTGCCCGAAGGCGGGGGCCATGTCGTCGTCGGGGCGATGGCGGGGTCCTTCGTCCTGTCTCTGTACATCTTCGTCCAGGTGCTGATGCAAGGCGGCCTCGGCGGCGGCTTTCCGGCCGAGACGCTCGACGGATACATCTGGATTCCTGGCGCATCCGGCGCCGATATCCGGATCGCACTGCTCATCGACAACCTGAGCGCGCTGATGCTCGTCCTCGTGTCGTTTCTGTGCCTCCTGATCTTCGTGTACTCGCTGGGCTACATGCACGAGGAGGAGGGCCGCGCGCGCTACTACGCCGAGGTCAGCCTGTTCGCGACAGGCATGCTCGGAACGGTCAGCGCGGACAACTTCCTCCAGCTGCTGATCTTCTGGGAGATTATGGGCTTGTGTTCGTACCTCCTGATCGGGTTCTGGTACCACAAGCCCGAGGCCGCCGCGGCCGCGAAGAAGGCGTTCCTCGTCACGCGCGTGGGCGACGTCCTCTTCCTGATCGGTGTGATCGTGATCTGGAACGTCTTCGGGACGCTGACGTTCGACAGTATCCGCACACGGATCGCGATCCTCTACCCGAGCCCCCTCACGCCGCAGCTCCTGACGATCATCCCGCTCCTGCTGTTCGGCGGCGCCGTCGGCAAGTCGGCGCAGTTCCCTCTCCACGCCTGGTTGCCGGATGCGATGGAAGGCCCGACGACGGTCAGCGCGCTCATCCACGCGGCGACGATGGTCAAGGCCGGCGTCTACCTCGTCGCGCGGTCGTTCGTCTTCCTCGTGCCGCTCGCCCCCGTCGAGCCGCCCTTCACCGCGATCCTCGTCATCGCCGCGATCGGCGGCTTCACCGCCCTCTTCGCCGCGACGATGGCCGTGGTCAACGTCGACATCAAGCGCGTGCTCGCCTTCTCAACGATCTCCCAGCTCGCGTACATGTTCCTCGGCCTCGGTGCCGGCGCGTACCTCATGGCGACGGAGTCCGTCCGCGGCGAACCGGTGAACTCTGCGGGCTACAGCGCGGCGCTCTACCACCTGTTCAACCACGCATTCTTCAAGGCGCTCCTCTTCCTCGGCGCCGGCAGCGTCATCCACGCCGTGCACACGAACGATATGCGGGAGATGGGCGGGCTCTCGCATCACCTCCCGATCACCTCGAAGACGATGCTCTTCGGCGCCCTCGCCCTCGCCGGCATCGTCCCATTCAGCGGGTTCTTCAGCAAGGGGGAGATCCTCTCGGTGACGTTCGAGGCCGGCGCGGAGCAACCCGGCTTCTACCTGTTGTACGCGTTCGGCGTCGTCACCGCGTTCCTGACCGCCTTCTACATCTTCCGCCTCTGGTTCATGACCTTCCACGGGGAGTACCGCGGACACGAGCACCCGCATGAGTCGCCGCGGGTCATGACGGTGCCGCTGATGATCCTCGCGGGGTTCGCTCTCGCGTCCGGCCTCCTTGCCTACCCGATGCAAGGCTTCGGGAACCTCGTGTTCTTCGAGGCGGCGGAAACCCGCTACCCGCTGCTCGGCGTGCCGCTGCAGGACTACGCCCTCGAGGCGCTCTCGATGGGCGTCGCAGTCCTCGGCCTCGCGCTCGCCTGGGCCATCTATGCGACGAAGCGTATTCCCGCCGAGCGCTTCACCGCCTCGCCTTCCGGCGCGTTCGTGCACAAGATGCTCACGAAGCGGTACTGGATTGATGATGCGTACGATGCGTTCGGACGGACCGTTGTGTATGGAGCTGCGCGGGGGCTCGACTGGTTCGACCGCAAAGTGATCGACGGAATCGTGAACGCGG
>WNGP01003833.1_pt1 | contig 12597 bp, 14 predicted proteins | sample 5407671 | NCBI WGS metagenome assembly WNGP01 (sample SAMN13153381, study PRJNA577476) | soil metagenome | isolation source: 40 cm soil or saprolite under Garry oak tree replicate 2 | place: USA:California | collected 2016-06-15 | reverse complement strand
AAGACCGTCCGGCCGTGACACGGCGCCGCTCGCTGCGGACGAACCTGTTCGTGGCGATCGTGCTCGTGGTCGCGCTCTCGATCGGGCTGATGCTCGCCGTCGGCGCGGTGCTGACGCGCAGGCAGGTCGAGCACGCCACCCTCGAAGGACTCGCGCACCAGGCCGACGTGCTGACAGCTCGCGAGGTGTTCTCGATCCTGCCGCTCAACCATCTACGGCCGCTGAACAAGCTCGTGCTCGCGAAGCAGCAGGAGCAGGCCATCGCCGTCAACAACCTGCGAAAGCCGTCGCCGTATCTGCCGGGCAACACACTGCTGCGGGTCCGGCGGGGAGAAGACGTCAACGGCACAGAGCGGATCAAAGGCACCGATTACTTCTTCGCCGCGAGACGGATCGGCCAGGGGCCGAAAGCGCTTGTCCTCCTGCGGCCGAGAAGCCGAGGCAACAGCGCCTTCTACCCCTTCCTCGTCGGGTTGCTGATCGCCGCGGGGGCTGGAATCGCGCTCGCCGCCCTCGCCGCGTTCCTGCTCGCACGCCGGATCGTCCGGCCCGTGCGGCGGGTGGTCGACGCCACCCGGCATCTTGCCGAGGAGCGCGATCCCGAGCCGGTTCCGATCGAGGGCGCCTACGAGATCGCCAGCCTCGCCCGGGCTTTCAACGAAATGGCGGAGCAGCTCGCGCGGGCGCGTGCCGCCGAGAAGCAGTTCCTCCTCTCGGTCAGCCACGAGCTGAAGACGCCGCTGACCGCGATTCGCGGGTACGCGGAGGGCGTCGCAGACGGCGCCTTCGACATGGACGAGGCTGTCGAGACGATCTCGATCGAGGCGGCACGCCTCGAACGGCTCGTCCGCGACCTGCTCGACCTCGCGCGGATGAACCGCACCGACTTCTCGATCCACCGGGAGAAGGTCGATCTCGCGACGATCGCCCGCGAAGCGGTCCAACGCTACGAAGGGCAGGCCCGCGAGTTCGGCGTCACCCTCGAGGCGTTCGCGCCGGAGCCTGCCCCGGCGATCGGCGACCCTGACCGCGTCCTGCAGGTGGCTTCGAACCTGGTCGAGAACGCCCTGCGCCTGACTCCGCGCGGCGGCGTCGTACGCGTCTCCGCGGAACCAGGCGCTCTCGTCGTCCTGGACACCGGCCCTGGACTGAGGCAGGAGGATCTGCCCAGAGCGTTCGAGCGCTTCTATCTGTACTCGCGTTATTCGTCCGACCGGCCGGTCGGGACGGGGCTCGGCCTCTCGATCGTCAAGGAGCTGACGCAAGGAATGGGCGGATCAGTGGAGGTCGATTCCGCGGCCGGCCACGGGACGAGATTCACGGTTCGCCTTCCCGGCACTGGCGGCGACGACTTTACGGACGGCTCACGTGCACCGAACAGAGACCTGACGCAGGAACCGGACAATCCGAGTCCGTCCGAGTTGCAAGTAACGCACGCGCAGTCCGAGGCGGACAAAAGCTAACGCGCTCCGGACCCAGTTTCCCCTCGCTACGCGACGAAGCCCGCCAATCAGGCGGGCTTCGTCGTTCGATTCAACGTCTGTCGTTGGCGCTCAGTCCTTCACTCGCTGGAAGTGGAAACCGGCCCAGACTCGTGCGTTTGCGACTTCCATCGCTAGCCTCCGCTTAGTGGCCGAGGGGGGAGAGCGGCAGCACTACAACGTCACGCTGGCGATCCTGGCGCTTGCCGGCACGGCCTACGCGCTGCAGCAGACGATGGTGATTCCGGCGCTGCCGGCTCTGCAGCGCGACCTGCACACGACCACGACCTGGGTGACGTGGGTGCTGACCGCACTGCTTCTCGTTGCCTCGGTCTCGACCCCGATCCTGGGCAAGCTCGGCGACCAGTACGGCAAGGAGCGACTGCTCGTGATCTCGCTCGCTTTGTTCTTCGTCGGCTGCGTTGGCGCCGCCGCGGCATGGAACATCTGGGCGCTGATCTTCTTCCGCGCCTTCCAGGGGCTAGGGGCGGCCGTGTTTCCCCTGAGCTTCGGGATCATCCGCGACGAGTTCCCGCCGGAGAAGGTCGGCGTCGGGATCGGGCTGATCTCGGCAGTCTTCGGCGTCGGCGGCGGCTTCGGAATCGTCCTGTCGGGTGTGATCGTCGACAACCTCTCCTGGCGCTGGCTGTTCATCTTTGGCGCTATCCCGGTGGCGATCGCCACCGTGGCCGTCCACCGGTTCGTGCCTGAGTCGCCGATCAAGACGCCGTCGCGGGTCGACTTTCTCGGCGCCACCCTGCTCTCCGTCGGCCTGGTCTGCCTGCTGCTCGCTTTGACGGAGGGCGAGAGTTGGGGCTGGACCTCGGCGCGCGTCGGCGGCCTTTTCGCCGGGTCGGCAGTGTTTCTCGCGCTCTGGGTCGTCGCAGAGCTGCGCGTGCCCGAGCCAATGGTCGACATGCACGTCTTCGTCCAGCGGCAGGTGCTGTTCACGAACATCTGCGCGCTGATCACCGGCTTCGCGATGTTCGGCACCTTCGTTCTGATCCCGAACTTCGTCGAGACGCCGCGCGGACTGGCCGCTGACACGGCGCGCCTCGTGGACTACGGCTTCAACGCAAGCGCGACGAAGGCCGGCCTCTACCTGCTGCCGAGCTCGGTCACCCTGCTTTTCGCGGGACCCGCGGCGGGGGTGATCGGCCGGCGGATCGGGTCGAAATGGCCGCTCGCGGCCGGGATGCTGCTCTCCGGGATCTCGGCGGTGATGCTCGCGTTCTGGAATACCGAGACGTGGCAAATACTCGTTGCCCTGGCGGTGCTCGGCATCGGCGTCGGCTTCGCCTTCGCTGCGATGGCGACTCTGATCACCGAGGCCGTGAGCGCCACCGAGACCGGCGTCGCCACCGGCATGAACACGGTCATGCGCACGGTCGGCGGCGTGATCGGCGGCGAGGTCGGCGCCGCGATCCTGACCGCACACCTGATCCCCACCACGAACGTCCCCTCGCTGCGCGGTTACGAGGTCGCGTTCACGATCGCCGGAGCCGTCGCATTCGTAGGCGTCGTGGCCGCGGTGCTCGTCACACCGAGGCGCGAGCGGCTCGTCGTCGTCGCCGAAGCATCGGAATGAGCCAGCGAGAGCCGCCGCGATCTGGCAAGCTCGGCCGTCGCCCGGTGGCTTCGCTTCCCGACAAGCTCGATCTCGCCCTCGTCAAGCGCTTACGCGAGGTCGTCGGCGGTGCGCCCGCGATCGAGAGCGAGCTGCGCGCGCTGGCCGATCAGGCCGGCGGCTGGGCGCGGGCGACGGAGGCCCAGCTCCGGGCAGCGGAGCGGCGGCTGGGGAAGCTGAACGCGGACCCCACAAGCGAGCTGGGCGAAATGGCGACCGAAATTCGCCGGGTCGAGACATTGTCCGGAGAGCTCGATGAGGCCCGATCCCTGCTAGCAGGGCTGGAACGGCGAACGCGCGAGCTACGAACCGCGTGGCTCAAGTACCACGCCGACTCGGCGCCGCCCCTCAAACAGGGCACGTAGCGATTTTCAAGCTGTCGCAGAACAAATGTGACAAGGCGGAGACGGCTCGACATGTGGCGCCCGGTTACCTGCACACTGAATCTATGGAGATGCTCCGCAAACCTGGGCTTCGTACGTCGCTGCTCTTGGTCGCTGTGACCGTCGCCGCCAGCGCAGCGGTGGGAAGCTGGCTGCCGATGGTCACGATACTTCCGTGGCTGGTGGCGATCGCCTGGTTTGGCTCGCGAGACGCCGGCGCTGCGCGCGAGTTCCCGTCGGCGGCGGAAGCCTCGCGCGAGCGCCTCTGGGCTTAGCGGACCGCCGACCGGCTGAACACTCGAATCGAAGCCGCGGTCAGCAGGAGCCCGAACCCCCCGACGACGGCAAGGCTGAGCGCTGCCATCGCGGTCGGGTCGCTCAGGCCCCAGATTGCATGTAGGCCGGTGCTGTCACCGCGCAGGCCGTAGCGCATCAGCGCCAGCCCGTGCGTGAGCGGCAGGAACTTCGCCACCCAGGCCAGGAAGCCCGGGAGGGCCGTGATCGGGAAGAGTGCGCCGGCCAGGAACCACGGCAGGATCGCGATTGCCGGCAAGCGGGCGATGTACTCCTCCTGGCGAGGCACCCGGCTGGCGAGGATCTCGGCCAGTCCGTACATCCCAACCGTGAACAACGCGGCGGTGGCCACGAACCAGACGATTCCGGTCCCCGTGGCGTGGAAATGAATCCCGCGCGCGAGCGCGACCCCGATCAGGACGCCGACCTGGAGCGCGGTCGTCGCCATCGCAACGAGCAAGTTGCCGACCACGAGCAAGCCGCGCGGGATCGGCGCTGTCAGCAACTCGGGCTGGGCGCCGCTGACCCGGTCGACGATCACGCTCAGCCCGGAGAACATCGTGTTCAGCGGAATCAACAGGCCGATCGTCCCGATCGCGACGAAGGACTCGTAGCTCGCGCTCGTGTGCAGCGCCGTCTTCAGCGCCGGCGCGATCACGAGCGCGAACATGATCGGCGTCAGGAGCGGAACGAAGAGCTCGCGCGGGGTGCGGGCAGTCAGTTGGAAGCGGCGTCGCGCGAGCGTGGCAAGCGGGCCGAAAGCGCGCCGGCGCGCCCTCGGGACTGGGATTGCGATTTCAGCGGTGGACATTTCTCTCCTTTCACGCGGCCGCGGCGAGCGAGTCGCCGGTCAGCCGCAGGTAGACGTCGTCGAGAGTCGGCTCGCGGGCGCTGATCGCCCCGGCGAGCCCGAGGTCGTGGATGGCGGCGATCGCCTCGCCCGAGCTGTGCCGGTGTAGCGGCACCGTCACCCGCGACCCGACGGCGAATGCGTCTTCGCCGGCGACGCCGCGCTCGCGCAACGACGCAAGCGCGGAGTTGACGCTGCCGTCGACGCGAATCTCGACCAGTTGGCGGCCGAGAGCCCCGAGCAGCGCCGAAGGCGTGTCGAGCGCGACGATCCGGCCGGCGTGGATGATTGCGACGCGATCGCAGAGCCGCTCCGCCTCCTCGAGGTAGTGGGTCGTCAGCAGGACGGTCAGCTCGGTGCGGCTGCGCAGGCTCGCGATTACCTCGAGCAGCTCGGCCCGAATGCGAGGATCGAGGCCGACTGTCGGCTCGTCGAGGAAGAGCACGCGCGGGTGCGCGACGAGCGCCCGGGCGATCTCCAGCCGCCGGCGCTGGCCGCCGCTGTATGTGTCTGCGGGCCGGTCGATCAGGTCGGCGAGGCCGAACGTGCCGGCGAGCTCATCGATCCTCGCGGCCGCCTCGCGCGGATCGACGCCCCAGAGCCGGGCGTGGATCTCGAGGTTCCGCCGGCCGGTCAGCGAGCGGTCGACCACCGGCTCCTGGAAGACAACGCTGCTCACCCGGCGGGCGGCGAGCGGCTCCTTCGCGACGTCGAAACCCGCGAGCCGGGCGCTGCCCCCTGTCGGCCCGATCGTCGTCGTCAGCATGCCGACCGTCGTGGACTTGCCGGCCCCGTTCGGGCCGAGCAGGCCGAAGACTTCGCCGGCGGCGACTTCGAAGTCGATGCCCTTTACGGCCTCGACGCCGCCGGGATACGTCTTGCTGAGCTTGGTCACTTCGATTGCGTTCATGTCACTCCCTTCGGGCAGTCACAACTGCCGCGTTTCGTTCGTCAGGGAGATGACGGATTCGAACGCGGAGATGTGACGTGACCCGAAGCGACTGGCAAACCGAGGAGTTCGAGCGCAACCGGCGGCACCTGGAGGCGGTCGCGTACCGAATGCTCGGCTCGAGGAGCGAGGCCGAGGACGCAGTGCAGGAGGCGTGGCTGCGGCTCTCGCGCTCCGACGCCGAGGCGGTCGAGAACCTCGCCGGCTGGCTGACCACGGTGGTCGCGCGCGTCTCCCTCGACATGCTGCGCTCGCGCCGCGCGCGCCGCGAGGACTACGTCGCGCTGCCGGAGCCAATCGTCACGATCGAGAACGAGCCTGAGGACGAGGCCGTGCTGGCCGACTCCGTCGGGCTGGCGTTGCTGGTCGTGCTCGACGCACTTACTCCGGCCGAGCGCCTTGCCTTCGTCCTGCACGACATGTTCGGCGTCGCCTTCGACGAGATCGCGGCGATCCTCGACCGTTCGGAAGCTGCAACGCGTCAGCTCGCGAGCCGAGCCCGCCGCCGAGTCCGCGGCGCGACGCCGCGCACGGACCCGGATCTACGCGAGCAGCGGCGAGTCGTCGATGCATTCCTGGCAGCCGCGCGGGCGGGCGACTTCGAGGGTCTGATCCAGGTCCTTGACCCGGACGTTGTCTTCCGAGCCGACCGAGGCCCGCGAGGAGCACGAATGCCGATCACCGGCGCCGCCGAAGTAGCCGAAACGATCCTGGCCCGCGGCGCTCGCTTCGCCCCGCACGCGCGGCCCGCGATCGTCAACGGCAACGCCGGCGTGATCGTCGTCCCCGGCAAGAAGCCGATCGCGGTCGTCAGCTTCAGCGTTGTCGGGGGACGAATTGTCGAGATCGACCTTGTCGCCGATCCGGCCAAGCTGCGCGGGTTGCGTTAGACGCGCGCGCGGGCCACGACGTCCTGGCGAACGGCGGGCCCGCCCTCGTCGAGCTCGTCGCCGACTGGCTCACGGCGAACGATTAAGTCGGAGTCAGGCCGCGGCGGGCACCCCCGCGTGCTGCGTCGCCCATTCGAGCGCGTCGTCGGCCACGCCCTCCCAGCCGTCCTGGGCGAACGTGTAGTGCGACCGGTCAGGGTATTCCTTCAGTTCGGTCGGCGAGCTCGCCTTCCGCTGGATCTTGAAGGCGTTCTTCGTCACCGAGGCGGGCACCGTGTGGTCCTTGCCGTTGGCTTGCAGCAGCAGCGGCGGCCGGTTGCCACGCTTCGGGTGTACGGCCGCGGGCGAATTCGGGGTGAAGTTCGAGCCGGCGGCCTGGAAGAGAACGCGCCCCGGGCCAGGGATCGCCAGGCGGTCGTAGGCCTCTTTCGACTGCTCAACGCTGAGCAGGTTCCCGAAGCCGTAGCGGAACTCGTCAGGCGTCAGCGGCACGGCCCTGTGCCTGTTGGCCGGGTTCTTCAACGCGACCGAGGCGACCTTCAGGGCCGAGAACGGCAGCGCGAGGATCCCCTTGATCGGCGCCGGTGAGATTCCAACGCCGGCGGCGCCCAGGCCGCGGTCGAGCAGGACCTGCGTGATCAGGCCGCCGAACGAGTGGCCCATGATGATCGGCGTCTTGTCGAGTCCTCGGATGATCTGCTCGTAGTGGTCGGCGATTTCCGTGATCCCGAGGTTCTCGTACGGCTTCGTGTTGCTCCGGACCTGGTCGATGTCGCCTTCCATGCCCGGCCACGCCGGGGCGATCACGTTGTAGCCCTTGCTCTTGTAGCGGTCGATCCATTTCTCCCAGCTAAGCGGGGTCAGCCAGAGGCCGTGGATCAGGACGATCGTGTCGGAAGCGTTCGCTTCGGTTGCCATGGGGTCCTCCTGCTGTGGGGGCAGAGCGTGGGAAAACGCGTGAACGGCGACCTTATTCCTGCGGGCCTCCTCTTTCTACGGGATCGGCTCGCTGCGCGGCGAGAACGTCGCGCGCCTCTTCGGCGTCCTCGCCGCTGACCACGATCTCGCGCCAGCCGCCCGAAGGCCAACCGTCGTTCGCGCCCGCCGAGAAGTTCGTCGGCCGGTCGAGGCAGCGGATCCCCACGTTGCGGAGGATTCCGCAGATCAAGGCGGCTTCCATCGCGGTCGGGACGGTCTCGATGACTACGAGATCGTCCACGTGTCACCGCCCGCGAGGAGCGCCTCGAGCTCGCCTGCCTTCTGGTCTCGCGCTGTCGCGAGTTGTTCCTCCATCAGCTGGTCGTAGACGGGCCGCTCGACGTCCCTGAAGACGCCGATCGGCGTCGCGCCGACGGTGTCACGCGTCAGCCGCGAGAGGGCAAACGCGGGCGAAGCCTCCGGGTGATGCGCGTCCCAGACGAGTGCGTCGTCGTCACCGTCGAAGACCTCGGCCGAGCCGTCGCCGCGGAGCCGCACGCCGCGCTCACCGGCGGGGCCGAGGCGCACCGGCTCGCCGTGCTGGAGGTAGATCCGGTTCTCCTTGTCCTCGCGCACGAAGTCGAAGGCGTTGTCGTTGAAGATGTTGCAGTTCTGGAAGATCTCGACGAACGCGCTGCCCTTGTGGGCGGCGGCGGCGCGGAGCACCTCGGTCAGTTGGGCGCGGTCGGTGTCGATCGCCCGCGCGACGAAGGTCGCCTCGGCGCCGATCGCGAGCGAGATCGGGTTGAACGGCCAGTCCAGCGAGCCCATCGGCGTCGACTTCGTCACTTTCCCGCGCGGGCTCGTCGGCGAGTACTGGCCCTTCGTCAACCCGTAGATCTCGTTGTTGAAGAGCAGAATTTTGATGTTCACGTTGCGGCGCAGCGCGTGTATCAGGTGGTTGCCGCCGATCGAGAGCGCGTCCCCGTCGCCGGTCACGACCCAGACAGAGAGGTCGGGGCGCGAGGTGGAAAGCCCGGTTGCGATCGCGGGCGCGCGCCCGTGAATCGAGTGCATCCCGTAGGTCTCCATGTAGTACGGGAAGCGAGCCGCGCAGCCGATCCCGGAGACGAAGACGATCCGCTCCTTCGGGATCTCGAGCTCCGGCATGAAGCCCTGCAGCGCGGCGAGGATCGCGTAGTCGCCGCAGCCCGGGCACCAGCGGACTTCCTGGTCGGTCTTGTACTCCTTCGCGGTCAGCTTGGGCTGTCCGCCGTTGCCGTTGTCCTTTGCCATTAACGCCAGAATAGCCCTCATGCCCCAGCCGACAAGCGGCACGCTGACCTTCCTCTTCAGCGACGTCGAAGGCTCAACGGGGCTGCTCCGTGAGCTCGGCGACGGCTATCCCGCAGTTCAGGCGCGGCAGCAGGGCCTCCAGCGCGACGCGTTCGTCAACCACGCCGGCCGCGTGGTCGATTCGCCGGGAGACTCGTTCTTCGTCGCCTTCACGCGTCCGGGCGATGCTGTTCTGGCGGCGGTCTCTGCACAGCAGGCGCTCGGCGCCGAGCGCTGGCCCGGCACGGCGGAGCTTGGCGTCCGCATGGGGATCCACACCGGCCCGGTTGAGCTCGCCGACGACCGTTATGTCGGGCTAGCGGTCCACCGCGCCGCGCGGATCTGCGCCGCCGGGCACGGTGGGCAGGTTCTCGTCTCACACACGTCGGTCGCGCTTCTGGAGGACGAGGAGCATGCGCTCTCAGAGATCGAGTTCCGCGACCTCGGCGAGCAGGAGTTGAAGGACTTCCATCGGCCCGTACGGCTGTACCAGGTCGTCGCGCCGCGCCTCGGCGTCGAGTTCCCGCCGCTTCGGACCTCTCCGAAGACTGCTCTCGACCGCGTACCCGCCGTTCGCGCCTCCGATGCCGACCGAGAACGCGCTGTCTCGGCCCTGCGAGAACACAGTGCCGCCGGCCGCCTGACCTTGGAGGAGTTTTCCGAGCGAGCGGAGCGTGCTTACGCCGCGAGAACGTTCGAGGAGCTGGAAGCGATCGAACGCGATCTCCCGCGATCCGCTTCCGTCGAGCAGCGGCGGCGGCCGAAACGCGTCACGGTCGCCGTCTTGTCGAACACGGTCCGGACCGGGCGCTGGCGACTGCCGAGGTTCGGCTTCGCTTTCGTGGTCCTCGGAGACGCCGATCTCGACCTGCGGCAGGCGGAGCTCGAGCACACGGTGACGACGATCACGGCGATCGTCCTGCTCGGAAACGTCGACGTCTATGTACCTGAAGGGATCGAGGTCGACTTCGGTGGTCTCGGAATCCTCGGCCACCGGCGCGAGTTCGGCCGAGACGTGCCTGGGGTTCCGGGAACGCCGCTCGTACGGGTACGGATCTTTTCGCTGCTCGGCACGGCCGACCTCTGGCGCGTCCCGGCGGCCTGGGTCGGCCGGCCGTTTCGCGAGGTGATCAAGGCCCTTCGCCCGGGGCCGCAGGGGGAGCTACCTCCGCCGGCAGGCGAGGGCGATTCCTAACTCCGCGGCCGTCCTTCGTCGTACGTCTTGATGTAGTTCGGCGGCACGCTTCCCGGGTACTCGCCTTCCGCGAGCAGCTTGGGCTCACGGCTTTGCGCGGCCGCATCCGCATCGACATGCGCATCTTCGCGGGCAGCCATGTCCCGCGGCCCGAATCCCAGGCGGCGAAGCAGATTACGGAACCGAATCATCGGCCTCGTGCTCGTGGGGGTTCGGCGCGAACCCCTCGCCCTCGTGTTCCGGGGTCGCCGGATCGTCGGCGAAGTCGCCGGGCCGCGTGGTTCCGAGCGCGAGATCGTCGGGCGCCCGCGAGCTGCCTCGCAGTTTCTCCAGGAGCTTCTCGAACATCGCTACCTCCTCCCCGCCCTCGACGCGACCACCGCGAGCACGACCGCGGCGGCCAAGAAGACAGCTGCTTCGAGCCACATCCTGCCGATCAGCGAGACCGCGGTGCCGAGGAGGGCGAGCACGGTCAGGACCGACCAGCGGCTTCCGAGCGGCCAAATGGGTTCCGACTCGCTCACAGCATCGCCTCGATTGCCTCTTGTACCTCGCTGGCCCGAAACGGCAGGCCGCGGACGAGGTTGAACCCGGCCGCGTCGACGAGGAACTCGGCGCGGATCAGCTTGCGCAGCTGGCCGAGGTTGATCTCCGGGATGAGGACCTTCTCGTAGGCGCCGACAACCTCGCCGGTGTTGCGGGGGAACGGGTTCAGGTAGTGCAGATGGGCGTGCGCGACCTTGCCGCCGTCGCCCCGCGCGCGGCGGACGCCGGCGGCGACCGGCCCGTAGGTGCCGCCCCAGGAAAGGACGAGCAGGTCGGCGCCGTCTGGGTCGTCGACCCCCAGCTCAGGGATGTCGGAGGCGATGCCGGCGATCTTCTCCGCGCGCAGTCGGGTCATCAGGTCGTGGTTTTCGGGGTCGTAAGAGACGTTGCCGGTCAGGTCCTGCTTCTCGAGGCCGCCGATCCGATGCTCGAGCCCGGGCGTGCCGGGGATCGCCCACAGCCGCGCGAGCGTCTCGTCGTCGCGGACGTAGGGAAGGAATTCGCCCTCCACGGGCGCCTCGGTGGTGAAGCCCGCGTCGATCTCGGCGATCGCATTCACGTCCGGAAGCAGCCACGGCTCGGAGCCGTTGGCGAGATAGGCGTCGGAGAGCAGGTAGACGGGCGTTCTGTACTTGAGCGCGATTCGCGCCGCCTCGATCGCGGCCTCGAAGCACTGTGCCGGCGTCGAAGCGGCGATCACCGGCACCGGCGACTCGGAATTGCGGCCAAAGAGGACCATCAGCAGGTCGGCCTGCTCGGGCTTCGTCGGCATCCCCGTCGACGGGCCTGCGCGCTGGATGTCGAGGATCAGCAACGGCAGCTCGAGCGCGACCGCGAGGCCGACCGTCTCGCTCTTGAGCACGACGCCGGGCCCGGCGGAGGTCGACACCCCTAGGGAGCCGCCGAAGCTGGCGCCGAGCGATGCGCCGACGGCCGCGATCTCGTCCTCGGCCTGGAAGGTGCGGACGCCGAAATTCTTGTGCCTGGCGAGCTCTTCGAGGATCGAGCTGGCGGGCGTGATCGGGTACGCGCCGAGGAAGAGCGGCAGCCCGGACTTGACGCTGGCGGCGATCAGCCCGTAGGCGAGCGCCTGGTTGCCGGTGATGTTCCGGTAGGTGCCGGGCCGGAGCTTCGCGGGCTTGACCTCGTAGGAGACGGCGAAGTCCTCGGTCGTCTCTCCGAACGCGTAGCCCGCCTGGAAGGCTCGCTTGTTCGTCTCGGCGATCTCGGGCCGCTTGGCGAACTTGCGCTCGAGGAAGGTGACCGTGTGCTCGGTCGGGCGGTGGTAAAGCCACGACATCAGCCCGAGCGCGAACATGTTCTTGGCGCGCTCGGCCTCGCGCTTCGTGACGCCCTCGACCTCCTTCGTCGCCTCGAGCGTCATCGTCGTCAGCGGCACGGTATGGACGTCGTAGCCGTCGAGCGACCCATCCTCGAGCGGGTTCGTGTCGTAGCCCGCCTTGGCGAGATTGCGTTCCGTGAACGTGTCCTGGTCGACGATCAGCGTCGCGCCGCGCGGCAGGTCGCGCAGGTTCGTCTTCAGCGCCGCGGGGTTCATCGCCACCAACACGTTTGGTGCGTCGCCCGGGGTCAGGATGTCGTGGTCGGCGAAGTGAACCTGGAAGCCGGAGACGCCCGGCAGCGAGCCGGCCGGTGCCCGGATCTCCGCCGGGAAATCGGGGAGGGTCGAGAGGTCGTTCCCAAGCACGGCCGTCTCGCTCGTAAAGCGCCCGCCGGTCAACTGCATGCCGTCGCCGGAGTCGCCCGCAAAGCGGACGATGACGCTGTCGACCTGCTCGACCGGTTTGGCCTGCTTGGCCATCGCCGTAGGTATAGCGCGTTGTCACGATTTCGGCGCAGACGCGTGACAGACACGGTACGAGATCCTCGTTAGCGTTCCGGTAGGGGCGCTTTTTGCACCCCCATGGGGGCTGGCCAGATCGGGATGCTCAGCCGACGCTCAGGCCGATCGCGACTAGGCGGCGCTGCGGCGCATGACCTTCAGGCCCCAGGCGCGTCCGCTCTCGAACAGCTCGTCCGGGTCGACCTCGTCTCGCCAGCCTAGGAAATGCGGTTCGGAATCATCGTCCGTAGAGCCGAAAACCGCGAGGCGCTGCTCGGGTTCATCG
>WNGP01005015.1_pt1 | contig 12598 bp, 7 predicted proteins | sample 5407671 | NCBI WGS metagenome assembly WNGP01 (sample SAMN13153381, study PRJNA577476) | soil metagenome | isolation source: 40 cm soil or saprolite under Garry oak tree replicate 2 | place: USA:California | collected 2016-06-15 | reverse complement strand
GCCGAGGTTCAGGAACGCCTCCCCGGCGGCGGCCAGCGACGTGCTCGGGTCGAAGAGCGACGCGCCGACGATGACGTCATCGTAGCCGTCCTTGTTCACGTCGCCCGCCGAGGCGACCTGCCAGCCGAACTCGTCGCTCATCTGCGTGCCGCTCGCGGTCCAGGCCGGGGTCGTGCCGAGCCCGGTCGCCGAGCCGAGATAGAGGAACACCCGTCCCTCGTCCGACCCCGTCGCGGTGACGTCGTAGAGGTCGGCGGCGACCAGGACGTCGCTGTAGCCGTCTTTGTTGACGTCGCCCGCCGACGCGACCGAGTACCCGAATGCCGCCTGCGCCTGCTTCCCGTACTGGACCCAGGCGGGCGTCGTCTGGAGACCGGTCGCCGAGCCGAGGTAGAGGGCCGCCTTCCCCTCGCCGGCCAGCGTGTTGGTGTAGGAGTCGTCGCCGACGATCAGATCGCCGTAGCCGTCGTGGTTGACGTCGCCGGCCGAGGCGACCGAGTAGCCGAAGAAGGCGCTCGTCTGGTTGCCGTCCGCGGTCCAGGCCGGCGTCGTCGCGAGACCGGCCGCCGAGCCGAGGAAGACGAAGACCCGACCCTCGTCGGTGAACCCGTTGGCGTCGTACCAGGCCGCGCTCACCACGACGTCGCCGAACAGGTCCCCGTTGACGTCCCCCGCCGACGCGACCGGAATTCCCAGGTGGGCGCCGGGCTGGTTGCTCTCGGTCGTCCACGACGGCGTCGTCAGGAGCGGGTCGATCGTGAGCGGATAGGCGGCGCCGTCGTCATGGACCTCGATCCGGAGGCGGCTTCCTTCGGCGCCGGGTCCGGGGCCCGCGGCCAGCCGGAGGCTCGCCTCGACCGGCCGCCCCGAGGCATCGTGCACACGCAGATCGGCGTAGCGCAGGATCTCCTCCCCCTCCGGCGTCATGAAGAGGACCGATGACCCGTCGCAGCCCGCCCGCGCCTGCGCCGTGCCGGTCACCGCCATCTCGACGACCAGCGGCCGGGCCGGTAGGACGGCGCCGGCGGGCGCTGGGGTAGGGGGGAGGGGGCGATCGACGGTGAGCCCCTGTTCGATCCCCGCCGGCTCGTTCAGGTACCACTCTGTCAGCGGCCCGCGGCGGAACTCGACCCGATCCCCCTCGGTCCGAGGGACGGTGGCCGCGACCCGTTCGAGCGCCCCGTCCCGCCCGAAACGCTCGAGGCGCAGCCCGATCTCCCAGGCGCGCCCTTCCTGACCGTTCGCTTCCGCGGCGCTCGCCTCGGCAGCGTTCGCCTCATGCAGGGGCCCGGGACCAGCCGGCCTGTGCGCCCTGACCAGGCGCGGGGAAAGCCTCAGCCCCCCGTCCTCGAAGCGTGACCAGATGCCCTGGATGCGGTTAGGCGCTGTCAAGGAACCGTCGGGCCCGCTGGAGAACCGGTACTCGGAGCGGCGGATCTCCTCCGTGACGGTCAGGGCCCAGCCGGCGTCCGGAAGGAGCCGGGCCGGACTCGTCCGGCCGGCCGGCGCCGGGGGGCGGATGAGGGAAAGGCCGACGACGGTCATCAGCAACCATAAGACACGAAAAACCCCGCTCTCGAAAATGTGGTCCATGGCTCACCTCGCCAGTGCCAGCTTTACGCGTGGCGACACGGGCAACGGGCCACATCGTCCGGAGCGGGGCGATGGGCTATAACAGCTTCGCGATTTAATGCTATCGTTTGATTTAGATACCCTGTTCCGGCGTCCATGTCAAGGGCGATGTAACGCGCTGTGGCGTGTAACGCGGCGTGACATGTAACGCGATGAGGCGCTGCTGTTACACGGCGCCCGAGGCCGGGATGCGGAACCGAGGCCCGCGGCCAATCCGCAATGGTGCCGGGGGCCCTGCACACAACATATAAAGATGATAGTGTCCGGAAATGGGGACATCCACAACATTTGACGGATCCGCGAGAATGTTCAGGCCGCCTGCGCGCGGGGGGAGTCGAGCCGGCGGAAGCGGATGGCGAGCCCCATCACCAACGGCTTCGCGGCCTGTATCCTTTTAGCCGAACTGAGAATGTGTGATCAGCGACTCTCGTCAGGCTCTTCGTGAATAAGATTCCAGAAGCCTCTGGGGTCCGGATCCGAATGGGCGCTTGTGGTCCTAGGTTGAGCATTTCGTGGTCGCCGGTTACCAGCACGTCCGCCTTGGCCGCTACCGCAGAGGCTATGACCCACTTGTCGTCAATATCACGTAGGGGAATCGTGGCAGGTGCTGAGGGCTTCGCTGTGACGTCGGCTTAGTTGGCGTCGCAGCGCCTCCCGGACGAGGTCGCTCCGGCTTCGACCCGTCTGGCGGCAGAGCCGGTCGAGGAGCTTCTCGAGTGGGGGGTCAAGTCGAATGGTCACGGCGTTCCGCATGTCTGACAATGTGCTACAGACCGGTGCCCAGGTCAACAAGCGCGGCCGACAGGCAGCCGAAGAGGCGGGACCCGCCCCGGACGCGGACGGTGGCCAGGCCTCGCAACGTCCCCTACGGGCAGGTGAGCCCCGACGCATCGATCTCGGTGTTCCGCGTGCCGACCTGAGCTCCGCCCTCGTCGTAAGTTCCGTTCCCTTTGCAGTCCTCGCCGCGCACCAGAAACCAGAGTCCCTTGCCGACGGCGGGCGTGACCGTAGTCGCCGCCGAGGTCGCGACCAGGTTGTTGCTCACGCAGGATTGGGTCGACGTCGTGAAGTTGCCACCGCTGCTCAAGAGTGCCCCCAGGTCGCCGCTCACCACGTCGTACCAGCCGGCGCCGGCGAGAGCCGACCAGGCGAGCTGCGTGCCGGCGCCCGAGGACGCGATCGCCAGCGAGGGAACTCCCGCGGGAGGCGCCGCCGTTCTCTGGCACCACGAAGTCTGGATCTTGTAAGCCACGGGACCGGCCGCCGAGAAGCTGATCCAGCCGACGTTCTCGCCCCAGACCGATCCGATGAAGTTGCCCGTCGCGGCGTCGATGGCGACTCCGCCGGACGCGGGAGAAAAGTTGATCCATCCGGCGTTCTCGGACCAGGCGAGGCCGGACAGATGTCCGAAACCGTCGTTGGCCACGCCGTACCCGATCGCTCCGCAGGTCGCGGTGTTGGCGCACGACAGGCTGACCCAGCCGAGGTTCTCGCTCCACATCCAGCCGGTCACGCTGAAATCCCCGACCAGCATGCCGGGGCCGCCGGGGCCTTGAGGCTGGGCGTTGAGCCAGCCGACGTTCTCGCCGTACGCGAACTGCGAACCATCGTTATTGGGGTTGACGTTGTCGGCGAGCGCGGGGCGCGGCACGGCGGCGGCTGCGACGGCCACGCCGGCCGTCATGACGAGCGCGCGTGAGAGCGCGAGTCTGCGCATGGGGCCGCTCCTAATCCGAGATGTTGGCCCAGGGACTCGTCGCCGTCGCGGCCGTCCCGATGGGGCCGACGTCGTTGCCTGGGGCGATGTTGTAGTTGCCGCCGCCTCCGCCGACGTTGCCGATGGCGGTGTTCCTGACGAAGATGTTCCCGGTTACGACGCTGATCAACCCGTAACTCCCGTTGGCCACCACATGGTTGCCGTCGATTCGGTTGCCCGTGTTGACGGCCAGAATGCCCCAGGCCGAGTTGTGATAGACGTTGTTGTTCGTCACGATCCCGTTGTAATAGATCACGATGCCTGTCGCGAGGTTTTCGATCACCTGGCAGTCCTCGATGGTGCCGCCGGTTATGTCCTGAATGGCGATCCCCCGGGCGGCGTTGGCCCGGGCGAGGACGTGCCGGATGAGGCCCGCCCCGGCCACGATCCCGTCGTTGCCGTTGCCCGACACCAGGAGATCCTCAAACAGGACGTTGAGTGAAAACCCCGCATTGATCCCCTGGCTCGACCAATCGCGGATCGTGCCGTTGCGGATGGTCAGGTTTCGAGAAGAAGGGACTCCAAGGGAAATCCCCGCACCGGACCCGGCCACACCGATGAGCGCGAAACCATTGAGGTCGATGGTCACGTTGTCCGCCTTGACGGTGATGCCGTCCTGGCCCGATACGCCCTGCAGATTGCCGGTGAGGTAATACGAGCCGGACTGACTGATCGTGAACGGCAGCGCCCCGATCGGCGTGCGCGCCTCGACCTGGTCCAGCGTCTTCATCGTCGGCGCCGGCGGCCCCGGAGGATTCAGGTTCCCGGCGGACGTCTCTCCGAAGATGACGAGACAGGCGACGACCCCGATCGCCGCCGCAGTACGTTCCATTCTCCTGACATGCATCGTGGACCCTCCCTGTGTTCGGTGCCCTGCGCACCTCGATGCCGATTAGATGTGGGGATGTCGCTATCCATATACGCCGGGCGTGACTCGGGATCAACTGCGGCTTTTGAGGTTTGGCCGATTTAGACCTGTTGCGTTTATGCGTAGTCCATGGTACATGAGGCTGCAAGGAGGACACGATCATGTTCCCATCGACGCGGTTCGTGGCGAGATTCGTTGTCTTGGTGCTGCTGTTCGCCGCCATTTCCCCCGCGGCCCATCTCCTGACGCAAGGTCGCACGCCTTACGCATCCGCTCTCTCGACATTCGGCCCGAGCACGGCGCTCGCCGCGCCCGGGTGCAGCATGCAGATTTGCAACAAGCCCAAGGGAAGCAAACCGGCCGATTGCCTCGCGACGTCCTTGAGCTACAACTGCTCGAAGGCCGGCGGGCACTGCACGTCCACGGCCTGCTGATGACACAAAACTGACCGGGTCGGCGAAGCTGACATCCCCTGTTGGGTCGACCTACGCAGGTGTGCCGGCGGGGAATATCGTGCCGAGCGTGCGCGCATGGCGGAGGCGATGGAGCCCTGACCCAGTTGAGATATTTAATATTTCAGCTTAGAATTCTCACGTGCGCTACGTGGCGAGGCTCATCGAATCCGAGCTGATCAGGGCGGCGAGGAATTTCTCCGCAATCATCGTCACCGGGCCGCGCCGCGCGGGCAAAACGACCCTCCTGCGGCGGGCCTTTCCAAAGGCCGACTACCGGCTGCTGGAGGACCCCGAGATTGTCGCGCGGGTCCGCTCGGACCCAAGAGGCTTCCTCGAAGAGCTCCATCTCCCCGTCATCCTGGACGAGATCCAGAACACCCCCGAAATCCTGAACTACGTGCGGGCGGCCATAGACGGCTCGCCAGGCAGGAAGGGGCGCTGGCTGCTGACGGGCTCCCAGGAAGCCCCGCTCATGCGCGGGGTGACGGAATCGATGGCGGGGCGCGCCGCGGTCTTCCAGCTTCTGCCGCTCGCGGTCGCGGAGACGCCCAAGGTCTCGCTTCTCAGGGGCGGTTTTCCCGAGGTGCTGGCCCGGCCCTCGACGGCGCAGACGTGGTTCCGCTCGTATATCCAGACATATCTCGAACGCGACGTGCGCGCCATCAGCTCCATCCGCGACCTCGCGGCCTTCCGCCGTTTCCTCGGACTGGTCGCGAGTCGTTGCGGACAGATCGTGAACAGGACCGAGCTCGCAGCGCCGCTGGGTGTCTCCGTGCCGACCGTCTCCGAGTGGTTGAGCATCCTCGAGACGACGGGCGAGATTCTTCTGATCCCCCCGTTCTTCGAGAACTTCGGCAAGCGCCTGATCAAGTCTCCGAAGCTCTACTTCACCGACTCGGGGCTGGCCTGCCACCTGCTCGGCATCGAATCGGAGGGGATGCTCTCCCGGTCCCATTTCCTCGGCCCGATGTTCGAAGGATTCGTCGCTTCCGAGATCGCGAAACTTCAGGCCGGGTCCGGGCGTGGGCGCGAGCTGTACTACTTCCGTGACCAGCAAGGACTCGAGGTCGATTTCGTCGTTCCTCTCGGCGGGGCGAAGCTGGCGCTGCTCGAAGCGAAGGCCTCGTCCACGGTGCATCCGGGCATGGGAGAGCCCCTGATCCGCCTGGCGACCGCGGTCCGGCGGTACGACACGCGGAGCTTCGTCGTGCACCGGTGCCGTGATGGAGGTGCGGGGCCCCTCGCCCTGCGCCCTGGTGTGGCCGCCCTGACCGTCATGGGCCTGCCGGGGCTCCTGCAGCGTGGCGGCAAAGCGAATCGACGCAGGGTTGCCCATCCCTGAAGCGGGAGGGGTGCCGCCGCGCAGCCAGCGCACCAGAAATTCGAGCCCGGCCCGCGGGCCGTTGACGTTCCACGTCGCGATGCGCATCCGTTCTCTCCGCTTCCGCATCTTACAAGAGGCCGAAACCGGCGACCGGGGCGGAGGGCGCGTGTGGCCGACCGTACGAGCAGTCTGGGTCTGTATCTGACCTCGGTCCTCGGGAGCCGGATCTTCTTCGGCACCCCCCTGAAACCATCGACCATGCTCGGCGCCGTGCTGGGGATCGGCGGAGTCGTGCTGGTGTTCCTGCCGGAAATCAGCAACGGCGCCGGCAAGGGGAACCCGGCGCTCGGCATCGCCTTCGCGCTGGGTGGAGCGCTCACCGCCTCACTGGGGAACATCGTGGCGTACCGGAACCATGGGCCCGGGCTGCCGGTGGTTCAAATGAACACCTTGTCCCAGAATCTGATCAGCGAACCTCGTTCCACTACCGTCGAGGTCCTTGATTCCCTCTGCGCTGTCCGGATATGCCCCTGAATCTCTGCGACGAGTGCCCGCCTGATGCCGCAGAACGAAATGGTCCATCAGAGGGCCCGTGTCAAGGACGTGGGATTACCCCGCAAAGCTCGTCACGTAGGACTACAGGCTCTGTCGGCGTGGGCCTGATAAGGGGGCGGCTGGAATGTCGTACTTCGCACAGAACGACAAGCTTTTCTTCTTGAGCCACTCGATCAGAGATCGGTCGTGCTCTACCAACGACCTCCGTATCCTGGGCCAGGGCATTCAGATACAAGGTCTCCATCGATCCCGGGGCTTGTCGGGCGGCTGGTCGCGATGACACCGCGAACGTGAATCACGCGCCAGCGGCCGAAGTCCGGCCGCAGATCCCGGACGCCGCTCTCTTCGTCCGGCTCTTCGCGCAACCTCGGAAAATCCAGCTCGATCCAGTCACCGCGGCGCTCCGCCGACAGCAGCCCGTCAGCCGAGGCTCGGGGCTTACATTCCGCACATCTCCCGCGCGATTCGGGAGGGATTCTCTGGCCGCTCCCGTTGCGCGCTATCTCCGGCGCGAGCAGGTCGAGCAGTGGTACCGTCTGCACGCGGATATCGTTGCCGCGATGGCGTCGGCGGACGGCGGAGAGGACCGGGGGAGGTCACCGATGTCGACGATGGCAGCACCGACGGGACGTACGAACGGCTCCGGGCGGGGGAGCCGGGTCCGCCGGAAGACGACCCGTTGCGCGAGCGGCGAGTCAGCGGGACGCCCGCGGGCGATCAGGCCGTGCACGTGGCTTCGGTGCGATACAATTCCGGCTTCGTCGTCGAGAGCGTGGGCCCAGCGCCGCAGCAAGATGGGGTTGATGATCCGATGAGCAATACCGGTCGACTGGTGCTCGAGGATGGCTCGGAGTTTTCCGGGACCCTGTTCGGCGCCGCCCATCCCGCGGCCGGCGAAGTCGTGTTCAACACCGGGATGGTCGGCTACCCGGAGTCGTTGACCGATCCGTCCTACGCAGGCCAGATCCTGGTCTTCACCTATCCGCACGTCGGCAACTACGGGGTCCCACCATGGAGCCGGGACGACCTCGGCCTGCCCGAGTGGTTCGAGTCCGAGCGGATCCAGGTCACCGGGCTCGTGATCTCGTCGCTGTCGGCCGACGTCAGCCACTGGTCGGCCGAGCGCGCCCTCGATGACTGGCTCAAGCAAGGGAACGTCCCCGGACTGTTCGGTGTCGACACCCGGGCGGTGGCCAAACGCCTCCGAGACCGTGGCGCGATGCTCGGAAAGGTCCTCCCCTCCGGTCTCGACGTCGCCTGGCGGGATCCGAACACGAGCAACCTCGTCGCCGAGGTGAGCGTTCGTGAGCCTGTGTCGTACGGCACGGACGGCCCCCGGGTCGTGCTGGTGGACACCGGCGCCAAGGCCAACATCGTGCGCCGGTTGGTTCGGGCCGGCGCGCGCGTGCTGCGGGTGCCATGGGACTACGACTTCTTCGAGGAACCGTTCGATGGTCTCGTCCTGTCGAACGGACCTGGCGATCCGAAGATGGCCGGCAGAACGGTGGAGCACGTCCGGCGCGCCCTGGAGCAACGTGTCCCGATCTTCGGCATCTGTCTCGGCAGCCAGATCCTCGCGCTGGCCGCCGGGGCCGACACCTTCAAGCTGAAGTTCGGGCACCGCTCGCAGAACCAGCCGTGCGTCGAGGTGGGCACGCACAGGTGCATGGTGACCTCCCAGAACCACGGTTACGCGGTCAACGGGGCGACCCTCCCCGCCGGCTGGCGGGAGTGGTTCGTGAACGCCAACGATGGCACCAACGAGGGGATCCGCCACGAGTGGAAGCCGGCCCGTGGTGTGCAGTTCCACCCCGAGGCGACTCCGGGGCCGACCGACACATCGTTTCTTTTCGAACGATTCCTGGAGATGCTGAATTGAATCTGCGCGATGGCGGTCATCCTGGGGTGAAGCGGCCCGGCAAGGTCTTGATCCTGGGGAGCTCGGCCCTGAAGATCGGAGAGGCCGGAGAGTTCGACTACTCGGGCAGCCAGGCGATCAAGGCCCTCAAGGAAGAGGGCATCAAGATCGTCCTGGTGAACCCGAACATCGCCACCATCCAAACGTCCGAGGGCCTCGCTGACCAGATCTATTTTCTGCCCGTGACCGCGTACTTCGTCGAGCGGGTCATCGAGAAGGAAAAGCCGGACGGTATCCTGCTGGGATTCGGCGGCCAGACTGCGCTCAACTGCGGCGTCGCGCTCGACGACGCCGGAGTGCTGGCACGTCACGGCGTCGAAGTCCTGGGGACACCGGTCGAGACCATCCGTGACACCGAGGACCGAGGACGCTTCAAGGCCCGCCTGGCCGAGATCGGCGCCAAGGTGCCCCGCAGCGAGGCCGTGACCTCGGTGGAGGCGGCGCTGTCCGCCGCCGAGGGCATCGGCTACCCGGTGATGGTCCGGATTGCCTATGCGCTGGGCGGGCTCGGCTCGGGCGTGTGCCACGAGCAGGCAGGGCTGCGCGAGCGCGCCACCGGGGCGCTCTCCCACGCCCCGCAGATCCTGATCGAGGAGTACCTCACCGGCTGGAAAGAGATCGAGTACGAGGTCGCCCGCGACACCTTCGACAACTGCATCACCGTGTGCAACATGGAGAACCTGGATCCCATGGGGATCCATACCGGCGAGTCGATCGTGGTCGCGCCCAGCCAGACCCTGACCAACCGCGAGTACCATCGTCTGCGCGAGATCGCGATCTCCGTCGTGCGCCACCTCGGGATCGTGGGTGAGTGCAACATCCAGTACGCGCTCGACCCGAAGTCCCACGACTACCGCATCATCGAGGTCAACGCGCGGCTGTCCCGCAGCTCCGCGCTGGCGTCGAAGGCGACGGGTTACCCGCTGGCCTTCGTCGCGGCCAAGCTCTCTCTCGGTCATCCGATGACCTCGATTCCGAACAAGATCAACGGGGTCACGACGGCGTGTTTCGAGCCGGCTCTCGACTATGTCGTCGTCAAAGTCCCGCGCTGGGACCTCAAGAAGTTTCGCAGGGTCTCCACGCGGCTCGGCTCCGGAATGAAGTCGGTCGGCGAGGTCATGGCGATCGGCCGGAGCTTCGAGGAGGCCTTCCAGAAGGCGCTGCGGATGCTGGACATCGGTGTCGAGGGCGCCCTGGCGGACGAAGTCATGCGGTTCAAGGACCTCCGCACTGAGCTGTCCGAGCCGACCGACCGCCGCGCGTTCGCCCTCGCCAGCGCGCTCGCCGGGGGCATGTCGGTCGACGAGGTCCATGAGCTGACGTCGATCGATCCGTGGTTCCTGACCCGCATTCAAGGGATCACCCGGCTCGCCGACGGGTTGCGTGCCGCCCGCGGCGGATCCTTGCGGGCCGAGCTGTTGCACGAGGCCAAGAAGGCAGGTTTCTCGGATCGCCAGATAGGCCAGATGACTGGCACGAGCGACCAGGAAGTCCGACTGGCTCGCGAGGCCGCCGGGATCCGTCCCTGCATCAAGCAGATCGACACCCTCGCCGGTGAGTATCCTGCCCAGACCAACTACCTGTACCTGACCTATCACGGACAGGAGGACGACGTTTCGTTCGAGCCGCAGCGCTCGGTGTTGGTGCTCGGATCCGGGGCCTATCGGATCGGAAGCTCGGTCGAATTCGACTGGTGCTGCGTCAACACGGTCGGGACCCTGCATGAGCTGGGGTACGGCACCATCATGCTGAACTGCAATCCCGAGACCGTCAGCACCGACTACGACGTCTGCGATCGGCTGTACTTCGACGAGATCTCGGTGGAGACGATTCAGGAAATTCACGCCAAGGAAGGCGTCCACGGGATCATCGTGTCCGTCGGCGGCCAGACCCCGAACAATCTGGCGCTGAAGTGCGCCGAAGCCGGTCTCAGGATCCTGGGGACCTCCGCCAAGAGCATCGACAACGCCGAGAACCGGCACAAGTTCTCGGCGCTGTGCGATAGTCTTGAAATCGAGCAGCCGCCGTGGACCGAGGTGACGTCCGTGGAGGCCGCGGAGGAGTTCGCCCGCGAGGTCGGCTTTCCCGTGCTGGTCCGGCCGTCCTATGTCCTCTCGGGCGCCGCCATGGCGGTCGCGGAGAACGACGCCAGCCTTCGCGAGGTGCTGGAGCGCGCCTCGGAAGTGTCGCCGGAGCACCCGACCGTCATCACCAAATTCATCGAGAACGCCAAGGAAATCGAAATCGACGCGGTCGCGAAGGACGGCGAGATCGTGGTGTACGCGATCTCGGAGCACGTCGAGAACGCCGGCGTCCACTCCGGCGATGCCACCCTGGTGCTCCCGCCGCAGCGGACCTACATCGCGACCACCCGGCGAGCGCGGCGAATCGCCGCAAAGATCGCCAGGGCCTTGACCCTCCATGGTCCCTTCAACATCCAGTTCCTGGCGCGGGACAACAACGTGATGAGGTCGACGCGTCGGTGTTCGAGCTCGACTACGTCGGCGTCAAGGCGCCGCAGTTCTCGTTTACGCGGCTGCAAGGGGCGGACCCGATTCTCGGCGTCGAGATGTCGTCGACGGGGGAGGTCGGGTGCATCGGAGAGGACTTCGACGACGCGTTCCTCAAGGCCCTGCTGTCGGTCGGTTATCGCCTGCCGATCCGTGGCGTGCTGCTCAGCACCGGTCCGGTGGCCTCGAAAGCGGCGTTTCTCGCGAGCACGCGGGCCCTGGCCGAGGGCGGCGTCAAACTGTACGGGACGCGCGGGACCGCGGCATTCCTGGCGGAGAGCGGCGTCGAAGTCACTCCCGTCCACTGGCCGCTGGAGCAGTCGAGTCCAAACGCTCTCGATCTGGTCCGCAACGGCGCAATCGATCTGGTGGTGAACATCCCGAAGGATGCCTCGGAGGAGGAGCTGACCAACGACTACATGATCCGGCGCGTCGCCGTCGACCACGGCGTGCCGTTGATCACCAATATCCAGCTGGCCCGGCGGCTCGCCCAGGCCCTGCTCCGTAAATCGATCGATTCCCTCGAGATCCGGAGCTGGTCCGAGTACTGAGGCTGAGCCGCCGTTCTGAGGGACGTCCGTGATCAGTCCGTCCGGGACCCCAGGCGATCGTGTCCTCCAGACCGCCCTGCACGAGCGGTTCGGGTTCGAGCAGTTCCGGCCCGGCCAGCTGGAGGCCGCGTCGGGCACGACCGTGGTGGTGTCGCCGCTCATCGCCCTCATGAAGGACCAGGTGGACGGGCTGAGGTCGCGCGGCCTGGCGGCGGCCGCGGTGCACTCCGGGCTCGCCGGCGCCGAGCGCGCGGCGGCGGAGGCCGACCTCGCGGCGGGGCGGCTGCGTCTCGCCTACGTGGCGCCGGAGCGGCTGGCGAGCGCGTCGTTCCGGGCGGCCCTGGGGCGCGCCCGGGTCGCCCGCCTGGTCGTGGACGAGGCGCATTGCATCAGCCAGTGGGGCCATGATTTCCGTCCGGACTACGGCCGTCTCGGCGACCTCAAGCGGGAGCTCGGGGTGCCGGCCGCGGCGTTCACGGCCACGGCGACGCCCGAGGTGCGCGCCGACATCGCCCGGCAGCTCTGCCTGTCGGACCCGCTGGAGATCGTGACCGGGTTCGAGCGTCCCAACCTGACGCTGGCCGTCGAATCGTGCCGGTCGCGCTCCGACAAGGCCCGCGCCCTCGACCGGCTGCTGCGTGAGGTCGGGCCGCCTGGCATCGTCTACGCCGCCACCCGGAAGCACGTCGATCTCTGGATGGAGCGTCTCGAGGGCCGCGGCCTGCGCGCCGGCCGGTATCACGCCGGGCTCGGGGACGCCGAGAGGGTGCGGGCGCAGGACGACTTCTTCGCGGGGCGGCTCGACGTGATCGCCGCCACCAACGCGTTCGGCATGGGCGTGGACAAGAAGGACCTGCGCTTCGTGGCGCACGCCGACGTGCCGGGCAGCCTCGAGGCGTATTACCAGGAGGTCGGGCGCGCCGGGCGCGACGGGCTGCCGGCGCGCGGGGTGCTGCTGTTCGGACCGGCCGACGTGCGGACGCAGGAGTTCTTCCTGGAGGGTTCGAATCCGTCTCCCGAGGTGTTCCG
>WNGP01004374.1_pt1 | contig 12598 bp, 7 predicted proteins | sample 5407671 | NCBI WGS metagenome assembly WNGP01 (sample SAMN13153381, study PRJNA577476) | soil metagenome | isolation source: 40 cm soil or saprolite under Garry oak tree replicate 2 | place: USA:California | collected 2016-06-15 | reverse complement strand
AGAGGGCCGCCAACCCCGCGGCCGCCTACGCCCCGGTCACGCACCCCTGGCGCGCCTCGGCGATCGCCTTCTGCCTCATCGCCCTGACGTTCGGTCCGGGCCGGGCGCTCGCCGCCGCCGTCGCCTTCCGGCCGTACTGGAACGCCTCGCCCGATCGCGCCGTCGTCGCGCAGGCACTCCAGACGGCCGCCCGGATCGATCCGTGGAACGACACCTACCCGCGCAAGCTGGCCGAATCCGAGATCGAGCTGGCCCGCGAGCGACCGGCCGCTCCGCTCCTCCTCGGCGACGACCTGGAGCGGCAGATCCGGCGCCGGCAGGTCGCCCTCCTCGGCGGGTTCGTGTCGGCCCAGGCCCACATCCTGGAGAGCATCGACCGGAACCCGCTAGACTTCGAGGCGCACGCCGACCTCGCGGCGGTTGCCTCGACGACCCGCGGCGTCCTGAGGGAGATCGGCCTCTTCGATCCCACGGCGCCCCTCTCCCCGGCGCTGCTCGCGGCGCCGCACCTGACGTCGGTGGCGCTGGCCCCGACCACCTACGCCAACCACGCCTCGATGGGATGGATGCTGTGGAAAGAGCGCGCCGCCCTGGGCGAGGCCGGCACGGCGCGGGCGCTCGAGCTCCTACGCCAGGGACTCGCTGACCGGACCGCGCCGCAGTCCTGGTACGACGCGATCCTGCAGACGGCGGACGACGCCGCGACCCTCGCCTCGATCGAAGCCGCGGTCCATCCTCCGTCGGCCGCCTACGCCCGGCTGCTCCGCCAGTCGTCGGTCGCGACGAGCTCCGACTTCTTCTACTGCGCCGCGGCCTTCCAGGCGCTCGCCGCGGTGCGCGAGGCGCAGGCAACGCTCCACGAGATCACCACCCGGACCACGCCGCTCGACGACGACGCGCGCGCCCTCCTGGCCCGAGTCCGCGACACCCTCCTGGGCGCGCAGCGCGCCGCGAAGCGCCTGACGCTCACCGGCGCCGACGCCCCCGCCTGCTCCGCCACCGCCTCGCCGGCGGCGCTGGCCGAGCTTACCGTCGAGACCGACCGGCTCCTCACGACGGCCGACAATTTGCTGCTCGAGAGTCACTGACGTAGACTGATCGGGAAATGCGGCGATCGACTGCCGGACTGGTCAGTATCACCGTCGTTGCGGTCGCCCTCGCGTTTGCTGCGACGCCGTCGAATCCGGCGGGAGCGGAGAGCGCGAAGGACGACCTCTCGAAGAAGCTATTCCCCTTCGTCCTGCCCTGGGACGACGCCAGCCCCAGCATCACGAATTTGAGCGGCTGGCTGGAGAAGCCGGCCGGCAGCCACGGCTTCATCAAGGTCAAGGACGGCCACCTCTACGCCGGCGACAAGCGGATCCGATTCTTCGGCGTCAACTTGGTCTTCGGCGCCAACTTCCCAAAGCACGAAGACGCCGAGAAGGTCGCCGCGCGGATGGCGAAGTTCGGGATCAACTGCGTGCGTCTGCAAGGCCTCGACGAGCTGCCGCCACCGAGCGGACTCCTAAGGCCGGATCAGCGAACGCTCGACCCTGAGCAACTCGACAAGCTGGATTACCTCATCGCGCAACTGAAGAAAAACGGCATTTATCTCGATCTTGTCCTACATGCTGGTAGGTACTACCCGGGATTCCCGCGCTGGGACGAGGCGCCCCTCTACTTCAAGGGCATCGATCTCTTCTTCCCAGCGATGATCGACGCCCAGCGCGACTATGCGAGCGCCCTGCTCGGGCACGTCAACGTCTATACGAAGATCGCCTACAAGGATGACCCAGCCTTTGCCCTTATCGAGATCAACAACGAAGATGGTCTCATCTACCAGTGGTCGCAGGGAAGCCTCGATATTCTCCCTGACCCGTACCAGGCAGAACTGCGTCGACTCTGGAACGCTTGGCTTGGCACGACGTACGCAAACACGGGCGTGCTGCGGAGGGCCTGGGAAGACCTGCCTGCTCACGCCAGCCAGCATGCACTCGGAAGTGATGTGATCGGCTCCGAGATGCTGGGCAACTCCTGGATGGTGGAGCAGCATGCACCGGCCAAGGCAAACCTCCAGCAGGACGATCAGAATCCGAACTCCTCGCACGCGCTGCGCCTAACCGTGCAGCAGCCCGGCCTCGTCGGGTACGCCGTGCAGCTCTACCATCCGAACCTACGCTTCGAGAGCGGCAAGGCCTACAGGTTGCGTTTCAGAGCCAAGGGTGACCCGCCGCGGCGCATCGTGGTAGCGGCGACGCAGACCCATGCACCGTGGCGGGCGATGTGGACGATCCAGATCCCTCTGGGCCCAGAGTGGGAAGAGTTTGATCTGAGGTTCTCGCCCGATCAGAGCGAAAGCAGTGGGCGCATCACCTTCTCGGACCTGGGTCTCCAGGCAGGCGTATTTTTGCTGGCTGACCCTTCGCTGGCGCGCGCCCCCGCGATCGGGCTCCAGGAAGGCGAAGGAGTTGGAACTGTGTCAACACTTGCGAAGCGCGACTTCACGGGGCGCACCCTAGCCACCCGGCGAGCCTGGATCAGATTCCTCTGGGACACGGAAACCGTCTATTGGACGGAGATGCGTAAATTCCTTGCGACCAAGCTGAAGGCCCGCGCCCTCATCGTCGGCACCCAACTCACCTACAGCCCCTTCCCGATCCAGGCAGACATGGACGTCCTCGACGATCATGCATACTGGCAACATCCATCGTTCCCTCGGAAGAAGTGGGACCCGGAAGACTGGACCGTGCAGAATGTCCCAATGGCCGGCGCTCCAGACGGGGGCACGATCCCACGTCTCGCCCTCGGCCGCGTAGCAGGTAGGCCTTTCATCTGCACGGAGTACAACCACCCGGCGCCTAACACCTATTCGTCCGAGGCGTACCTCCTGCTCGCTGCGTACGCCGCCCTGCAGGATTGGGATGGAATCTTCGCGTTCGACTACTCCAGCCGTGTGGACGATTGGTCGACAGGAAGGATCGCGAACTTCTTCGACATCGACGAGCACTCCGCTAAGCTCGCCACGTTCCCCGCGGCCGAGGCCCTTTTCCTCCGAAGTGACGTGGCCCCGGGAGAGGCTCCCGCCTTCGCCTGCGCGCGCGTCGAAGACATGCAAGACCGCGTTCGCACCGGCGCCTCGAAGCTCCTCGCGGACGCCTTCGGACTGCCGGCGCTGTCCAGCCTCGAACACCCGGTTGGAATCAAGATCTGCGATGCTCGCGCGAGCGGAATGATGCCCAGTGTGCCATCTGGAGCACTGGAGGATATGAGAGGGCAACTGCGCTGGGATCCGGGTGATGGTCGGGGGTTCGTCACGATCGACACGCCGCGGTCGAAGGCCGTCATCGGATTCGTCACAAGGCGTCCCTACACGCTCGGGGCACTTACGATTACCCCAGTTGAAACCATTCAGGGGTGGGCCGCGATCGCCTTGACCGTGATCGAGGGGAACGATTTCCGTCCTCCCGCGCGCATCCTTATGACGGCGACTGGCCTAGCCCAGAACGCGGACATGCGATGGAAGGACGCCGCGAAGTCGAGCGTGGGCAAGGAGTGGGGGAAAGGTCCGGTCTCCGTCGAGGGTGTGTCTGCGTCGGTCAGCCTCAGCCCTGAGATCGCCTCCATGACCGTCTGGTCCCTGGACGTGCGTGGTCAGCGCGCCCGAGAGGTCCCTGTGGCTCGTGTTCAGGGTCACGCCTCCTTCGACGTTTCGGCCGATTACCATGCCCTCCAGTACGAGATCGACATCCGCTGACAGTCACGCCCTCCGTGTAGCACTGCGAATCGTCAGCGCAGTTACCCGACGTCGGAGAGTAGTTGACCGATACACACGAATTCATGTGAAGAGAACCCGAACTCTCCTTTTGCGAGTGCCAAAACAGGGTTCTCTGGGCCGATGTACTAGGCTTGGTGCTGACGATGGCCCTTCGAGGCCGTCCGCGAATATGGGATATTCCAGCCGGTGGGCTCGCGTTGGTGATCATGCAATCGGCTTACAATTCCTTCGGTGTCCGGATCGCTGCGTGTTACGACCTGTGCATGCGGCTTGCACTAGCTTTGCCAGAAAGAGTGTCGTACACGGCCACCACTCTCTGATGATTTACGGAAATCTCGAATTCGCGCAGTGCCTTCTGCCTCGCAGCTTGGCCGAGTCCCTCGGCGAACTCGCAGTCGACCAATACGCGGTCTATAGCGTTCCGGAGGGCCGACACGTCTCCTGGAGGAACGAACAATCCGTCACGTCCGTCTTCGATGACGCTCTTGTGTTCGCCGACGGGCGTCGTAATCACGGGCAGGCCCCGCATCATCGCCTCGAGAACGGAGAGTGCCATTCCTTCATGATAAGAAGGGAGGACGAGCATCCTGGCTCGTTCCATAGTCTCACTCACGTCCTGGGTGCGAGCCCAGCCCGTGCACTCAACGCGACTTGCGATCCCTAACTCGCAAGCAAGCCGCTGAGCCTGGTCTACCTCGCCATCCCCCATGAGCACTAGCTTTGCGTCAGCATGCCTCTTACTCAATTGAGCGAAGCTTCGCAGCAGTTCCGGGGTGCCCTTCCTGGCGCCCAGTGTACCCACGCAGAGGATCATCGGAACTCGAGACGCCGTAGGCCTGCATGGTGGAGCTGGATAGACGCCGTTCGGAATGGCGTACATCGGAGACTTGATCCTGTGACTTCTCAAGTAATCGCCTAGGCGATTCCCAAGAGTAATCACCGCGTCGCAACGGCCAGCAGCGCCGATAACGAAATCTCGACAGCCGCGAGGCAGACTTTGGAGCCATTCCAGTATAGTCGACCCGTGGAAATGGGCTACGGTTCGCAGGCCGCACAGACGAGCTTCCGTTAGCAGGGCTAGCTTTCGAATGCAACTGGCGTCGGGTCCGATCAGGGCGTGGGCGATCCCCGCGCGGCGACTGGAGCCTAGCAACCGGGTGCCAGCACCTATTGCGACGCGAAGCTTATGCAGCGGAGATCCACGTTCATGAGTCGAAACGTGAGTTAGGTGGTATTGACGCTTCCTCAGTACCGTCGACGCAAGCAGGTCCTCGGCATACCGACTAATCCCACCGGGGGTCCTCGTGATGGACGGCGAGAGGAGTACCACGGTCACGATCACGGTGTCATTCGATCTACGAGGCACGGTGACTAACTTGATTCCTCGTGCTCTTCTTCAACAGCAGCAGGTATCGATTTAAGTGAGCAGGTTGCTGACTTACTGGAGCCGCCGAGTCGATGTCGCCGTAGCTCGCTTCCCCTCGAACAGATCAATATACTGCGAGGCACAGACTTCGATACCGAACAACTGCTCGCACCGCTTTCGCGCACCCGCTCCATGCGCAATGCGCAAGGCGTCGTTTCTCAGGTATCTCTTAATCGCCTCTGCGATCTCGAGGACGTCACCTGCCTTGCACAGCGTACCACTCTCGCCGTCCACTACGACCTCTGGAAGTGCCCCCCGGTTCACAGCGACCACTGGCCGCCCACACGCCATGGCCTCAGCTGCAGACATGCAAAATGATTCCGTCCAACCATTCGACGGAACGACCGCAAATTGACAGCGGCGCCAGAAGGCCGCCATGTTTTGCACCGTCCCTAAGAAGGTTACGGAATCTGCTATCCCGATGTTCTCTGACAATTCTTGAAGCCCTTGCATTTCTGGTCCGTCTCCTGCGATTTCGAGTACGCAGGGTGTCGACTCTCGGACGAGACGAAAGGCACGAAGAAGTTCTTCAACTCCCTTCCCCGGTATCAGTCTTCCCCCATACGCGACGACCGCGTTCTTCCTCGCCTGGCCTCCAGCTAGATCTCCAGGATGCGGGGGTCGATACTCTCGGAGGTCAATCCCGTTATAGATTCTCACGAGCTTCGCAGCATGCACACGCTCACGCATTCTCTCCAAGGTGTAGTCAGATACGGCGACGTCAACGTCCGTCGCTTGGGCGCCCATCGCTCGGACAAGGCGTCGCACCGCTCGTCGGAAGATTGACTTCTTTTCGTCATCGAACAGGTTTCCATGCTCCACCGCGACGATGGTTCGATCGTATCCTCCCACACGAAGAGCCGCAGCAAGAAATCCGCCCGTCGGAAGGATGACCCCGTCCTCTCCCTCGCGCATGACAAGGCTCCTCAGCCTTCTGGGATCGAGGAGGACTCGGCGGCCTCGCTTGAGTCCCAGGGTACTGAAGGGAATTCTCAGCCCTCCTGGTTCTCCAGCGATCGGCTGAGGATCGCCAACAAACACTATTCGTGCGTCAACTCCACGATTTCTCATCGCTCTGGCCAGATCAGCTGTGAGTCGTTCTGCTCCACCAACCCGTCCGCTCCAGAGTACCAGAGCTATCTGCATTTGCTGTCTCGTCACTCCTCAGGAAGCGCTAACTCACGAACTTTCAACGATCGCCCGGGTCATTCTCATGGAAGATCGGGCGCTTCGTTGCTACCCTTATAGACATAGGCACGCGATCGATATCAGTAGTGATGGCCCCGCGGACCATGCGAAGAGGTTATAGGTGCCGAGGTTGACTCCGATCCCCAATATCGCGGCAAGTGCCGACTGGCTGCTCCTACCCCCCCTCTCGGCCAAGCCCAACCATGCCCGTCTCATTACGCACCCGACCAGTGAGATGAGCCCAATAATTCCAGTAGCTACCAGACCAATGAGATACTCATTCTCGATGTCAGGGACACTCATCCCCACAGAGCGTACTGCGTCCTCTACCCCTCCCATCCCCACCCCTATTATGGGGGACCTCGTCCACACATGCCTGACAGCCTCGATCGCCTCTCGCCGCTGATCGAGACTTCCTTGCGCTACGGATTCACCAAAGAGGCGATCCATCACAATCGTCCCACCTCCAACGACCCACACAGCCCCTATCACTACGACAAGCGCAATGCCCACCCACATCGACCTTTGCCAGTGACCGCGATATGTCCCCCACACAATAGAGAACGTCGCACCTGCGACGAAGCCAAGCCACGATCCCCTAGCCGCGCTTAGGATCAGCCCTCCCATGGAAAGACAACCCAGCGTAACCATCATTGCGCGCCCGATACGGGACACATTGTCCTCATACAGTCTACTCAGCGCTACAAGAGTAGACAGCATACACAACGTTCCCAATCTAAGAGCGTGACCGCTGACGCCGACAGATCGCACGCTTCCGGCTATCGACAATTCGCCTATGACCGGCTCATACCCAGGGAACATATTCGCAACATCACCCAGTCCAAGCCGAGCGAATATTGCAACAGTCGCGGTGATCGACCCAGACAGAAGGAGAGCGTTCAGGATCTGTCTTCGCACGGTGTCCGGACTCGCTCCCTCTGACCGGATCCATAGAAGCACGAAGCCAGCTATACACCAAAAGAGTATCGATCGTACTCGACCCATCTCCGCATGTATCGCACGGAGTGCGAGACTCGCCACAAGGAGAAACTGAATGTCCCAATCACTGCGCACCAGGATGATCCTTCTCACGCGAGTTATCGACGCACAGACGGCGATCACAACGACCGCTAGGACGAAGCTGCCTTGACGGTCGCCCGCCAAGACGCTGATCTGGTCCGCTGGGATCACGAAGACGAGAACAAGGGGGACAAGTATCCTGTGGTGAACGGGGAGAAGGCGCAGCCCCACTACTGCGCCTCCCACAACCACCAGGGAGAGCAACACAAAGAGCAAAGGATCGTAGAGGATGTTCATTCGCTAACTGCCCTTGAGATCATAGGATCCTATTTATGAACTGCCCTTACGACCAGAATTGTATACAACACCGTGGCCACCAACGCCGATATCACGGTAACCTCCGCAGCGCCCATGAGCCCGAATCTCGGAACAAGGTACCAGCCACTACCGAGAGCAATCCCTGCAACGACGGCAGTGACGTACACTTGCTCTCGGAAGCGTTGTGAAGCGGTGGCGGCATATCCCACGATTGACTCACACGACCAGATTCCTGCGCCGAGGGTCAACACGACAAAGATATTGCCATACCGCGCATATTCTGGTTTATAGATGGTGGATAAAAGGGGCTCGCCGCAGACTACAGCACCGGCAACACTAATAATGGTCACCACCACTGGAAGTGCGATCAAACGCAGGATCCGATGTCGGAAGCCGCTCGGATCGCTCTTGAATGCGCGCGCGAGGCCCGGGGTGGCAGACTGGCCGAGAGCACCAACTAACATTCCTATGGCCAGACCCGGGTACGCCAAAGTCGTGAAATACCCGACCCAACGCTCGCCCATGCTCCTCTCAATCAGGTACCTTGGGATGTTGTTTGACAGTGCCAGAAGCATCATTGCGCCGCCCATCGGCAAGGATATTGCAAGGAGCGGAATCAGTCGATCCCGACGAATCCTCGGCATCATCCGCGTGGCGTCTCGCGCATGGATTCCTTCTCGCTCTCTCGTCCTCTCCGTCCCCTTACAGGCGAGTCCTTCCCGCATGGATCTTCGAACGCAACGGATGTCATACCCCAAGAGAACTGCCGCCCAGGCCAGACCGAGTCCGATGGTCGAGACGAGAATTGTCCCATTCCAGATCACCAACAATGTAACAATCGAAAGCGACACGATCCCCTTCACCATCATCGACCTTGCGATCTGGTCCATTCTCTCCAGTTTCTGAAGATGGCCGTAAAGCGCGTCACTCAATGCTTCGATGCACTTGGCCCAGCCTACGGTCATAACCACTAACGTCGTGCCCCTCGCGAGCCCGGACGCAACAGCAACCAGAGGGATGGCGAGCGCCGCGAGAGTTGTGGCGAGAACCCGAAGACCCAGATAGTCGCAAAATGCGAATCTGTCTTCCGCGTCAGTGGCCTGAATTTGCCGTAGCTGCAAGTTCGTTAGCATTAATATCGGCGCCGAGATTGCTAGACCCATGGCATACTGCCCGACCATCACAGGCGTCCCTAACTTTGCGATCGTGATAAGGATGCCCCATTGGCATGCAGCGTAGAGCACATTGCCTGCAAGCGTCCAAAGGAAGCTCACCCGCAGCGACGCTGAGGTGCGTTCGTCTTGTCGGGCGATCATTACCGTCGATTCGACATCGCCCCGGTGTTGACCTTTTCCAACGTTCTCAGGGATTAGTTCTGCCATTCGTCTTTCCCGAGGCCCCAGGTGACATCCCGTGGGCCCAGCTATTCTCGCTTTCCAGGAGAGGGAGGCACTTCCCCCTGCTTCAGTAGTCTATCCTGTGTCGACACTTACCGACGTTAGATCAGCACACCTCTGAAGACGCGCTCGGGGCGTTCAGTTGTGCGGTCGAGACGATAGTCGACATTCGGTCTCCCGAGTCGAGTCGTATCCCTACCTTGAGATCTGAAAGATGCCAACGTGAAATTGAGAGCAGTCGACCGATCACTCGGAGGTTAGCTAACGGGCGCCCTTGGCCAACAGGACCGCGGGTATCGTTTTAAGGAGGATCTTCAGGTCGAGGACGAGTGACCAATGATTGATATAGTGGAGGTCCAAGTCCATCCAGCGGTCAAAGTCAACATCGTTCCGGCCTGAGACCTGCCAAAGGCAGGTGATACCAGGTTTAATACTAAGGCGTCTCCTCTGCCACGCCTCGTATTGAACAACCTCTTCCGGAACAGGCGGGCGCGGCCCCACCAGGCTCATATCTCCCTTCAGGACGTTCCAGAGCTGTGGTAACTCATCGATGCTGTACCGCCGTATGTATCGTCCAACCCGTGTCACTCTCGGGTCGTTCCGGGCCTTGAACACGGGTCCTGACATCTCATTGAGGTGTTGCAAGTCTTCCTGGAAGGCGGGATGGGTCTTCCACATCGATCGGAACTTGTAGAGGACGAACTCTCGCCCGACAAGACCCTTGCGCTTTTGGGTGAAAAGGATCGGACGGCCGGACTCGAGCCACGTCGCAATCGCCGTGCTTGCCATAAGAGGACTGAGAAGGAGTAACGCAACGGCCGAAACGAGGATATCGATCGCTCGCTTCAGGACAATGTCAGCAGCATGGTGAGGGGTGGACCGAAATGTCATCAACGGGACACCATTAACCAGATTCATCGAGGCGTTTGCCAGGTGTCCGCTCGTGAAATTCGCGAGGACATGGACAGTGATGCCGCGTACTTCGCATGGCCCAATGAGATCCCGGACTCTGACGAGTTCGTGCGGTTGAAGAGCAATCACGACTTCGTCAACGACATGGTGGTCGAGGACTCGCTCGAGATCCTCGATGTCTCCCAGTAAATTGACGTGCGCCTGCGCCGGCTCGCTCCCGATCCTCAGGTGCCCCATGACCTTGACTCCGAGTCTTCCGTCTGTAGCTAGTGCCCGGGAGATTGCCACAGCGCGAGGCGTCGCGCCAACGATCACCGCGTTTCGCGTCACGCGTCCGTGAGCAACAGCGGATCTTAGGTGTTGGTTGGCCAGCAGGCGACTCGTGCAGACACCCGCGCATGAAAGCCCAGCAAAGATGAAGAAGATCGGGCGGCTGAACTCCTTCGCCTGGACGACGAAAATGACGGTGCCGAGTAGCAGAGTGCCGATGACGAAGGGTCTGAGGACGAGGGTCAGGGTCGCGAGGGGTTCTCTTCGCAGATCGATCTCGTATGCGCCGCGCCAGAACAGGAGGAGTCCATAGACCGGAATCGCCCAGGCGACAAGCCAAAGAAACGTTGAAATGCTTGGGATCAGAGGATGGCCCATGAGGGGGGCCAAGAGCCAGACCCGTACGAGATAGGCTAACTCGAAGGCGACCACCATGATGAGGATATCGACGGCGGCCAGGCGAATGGCGCGAGCTCGTTCTCTCTCGCTAAGCATGGCCCTGTCTCAGATAGGTACGGTTCCAGATCTCTCCGGCGAGAAGCCTGACGAACACCATGTTGTCACGCAGATATCTCGGGAGAAGGCGGCGAGGTTCCTGAAGGGTGCGATAGAGCCACTCCAGCCCGACACGCTGAATCCAGAGAGGGGCTCTGTGAGTCAAGCCTGCCCACACATCGAAGGACCCTCCCACGCCCATCGCGAAATGAACGCCAAGGGTGTCTCGGCGCCTGGCGAGAAATTCCTCTTTGTACGGACTACCCATCCCGACGAAAAGGAGGTCGGCACCCGACGAGCGGATAGAGGTGGCGACCTCCTCCTCGCTACTGGGAGCAAAGAACCCATCGCGGGTGCCAGCTATCTTGAGCCGCGGATGCCGAGAGCGAATCGCAGCCACCGCCCGCTCTAGAACCGACGCTTCGGCGCCCAGGAAGAACACGGAGAAGCCATGCTGCTCCGCCTCGTCTAGAAGGCGAGCCATCAAGTCGATTCCTGGAATCCGCTCCTGGATGCGCGCTCGGCAGAGTGCCGCCCCCAGTACGATGGACATTCCATCCGCCGTCACCAAATTAAATTCACTCATGGTGGCGGCGAAGGCGGGTGATCTTCTGCACAGTCCGAGCTTCGCGACGTTCAGGGAAGCCTGACAAACGCTGTCTCTGCGACCCACGGCCTCGACCAATTCGCGCACGAGGGCGTCCATCGTGCCGCCGTAGACCTCGTATCCGAACAGGCGGACCTTCTTCATCGCCACAGTCCGCTCACGGACACGCCCCCGCCGATGCGTTGATCCCGGCGTCCCGCGGGGCGACCTGGCCGCCGCCCTCGTCGTAGGTGCCGTGGCCGCCGCAGTTCACGGGGCGCACCAGGAACCAGAGGAACTGGCCGGAGCTCGGCAGGTGCGTGTCGAGGTACGAGGGCGAGGTCCAGTCGTTCGCGATGCAGCGGAGCGTCGCCTGGGTGAAGCGGTGGCGCCGGTGACCGCGGGCCAGGAGAGGTTCGCGTCGCTCGGGCCGGAGGGGGTCTCGGTCACCGACGGGACGCCGGTCGGCACCGGGGCGTTGTCGATCTTGCCGTCGCAGTTGTCGTCGATGCCGTTGCAGGTCTCCGGCGCGCCGGGGTAGATCGCCGCGTTGGCGTCGTTGCAGTCGAGCAGCGTCCCCAGGCGGCAGCCGGTGCCGCCCGGCGAGCCGTAGCCGTCGCCGTCCCGATCGACGCACGGGCCCGAGCCCGCGAACAGGAAGGCGCGCCCCTCGGCGGTCTGGCCGTTGGCGTAGGCCGGGGCGCCTATGAGGACGTCGGCGAAGCCGTCGCGGTTGACGTCGCCCGCCGGGGCCACGCTCCAGCCGAACCACGAGCCGGCCTGCGGGCTGACGCTCGTCCAGACCGGATTGATCGTCGGGCCGGAGGCGGTCCCCTGGAAGAGAGAGACGCTCCCCGCGTCGAGGAGCGTGCCGTTGTCGTACAGGGGGGCGCCGACCAGGATGTCGCTGTAGCCGTCGGCATCGACGTCGCCGGCCGAGGCGACCGAGCTGCCGAAGTGCGCCCCGGCCTGCAGGCCGTCGGCGGTCCAGGCCGGCGTCGCGCCGAGGCCGCCGGACGAGCCGAGGAACAGATAGGCCCGCCCCTCCTCGGCGGCGGTGTTCTGGTAGGAGCTCGCCCCGACGAGGACGTCGCTGAAGCCGTCCTTGTTCACGTCGCCGGCCGAGGCGACCGAGTAGCCGAAGAAGGCGCCGGCCTGGCCGCTCGTCGCCGTCCAGGCCGGGGCGGTCGCGAGCCCGGTCGCCGAGCCGAGGTACAGGAACGCCTCCC
>WNGP01011925.1_pt1 | contig 12599 bp, 13 predicted proteins | sample 5407671 | NCBI WGS metagenome assembly WNGP01 (sample SAMN13153381, study PRJNA577476) | soil metagenome | isolation source: 40 cm soil or saprolite under Garry oak tree replicate 2 | place: USA:California | collected 2016-06-15 | reverse complement strand
GGGAATAAACCGATCAAATCGTGCGTGACCAAGATTTGCCCATCGCAATGCTCGCCCGATCCGATACCGATCGTCGGGATGCTGACGGCATTCGTGATTTGCTTCGCAATATCGGCGACCACGATCTCTAGCACCACGGAGAACGCGCCGGCCTTTTCCACCGCGCGCGCATCGGCGATCAGCGCGGATGCTTCTGATTGCGTCCGTCCTTTTACTTTGTAGCCGCCCTCTTCTCGCACGCTTTGCGGCAGCATTCCGATGTGGGCCATGAAAGGAATTCCCGCCTGCGTGATTGCTTCGATTTCCGCGACGTGGTTTGCGCCGCCTTCGAGCTTCACCGCTTGTGCGCCAATCTCGACAAATTGTTTTGCCGTCTTCACGGCCTGCTCCGGTGTGTCATAGGTGTGAATCGGCATGTCGGCGACAAGCAAGGCGTGTTTTACCCCGCGCGCCACAGCGCGCGTATGATGCAACATTTCTTCAAGCGTTACGCGCGTGGTGTCTGAATAGCCCAACACCACCATCCCTACCGAATCGCCCACGAGGATAATGTCGATCCCGCTTTCATCGAGTAAACGCGCCGTGGGATAATCGTACGCGGTCAGCGCCGTAATTTTTTCTCCGCGGCGCTTCATTTCACGAAAATCTTTCATTACGCTTTCCATTCGTTAGTGAGGCGAACTACTTTACCTGATTCATCAATTTGCGCGAGTAGCTCGCGGACGGTCTTCGTCTGGTTTGGCAAAATCAAATCCGGCCGGATATCGAGGACCGGTTGAAGGACGAATTGTCGCGAATGCATCCGAGGATGCGGCAATTGCAATTCTTGAGTGTCGATCTGGATCTCGCCAGCGTAGAGGAGGTCGATATCGATCTTGCGGGAAACGTTGCGTGCATGATGGCGCGGCCGGCCAAGCGCGCTCTCAATTTCCATCAGTTTTTTCCAAAGATCCGTCGGATCGCCTTCGTAATCGAACTCAAGAACCGCATTCAAAAACTTTCCCGCATTCGGTTCGCAATCGACGGCCTCGGTTTCGTAAATCGCCGAGGAAAGGACCGGTGGCTGAACACCTGCAAGATCGACAATCGCCTTTCGTGCCGCGCGCAAATTTCCAAGTGGATCACCAAGATTCGATCCAAGCGCAACGGCAGTCCTCATTTCAAATGCTGTAGAGGCAGGCGTGCCGCCTGCAAATTCCACTAAAAACGCAGCCGACACGGCTGCCACTACAATCCGAGCACATCTTGCATCGAGTAAAGCTTGGGCGGTTTGCCGATCACCCACTGCGCCGCGCGCAAAGCGCCGCGCCCGAAAATTTCGCGGCTGCTCGCTTTGTGAGAAAGCTCGAGACGTTCGCCCGGTCCGGCAAAAATCACGGTGTGCTCGCCGACCACGTCGCCTTCGCGGATCGACTGAATCGGAATTTGATCATCGATCCTTCGTGCCTTGCTCAAAATTTCAGAGAGCGTTTTGGCAGTGCCACTCGGCGCGTCTTTTTTGGTGCGATGATGGGTTTCGACAATCTCGCGATGGAATTCTCGACCAAGAACCTCTGCAGCTCTGTGTGTCAGAGCAAAAAGCGCGTTGACACCCACACTGAAGTTCGATGCGAACACGATCGGCACCGCGTTAGCAGCTTTTTCAATCACGCTTCGCTGTTCCGCGGAGTGGCCGGTTGTTCCAATAACGAGCGGTTGTCGATGTTGTAATGCCGCGCTACAAATTTCCTCGATCGCGTCCGGATGGCTAAAATCGATCGCAACGTCAGATTTTTTTATCGCCGGGTCGATTGGATCGCCGAGATCGCATTGCGCCACGATGTCGATCTTCGGATCGTTCTTGGCAAGATCGACAATCGTCTTTCCCATCCGGCCGGCTGCGCCGACCAGCAGCACCCGCACCGGGCGTTTCATCTGGTCCGCTCGAAAGCTTCGAGCGTTTTGCGCAAACGAGCTTGATTTGGCGCCGCCATCTCGCACAACGGCAATCGGCATTCTCCAGACATCGCGCCGCGCCAGCTGAGGGCCGTTTTTACCGGGACCGGATTTGGTTCGATGAACAAATCCTTAAAGAGTGGAAACAGTTTGCGGTGCAACTTCTCCGCCGATTTCACATCGCCTGATTCGAACGCACGAACCAGCGCGCAAACTTCCGCCGGAAATAAATTCGACGCCACGCTCACGACGCCGACCGCCCCAACCGACATGAAAGGGAGCGTCAATGAATCGTCCCCACTCAAAATCGTGAATGCTTCGGGCAAACGTCCGCGCAATTCACTTATGCGCTCGACGCTTCCACTCGCCTCTTTGATCGACACGATGTTCCGGCATTCTGTCGCCAGACGCACTACCGTGTCGGGACCAATGTCCACACCGCAGCGCCCAGGAATGTTGTAAAGCACAATTGGTAAGGAGGTGCCATCTGCGATGGCCTTGAAATGCCAGAACAAGCCCTCCTGACTTGGCTTGTTGTAATAAGGCGCGACGAGCAAAGCACCGTCCGCGCCAAGCTTCTCGGCCATTTTTGTGTCCGTCACCGCGTGCTGCGTTGCGTTCGAACCTGTGCCGGCAAGGACCTGGCAGCGTTTGTTCGCGATTGCGACCGCGAGCCGGATCGATTCTTCGCGTTCCTCATGTGAAAGCGTGGGCGATTCACCGGTGGTGCCGACCGCGACAATTCCGGTAACGCCGGCAGCGATTTGCGTTTCGATTAGCTTTTCGAAAGCGGAAACATCAATCCCGTTGTCGCGGAACGGCGTGACCAACGCAGTAAACGTGCCGCGAAACATTTCAGTTGAGCACGATCACACTTCGATCGTTCCTTCAAAAACGAAGTCGGCCGGACCAGTCAAGGTGACGTTCTTGAATTGCGCGCCTCTTTTCTCAAACCCGACTTGAAGTTCATTTCCACCCCGCACCAGCACCCCGACTGGCCCGTCGATGTTCTCCGTCGCAGCGAAAATAAGCGCGCTTGCGACCACACCTGTTCCGCATGCGAGGGTCTCATTTTCGACTCCGCGCTCATAAGTGCGGACTGCGATTTGCCTCGCTCCGCGTTTTTTGATGAAATTCACATTGGCGCCTTTTGGCGAAACCATCTCGTGATAACGAATGGCAGCGCCTTCTCGCTGCACATCGACATCATCGAGGTTTTGGACGGGGATGACCACATGCGGCACCCCGCTGTTGATGAGGTGAACGGTCTTGTTCTCATCCGCGACGCGAAGCATCACGTTCAGTCGCAAATCAGTCGGTTCGGTCATATCTAGCGTGACCAAGTCACCTGTGAGCTCTGCTGCGATTACGCCGGCAGGGGTTTCAAAAGAAATCTTTTCCTGTGCTCCCGCGATTTTGTTCGCGAAACGCGCGAAGCACCGCGCGCCGTTCCCGCACATCTCGGCTTCGCCTCCGTCGCTGTTAAAATACCGCATGCGAAAATCGGCACCGTCGGCGCTTTCTTCGAGTAACAAAATTCCATCGGCACCGATTCCGCGGTGCCGATCGCAGAGATGTGCAATCTGGCCGCGATCGAGATGGACGTCGCCGGCGCGATTGTCGATCAGGACGAAATCGTTTCCTGCGCCATTCATTTTTGTGAAACGCAGCATCCGGTTTCATGTAGCATACTCCGGCGGGACAGCCAACCGCCGTTGCCAGTTGCGAGTTTGGCGTTTACTTATTCCGCGTGAGAAGACTGGCTGCTTCGGCTTTCATCGTGGTTTTGGGACTGACGATAGGGACAGCTTTTGCTGGAGATTACAACGGCCTAATTCTCGATCAGGTTAAACAAATGCCCAAGGGAGGTCGCTATTCCGTTTCGCGGTTCGCCAAGATCCGCCTGCAATCTTCAGCGCATTTTGAGTCCGGCAAATTTTTCATTTTGCCTTCATCGGCCTCGCCGAGCTTCTGCTCAGGTGCAACTTATCTCGTGTTCATCAGGGCCATTGAGGCTTTGCGCGCGCGAGGCGAGCTCCATCTCGATTTCGCCACTCTGGAGCAGCTCATCATTCGAGATCAACACGATGGCGAAGGGATCTGGGGCCGATGGAACGCAAACGGACCAGGCACTGCACGTCTTTTTCACGAGTTGGGGCTTGGCCAGAATTTTGATAATTTTGACCAGGCGAAGCCGGGCGATTTCATGAAAATATTTTGGTCGCGCCAGGTTGGCAAAAGTGAGCACGGGCACTCGACCATTTTTCTCGGGAGAGAGAATCGGTTTGGAGTGGAGTATATCCGATACTGGTCGAGCAACATCCCATCGGGCTACGGGGAGAAGAGTGTGCCGCGAAGCAAAATCGCCTATGCCATTTTCTCGCGCCTTCAGACGCCGGGCAATCTAGCCCGAATCAGCGGCGCGCCTTCTGTCGATTCTTATCTCGCCTCTCTTCTCCGAACCCGCTCCAGTGTTGCCGAGGCCGGTACGAAGTGCGGTCTGTGATCGCCTGTTTCACAAATATTCAACGCGCAACGCATCAACTCGCTTATGTCTGAGCGCGAGAAAACGCTGACGATTAACGAGATTTATCACTCGATCCAAGGCGAGAGTACTTGGGCGGGCCGACCGTGCGTCTTTGTGCGGCTGACGTTCTGCGATTTACGCTGCAATTACTGCGACACCGAGTACGCGTTTTACGAAGGAAAAAAACAGACCCTGAAAGAAATCAAGGACGCAGTGAAAGCGTTTCGCTGTCCTCTAGTCGAGCTCACAGGCGGCGAACCGTTGTTGCAAAAGAACGTGCTGCCGCTGATGTCGATGTTGGCGGACGCGGATTACACCGTGTTACTTGAGACCAGCGGCGCGCACGACATTTCGGAGGTCGATTCGCGAGTCCACCGGATCATGGATTTAAAGACGCCGGGGAGCGGAGAAGTAGAAAAGAATCTTTGGTCGAACATCGACCATCTTAGTTCGCGCGACGAAGTGAAATTTGTGATCGGCTCGCGGGAAGATTACGAATGGTCACGGGAAAACGTCTACCGGTTCGATTTGCCCAAACGCTGCCACGCTGTTTTGTTTTCGCCGATTTTTGGCCGGATCGAGCCGCGCGAAATCGTTGAATGGGTTTTGGCCGATCGGATCGAGGTCCATTTTCAACTTCAGATGCACAAGTTCATCTGGGCGCCGACCCAGCGGGGAGTCTAATTGATGCGAGCGCGTTTGACGAAAGATTTTACTTTTGAAGCAGCGCAGATTTTGCCGAAAGCGCCAGCGGGTCATAAATGCAGGCGTATGCATGGCCATAGTTTCAAAATAGAGGTTTCGGTGGAAGGAGATGTCGATCCAACGATCGGCTGGATTTACGACCACGCCGACATCAGTGCGGCCATGAAACCGCTCCTGAAAATCTTGGACCATTCTTATCTCAACGATGTCGAGGGCTTGGAAAATCCAACGATTGAGGAAATGGCGGCATGGCTCTGGAAGAAATTGCAGTCCCAATGTCCTGGGCTCTGCGAGATCGTGGTGCATGAAACGCCGACGGCTCGCTGTGTTTATCGCGGTGAATAGGTAGGGCGCGACGGCTCGTCACCGACGACTAATTCTAAAGCTTCTGCACTCGCGACGTGCCGGTTGGTGAAACCTTAAATGTTTAAGCGCTTCATCACTTCAATGATCATCTAAGCGCGAGAAGAAGTCCTCAAACAGGTCGTCATAAATTTTTCCGCGCTCGGGGTGATATTGTACGGCGAGCGCGAACGGATAATTCCGTAGCCGCATTTGCTCGACGATGTCGTCGTTGACGCACCACGCCTCGACTTCGAAACCGTCCGCCACTCGATCGACCGCCTGATGGTGCGAGCTGTTTACTTTTTCGAATCGATGATTCGCAGTCGTGTCGTAACGCAATGGCTGAATATCATGGTCTTTTTGGTCGGGGTGTTTGTGACCCAGAATATCGAGCTTAAGCGTGCCACCGAGCGCGACATTCAAAATCTGGATGCCCTTGCAAATGGCCAGGATTGGTAAGCCCCGGGAGAGCGCTTCTTGCACGGCCGCAAATTCCCAGCGATCACGCTCAACATCGACATCTTTGTCTATTGCGCTGGGGTCGACAATCTCCTGTCGCAGAAATTCCGGCGCAATGTCCGTCCCGCCGGTCAAAAGCAGCCCATCCGCCTGGTCCATCGCGACCGAACTTTTCCGCGCATCGCAAACATGAATGTCGGGATGCCTTGCGAAAAATGGGTAAAACCATCTTTCATCTTTCTCTCGGATCCATGTGGCCAGATTAGGCATGGGCGAATTTGCGACTTTGCTCGTGACATGTAAAGAGCAGTGCGATGACTTCTGTTGCTGAATCTTCGACAACATTGCGCAACGAACTCGAAAAAATAGCTGGCGAAAGCAAGGCGAACGCTATCTCGGTGGCGGTGCTCGATCTCGAAAGCGGATTTCGGTTCTCCCTGGCAGGTGATCGCTGGTTCCATGCTGCAAGCACGATCAAAGTCGCCGTGCTTCTTGCCATTTTTCGGGCGGCGGACGAGGGCCGCCTCCGGCTAGACGATCCACTCCATGTGCGAAACCGTTTTTTGAGCGCAGCCGACGCCTCTCCTTTTCGTCTTTCTCCTACTTCTGATGGGATGCCTGAGCTCTACCGGGCGATCGGACGAACGGTGAAAATTTTGGCGCTCGCCGAAGGAATGATTGCCGCAAGCAGCAATCTGGCGACCAACCTGCTGCTCGATTTTGTAGGGGTGGAGTACGCACGAGACGTTCTGCGGGATGCACAAATAAGCGGAGTCGAACTGCGACGCGGCGTCCAGGACGAGAATGCGCACGAAAAAGGAATTGATAACGAAGTGACCGCCGACGGATTGCTCACGCTGTTGTGTGCCGTGCGCGGTGATTTTTTGAAGCAACAAAGTCGAGAGGAAATCATCCGCATATTGCTCGCGCAGCGCTTTAATTCAATGATTCCCGCCGGTCTGCCGCCTCATGCTACCGTGGCACATAAAACCGGTGAGATCTCGACCGCCTGCCATGATGCCGGCATCGTCTATTTGCCCGAACGAGAACCCTACATTGTCGTTATTCTGACAGAGTTTGATGCGGAAAAAGATGGCCGTTATCAGACCCTCGTGGGCATTTCCAACTTGATTTACCGCTCGCTCACCGGACGCGGTCTCGAAAAACAATGAGAGCTGAAACATTTCGCGCAATTGACGGGCTGGATCTGGCTCCGGAACATCGCACACTGCTGCAGCCGGGCGAGGCAAAACAAGATTCGCACGGGAATGTTCATCATTTGCCGCGTTTTTTTTATGAAATCGCCTGCTGGGACGAAGCACGTGACATTCGGCTCACACCGCACTTCACAGTCGCGGAACTAATGATGGTCGATTGTCGCGAGGCGGACGTGCTCCTTCGCGAATTTCCTCACTATGTGCCCTGTGCAATTCTTCTGCTCGCGCGATTTTTGCAAGATTTTCGACGGGAAGTCGATGGGCCCGTTTTTGTCAGTGCAAATGGTGGCTACCGATCGCCCGCGCATCAGATCGGGGAGGGGAAGAGCGTTCATGCCTGGGCCACAGCCGCGGACATTTATCGGATCGGCGACACGTTTCTTGATGACGCTAAATCGATTGAAAGGTACGGCGCAATCGCGGCGTCGCTCAGCCCGGCGGTATTTGTCCGGCCGTTCGGATCGGGCCTGGCGGAAACTGATGATCATTTACATCTGGATATCGGCTTTGTGACGTTAACTCCACGTGGATGTAGTGAAGCGCATTGATACGTTTTTATCGGCGTGAAAAATTCGGGGCGAGATCTGGGCCGTCTGTTTTCGGGTACAGAATTTCGCGTCTCGCCACCGCGTGCAGTTATTGGTTTGGAAGCAGAGTTCAATCTCCTGATTGATGGAAGAAAACGGCGGCCGGAAAAAGTCTTTGGTGATCCCAGCCGATTAGTGCGCCGGCGAATGATTCCCCGCATCGGGAAGTCATTTCAATTGCCCGCTGGCGGCGCGATTTACTTCGACACCGGAGTGGTCGAAGTGGCCACTCCAATCGTTGAGTTGGAACGCGGCTGTTGTCAACGCGCGACGCGCCTGCTGTGGGAACAGATTCGGTATTTGCGAGCGGAGCTGGATCATTGGGGCAAGCGCCACGGCTGCCAATGCCGATTGCAAGGGTTTAGCTCACACTACAATTTCTCGTTCCTTGATGCGCGCAAATCAAAAGATCGCAATGCAACCAAGCTGGCATATCTGCTCGCGCACATTCTACCGGTGCCGGTACTCCTGCTGGCCGCGAATCGCCAGAGCAGCGCCGTGGGAGTGCGACCACGCAAGACGCGAGTTGAGGTCACTGCCGATTTTACGCCCGATCCCGCGCTAATGCTGGCGACGTGTGCCTTTGTCGCTGGGGTGGTCGAAACGGTCCTGCGCTGGGAAAGTTTTGGGTTACGGCAGTTAAATCGCAACAGACTTCCTCGGATCACCCCATACCGTTTGCGAAAACATTCCTCCCGTCGTGGTTGGCGGATCACGCGAGATTCACTCGGCACGAATCCATTCCTGGCGGATATCAATGCCCCGCTTTGGAAGCTGCGCGATGGTCGCGCTCTCAGCTTGCGCGCAATCGCGGTAGACAGCTTAAAACCATTTCGTCACGAAATTAAACGCCTCGGCGATCTGATAACACTACAACACGTTGCTGCCGTTTTCGCTGGGGATGCGCGATCGCTCCTCGATTTTCCAAACCGCCCCGAAGCCTACGATGATGTCGGAAGGGTGACCGACTGGGGTCGTCGTCGGATGCGGCATTGGTCGCGTTCAAGATACGAAAAAGCCATTCATCGCGTGATCGCGCGCGAACCGATGCGTCTTGGGAAGAAACGTTACCGCGTGGAGCGCATGAACGGTTGGTACCAGGTCGATTTTCGGGAAATAGGAACGGGAAAGCGCAGGACTTTTAACCTGGATGAACTCGTGCGGCTGTCGGCAGCGAAAAAGTTATTACCGAGCGCGCCACGGAAGCGCAAAGCTCCCAAAAAGCGTCGCGCCTGATATTTTTTGGGAAGCTTTTACAATCCCATCAACTCGCGGACGTACTTCACCGGAGGACTGCCAAATGCGATCACGTTATCATTGTATTTCTTTTGATCGAACGATGCGCCTGCTTTCGCTTTCGCGCGGTCGCGAAGATCGAGGTGTTCGCTTACGCCGACGAAATAAGTGGACAATTGAGCTGAAGTAAGGCGTGCGCGTTTCCATTTCGCGACGGCTTCGCCTTCCTGCTGATAACCTTGTTTCATCATCAAATCCATCGCCTCCTGTTCGCTCATATTTCCAGCGTGAATGCTTTGGTCGAGAATTGCGTTGCAGATCACCCGCAGCCGCATTTTTAACTGCTGCATCTTGACTTCAGGACCGCCGTAGCCTTGTTCCGCCATCATTTGCTCGCAATAAACGGCCCAGCCTTCGATGAATGTGCCGCTGCGGAAAATTGCCCGCACTAAAGTTGGCGCACGGAATTCGTTCGCATGAGCGAGCTGCAAGTAATGGCCGGGCATCGCTTCGTGCACGGTGAGATCGCGCACCATGTAATTGTTGTATTCGCGGAAAAACGATTCCTTGCGCTCTTTCGACCAATCTTTCGGTGTAGGTTCGACTGCGAAAAATGTTTTGCCATTTTGCTCGAGCGGCCCCGGTGAATCGCAATAGGCGATGCCGGTGCCGCGCTTAAACTCGGGCATTACAATTACATCGAGGGGCGTGTCGGGGATGGTGACGAGATTGTGCGATTTCACGAAGTCGATCGCTTCACCCACGATCTTTTGGGCGTAGCCGACGATCGTGTTGTCGTCCGGGTGTTGCTCGGCCAGCTTGTCGAGCACTGCGGTCGTGATCTTCTTTTTGTCCGCGAGTGTTGCCTTATCAGCTTTGGGAAAATATTTTTTGTAGAGTGGAAGCGCAGTCTCGTAGATGGCGATTTGTGTCTGCTCCAAATCGGCCTGCGCGCGCTTCATGATTTCCTCCATCGACAGGTCTGATGCCAGTGAGAAGCGCAATTTCTTTCGGAACTTGTCCGCACCGAGCCGGAAATCGCCATCGGAGCGCGGCAATAAGTCTTTCTCGAGCCACTGTTTGTATTCTTCGAGTGTCCTTACGGTTTTTTCCTGCAGTGGGGCGAGTTCTTTTTTCATCTGTGGCGCGCGATCGAGAAGCGGAGCTAGCCCTTCGCGGACGAGATTGATGGCACCCTGGGTTTGCTCGATCGCCGTCTCTGTGTGAACTCGCGGCGGGTGCTGCAGATTGGTTTTTGCCTGCGCGATTACCTGCGGCATAGCCTCCATTCGCTGGCGCAAGTTCGGAATGCGTTTCTCTGGCGATGCGAAATCCCGCGCTACCAAGAGATACAAACTGTTTGCCAGGCTCTGGTTGTAAATGAGCGGGTTCCAATCGGCCTCTTTCAGCTCTTCGGCCTCGAATATTTTGTAGTCAATGTTCTCCTTTAGAATGCGAAAATCGGCATCGTTTGCACCTGTGACTTGGGACCCATCGATGGAATTGACCTTGTCTCGAAACTCCTTTTGCGTTGCCAATTCTTTTGCCCGCGCTTTGGACGAATAATCGGTCAGCCGGCCATCGAAGCGATGATCGCCCAGCTCGGTCGCATCCTCCGGATTGGCCTGTAGGTCACCCTCGATGTAATCGTGCGCTATTTTCTGAAATTTATCGTCAGATGAAGTGGCGTGAACCTTCATGACCGGCGGTGCCGCGGACACTCCGAGCGCGAGCGCGATTGTGATCGCTTTCATAAATTGATTAACCAGGCGCGCCGCTGGCCAGAATCGGTTCGGTCGCCCGTTCCTCGTAATGTTCCTGAGATTGCAAGTAAGTTCGGCCGCGATAAAACACCGCGAAGACGACGAAGACGGCCGCCGCGATCAACATTAATACGGCAAAGAAAAGGAAGTATTGCTGGTCGTTCATTTTCACCGTCCCGTCCGGATTGCGGATGAAGTAGTTCACGGCTGCCGTGAAAAGATTTCCCATTGAGACGGTGAAGAGCCAAAGAGCCATGACCGCGCTCTTCATTTTGTTTGGAGCTTGGGTGTAGGAAAACTCAAGACCAGTGATCGAGACCATTGTTTCGCCAAGCGTCAGAATAATGTAGGCGAGGAACTGCCAGTTGACGCTCGGTTTCAGGCCGGCGTCGATCATTTGTTGGATGTACCAGATGACGATGTAACTCGCAGCGGTAAGGAAGAGACCGATGCCGATCTTGCGCAACGGAGTCAAGAGAAAGAAGCGATCAATAAACGGATAGATGAGATAGTTCACCAGCGGGATGAATAGGAGAATCAGGATTGGATTGGCGGTCTGCACCTGAGACGGAAGTAAATCCATTCCGAACCAGTGCAGATTCATATGTTGCGCTTGTAAGGTCCAGGAACCGCCGCTGCTTTGGTCCCAAAGCGACCAGAAAACGGCCACGAACACATAAACGACCGCCAACCTCAATAACGCGCCCAAACCTTCCCGGCTGAACATTTGCTTAAGAAATCCGAGGCCAGCGGGCGGGATATGAACAAATTTCTTGCGGCCAGCCCAGAAAAAAATCGTGGCAATCACCATAGCAACGCCGGGAATGCCGAACGCCCAACGCGGACCGAACCGCGGATCAGCCAGCAGGAACGGACAAAGAATCGTTGAGATAAAGGAGCCGGCGTTGATTGAAAAATAAAACCAACCAAAAACTTTTGAAAGCAAGTGCTTGTTCGATTCTCCAAACTGGTCGCCAACATTGGCCGACACGCACGGTTTGATTCCGCCCGAACCGAAAGCGATCAAGCCGAGACCGATAATCAAACCGAGGCGCGTATCGTTTAGTGCAAGCGCGAAATGACCGAAGCAATAAACAATCGAAAGCCAGAAAATCGTTTGGTATTTCCCGATGAACCCTTCTGCCAGAATGGCGCCAAGGATTGGGAGGAAGTAAACCGCCGATACGAACAACGCGAAGTTCTGACGTGCCTCGGCGTCCCCCATGTGGTCAGCTGCGCCGGCACTCGTGACGAGATAATGAGTCATGAAAATAATGAGGATAGAACGCATCCCGTAGAACGAGAAGCGTTCAGCCGCTTCGTTGCCGATAATGTAGGGGACGCCCGGCGGCATCGTCGAAATGTTAGGAGGCGATGTCGCGTATTTGTATTTGGCCATGGATTTTGCTCTAGCTAAGGACGTGTGTTTGCCGGAAAAAACTCGGCGGGCGTTGCCGAAGGTGAAGGTCTATCGGAATCCGTCGCGTGCATCCTGGATCGAGCATTTTTTGCCGGATCGACCTGTTCTCTTTGGACGTCCGGCATTTCGCCGAGGGGATGTTTTTCGCACGACGAATAAAAAATGAGCAGACTGCTCACGAGGGCAATACCGGTCCACCGGAGAAGAAGAGGCATAATGCGCTGGCACACTAATTGTCGATCCTTGGCCCGTGCAAGATCAAAACCGCGCTCTAATTTCTTCCCCAGTTCGCACCCGGATTGCGATCACGAGCGAGACCAGGATCGGCGAGCGGGCCGTACAAATGATTGAAAGACGCGGCTACAGGATTACTATCAGACGCGGTGGCCCGCATGGAAAAAAATA
>WNGP01003831.1_pt1 | contig 12599 bp, 4 predicted proteins | sample 5407671 | NCBI WGS metagenome assembly WNGP01 (sample SAMN13153381, study PRJNA577476) | soil metagenome | isolation source: 40 cm soil or saprolite under Garry oak tree replicate 2 | place: USA:California | collected 2016-06-15 | reverse complement strand
CGCATGGCTTTGGGTGCACGGCGGCGCGATGTACTGCAGTTGGTCCTTGATGAGGGCTTTAAGATCGTGACGGCGGGCGTCTTTGCCGGGATCGCTGCCTCGTTCGCTCTTACGCGGTTCATGCGTAGCTTGCTCTATGGGGTAGGCCCGAATGATCCATTGACCTTCGCCGTCGTTGCAGTCTTGTTCGCGCTAGTCGCGCTCGCGGCATGCTACGTTCCGGCGCGGCGTGCGTCCCGCGTCGATCCCATGACTGCTTTGAGGTACGAGTGAGGAGTCATGTCCCTGCTGCGAAACATAGCGAGCGGGCTTCAATCATTGTTCCGAAAAGAGCAGGTGGACCGGGAGTTGGATGAGGAGCTTCGCGCCTACCAGGATATGGCGACCGAAGAAAAGATTAAGGAGGGGATGAGTCCAAAGGATGCCCTTCGCGCTGTGCGCCTGGAGCGAGGCAGTCTCGAAATTACGAAGGAAGTCGTGCGTTCTGGCGGCTGGGAATCTTTTGTGGAGACGTGTTGGCAGGACTTGCGTTTTGCTCTCCGCATGCTACGCAAGTCTCCCGGCTTCACCGCCGTCGCCGTACTAACTCTCGCCCTCGGCATCGGCGCCAACACCGCAATTTTTTCGCTGCTGAACGGCCTGGCGTTGCGAGACCTTTCTGTTCCTCATCCTGAGCAACTCGTGCGCTTCGGGGCTCATGTTCCCGGCGATGATTACGCCGCATTGTCGTTGCCCATGTTTCAGGAGCTTCCCCGCGGACAAAAGGTGTTCTCCGGGACGTTTGCCTGCTGGCCAGATATCGTCTTCGACGCGGAGATAGATGGCTCACTCGCACGAGCGGATGTCTGGGGCGTTGACAACAACTTTTATCGCGAACTGGGCGCTGTTCCGGAAATTGGCCGATTGTTCGATTCTGAGGACGAAAATCTGAGTGCCAACGCAGCCGCGCAAGTGGCCGTGCTCAGCTACGGCTTCTGGCAGAGCCATTACGGGGGCGCGGCGGCCGTTATCGGCAAAACTCTCAAGATCGACGGAATTCCATTCACCATCATCGGCGTGACGCGGAAAGGGTTTACCGGACTTACCGCCTACATGGAAATGGGCGTAACGCTTCCGCTCCCTGCAAGGCAACTGTTCGACGGCGAGCCAGACATGCAGAAGTATCTGCAACGCCGCGCTGCGCGCTGGTTGCAAGCGGCAGGGCGGCTCAGGCCTAGCGTTACGCTCGAACAGGCGCGCGCACAGCTTGGCTCGCTGTGGCCAGGGATTCGACAAGAGATGGTTCCTCCTGACAAGACATTTGCAGACCTCGGCCGCTTTCGCGATCTGCAGCTCAAGGTGGAATCCGGCGCAAGCGGAGAGGCGTCGTTATTGCGTAAACGCTTCTCCCAACCGCTTTACATTGTGCTGGCGATTTCCGGCCTCGTCCTGCTGGTTGCCTGCGTCAACCTCGCCAACTTGATGCTGGCTCGCGCCGCGTCACGGACCCACGAGATGGCGGTGCGAGCCGCATTGGGAGCGGGCCGCGCGAGAATCGTCCGTCAAATGCTGACGGAGAGCGTCATGCTATCCGTAGCTGGGACGCTTGCCGGATGGGTCTTTGCGCATTGGGCCAGCCACGCCATTTCAGATTTTATTCTCGGAGAGATTTACAGTGTTCCTGCAGCCCTAAATCTTGCGCCGGATTGGCGAATCCTGGGATTCGCAGCAGGGATGGCAATACTCATGGGAGTCTTGTTTGGGCTAGCTCCAGCGTGGCGTGCCACTCAAGAAGATCCTAACGCGGCCCTCCAGCATGGTTCTCACACATGGGGAAAAGGAACGGGCCACCTCGGCGGGCGGTTGATCATCACGCAAGTCGCGTTGTCGTTGGTATTGCTGACGGGGTCTGGACTTTTCGTACGTACACTGAAGAAATTGCGCGACGCTAATCCGGGTTTTCGAACGCATTCGCTCCTAGGCGTGAGTCTCCATCCGAAACCGAACGGATATAAAGACCTGGATCTTGTGAATTATTACCGTCAGTTGACTGATCGGATTGCAGACGTCCCGGGAGTGGAATCCTCAGGAATGATGCGCGCAATATTCGGTAACGTACTCGAATGGACTGAAAGAATACGAATCACCGGGAGCGACGCAGAAGGACTTGAAGCTGACTTCGAAATGGCCACGCCGGGGTTCTTCGAAACGGCTGGGATAACCCTCTTACAAGGCCGTAAGTTTGAATGGCAAGACGACGACCATGCGCCCGGCGTAGCCATAGTGAGCCAGAACTTTGCCCAGAAACTCTTCCCAAATGACAACGCCCTCGGCCAGCACCTCGATGTCATGAACGCGCGGAACTGGCGGAATCTGCAAATCATCGGCGTGGTCAGCAATGCCAGCCTGTACGACATTCGTAAGGCGCAAACCCCGACGGTGTACCTCCCCTCGACGCAATACAAAGACTTCATGGGGTGGCCCGAACTGCTTGTCCAGACAAGCCTGCCGCCTGCCGCAATAGCGGATGCACTGCGACGAACGGTTGAATCGCAGGGACGTGAATATGTTTTCTCGATCAAGACGGTACGGCAGAACATTGACCGCTCCATTCTGCAAGAGCGGGTTACCGCCATGCTCTCGACGTTTTTCGGCGCGCTGGCGCTCTTGCTTGCGGCCATTGGGATTTATGGGCTGATGGCGTATGCCGTGACGCAGAGAACGCGTGAAATCGGCATACGCATGGCCTTAGGAGCGAAGCGGTCAGGTGTTCTCCGGATCGTTCTACGAGAAGTGATTGTGCTCGTGGCGACGGGAGTGGGCATTGGACTGCCGTGCGCACTCGCGGCCACGCGGTTGATTGATCACATGCTGTACGGGGTCTCGCCGAATGATCCCGTCACCCTGGCCTGCGTTGTCGGTGCGTTGCTTGCGGTTGGCCTTCTCGCTGGATATTTGCCGGCGCGGCGCGCTACACGGGTCGATCCCATGGTCGCTCTGAGGTATGAGTGAAAGGAGGATGGAAATGCGACCGGAGCATTGGCTGTTCACGATTCCCCTGCGGTTACGGTCGTTGTTTCGCTGGGCGCAGGCGGACCGGGAATTGGAAGGCGAGCTGCGCGACCACCTCGAACGAAAAACCGAGGAATACATAGCGCAAGGCATGACGCAAGAGGAAGCGCATCGCCGCGCGCGACTCGACCTGGGTGGTATGGAGCAAACCAAAGAGGAGTGCCGCGACGCCCGCCGCGTAAATTGGATTCAGGACCTGATTCAGGACTTACGCTACGGTCTGCGAATGTTGCGCAAATCCCCCGGCTTTTCTACCGTCGCGGTCCTCACCCTTGCCCTGGGCATCGGGGCCAACACTTCTATTTTCAGTGTCGTCAATGCCGTCCTTTTGCGCCCATTACCCTACCCCCAAGCAGACCGATTGGAGCAAGTAGAGCGACGCTATTCATTCGGCAACGAAGGAGCGGTCAGTGCTACGAAGTTCATCTTCTGGCGAGATCACAACCACGTATTTTCCGACTTGGCCGCATTTGACGTCCAGGCCGGCGGGTTCAATCTGATCGGGACCGGCCAGCCCGAGCACGTCACTGGAATACGCGTGTCGAAGGATTTCTTTCGCGTGCTCGGCATAAGTCCAGCCATAGGCCGCGATTTCACATCAGAGGAGCAAAGACCTGGCGGTCCGAACGTTGTCATTATCAGTAACGCTCTCTGGAAAGGGCGGTTCGGCGAAGACCGGTCGATAATCGGCAAGGCCATTTCCCTAAGCGGTCAGTCCTACACCATCGTAGGTGTAATGCCACCCGGTTTCGAGTCCCACCCCGCCGCTGAGCTTTGGCTCCCGCTGCATCCAGTTCTTGACCCTCAGCAAACGGCCAACCTTTTTCTGGTTCTGGGAAGGCTGAAACCTAATTTAACCCTTGAGTCGGCCCGGACCGATATGGCGCGGGTTGGAGAAGAATTCCGTCAACAATACTCTGACCTAATGGATAAAACCGAAAGCATTGGGATAGAGAATTATCAAAGAGGTCTAACCGGCGATGTGAGGACGGCCTTGCTGGTGCTGATGGGTGCCGTGGGCCTAGTGTTATTGATCGCGTGTGCCAATGTGGCGAACCTGTTGCTCACGCGTGCGGTTAGTCGCGACAAAGAGGTTGCGATTCGCAGCGCCTTGGGCGCGACGCGCGGGACCTTAGTTCGGCAATTACTAACCGAAAGTGTCCTGCTTGCAATAATCGGAAGCGCCATTGGCCTCCTATTTTCCGTTCTTGGGTTGCCAGCCCTCTTGAGGCTCGTTCCGGCCAGCATGCCCCAAATGACCTATAAGCCTGGGAGCCTTGAAGGGATTTCGGGAGCAACCTTGGATGCCCGCGTCCTCGCCTTCACGGTAGCTGCGGCTTTCTTGACGGGAATCCTTTTCGGACTGGCACCAGCATTCCAGACAAGTCGAATCAGTCTGAACGATTCACTTCGCGAAGGCGGCGGTCGCACTACGGGCCGCGCTTGGCATGGCAGATTGCGGAGCCTTTTGGCTGTTGGAGAAGTCGGCCTGTCGCTGATACTACTGGCAGGCGCGACACTACTAATCAAGACGTTCGTCAACCTGCGAGGGACCAATCCGGGTTTTGATCCTCAAAACGTGCTAACCATGAACCTCTCTCTAACGGATCCGAAGTACGGCACCACTGCCGCAGTGACCAATTTCTTCCGCGCGGTTGTCGACCGTGTCGACGCAGTTCCTGGCGTGGAGAAAGCAGCCCTAATCAGCAGCTTGCCAATGGAGATCGGACCCGACCTGCCTTTCCAAATCGCTGGTCGCAAGGAAAACTCAGGCGGTGATGGGCAATATCGAGTTGTTACGCCCGGTTATTTCAGCACTATGAAGATTGGGGTGGTGCAAGGGAGGGTTTTCCGGGAGAGCGACAGCCCCAATTCCACTCGTGTTGTCATTATTAATCAGGCGCTCGCACGTGAATTCTTCCAAGGCCAAAGTCCTCTCGGCGAGCATTTGACTATCGGTGTTGGCATGGGGTCGGTGTTTTCGGACGAAGCCCGTGAAGTGATCGGTGTAGTGGTCGACACGCGGGAAGGCGGTTTGAGCAATCCAGCCCCTGCCACAGTCTTCATTCCTTGGTCGCAACTTCCTGACGCCCTCAACCATTTCAACAATCAGCTTCTTCCAGCAGGTCTTGTGGTCCGCACGCACGTCTCGCCGATGAGCTTGAGCCCAGCCATTGCAGAGGCAGTTTTGGAGTGCGACAGTGCGCAGCCTGTGTTCCAGATTCAACCGCTAGCGGCTATCGTAGGCGACTCCGTTGTCCGGCAGCACTTTAATATGATTCTTTTGGGAGTCTTTGCCGTCCTTGCACTGGTGTTGGCATCGATTGGGCTGTACGGAGTGATTTCGTACTCAGTGGCTCAGCGCACGCAGGAAATCGGCATTCGCCTCGCGCTCGGTGCGCGCCGAGGCCACGTCTTGAAACTCATTCTTGGGCAGGGGCTCAAATTGACTTTAATCGGCGTCGTCCTCGGTACTGTCGGTGCGCTAGGGTTGACCCGGTTCATGTCGAGCTTGCTGTATGGCGTGAAGTCGACCGACCCGCTCACGCTCATTAGCGTCGCCATTCTGTTAGCCGCTGTAGCTCTACTCGCATGCTACGTTCCCGCGCGAAGGGCGATGCGCGTCGATCCCATGGTCGCGCTGAGGTACGAGTAACTCATGGCTCTTTCAGAGCCACAACGAAGGATGAAAATAGCCGCTCGCTGCTGAGCCAATCTTTTCAATGAGATACGCGGCTATTTTCGTAGGAGTAGAGGAGATTCGAAGATGCGACATGAGCACTGGCTGTTCACGATTCCCCTGCGGCTGCGGTCGTTATTTCGCTGGGCGCAGGCGGACCGGGAATTGGACGACGAGCTGCGCGACCACCTCGAACGAAGAACCGAGGAATACGTCGCGCAAGGGATGACGCAAGAAGAGGCGCACCGCCGCGCGCGAATCGACCTGGAAGGTTTCGAGCAGACCAAGGAGAAATGCCGCGATGCGCGACGCGTAAATTGGATTCAAGACTTCATTCAGGATTTGCGTTACGGGTTGCGACGATTGCGAATGGCTCCAGCGTTCACCAGCGCAACGGTCCTGACGCTGGCGTTGGGCATTGGCGCGACGACTTCGATTTTTACGTTGGTGGATGCGGTTTTACTGAAGTCGCTGCCCGTGGCGAATCCGGGCGAGCTGTACAGTTTGGGGAGAGAACCGCGTTGCTGCTATCAGGGCGGGTATAGTCAGGAAAAAGAGTTCTCCCTGGTTTCCTATGACTTGTACAAATACCTCCGAGACCACACCCACGGTTTTTCCGAATTAGCGGCGTTTCCCTCACCGGAGCTACTGTTTGGCGTTCGGCGATCGGGCAGCTCAGAGGCAGCGCAAAGCTATCCAGGCGAGTTCGTGTCCGGCAATTACTTCAGCATGTTCGGCATAACAGCCTATGCCGGTCGCGCGCTCGCGAATGCGGATGATCAACCCAATGCTCCGCCAGTCGGCGTAATGAGCTATCGCCTGTGGCAGGAAAAGTATGGGCTCGACCCGTCCGTAATCGGCGGAGTCTTTGAAGTGGACGGCAAGCCGTTTAGCGTGGTGGGAATCACTCCGCCCGGTTTCTTTGGCGACAGTCTGCGCAGCAGTCCACCAGATTTCTTTCTACCTCTGAATACCGAGCCTTATGTTCAAAGCGACGCCGATCTGAACAAGGTTGACACCCATTGGTTGGAGTTGATTGGCCGCATCCAGCCAAGCGCGAACGCTGCGTCCATTGAGGCTGAAATGCGGGTGGAGCTGAAGCAATGGTTGCGCTCGCACTGGAGTGACATGAGCGCGAACGATCGCGCAAGGTTTCCCGAACAGACGCTCTACCTGACTCCTGGAGGCGCGGGCATCACGGGCATGCGCGAGCACTACGAGCACTGGCTTCAGATTCTCATGATGGCTTCAGGCTTTGTGCTGCTGATCGTCTGCGCAAACGTGGCCAATCTTATGCTCGTTCGCGGAATGGAGCGGAGGCGGCAGACAGCGTTGTGCGTGGCTTTGGGAGCGCAAATTTCGCGAATTTTGAGGCAGCCCCTGTCTGAAAGCGTCTTACTTTCGCTCTTTGGCGGAGCGGCCGGGGTGGGGATCGCATTCGCGTGCACGCGCCTGATCCTACATTTCGCATTCCCCACCTTTGCCGGCTTCGCTCGCGTGCCAATCAGCGCGTCGCCTTCCAAGCCGGTTCTACTGTTCGCGTTTGTTATTTCGCTAGTGACGGGCGTTGCGTTCGGCATCGGTCCCGCGTGGATGGCCACGCGAGTAGACCCAAATGAAGCGCTTCACGGGAGCAGCCGCTCCACCGCTCGCGGGGGCTCGCTGCCAAGGAAAACACTCGTGGTGCTTCAGGCGGCGTTCTCGCTCGTCCTGTTATCAGCGGCAGGGCTGCTCACGGCCGCTTTGCAGAGGCTCGAGAATCAAGATCTAGGATTCGCGCAGGACCGCCGCATCGTTGCCAGCATGGACCCGCGGTTGGCAGGCTACCGGTCGGATCAACTCCCCGCACTTTATCGGCAAATCCACGATTCGATATCAAACATTCCAGGCGTATCTTCCGTGGCTCTCTGTCAATACTCGCCGGTGGGCTACGGTTGGGGTGCTGGTGTTTGGGTGGACGGCCATCCGACTCCAGGACCGAAAGACGACAACTCTGCTGCATGGGATCGAGTTTCGGCAGGATACCTTGATGTCATCGGAACCCCTATCGTCAAAGGACGCGGCGTCACCGAAGAGGATACGGCGAGTTCGCGAAACGTAGCAGTCATCAATGAAGCGTTTGCGCGAAAGTTCTTCCAGAACGAAGATCCGATTGGCAAGCACTTCGGCACGGAGGCGGATAACAGCCGCAAATACGAAGTGGTGGGTATAGCGAGAGATGCCCGATACCTCACCCTCGATAAGCCGGATGGCGCGTTCTTCTTTTTGCCGGAAGCACAAGCCGACTATTCGCAAACCAATCTTGGTTCACTTTTCCTGCACGACATTGTCATCCGGACACGGCCGGGAGCAAGCCTGTCCGAAGCGCAGGTGCGCCAAGGCATGGCTTCGGTAGACCCGAGTCTGCCGATCATTTCGATTCGCACTCTGAAAGAGAAGGTCGCCACGAATCTCACACAGCAGCGACTCATCGCACGCCTCACCTCATTATTCGGCGTTCTTTCTTTGGTTTTAGCTTCGATCGGATTGTACGGCGTTAGTGCCCACAATGTCGGACGCCGCACGGGCGAAATTGGCGTGCGAATAGCGCTGGGCGCTAGTCGGGGCGACGTTGTTCGACTTGTGCTCCGGGGCGCATTCCTGCTGATTGCATTCGGGCTGATTTTGGGCATACCGCTGTCTCTTGTCACCAGCCGGGTCTTGAGCAGTCAGCTTTATGGACTCAACCCGCTCGATCCCGTACCCATTGCAATAGCAGGGGCCGTGCTCGGATTATTCGGGCTTATTGCCACGCTCGTTCCCGTCCAGCGGGCCATGCGCGTCGATCCGATGGTTGCCCTGAGGCACGAGTAAAGGAGGGCCGGAGAATGCGACCGGAGCATTGGCTGTACACGATTCCCCTGCGGCTGCGGTCGTTGTTTCGCTGGGCGCAGGCGGACCAGGAACTGGACGACGAGCTGCGCGACCACCTCGAACGAGCAACCGAGGAATACGTCGCAAAAGGGATGACGCCAGAAGAGGCGCACCGTCGTGCGCGTCTCGACTTGGGCGGTATCGAGCAAACCAAAGAGAAATGCCGCGACGCGCGCCGCGTAAACTGGATTCAGGACCTCATGCAAGATTTGCACTTTGCACTGCGCATCCTGCGCAAGTCTCCCGGCTTTGCAGCTGTCGCGCTTCTCACGCTCTCCCTGGGTATCGGGTTCAACACGGCCATATTCAGTCTGTTTAATGCGCTGACTCGGCCTCTTAACGTCCCGGAACCTGATCGGCTTGTTCGAATCTTTTCCGGGCGATTGGGCGCTTCCTATGTAATGTCTTATCCGAACTATGTAGACTTGCGCCGGTCTGAGCAATCGTTCTCCGAATTGGCCGTCTATTCCTTTCCCCAACCGATGAGTCTCGGATTGGTGGGCCAGGAAAGCGCTGCCGCGAGCGAGCGCGTGTGGGGCACTGTCGTCTCTGGTAATTATTTCACCACCCTTGGTGTTACTCCCGCGGTTGGTCGTACCTTTGCGCCTGATGAAGATCAGATCCCAGGTTCGCGGCCAGTGATTGTAATCAGTCATCGTCTTTGGACAGAGAAGTTTAATGGAGACCCCGGTGTCATCGGCCTCACAGTCAAACTCAATGGTTATCCATTTCAGGTCATCGGCGTCGCACCAGACCGTATGCTTCGTGCAGGTCTTCTGCTCTCGAACGATCTCTGGGTTCCGATATTGATGGAGGGTGAAGCTATGCCCGGACAAAGCTTCAAACTCACGAGTCGGAATGAGACGTTTTTGAACGTCATCGGCCGATTACGGCCAGGCGTCACTCTGTCGCAAGCGCGTGCCGAAGCGACCACTTTGGCTAATCGTATGGAGCGTGAATATCCTAAGGAGAATCATCAGTTCGGACTTTCGGTATTGACCGAACGCGAAGGGAGAACTCCCTTTCTTCCGGGTGTGGAGCAATTTGGATGGATACTTCTCGTGATTGTTGGCTTGGTCTTACTCATCGCTTGCGCCAACGTTGCAGGTCTGATGCTGGTCAGAGCCTTGGCACGGCGCAAGGAACTCGGTATTCGGATGTCTCTGGGTGCTGGCCAGTGGCGGCTTGTTCGGCAGCTTATAACGGAAGGCATGATCGTGTCCCTGTGCGGCGGCTTGCTTGGATTGGGTGTTGCGGTCCTAGCCACAGACACCTTGTTGAAGTTCACTCCTCCCTTGCCGCTCGAAATTTCACTCGACGCGAGTCTTGATCATCGCGTGTTGTTATTTACCTTGGGAGCCTCGCTGGCTACAGGACTCTTGTTCAGCGCGCTTCCAGCATTCCGCTCGACCAAGCTCGATCTCACCGGAACATTGAAGGCGGGGGATGTTGGATTTGGCGGCCGTAGCCGCCTGCTGGCGCGCGATGCATTGGTCGTTGGGCAGATAGCAGTCTCGCTCTTGTTGTTAATCATGGCGGGCCTCTTTGTCCGGTCACTTGGAAAAGCTCAGCGAATCAATTTGGGCTTTGATCCGACGAACCGATTGCTGGCTTCGGCAGACACCTTCCTCGCTCGCTACTCCGACGAGCAGAGTCGAGAATTCGACAAACGGCTTCTTGAAGAGGTCAGGTCCATGCCAGGAGTCATCGATGTCAGTTCCACAGCTTTCGCGCCACTCAGTGGAGGATATTTGGGCGACGGCCACGTCTATATTGAAGGCGAAACTCCCGTCCCTGATTACGAGCGGCCCAAAGTTTATTACGACAGAGTAGGCGCTAGTTTCTTTCGGACGATGGGAACTCCACTACTAGCAGGACGCGACTTCACAGAGAGCGATGTGAATAGCTCAACGCCTGTTGCGGTTGTAAACCAAATGTTCGCTGACAGCTTCTGGCCGGGACAAAATCCTATCGGCAAGCACCTAAGACTGAATTCTACTGATACCCCTTGGATCGAGGTAGTTGGGCTCGTTCCCACTGGCAAGTACCTCAGCCTCGGTGAATCGCCGCAACGACACCTCTTTCTCGCGGGCCACTCTTCAGGCCTGATCATCCACACAGCGGGCGACCCGCACCAATACATACAGTCGATTCGCTCCGTAGTGCAAAGATTGGATCCCAACCTTGCAGTTGCCAACGTGGAGACGATGAATGAACATCTAGGTTTCGCCTTCTATCCAGCCCGTATGAGTGCATCCCTTCTTGGTCTTTTCAGCATGCTGGGTCTTTCGCTCGCGACGTTAGGGCTCTATGGCCTGCTCGCTTTCGTTGTCCGCCGGAGGACTCACGAAGTTGGTATCCGTATAGCTCTAGGCGCAAGCCAAGGCGACGTCTTGTCTGTGGTGATGGGTCAAGCACTTTTACTTGTGGCCTTAGGAATGACACTTGGACTAGGCGCGGCATACGCTGCTTCGCATGTTGTCGGCAGCTTCCTCTATGGGATAGAAGGACGCGACTTCTTTACCTTCGCCGAAGCCTCTCTCCTACTGGCTGCCGTGGCGCTCTTCGCCATGTACGTACCGGCTCGCCGGGCGACAAAAGTCGACCCAATGGTCGCTTTGAGATACGAGTAGAGGAGGATCGGAGTATGCGACCGGAGCATTGGATGTACACGATTCCGCTGCGGCTGCGGTCGTTGTTTCGCTGGGGGCAGGCGGACCAGGAATTGGACGACGAGCTGCGCGACCACCTGGAACGAAAAACCCAGGAATACGTCGCAAGAGGGATGACACCAGAAGAAGCGCGGCGGCGCGCCCGGCTCGACCTGGGCGGTATCGAGCAGACCAAGGAGAAATGCCGCGACGCGCGCAGAGTGAACCGGATTCAGGACTTTTTTCAGGATTTGCGCTTTGGTTTCCGCATGTGGCGCAAATCCCCCGGCTTCACCACCGTGGCCGTCCTCACCCTCGTCCTCGGCATCGGCGCAAACACGGCTATCTTCAGCATCGTCAACGCTGTTCTGCTTCGGCCTTTGCCTTTCAAGGATTCACAGCGCCTCGTTCTTCTGCACGAAGGACTTCCCAAGATCGGTTTCCCGAAGATGTCTTTTTCCCCTCCGGACTTCGCCGTACTTGCGCGCGAACAGAAATCTTTTAGCGAGCTGGGTACCTTCTTGAACGAGCGCATGGATATTTCCGGTCAGGGTGAACCCGACCGTGTGATCGTTTCGCGCGTTTCCGCCACACTTTTCCCGATGCTCGGCGCACAGCCGAAGCTCGGCAGGACCTTTTCGCCCGAAGAAGACGCGCCCGGCCATCCCGTCGCCATTCTCAGCTATGCGCTTTGGCAACGGCGCTATGGCGGCAACGCGAACATTCTCGGCCAACAAATCGCTTTGGATCGCCAGCCTTACATCGTGATCGGGGTTATGCCGCGCCAATTTGTGTTTCCGCTGCCCGGCCTCGTGCCCAACGGTTCGCCCGCCGATCTTTGGGTACCCATGGCCGTCACCCCGGCGGAATTGCAAGAGTGGGGCGGATTGTATTTGACGAGCGTCGTCGGGCGGCTGCGGCGCGGCGTCACTCCTCACCACGCGCTCGCCGAGCTCAACTCGCTCGCTACGGCAATCCTCGCCAGCTATCCCGCACCCATGCGCAACGGCGTCCCCGGGCTCACGATCGATATCACCGCGTCTCCCTTTCAGGAAGAGGCCGTCAGTTCGGTTCGCACGCTGCTGCTCCTTCTGATGGCGGCGGTCAGCTTTGTTCTTCTGATCGCCTGCGCGAATATTGCGACGCTGTTTCTCTCCCGGGCTTCCACTCGGCAAAAAGAAATTGCCATTCGCACTGCACTGGGCGCTTCACGCTGGCGGCTGGCCCGTCAGATGTTGACCGAAAGTTTTCTCTTGGCGCTGGCCGGAGGCGCGCTCGGACTTTTCCTTGCCGTCTGGATGAGG
>WNGP01023690.1_pt1 | contig 12600 bp, 11 predicted proteins | sample 5407671 | NCBI WGS metagenome assembly WNGP01 (sample SAMN13153381, study PRJNA577476) | soil metagenome | isolation source: 40 cm soil or saprolite under Garry oak tree replicate 2 | place: USA:California | collected 2016-06-15 | reverse complement strand
GTCCAGCAGCAGCTCTTCGGCGCCGTGCTCGGCATGCTGTCCGAGCTGGCCGCCGCCGGGCCGGTTCTGCTGGTGCTCGAGGACGTGCACTGGGCTGACCAGTCCACCCGTGACCTGCTGACGTTCCTGAGCCGGATGCTGCACTCGGAACGGCTGGCCGTCGTCGCCACGTACCGGTCCGATGACATGCACCGCAGGCACCCGCTCCGGCCGCTGGTCGCCGAACTGCTGCGGCTGCCCAGTGTCAGCTCGATCGAGCTCGGCCCGCTGCCCGCGTCGGCGATGGCGCAGCACTTGGCCGCGCTGTCTCCGCAGCGACTCGACCCGAAGGCGATCGACCGGATGATCACCAGGGCCGAGGGCAACGCGTACTACGCCGAGGAACTGCTCGCCGCGTCCTCGGCGGGATCCAAGCTCCCGGCCGGCCTGGCCGACCTGCTGCTCGCCAGGATGGAGCGGTTGTCGGCGGCGGCGCAGCAGGTGCTACGGGTCGCCGCCGTCACCGGGCGCCGCGTCGACGACGAGCTGGTCAGGCGGGCCTCCGGACTGGACGAGACGGTCTACGACGACGCTGTCAGGGAAGCGGTCGCCCACCAGCTTCTCTCGCCGGACGGCGAGCAAGGCTACTCGTTCCGGCACGCGCTGCTCCGCGAGGCCATCTATGCCGACCTGATGCCCGGCGAGCGCACCAGGTTGCACGCGCGCCTGGCCGACCTGCTCGCGGACGAGCGGCGGCTCGCCGAGGTTCCCGGCACCGCCGCCGAACTCGCGCACCACTGCCTGGCGAGTCATGACATCCAGGGCGCGTTCTCGGCCTCGACACTGGCCGGCGAGGAGGCCGAACGGCTCGCCGCCCCGGCCGAGGCGCACCGGCACTACGACCAGGCGCTCTCGCTCTGGGATCGGGTCGGCGACCCGGAGAAGATCGCCGGCATCACGCGGGCCAAGCTCGTGTTCCGCTCGGCGGTCAGCGCGGCGGACGGTGGTGACGTGGCGCGGGCTACCGGGCAGCTACGCCGGCTGCTCAGCTACCTGGACGAGAACACCGACCGGCGGCTGCTGTGCCGGGTGCGGGAGCGGCTCTCCTACTTCCTCAACGACCTGGGCGAGGACGCGGCCGCCACGGCCGCGGCGCAGGCCGCCGTCGATACGCTGGCCGCCGATCCGCCGAGCTGGGAGTATGCCAGGGCACTGGCCACGCACGCGCACGCGCTGCTCGACTTCCCCGACACCGAGGCGGTTCGTGTCCGCGCGGAGCAGGCGCGAACGGCCGCGCAGGCGGCCGGCGCGCCGTGGGTCGAGGCCGATGCGCTGGTCACGCTGGGCCTGATCAGCGAGCGCGCCGGGCAGATCGCCGACGCGGTAGCCATGTTCACCACCGCGCATCGCCAGGCGGCGGAGGCAGGGGTGCTCGGCGTCGAGTTGCGCGCCACCTACCAGCTAGCCAGGCTTCAGCTTGAACAAGGCGACATCGCCAGTGCGGCCCAGCAGGCGCACGAGGGCACGGAGCGGGCGAACGGCGCCGGCCTCGGGCTCGCCCAGTACGGCATCGACGTGCAGTACCTGCACTACCTCGCGCACTTCGCGGACGGCGCGTGGGACCACGCGCAGGAGATCTCGGACGGGTTCGGGGTCCGGGTGACGACCCCCGCCGAGGCCCGGCTGTCGGCGATGGCGCTGTTCCTCGCCGTCGCCAGGGGCCTGCCGAGCGTGGACGAGCGCCGGGTCTGGCTCGAGCCGATGTTCGCGCGCGACGAGTTCGTCGAGTACATCACCCGCGGGCTGCTGGCCGAGCGCGCTGCATGGCGCGGAGACAACGCGGAGGCGGTCACGGAGGTGCAGGCGACGATCCGGGCCATCGAGGAGATCGAGGAGGGCTACCACAGCCCGCAGCTAATCCGGGTGGCGGCGGTTGGTGTCGGCGCGCTGGCCGACCAGGCTGCGTCGGCGCGGGCCGCGGGCGACGCCAGCCGGCTCGCGACCGTGCTCGAGCAGGCCCGCGCGCTGCTGCGGATCGCGCGCGAGGGAGCGGCCAACCCGCGCAGGCCGGGTTTCGCGCTCGGTGTCGACGGCCAGGGCTGGCTCGCGCGTGCCGAGGCCGAGTGGAGCCGTGCGAACGGGGACAACGATCCCGCCGTCTGGCAGGCGGTGGTGGACGCGTTCGGCGAGGGGTTCGTCTACGAGACCGCCCGGTCACGCTGGCGGCTGGCCGAGGCGCTCGCCGAGGCGGGCGACCGGGACTCCGCCGCGCGGGAGTGGGCGCTGGCCAGTGCGGTCGCCAGCGACCTGCGCGCGGCGCCGCTGCAGGCGGCGCTGGCCGACCTGGGTCGCCGAGCCAGGATCGGCGGCGCGGCCCGCGGAGCCGGACCACGCGGGCGCGGTCCGCTGGCGGGGCTCACTGAGCGCGAGCGGGAGGTGATCAGGCTGCTGGCGACCGGGCACAGCAACAAGGAGATCGGGGCCGAACTGTTCATCTCGCCCAAGACCGTGAGCGTGCACGTCTCCAACATCCTGGCCAAGCTGGGCGCGGCGAGCCGGACCGAGGCCGCCGCGATCGCCCACCGCGAAGGCGTCTGAATGCCGATGGCCCGGGACCGCGTTCGCGGGTCCCGGGCCATCGGCCTTGAGTGGTCTGGAATTGTGCGCTCCCCGGTCACGCTGCCCGGGCGGAAAGCGGCGGGCAGGGAAGCTGCGGGCATGGCACCTGCGCGGCCTGCCAGTCTGAGTGGCGCGCGGCGTTGATGGTGATCACGCCGCGCCGGGCGCGGCGTGCCTCACGGACACGCCGCCCCCGGTCGGCCGCGGCCTGCATGTCCTTGACATGCTCGGCAGCCACCATGGCCATGATCTGCGGATGCATTGCAACCTCCTGAGTATCGGGCCATCCTGGCCCGGTAATACTCAGGATCGTCGTAAGGCACCCGCGACCGCATCGGGAAGATGTCCTATCTATCGCGGCCCGGTCGTCTTAGCTCACGACGGGATTGACGCCAGCTTTGACGCCGCGCCGACCAGGCTGTCGGTCGCGGGCGATGGCGCCGGCGGAAGCTGCGCGTAGTCCTCGTAGTTGATCAGGCCGTAGCGCATCGCGGTCATCAGGGCCTGGGCGCGGTTGGCCGCGCCGAGCTTGTCGTACAGCCGCGCGACGTAGGTCTTGGCCGTGGACTGGCTGATGTACATGGCGAGCGCGATCGCCGGGATGGACAGCCCGTCGCGAAGGAACCTGAGCACTTCCGCCTCCCGCGGGCTGAGCGCCAGCCGGTCGCTGATCGTGCGCCGCCTCGTGATCGCCACGGCCAGACCCGACGCGGTGAACGACGACGCCGCGACCGCGGCGTGCCTGATCGCGGTCAGCACCTCCTCGACCGGGGCGGTCTTCGCCACGAACGCCGAGACGCCGGTCTCCATGGCCCGGAACAGCACGTCGTCCTCGCCGCGCGAGGTGAGCATGACGATGCCCAGGTCGGCGTAGTGATCGCGGAAGTTCCTGGCGAGTTGCATGCCGTCGCCGTCGGGCAGCGTGGCGTCGATCGTCACCACGTCAGGGCCGGACTCGGCGATCGCCTCCGGTGCCGTGACGGCGGAGCCGCACTCGGCGACGATCTCGATGTCGGCGTGCTGCGCGACTAGCTGGCCGAGGCCATACCTGGTGAGGGTATGGCCATCGACGATCGCCAGGCGAATGGTCATCGCGACTCCCCCGGGCCCTGCGTAGGTTGTGCGTCAGCGGAGCCTCCGTCGTCGCGCGACCAGGGTCGCGGTTCTCACTTGGGATGCGCTCTGACGTGGCATCAATGAGTAGACGTGATGCTGGTGTGGTCAGTTTGCTTGGCTTTGCCATCGTTATCGTTCCGTTAAGGTTGCTAGCGCCCCCGTAACGTGCCGTCGGATCGGGCCTTCACCACGGGCTGGACAGCACCGCGAGCAGCGCGCCCGCGAGCATGTAGGGCCCGAAGCTGATCATGCTGCGCCTGGAAGTCCGGCGGGTGGCGAGCATGACGAGTCCGACGACGGCGGCCAGGACGAAGCCGAGGCTGGCTCCCGTGAGCAGGGCCCGCCAGCCGGCCCAGCCGAGCAGCAGGCCGAGCAGGCCGGCCAGCTTGATGTCGCCGCCGCCGAGCTGGCCGCCGCTCAGCAGGCCGAGCAGCAGGTAGGCGGCGCCGAGTGCGAGCCCGCCGAGCAGCGCGCGGGCGAGGTCCGGCCAGGCACCGGTGAACGCGGCGGCGAGCGTGAGCAAGGCGATCAGCGCGGGGTATCCGGGCAGCGTCAGCCGGTCGGGGAGCCGCTGCACGGCGACGTCGACCTGGGCCAGGGCTACGCCGAGCGCGCCGACGAAGGCGAAGGCGGCGACCACCGGCTGGAAGCCGATCCTGGCGAACAACAGCGCCAGGACGGCCGCGGTGGCCAGTTCGATCGCCACGGGAGCGCCAATCCACGACCGGCAATGCCCGCAGCGCAGCGCCGACCGGCCGGGGAGCGTCGCAGCGCACTCGCGGCAGCACATCTCGTCTGGTTCGCCGCCGCGCACGGACAGCCTGGCCACCTGGCCGCGCAGCACCGTTCCGGCCGGGAGTGCGGCCGCGGCGCCCGAAGCGACCCAGAAAACGTTCATTGATGCCCTGCGGTGCCGGGAAGTCTGCCGGCCCCGAGTCTTGTCGGCCGATCGGATGACATGTCGTCCGACAAGACGAACTTGTCTGCTTGTCCACTAGAAGTCACGCTCAGTCATGATCGACCCTATACGCTGCCCGGTACTAGGCGGCACGGTGCCGTCCAGAGGGCGTGGATAGCTCGCCAGCCTGTCGAAGGAGTTGTAATGCTCAAGCACTTTGTGGCACTGAACAACCGGCTCGCCCAGCTTCGCAGCGACGACCGCGGTGTGACGTCGGTGGAGTATGGCCTCATGGTCGCGCTGATCGCGGCAGTCATCATCGGCGCGGTCACCACGCTCGGCGGCAACCTGTCCACCCTGTTCGGCAACATGGCGACCACGATCGGTAACGCGCTCTAGTTGGGACCAGCGGGCGTCCGCTCATGCTCCGTAGGGGGAACCTCGGTGCTACGTGCTTACGTTCTGGTGCGACATTCGCTGGCACAGCTCATGCGCGCGGACGACCGTGGCGTGACTTCCTCGGAGTACGCGCTGCTGGGCACGCTGATCGCCGTAGTTGTCAGCGGTGCTGTCGCAGCGTTCGGGCTGGGCGTCAACAACTTGTTCAGCCAGTTTGTCGCTGCCTTCTAGAGCGATGAGCGAAGAGGGGCGGGGCGGCGCGAGCCGTCCCGCCCGACTGCCGGACTGGGAAGGGGCTAGCCGACGATGAACCGGCGAGTTGCCGTGCCGCGGGACCGCGGCGCCGCGGCCGTGGAGTTCGCGATCATGCTCCCGCTGCTCCTGCTGCTCGTCTTCGGCATCATCGACTTCGGCCGGGCGCTCAGCGCCCAGGTCACGATCACGCAGGCGGCGCGCGAAGGGGCCAGGCTCGCCGCGCTCAACCAGCCCAACGTGGTCAGCCGCACCCAGGCCGCCGCACCGGGGCTCAGCGGGGTCGGCGTGACGATCGTCTCCGCCTGCGCCCCAGGGGCGGGTCCGACGGCCAACGCCGACGTCAAAGTCACGTACACGTTCAAGTTCATTACGCCGATCGGCGCGATCGCCGGATTGTTCGGCACGTCAGGACTCGGATCCCAGCTCAGCCTTTCCGCCCAGGGAGTCATGCCATGCGAGACCTGATGCGAGGTCTGGCCCGTCCGATGTTCCGCCTGTTCGGCCGGGACGACCGCGGTGCCGTCGGCGTGCTCGTGGCAATCCTGCTCGGCGGCGGCGTCCTGCTCGGCATGGGCGCGTTGGTAGTGGATATCGGGCAGCTGTACTCCGAGCGGGCTCAGCTCCAAAATGGTGCCGACGCGGGCGCGCTCGCGGTCGCGAAGACCTGCGCGCGGGGCACCTGCTCGGCCGCGGTGGCGCCGCAGTACGCGAACCTGAACTCCGCGGACGGCGCGTCGAACGTCGATCTGGTCTGCGGCTCGGGAACGCTCGGCGCCTGCCCGGGCAGCACCGGCAAGATCTACGACTGCCCCGCGCCACCGACCGCAGCCGCGAACTACGTCGACGTGCACACGTCCACGCTGACGACGAGCGGCTCGACCGTAGTGCCGCCGTACTTTGCCCGCGCTCTGCTCGGGAACAGCAACTACAACGGCACAACCGTGTTCGCCTGCGCGCAGGCCGCGTGGGGGCCGCCGATCGCCGCGAGCGGCATCTCCATGACCTTCTCGGCCTGCGAGTGGGATCAGGCGACCAACAACGGGACCCTGTTCGCGCCGCCTCCGCCCTACCCGCCGAACCCGCTACCCTCGCCGTCGTTCGACCGGGTGCTCAAGCTGCACACCACGTCCACGGGCGGCGGCTGCCCGACCGAGCCGGCCGGCGCGGACGGACCGGGCCTGTTCGGCTGGACCGACGACCCGAACGGCGACTGCACCACGCCGATCATCAACGGGACGTTCGGCGGCAGCACCGGAACCAGCATCTCGCAGTCCTGCAAGCAGATCATCAGCGCCGACCAGCAGAACAAGACGCTGATCTTCATGCCGGTCTACGTCTCGGTGACGAGCCCGGGCAACACTGCGGTCTACACGCTGAAGGGCTTCGCGGCCTTCGTGATCACCGGTTATCACCTGCCCGGCTTCTTTGTCTCCGACTGGCTCAACCCGGCCAACGACTGCAAGGGCTCGGACAAGTGCATCAACGGGTACTTCACCCAGGGTCTCGTCCCGGACCCGGGAACCATCGGCGGGCCGAACCTGGGCGCCGAAGTCATCCAGCTAACCGGCTGACCATCCAGGCACGTACTAGCGGAGAAGAATCTTGACACGTCGCATCCTGACCATCATCCTGGCGATCGTCCTAGCCGTGGTAGGTACCGGGGCAGTGCTCCTCTACGTCAAGGGAGCCGACCAGCGGGCGATCGCCGGGCAGAAGGCGGTCACCGTCCTGGTGGCGACGCAGCAGATACCGGCCGGCGTCGCAGCCGGCACCGCCCTGAGCGAAGGACTGCTCAGCCGGCAGAAGCTGCCCGCCGCCTCGGTGCCCTTCGACGCGGTGCGGTTGATCTCTCCGGAGCTCAAGGATCTGGTGCTGAGCGCTGACCTACCGTCGGGCCAGTTGCTGCTACGGCCGATGCTGGTGGCGACCGTGGCCACCCGCGCTGGACTGGCAGTCCCGCATGACAAGGTGGCGCTGAGCCTGCAGTTCTGCCTCACTAGAGATGTCTCGGGCTATGTCCAGGCAGGTTCGACGGTGGCGGTATTCAACACCTTCGTCTCCGGTCCGCCAGGCAGCGCCAGCGAAAGTTGCACCGGCATCAGCTCCCAAAAGGGCGTGACCGGCATTCATACCAGGCTGGTGCTACCCAAGGTCCAGGTGCTGGCGGTCGGAGCAGCGCCCGCCTCGACGGCAGGAAGCACCGGGGCGACGAGCACCGCGTTCGCGCAGAACAACTCATCGACGCAGGCTACGAACACCACGATCATGCTGGTCACGGTCGCCGTCAACCAGGCCGATGCCGAGCGGCTGATCCACCTGGACGAGACGGCGGTCCCCTACCTTGCGCTGGTGACCTCGTCCTCCGGGGTCAAGGCCGACATCAAGTTCCAGCCATAGTCCCGTCGCGGTAGGAAACGAGAACCATGCCCATACTGTGCGAGCCGACAGCATCCGCGAGGGATCTGGTCCAGTCGATCGGCGGCAACGTGCGCGCCGCCGACACGTTGCATTCTGCAGCCCAGATGCTGGAGCATGATCCGGCCGAGACGCTGGTCGTGATCGGCCCGGACATGCCGGTAGGCGAGGCGCTGACGTTCGCCTCGACCCTCAGGCTCATCCGGCCGGCCGTCGGGGTGATCCTGGCCAGGGAGTACGTCGACGTCAACCTGCTTACTCAGGCCCTGCGGGCCGGCATCAGGGAGGTGGTGCAGGCGGGCGATGCGGCTGCTCTGAACGCCGCGTGCCAGCGGTCTTACGAGGTGTCGATGCGGCTGCTCAGCACGACGCCGCCGCCCGAGCGGCCGAATGGCAGGGAAGGCCAGATCGTCACGGTGTTCGCCGCCAAGGGCGGCTGCGGCAAGACGCTGTCCAGGAACAGCGACCGGCGGGTGTGCATCGTGGACCTCGACCTCGCGTTCGGTGACGTGGCGATCAGCGTGCAGCTTGACCCGGCCAAGACCATCGTCGACGCGCTGCCGATGGCCGGTCACCTGGACAGCACGGGCGCGTCCTCGCTGCTGACCAGCTACCAGCCCAACCTGGAGATGCTGCTCGCTCCCACCACGCCGGGCGACGCGGAGAAGATACCGCCGCCGCTGATCGGCGAACTGCTCGTCGTGCTCCGCACGATCTTCGACTACGTCGTGGTCGACACGCCCGCGCAGTTCAGCGAGCACGTGCTGACCGCCATGGACAACTCGGCCCATCATGTGCTGCTGACCACGCCCGACGTGCCCGCGCTGAAGAACCTGAGGATCACGCTCGACATGCTCGACCTGCTTTCCTACCCGCGGCAGATCCGCTCGGTGGTGCTCAACCGCTCGGACTCCAAGGTGGGGCTGTCCCTGGAGGACGTCGAGCGCGTGGTCAGGTGGCCGATCGTCGCGCACATCCCGTCCAGCCGTGAGGTTCCCATCTCGATCAACAAGGGCACGCCGCTGACGCTCGCCAATCCGGGTCACCCGGCCAGTCAGGCCATCTACCGCTTCGCCCAGCACCGGATGCTCGAGCCCGCCGGGGCCGGGGCCGAGTCCGGGCGCTCCGGCCGGCCGAAGGGCAGGAGGCGGTCGGCGTGAGCCTGTCGGACCGGCTGGCCCAGCGGACGACTCCGACGGCCCTGCCGCCGGAGCAGCAGCCGGGCGTGCACCGGCGCCTGGAGAAGCAACAGCAGCAGCAGCAGCAGGTGGGCCCAAGCCGCAGGACACACCGGGGGGTCGACCCGTTCGCGGCGGTCAAGCGCAGCGTCCACGAGGCCCTGCTCGAGGTGCTCGGCCCCAAGCTGTACGACGCCCACATCGACCAGAAAGAGCTTGAGCTGCAGGTCACCCAGACATTGCAGGCCGTGCTGCAGCGGGACGAGACGCCGCTGACGGTCGCTGACCGGGCGAGGGTCGCTCAGGAGGTCGCCGACGAGATACTCGGGCATGGTCCGCTCGAGCCCTACCTGCGCGATCCCGATATCTCCGAGATCATGGTGAACGGGTTCGACCAGATCTATATCGAGCGCGACGGCCGGATCTATCCTGTGTCGGCGACGTTCGCCGACGAGGCTCACCTGCGCCGCACGATCGAGAAGATCGTGGCCAGGGTCGGCCGCCGGGTGGACGAGTTGAGCCCGATGGTGGACGCACGGCTCCCCGACGGGAGCCGGGTGAACGCCGTCGTGCCGCCAGTCGCGCTGGACGGCTCCTTGCTGACGATCCGCAAGTTCGCCGCCGACCCGTTCACGGTCAACGACCTGATCGCCTTCGGCACGATGAGCCCCGAGGTCGCCGAGCTGCTCGACGCCTGCGTGCGCGGCCGGCTGAACATCGCGATCGGCGGCGGCACCGGGTCGGGCAAGACGACGACCCTGAACGTGCTGTCGTCGTTCGTGCCGCCCGACGAGCGCATCGTGACCATCGAGGACGCGGCGGAACTGCAACTGCGCCAGGAGCACGTGCTGCGGCTCGAGTCCCGGCCGCCGAGCCTGGAGGGCACCGCCCAGGTCACCGTCCGGGACCTGGTCCGCAACTCGCTGCGGATGCGGCCGGACCGTATCATCATCGGCGAGATCCGCGACGGTGCGGCGCTCGACATGCTCCAGGCGATGAACACAGGCCACGACGGGTCGATCACCACCTTGCACTCCAACTCACCGCGTGACTCGCTCGCCCGCATGGAGACCATGGTGCTGATGGCCCAGATGGACCTGCCGCAGCGCGCGATCAGGGAGCAGATGGCCTCGGCCATCGACCTGCTCGTCCATCAGACCAGGCTCAAGGACGGCACCAGGCGGATCACCCACATCACCGAGGTCGAGGGCATGGAGGGCGAGGTCATCACGCTGCTCGACGTCTTCGCCTTCGACTTCCGTGCGGGCGTGGACGAGAACGGCAGGTTCCGCGGAACGCTGCACAGCACCGGCCTGCGGCCCCGCTTCATCGACACGCTCGCGGAGCGCGGCGTCGCGCTGTCACCGGCGGTCTTCGGTACCCAGAGGATGATCACCCGATGATCCGGTACGCGGCGCGAGCCTGGACGGTGCTGGGGCTGGCCGCACTGCTGGTGCTGCTGGCCGTACCTTTCGGTACGGCAGCGGCGCACGCCGCTGATCGGCCGAGGATCGTCGTTATCCTGCTCGACACGAACATCTCGCCGGCGACCACGCAGATGGCAGACGAGCGGCGAGCCGAGCAAAACTACGTGACCGCGCTCCCCGCCGACGTCGAGGTCGGACTCATCGTCTTCAACGACAACTGGCAGACCGTGCTCCAGCCGACATCGGACCGCGCGAAGCTGTCCGCCGCGGTGGCGGCGGCCAAGCCCGACGGCGCCACCTCCAACGGGCTCGCGGGCGCCCTGGTCCGCGCCGCGGCGCTTGTCGGCCGGATCGGCGCGAAGTCCACGGGCCGTCTCCTCGTGCTCACTGACGGTGAGCATATGCGGCAGCTCCGTCAGACCGTGTCGATTCCGGTCGATGTGATCACCTGGCACTACGACAGCGACGACCTCGTCAATGTCGTGCAGGATGTGGCCACGGCGAGCGGCGGGCACGCGGCCGGCCCCGGCCAGGCCAGAGGGCTGACCAAGTTCATCCCCGCCAAACCGCGCCCGGCCACGCATGTGGCCGCTCCGGTGGTCCAGCCGCGCTGGCAGCCAAGCCAGTATCTGCTGGACGTGCTCGGCATTGTATTCGTAGCGCTGCTGGTCCTGGCACTGCTCGGCGTGGGGTCGCTGCGCCCCAGGGACCGGCGCACGCAGTTGCTTGGCCAGATCGAGCGGTACGGACCGCAAGCCGCCACAGCGACCGCCCCGTCGCCGGACCGCGAGGGGAAGCTGGCCGAGAAGGCGATCGGCCTGATGAGCCGGCTGCTGAGTTCGTCCAACTCCGGGCCAAGGCTCGCCCAGCGGCTTGATCACGCCGGGATCAGCCGGTCGCCCGCGGAGTGGGCTCTGCTCGGCGTCTGCGCGAGCGTTGCGATGGCCGCATTCTTCACGGTGGTGTTCGGAAACGCGTTCGTCGGCGTGCCCGTCGGCGCGCTGGCCGGCTGGGCCGTCATGCGCCTAGTGCTGAGCATCAAGATCAGCAGGCGGCGCTCCGCGTTCGACGACCAGTTGCCGAACGTGCTCCAGCTCGTCGCGGGCTCGCTTCAGACCGGCCTGTCGCTCTCCCAAGGGCTGGATGCGGTGGTCCGGGAGGACGCGCAGCCCGCCTCTGGCGAGTTCGCCCGCGCTCTGGCCGAGACCAGGCTCGGGGTGGAACTGGACATCGCGCTGGACGGGGTTGCGGACCGGCTCAACTCCGGCGACCTGCGCTGGGTGATCATGGCAATCAGGATCCAGCGAGAGACCGGCGGAAACCTGGCCGAGGTGCTGCGCAACACCGTGGCCACCATGCGGGAGCGGGCCTACCTGCGCCGTCAGGTGCGGTCGCTGAGCGCGGAAGGCCGGCTCTCCGCCTACGTGCTGCTCGCAATGCCATTCGTGGTCGGGGGCTGGCTGCTGTACTCCGATCCGACCTACATGCACCCGCTCTTCGCGACGGTATTCGGGGTGACCCTGCTGGTCATCGCCTCGGCCCTGGTTGTCATCGGCGCGTTCTGGATGCGCAATCTCATCAACGTGGAGGTGTGAGGTGTCAGCAGCCGCTCCCCTCGTGCTCGGCGCCGGCTCACTCTGCGCCTCACTCCTCATGCTGGTCCTCGCACTTCTTCCGCGGAAGTCGAAGCCTAGGGGCGTGGCCGGCGCGCTGTCGTCGATCGAGAGCCACTACGGCCAGCAGGCCACGGCCTCGGGCCACCACCGGGACAAGGACAAGGCAGCCGCGCTGCCCGACTGGGCGAAGAGCCTGGCGCTCCGGCTGTCACCCGGCGGCGTGGCGGGCTCGCTGCAGCGCCGCCTCGACCTGGCGGGCAACCCGGCCGGCTGGACCGCCGACCGAATCCTGGCGATGAAGGGCATCGCCATCCTGGTCGGCGCGACGATCGGCGTGCTGTTCGGCCTGCACCGGCCAGCATGGGCCATCGTCTACGCCGCCGTCGCCGGTGCCTGCGGGTTCTTCCTCCCCGACGTCCTGCTCTATAACGCGGGCATGAAGCGGCAGGCACGGATCGTGTCCGCGCTTCCCGATGCGCTGGACATGATGACCGTCTGCGTCGAGGCCGGCCTGGGCTTCGACGGGGCACTCGCGCAAGTCGCACGCAACACCACGGGTCCGCTGGCCGAGGAGTTCGCCAGGACCCTGCAGGAGATGCAGATCGGGCTGTCCCGCGCTCAGGCGCTGCGCGGCATGGTCGCCAGGACCACGGTCCCCGATTTGCGCGCGTTCGTCGGAGCACTGGTACAGGCCGGCG
>WNGP01004048.1_pt1 | contig 12605 bp, 12 predicted proteins | sample 5407671 | NCBI WGS metagenome assembly WNGP01 (sample SAMN13153381, study PRJNA577476) | soil metagenome | isolation source: 40 cm soil or saprolite under Garry oak tree replicate 2 | place: USA:California | collected 2016-06-15 | reverse complement strand
TATAATACTTGACAGATCACAAACATGATTATTGAGGGAGGAGATGGAAGAAAATGGCTGAAGCACGACAGGAATTTCCCATTGAGCAGCAATTGCGGAAAGATGTCCGGGAGGCGCAGCGGGCGCGCGACCAGGTGAGGCTGGATACTTTGCGTATGGCTTTGGGGGCTATTCATAATCTTGAGGTGGCGCGCACGGATCGCAAGAATGCTGAATATGGAAAAGCGCTGACGGAGGCCGATTGTTTGCGGGTAGTAGAACAGGAAGTCAAAAAGCGGCAGCAGGCTATTCCGCTTTATGAACAGGGTGGACGAACCGAACTGGCTGATAAGGAGCGGCAGGAGATGAACATCCTGCAGGGGTACCTGCAAGGGTCGCAATTGAGCGACGATGAGGTAAGGGCTGTGGTTGCCAGGTTGATCGAGGCAAACGGGAAAGATTTCAGGCGCGTCATGCCCGTGGCGGCGAAAGAGACAAAAGGACGTGCTAATGGCGCTCGCGTGCAGCAGATTGTCAGGGAGATGACGCAATAGGTTTGGTGATGATGAGCCCGCCTCTTCAGAAATGAAGGGGCGGGTTTTGTTGTATGACAATATACAATTGCTATTGAGGTGACACATGGTGTATGCAGCTTTACTGCTTTCATCACTGAATATTGTTTCCCCGAAACCTGTCTATGACATCACCTAAACTACGCTCACGAGCCTGGTCTATTAGCCACCCCTCAACATTATTCGCATCCCGGTAATAGCTCGTTCCCTGAGCATTTGCGATGGTTAAAACAGAAGCAAATGCCTCTATCCTGCTTGGAAGCCTTGGATCGTTACCAGGATTGGTAATGATAAAGCCTCGATAGCCCAATCCAGGAGGCACGACTGGCGCAGCCTCTGGTAATGCACGCAGCCTGGCCTGCAAGTCATTCACCTGCTCATCCGACAACCTCCAGCGAGGATTGGGACGACCGGAGAAGATGTTGAGCATGACCTCGACCCTTGATAGATCGTTCATCGTAATTACCTCCCTCAGTTAATCGTCACCCGGCACTTGCAAACACAGAGGAACCCGCAGAAATCCGTGTATGGCCCACGATTAGCAAGACGAGGATCGCTAATCGGGTTATTAGAATTGTCCACGTCCGTGGCAGGTGTGCTGCCGGGTTTATGCGACCACATACTATTATCATCAAGACGATACCAGTGAAAATCGTATCCTGGCGCCACTACAAGCGCAACCTGGTGCGAGCAATGCGGACAGGGTTGATTCGAGAGCAGATTTACCAGGCCATCAGAGAGAGCACCATGCGAAACATCGCCACAATCTAACGCTGCATACTGATGGCCGGTGGCCCTTCCTGGTTGTGCAAATGTACTTGTCTGAATATCACATGCATAATTATAACAGTTGTTGTTAAACTGAATGCCATTATTATCGTTCCATTTAGCGGGTTCATATGTGGGTGGTTTCCAGAACAACCAGCAGTAGATGAGGCACCAAAGCCAACGTAGTAGCCGCAAAATCCAATTGAGTATTTGCATACAATCCTTGCCATCCTTTCGTTTTTGAAACCAGGTTTTACAGGCATCTAGCTTCGTATCATAAGTATGTTTCGCTATATAGACGCGGAAGGCACAGTTTTTTGGAGATAAATTAGCTTGCCAACCTCGGTTGACCCGGTGAAGGCCACTTTATCAACGGCGTCAGGTGTGGCTGGGATATCGGTCGAGTAATCTCTCAAGCCGCCTTCCGGGAGGCATATTAAGGCCGATCAATCGGCAGTGTGCGCGATAAATCGGCCCCTACTGGAGGGCCGGATGATGTTGTTCATCTGTATTACAAGGAATCGCTCAGCCGGTATCCAAGGTGAGGCTCGGTGATGATATAGCGTGGATGTGCGGGATCAGGCTCCAGTTTGACACGCAGACGACGTACGACTCCTTTGACATAGTCGGTTGCGTCACTATATTGGGAGCCCCAGACCCGCTGCAGAAGCAGATGGGTGGTTAATACCCGTCCCACGTTCTTCGCCAACTCTTCCAGCACTGCATACTCGATTGGTGTAAGGGTGATGGTGCGATCGGTGACAGTAACTTTGTGTTTCTCAGTGTCGATCTCTAAATCACCACACGTAACCTTTGTTGCCAGGGTCCTGCTCCCACGGCGCATTACAGCTCGTACGCGAGCAAGTAGCTCAGCTAAGCGGAAAGGCTTCACCAGGTAGTCATCAGCACCCAGGTCAAGCACAGATACTATGTCGGCTTCGCTGCCCTTGATGCTCAGTACAATGATTGGAGTTGTGGAGTGTTCACGGATATGTTGGCAGACTTCCATGCCATCGCATCGAGGCATTACCAGGTCCAGCAAGATGAGATCCGGTAGTTCGCGCTCGAACGCTGCTAAAGCTTCCACCCCGTCGGTGGCCGTTGTCATCTTATAGCCGTAGGTAGACAGGGAATGATTAACCGCTGCCATAATACCGGGGTCGTCATCGACCAGTAAAATGCGCTCTTTAGCGTGGCCCATAGTATCACTTCCCTTAGTGCTGATGGTGTACAGTTCACGTAGTACTGGCAGTGTATAGTTCAGGCTCGTCCAGTCCCTCAAGAGCGATGGAATCTGGCGGCAGAGGCAATGCAATACGAAAGATGCTACCGCCATCCGGTCGATCCTCTACCCAGATTCGTCCACCATGAGCTTGCACTATACCCCGGCAGATGGCTAGACCTAAACCACTGCCTTGCGTATGCGCTCTATAGTCTCTGTCCAGACGATAGAAGTGCTGGAAAATCTTCTCGTGCTCTCCTGCAGGTATTCCAGGACCACGGTCAGCCACCCCAATCAGCACCTCCGTCCCTGTCCATTTCGCCTCCACCTTAATCGCTGAGTGTGGCGAAGCGTATTTGTTGGCATTCTCCAATAAGTTCCACAATACCTGTATAAGGCGATCGGGGTCAACGTAATGCAAGGGCAAATCCGCCGCTATGTCCCGTTCCACCCGGCACCCATTGTTCAGTTCTTCAAACTTCGCTATAGTATCCGCAATCAGTACAGGGAGTTCCGTCCAGTCAAGATCGAGCGAGAGAACTCCGGCCTCGATACGTGAGAGGTCGAGCAACTGATCGACCAATCTTCCCAGCCTACTAGTCTGGCCGGCAATGTTGTGCAACAGATGATCCAGCTCCCAAGTAGATTGAATCTCTCGTCGATCAAGCAAGCTCTCAACGGAAGCTCGGATAGCGGTAAGAGGTGATCGCAGATCGTGGGAAACGGCGGCGATGAACCCACTCTTGAGCCGGTCAGCTTCACGCAAGGCATCCATTTCAGTAGCAGAGCGCAGTAACTGAGCGTTCTTCAAGGTCAAGCCGAGCTGTTGTCCGATGGTTGTAAACAAGGCAAGATCTTCATCCGTGAGCCCCCGAGGGCTATGGCTTCCAACAAGTAGAACTCCGAGGATCGTTTTACCAGCTAACAGCGGAACAGCCATCAAATCGCAGAAGCCTATGGCGTGAAGAGGTTCATATTTAATGCGTCCACTACACTCCTCGCAGCAAGTCAGGAGCGATTCTCTCGTGGCAACGACCAGGCAAGCTATTTCATAGAGTGGTCTCAATGGAAGATCATAGAGGTCGAGAGACACTACCTCGGGCAATCCACAATGAGCGACAAGGGTCAGATTGCCTGTATTCTGATCGAGTAGCAAGACTATACCTGCATCCAGATCCATGATCTCCGCGATGCGCTTCAAAACGAGTTCGAGATGCTGGTTGGGATCGGGCAAGGTGCTAAGGAGTTGTGCCATAGCATTGAGTACCTCAATGCGCCGATTATGCTGTTGAAGGATGCTAAAGAGTCGAGCATTCTCGATAGCCGTTGCTGATTGGGCCGCAAGAGCCAGACCAAGCCGCACATCATTGGTTACCCAGTGGTAAGGTATAGACCTGGGGGCAGCAATGAATCCAATAACTCCAAGCGCTGTCACCAGGGGAAGTAATGCTAGCGAACGGATTCCCATTAGTTCGCCAAGGGTGACTGATAGGGTGGTAGAGGAGAGGACATCGTCAATAATCACCGGTTCGCCACGTTCCCGAACGAGTGAGACTGCATCAGTTCCCCCAAGCACTACTTCTAGATCGCGAAGCGACTCAAACCGTGATGAGTTGTCTCTGGACCAAATGTGAGGAGACAGGGTCTCTCCTGTCTCGTCGAACAGGAAGACTGCAGCGTTTTCGAGCTGTAACAGGTGGCCCGCCTGCTCGGCCACCTTCTCGAGTGTGACTTGTAAGTCCAGACTGGCACTGATCGCACCTGCGGCTGCTGCCAGGAGCTCTGCATCGCGTGTTCTGCGTTCCTGGAGGTCGAGTCGCGACCACATGTCACCTACTGTAGAGGATTTCAATAATTTCTCGTCGGTGTGATGCCACTGTACTTCGTTATTTATGTTCACCCCAAGGGAGTTCGTACCATTGAGAAACCCTACTGTGACTGCCTGGAATTTCGTCTGAAGCTCATTAGCATTCGTGGATGTGAGGAGTGTACGCAGCTCTTGTTGAACCTCTAAGGCTGCTGCAGCTAAGGAGTTAGTAAGAAACGAACGAATGAGGCGATAATCGCCCGTAACATCCAGGACACCTAAAACCTCACCTGTAAATGGATGCCGAATAGGTGCCGCTGTACAAGTGAGGTCTTGCCATCCATCACAATAGTGCTCTGCCGCCATGAGTTGCACGACATGACGATCGGCGAGGGCCGTGCCGATGGCATTGGTGCCGGCAGCAGCTTCACTCCAATTGCCGCCCGGAACGAAGTCAATGCGAGCAAGTCGACGGCGTATCATCGCATCACCAATCACGTCCAGTAGACGCCCTTTGGCATCACTTAGCACTACGACATAACCCGAATCGGCGAGAAAGTTCGTGAGGCGATCCATTACAGAGCGTGTGGCACGTACAAGCAGTTCATTAGCCTCGCGTAGTTGATGGAGTTGGGACTCCCTGGCGATGGCGAGCGGCGCACAACGTCGTGAGGGATTGACATTCATGGCGTGGCAACGCTGCCAGGAATCCAATATCAGTGAGCGAGGAGAGTGTGTAGCCAGGCTTCCAGTGGTCAAGAAGCCCTCACGAATCGCTCTCAACTGTCGAGCAGTATGTTCGATCTCCGATGGCGAGGCAATGGATAGGTTAACACGATACAGCTGGCTTGTCATACCTTCACCTCAGTGCAAGCAGGTGAGACATGGCGATGGCAGACCTGCCATCGCCTGTCCTCTGAAGTTACGGACACTCTGAAGGCTGAATAGGAATATCTTGATAGCCCGATCACAACCATATATAGCGGTAAAGGGCTCTTGCTAGAAACTTCTGGCAAAAATTAATTTACAAGCATACTATGGCACTATTATAACATACTGCTGTGAATCTATTTGTAAGAACAAAGGAGAGTTTAAATATTTTCACCAATTTTTCACCGAACCCCCGTCGATTATTACTTTCCCCTCACTGACTCTATGTTACCATTTCATTAGATGCGGGTAGGATGAGAGGTATTCTTCAATTCCCCTGATGTGGATACCTTGATGCAGGAGTACGTCGCTCAATTTTAGACAGTAGAAGCATGACAGGCAACTGGATGGAGTCACCGGTGCTGCTCGAAAATGCTGCCAGACAGCAAAAGCATATTTGTATCCAATGTAGATTAGCCAACGTATTGCTTCACCCAGAGGAGTAGGTTGCTCAAGTAGGACAAGTTAGAGACAGCCCGGTGGCTGTCAGACAAGGAGAACAAGCAATATGGCTCGTAGTAGTATTACCAAGGCGTACAACAAGATCCAGGAACTTTCCTGGGAGCCAACATTTGTCACACCGGTACAGAAGTATCCTACCGACTACAAATTTACCAAGGCTCCTAAGAAGGAACCGTTGAAGCAGGTCATGCAGTCCTATTTCCCCATGCAAGAGGAGAAAGATAATCGCTCCATGGGGGCCATGGACGGAGCGCTCCGTGGCAATATGTTCCGCCAGACGCAACCGCGCTGGATGGAGTGGATGAAGCTCTTCCTGGGCATCATTCCATTCCCCGAGATTTCCGCGGCTCGCGCCATGCCCTTGCTTACCACAGTGGTGCCAAACCCAGAACTCCACAACGGACTGGCACTTCAAATGATTGACGAGGTACGTCACTCGACAATCCAGATGCACCTGAAGCGCTTCTACATGAAGAACTACATCGATCCTGCCGGGTTCGACACTACCGAGAAGTCCTTCGACAGGTGCTACGCGGGGACGATCGGGCGGCAGTTCGCCGAGGGCTTCACCACCGGCGATGCAATCACGGCAGCCAATATCTACCTTCAGATTGTTGCCGAGACCGCCTTCACGAACACACTGTTCGTGGCGATGCCATCGGAGGCCGCCGCTAATGGCGACTACCTCCTGCCCACAGTATTCCTCTCGGTCCAATCCGACGAGTCCCGCCACATCAGCAATGGCTATGCCACGCTTTTGATGGCTCTGGCCGATCCTGAAAACCAACTGCTGCTGGAACGCGACCTCCAGTACGCCTTCTGGAACAACCACTGCGTCGTCGACGCGGCAATTGGTACCTTCATTGAATACGGCACGAAGGACCGTCGCAAGAATCGCGAGAGCTATGCAGAGATGTGGCGGCGCTGGATCTACGATGACTACTACCGCAGCTATCTGATGCCGCTGGAGAAGTATGGTCTGAAGATCCACCATGAGGATGTTGAGGAGGCCTGGAACCGTATCGCCAACAAGGGCTATGTGCATGAGACAGCACAATTCTTCGCCACTGGCTGGTTCGCCAACTTCTGGCGCATCGACCCCATGACCGAGGAAGACTTTGAGTGGTTTGAGTTTAAGTATCCCGGCTGGTACAACAAGTATGGCAAGTGGTGGGAGCATTATGCACGCCTGTCCAAGCCCAATGGACACAAGCCCATCGCCTTCGAGGATGTCGGGTATGTCTATCCACACCGCTGCTGGACGTGTATGGTTCCCTGCATGATCCGTGAAGATACTATCATGGACACGGTAGACGGCCAGGTTCGGACATACTGCTCCAAGACATGTCATTGGACCGATAAGTATGCGTTCCGTGGTGAATACGAGGGTCGCCCAACACCTGCGATGGGCCGACTGGTTGGCAAGCGTGAGTGGGAAACCTGCTACCACGGGTGGGAACTGACCGACGTCATGAAGGATCAAGGCTTCGTCCGACCCGATGGCAAGACGCTCATCCCGCAGCCTCACGTCATCTTCGATGACAAGGAAATGTGGACATTGGACCATCTCAAAGGCATCCAGTTTCAGAGCCCGAATGTGTTGCTCAACCAGATGACGCCCGAGCAGCGGGAAGCCTATATGGCCGAGTATCGCAAGGGCTTCACGATCAAGTAGTTGTGTGGGATATCCGTAAGAGACTAAGTCACTCCTGGCAACAAGATCCAGGGGCGATGAGAGCCCTGTATGGACGTAAAGAGGGGACAAGAAGCAAGCTGCTTTTACGCTTGTCTCCTCTATGCAGTCCAATATGGTGCCCATGAGGGTTGTCTTGATTAAGAAAGAGGCGGGGGATGCCTACACATAGAGTTCACTTTCAACCGGTGGATATTGATATCGATGTGAACGAAGACGAAACTGTGCTCAATGCAGCCTTTCGTCAGGGAGTATCGCTGACGCATGGATGTAGAGAGGGACAGTGCTCAGCCTGCAAATCGTTTCTGCTTGATGGCGATATAGAGATGGAAAAATACTCCACCTTTGCGTTGCCTGAGTACGAGAGCGAAGAGGGATATGTTTTGCTATGTCGTTGTCACGCCTATAGCGATCTAGAAGTTGAACTGATCAACTACGACGAAGACATAATCCGCTTAGGTATCCCCATCGAGTCTTATAGGACGATCGTTGAGGCAATCGAACCACTTACTCATGATATCAAACGGCTCGTCCTCAAAATGGCCGAGCCGGGCAAGAAGATGCGCTTCAACGCCGGCCAGTACACTTCCCTGCGTATTCCTGAAAGCGAAGAGTATCGTGCCTATTCTATGGCCAACACCCCGCGTAGCAGCGACCGTCTGGAATTCATCATCAAAGTTTTTCCAGGTGGTCTATTTTCGGGACTCCTGGAGGGTGGTATCACTGTAGGTCAGGAAATGGAGGCGAAGGGGCCATATGGCGTCTTCAGGCTCCGTGAGAAGTCGGACAGCGATATCATTTGCGTTGGTGGTGGCTCTGGGATGGCACCGATCTGGTCATTGCTCAATGATATGGCAGAACGTGGTATCAAACGCAAAGCCACCTATTTCTACGGGGCCAGAACGCAGAAGGATCTGTTCTACCTGGACCTTCTGCAACAGTTGGAAGACCGCTTACCCGGCTTCCGCTTTGTGCCAGCCCTGTCAATGGCTACGGCAGAGGATGAGTGGACAGGGAAGACAGGACTGATCACGGAAGTTCTTGAACGTAACCTGGAACCTGGTCAAATTGAGACGCAAGCTTACCTCTGCGGCCCACCACCTATGATCGACGCAGCCATTCCGGTACTTATACGAAAGGGCATCAGCGAAGATCGCATTTTCTTTGACAAATTTACTTCCACAGGTAAAGTAGAGTAGTGCCTTGCATGCGGCTGAGCAAAGCTAGATGCGCGAGCCTCGTTGCCGCATGTTTTTAGCGACTTTTGTTCATTCAATTATAGAGCTCGAAATGGAGGAAAGGACCCATGGCAGAATCAACTACTGGGCCCGCGATCAATATTACGGACGCTGGAGCGGGTGCCGCTACGTTTTCGGGATCGGAAAGTCGCTCCTATAATTACTTCACGCCCAAAGGACGCCATGCCAGCGTGTATGAGGATGTGACAGTCGACGTTCAGCCTGATCCCAAACGCTACCTCTTGCAGGGCTGGCTTTACGCCTTCGCTGATGGAACTGCAGGATATGATGAATCATGGACGAAGATGAAGTCGTCGGACTGGCACGTATTCCGAGACCCCAACGAGCAATGGCACCGAACCATCTACGTCCGGCAAGCGAACACCGAGCGACAGATTCAGCAGGCGCTGGCTATCGCGAACAGCCAGAACGTCTATGAGACGTGGGATACCAGCTGGGTCAAGTGTGTCGAGACGCACGTGAGTGCGTGGATGCACCCCGAATATGGGCTTGGCATGCAAGTCTTTACGCCTGCGCAGCGAGATGCTCCAACGAACATGATCAACAACGCCATCTGCGTAAATGCCATGGACAAGCTGCGCTTCGCTCAAGATCTCGCGCTCTACAACCTGAATCTGAGCGAGCACATTCCCAACTTTAATGGATCTGAGCATAAGCAGGTCTGGCTCCACGATCCAGTTTGGTTCGGCGTGCGGGAGAATGTGGAGCGCCTGGCTGCAACTCCCGACTGGGCCGAGGCGACCTTCGCCACTAATGTGATCTTTGAGCCGCTCTGCGGTGAGTTATTCCGCAGCCAGTTCGTGATGCAGTTTGCTGCACCCCATGGTGATTTCGTTACCCCAACTCTTTTCGGCATTGCTGAATACGACTACGAGCACAACCTTGCATATACCAAAGACCTGTTCGAGATGCTCATCGACGACGACGAGTTTGGCGCAGAGAATAAGCGCATTATGGGGGAATGGCTTACCCATTGGGTTCCATATAGTGTCGCAGCGGCGCGCCAGCTTCAACCCGTCTGGTCGCAACCAAAGCAAAAAATCTTGCGTTTTGAAGATGCATATGATCGGGCGAAGCAGCGCTTTGAGTCCATCCTGCAGAAACTTGGATTAGAGTTGCCAAAGGAGGTAGAGCTTTGAGTCAGACACAGAGGCCAGAAACACACTCCTCGTACCATTTTGCATTCTCACGGGAGCGCTCAAACCTTTGCGGAGTAACCCTGAGCGCTAGCGTTGAGGGCAATGCGATTGCAGAAGTCATGAGCAAAAAGCCAGGCGTGAAGATTACAAGGTACCCGGCGATCATCCGCGTCGATGGGGTGCGTATGCTCGAATTCAACATGGATGAGATCGGCGATGCCCTGGGTTACGACCCAGGTGAGTACGGTGTCTATGATTTCGAGGTTGAGACATCCACCCACTATGGACGGATGGTGCGACTCGACGATAAAGTGCTCATATTCGCGAATCCTGAAGACGCTGCCGAATACCTTGGTTTCGCCGAATCCGAAGCAGCTCCTGCCTAAGCCAACTTTCAATCCAGCGGGAGGACAGATCTCATTAGAGATCTATCCTCCCTTCTGCTCTATCAAGTAGACAAGCAACGCCTGCTTGATAGCTAGCCGACCAAGTGAAAGGATCAATCAATGAAGAACGGATCATTTGTCCTGGATGCACACACTGGATTTTGGGACGCCAGCAAGGAAAACACCAAGAACCGCTTTGGGGATGCCTTCATCGAGACCTTCTATGCCTTCCACACTGGATTCAATCCTCCCGAGAAGAAATGGACGATGGACTACGAGACCCAGTTCCGCAAGGTCGACCCTGACTGGTATCTCGATGAGGTATTTATCAAGGGCGACGCTGATATGTCCATTCTCTCGACGCAGGTGCTGATGGACTTTTACCATACTGGCTTTTGCTCCGCCGACAAAAACATGAAGATGCGTGAACGTGCCCCGCAGCGTATTATCTCCCTGGGCGGGGTTGATCCACGTATGCCTAACGCCGTGGACGAGGTGAGCCGCCAGATCAATGACTGTGGTGTCAAAGGCTTCAAATGGTACACAGCCGAGTGGCGCGGTCAATCGCGGGGCTGGAGCGCCAATGACCCCATGGTCTTCCCTCTCTATGAGAAGTGCATTGAAATGGGCGTGAAGAATATGCACTTCCATAAAGGTCCGGCCGTCGAGCCGCTCTCCCTCTCCAAGTTCGATGTACGTGATATCGACGAGCCTGCCTGGCTCTACCCCGAACTGAACTTCATCATCGACCACGTTGGCTTGCCGCGACTCGATGATTTCTGCTGGATCGCGGCGCGCTGTCCGAATGTGTACGGCTCCCTGGCGGTGGCGCTGGCCTTTGTCCATAATCGCCCGCGCTTCTTTGCGGAGGTGATGGCAAACCTGCTCTTCTGGCTTGGCCCTGACCGCATCATCTATGGCACCGACTTCCCCATCTGGTATCCGCACTGGCAGCTCGATGATTTCATGGCCTTCGAGTTACCAGAAGACATCAAGAAGGAGTATGGCGTCGATCTGACCGATGAAATCAAACAGAAGATCATCGGCGGCAATATCGCGCGGCTCTACGGCATCGATATGGAGAGCAAGCTCAAGGAAATCGAAAACGACGAGATTGCCCAGCGTAAGCGTGAATACGAGAAGGTTGCCCACGACACCGGGATAGCAGGGACGCCGACACGATGACGACTGAGATTGATATTGATGCCGTGCGGGCAGCGGCGGGGTCGACACGCGACCCCGAGATCCGTCGTTCTCTTGGCGAACTCGGCCTGCTGGACGAGGTGCAGGTGGTAGATGGTCAGGTGACGGTGCATTTTCACTTGACCAGCCCGCTCTGTCCGACCAAATTCGCCACCAGTATTGGCCAGGATATTCGGCGACGTGTCGAAGCCATTCCAGGCGTCACCTCGTGCGAGGTGGTGCTGCGCGATCATTTTTTACGAGAGAAGATTCAGGAACGGATCAACGCACGAGGTTCCCGATGAAAGCAACACGAGTGCTGGCTGGCCGGCGGGAAGGCGAACTACTCGCCTTCCCGTCCGTGCGTCGCATGACCGACCTGCTCTCCCAGCGCTGTCGTGAGCAGTCCTGGGTGCGTACTTCGGTCGCAACGCTGGACCGTTTCCGCACTATGACCGGACATACCGATCTCGAAGCATTGCGGGAACAAGCGCTTGCAGACCCAATAGTGGCTGAAGGGGCGCTTGCTTCCGATCGAGCGTGTCATCCTGCTCGCTCTGATTGGCAGTGGATTGCAGCTTACCGAGTTGTTGCGTCTGCGCGTCGGTGATGTGGGCTCACTAGACGCTGATGGTTGCCTCATGCCGGATGTTGAGGCAGATCCCCTGGCTATAGCATTTACTCCCCGGCGTGGCAAACAGGTTGAACGTATTACCTTCTTAACCTACCAGGCCCGGCAGGCGCTCCTTGCTTCCCTGGAACAGGGCGCTATAAATCGTGCCTCCATGCATCCTCTCGATCTGGACGCTCCACTGCTTGCGCAAAGCGACGGCTCAAAGGTGAGCGCGCAGAGTGTAGCGCGAGCCAGGAGACGCAGCGGGGCCTTGATTCGTGCTGGGAGTGAGGTCAATGTGACCTTATGCCGGACGACGGGTGACTTCTTTCGCGAGTGGGGCCTTCCCGGTTCGCGCTTTGTCGGTCCAGAAGAACTACCTATGGAGGAGTACAGATGAAAGCAGTCCGTTTGCACCAGTATGAAGAACTTCCCAAAGTCGAAGAGGTGAGCGAGCCAAAGATGACCGGTCCATTCGATGTCATCGTTCGCATTGGCGGTGCTGGCCTCTGCCGCACCGACCTGCATATCATCGAGGGGCAGTGGAAGGAGAAGTCCGGGGTGACTCTGCCTTACACGCTTGGTCATGAGAA
>WNGP01003824.1_pt1 | contig 12607 bp, 11 predicted proteins | sample 5407671 | NCBI WGS metagenome assembly WNGP01 (sample SAMN13153381, study PRJNA577476) | soil metagenome | isolation source: 40 cm soil or saprolite under Garry oak tree replicate 2 | place: USA:California | collected 2016-06-15 | reverse complement strand
CGAGAGGTTACCCGGATACGCTCCCCGCGGCGCACGCGCTTCAAGTAGGCCGGCAGGTTTTGCCGCAGGGTGGTGACATTCACGTCCATGACCCATCACCAGAGCTAATGTACAGATGATCTGTACAGAAAGAGTGTAAGCCCGTGCCGGTACGACTGTCGAAGCACGCCGGTTCCTGGCCCCGCTGCCCGTAAAAAATGGCCGCGGAGCGAGTCCGGTTCGTGGGAGGGGTCTTTGCGGGTTTCCCCGCCTTTTGCGGGCTTCGCTTGCGGAGCGCACACTCCCGCCGTCGTCAGTTTCAACCGCCGCGCGGTCTTCCGGGAAAAGCACGGATCGGGCCGTCTTCGGCTGACCCCTCACGGGAGGTGAACGATGAACTCCACGATTCGGGATGCGCGCCCGATCATCCTGCGCACGTCGCTCGCTATCTTCGCCGTCACACTCGGCCTCGCGGGTCCCGCGAGCTCGCAAGTCACCCCGGGGTCCGATGGAGGATTCCGGTTGCAGAGCGCAACCTTCGAGAACAATACGACGCTGCCGCCGAGCGCGGTCGACAACATCACGGTCAACGGATCCAACGTCTGCTCGCTCGGCGGCGCGGCGGGCGGTAACCAATCGCCGCAGCTCTCGTGGTCGCATCCGCCGCGGGCCACGCACAGCTTCGCGGTCATCGTGTTCGACACCACGGCGAGCTTCTCTCACTGGGGGATCTACAACATTTCAGGCGATGCGACCGGGCTTCCCGCGAACGCCGGAGTCGCCGCAAGCACCTACGGCACCGAGGTGGTGAACGACTTCGGCGATGCCCGCTATGATGGTCCCTGTCCGCCGACGAACCTTCCTCCGAACGTGCACCATTACGTTTTTACCGTTTACGCCTTGCGCTCGGAGCTCAGCGTGCCGTCCTCGGCGAATTTCCCCGCAAACGTCGAGGCGCTGTTCCACGCCTTACTCGATGCGGCGATGCGCGGCGAGCTTCTCGGCAGCGCGAGCATGACGGGTCTCTACTCGACGACTCCAGGGACTTAGAGCCCGCCTCGCGCCCGGCCCGGTCTGGGACTGCCCGGGCAATTAAAGCCTTGACAATTACAGCCTAGGCAGTTATTGTACGCGTCAATCCCCCGACAGGGACCTGAGTCCCCCGGAGGGGAGATGTTCAAGGAGCTTCGGAATGGGCGACATTTACGACAGCGCGACGTACCAGCCAAGCAAGAGCATCGGCTCACTTCTGAGCCGAGTGCGGGTCGAGATGCTCGCAGCGGTCGGCCAGGAGCTCGAGAACGACCGCCGGCTCGCCCCGCTCGAGTTGAGTGCGGCGCAGTTCATCATCATCGCGAATCTGGCGAAGGCGGAGGGGCCGATGTCGGCATCGGATCTGTGTAAGGGCATCTCCTACGACGCCGGCGCCATGACGCGGATGCTGGATCGGCTCGAGAGCAAGGGCTTGATCCGGCGTAGCCGGAGCGCGGTGGACCGCCGCCTGATGCACCTCGAGCTCACGGACGAGGGGCGCGCCGCCTGGCCGCGCATGCGCGAGATCTCTATGACGGTGGCGAACCGGTTCCTGCGCGGCTTCACCAAGGCCGAAGCGCGGCAGCTCGAGGGTTTCCTCACCCGCATGCTCGAGAACGCGCAACCCCAGCCGGCGCGCGCCACCGCCTGAAACGGCAGCCGAGCGGCGATCTGTCTTCAGCAGGACGAGACGGGATTTTTTGCACTGATATTTGCCTAGGCATTAATAGCCACGGCAAAGACAACGGATAACGGTAAAGGACTCACATGAGCACGCAGACCGACAACGCCCGCAACGGTACCCAGCCCTCGAAGGGCAGCCGGCGCTGGCGCTGGCTGGCCGGGACCGTCGGCGGCTCTCTCGCCGTCGCTCTCGTCTACACCGCGTACTGGGCGCAGGTTCTGCGCTACCACCAGACGACCGACGACGCCTATGTCGGGGGCAACGTAGTCCAGATCACCCCGCAGATCTCAGGCACGGTCGTCGGCATCGGCGCCGATGACACGCAGTTCGTGAAGGCGGGACAGGCGCTGGTGCGCCTCGACCAGGCCGACGCCAAGGTCGCGCTCGATCAGGCCGAGGCCCAGCTCGCCCGCACGGTGCGCGACGTGCGCAACCTCTTCGCCACCAGCGCGCAGCTCGAGGCCGCCGTGCAGCAGCGCCAGACGGACCTCGCCGCCGCGCAGAGCGATCTCGCACGGCGCCAGCGCCTCGGCACCTCGGGCGCGGTCTCGGGAGAGGAGCTGCAGCACGCGATCGATGCGGTGAAGGCCTCGCAGGCGGCGCTCCTCGCGGCCCAGCAGCAGCTCGCCGCCAACCGCGCGCGCGTCGACGGCACGACCCTCAAGGATCATCCGCAGGTGCGGGATGCCGCCGCCGCGGTGCGCAACGCGTACCTCACCCTGGCGCGCACCGAGCTGCCGGCGCCCGTTTCGGGCTTCGTCGCCCGGCGCAACGTGCAGCTCGGGCAGCGCGTGAGCCCGGGCACGGCGCTGATGGCGGTGGTGCCGCTCGAGCAGGTCTGGGTGGATGCCAACTTCAAGGAGCCGCAGCTCGCGCGCATGCGCGTCGGCCAGCCCGTGGCGCTCACCGCCGACCTCTACGGCGCGAGCACCGTATTCCACGGCAAGGTGGCCGGCTTCGGCGCCGGCACCGGCTCGGCCTTCGCGCTCCTGCCCGCGCAGAATGCCACCGGCAACTGGATCAAGATCGTGCAGCGCGTGCCGGTGCGCATTGCGCTCGATCCGCGCGAGGTAGCCGCGCACCCGCTGCAGATCGGGCTTTCCATGAAAGCGGACGTGGACGTGCGAGGCGGTGAGGGCGCGCGCCTCCCGCAGCTCGCCGGCGCTTCCGCGGCCTGGTCAACCGACGTGTTCGACTCGAGCGACGCGCTCGCCGATGCGCGCGTTGCGGCCATCATCGTCGCCAACCAGTCCGCATCGGCGCGCGCCGCCGCGGAGCGCTCGACACCGGATCGTAAACTGCTCGCGAGCTCACCTTCGGCAGGGGTCCCGCTGCGGCTGCATGCGGGCGCGGCGCAGCAGCCGAGCGTGGACTAGGACCCAAGGCCATGCCGGCCGAGAATGCTGACAGACCGGTGGCAGGCGGCGCTCCACGGGGAGCGCCCGCCGCGCCGCCGCCGCTCACCGGCTCGACGCTGGCTCTCGGCACCGTGGCGCTGTCGCTCGCCACCTTCATGAACGTGCTCGACACCTCGATCGCCAACGTGTCGATCCCCGCGATCGCGGGCGATCTCGGTGTCTCGCCCGATCAGGGCACCTGGGTGATCACCTCGTTTGCCGTCGCGAACGGCATCTCGGTTCCGCTCACCGGCTGGCTGACCCGCCGCTTTGGCCAGGTGAAGCTGTTCACCGGCGCGGTGGTGCTGTTCGTCATTGCCTCGATCCTCTGCGCTGCGGCGCCCAACCTTTCGATGCTCATCCTCGCTCGCGTGTTCCAGGGGGCGGTCGCGGGCCCGATGATTCCGCTCTCGCAGGCGCTGCTGCTCGCGAGCTACCCGAAGAACCGTGCGGGCACGGCGCTGGCCATGTGGTCGATCACGACGCTGGTCGCGCCGGTGGTAGGCCCGGTGCTCGGCGGGTGGATCACCGACAACATCGCCTGGCCGTGGATCTTCTACATCAACGTGCCGGTCGGCATCGCCGCCGCGCTCGCCACCTGGGCGATCTATCGCCGCCGCGAGACCCCCACGGCCAAAGTGCCGGTGGACGCGGTGGGTCTTTCGCTCCTCATGATCTGGGTCGGGGCGATGCAGGTGATGCTCGACAAGGGCAAGGATCTCGACTGGTTCAACTCCACGGCGATCGTGACGCTCGCCTGTGTGGCCGTGGTCGGATTTGCGGTATTTCTCATCTGGGAGCTCACCGAGGAGCACCCGATCGTCGATCTGTCGCTGTTCCGCAGCCGCAACTTCACCGTCAGCACGATCGCGATGCTCTTTGCCTACGGCCTGTTCTTCGGCAACGTGGTGCTGCTGCCGCTGTGGCTACAGCAGTACATGGGCTATACCGCGACGCTCGCCGGCTGGGTGCTCGCCCCGGTGGGATTCCTCGCGATCCTCCTCAGCCCGGTCGTGGGTCGCTTCAACGACCGCGTCGATCCGCGCATTTTCGTGACCGTTTCGTTCGCGATATTCGCGCTGGTGCTGTTCATGCGGGCACACTTCAACACCGACGCCACCATCACCACGCTGATGCTGCCGACCGTGATCCAGGGCGCGGCCATGGCGGCATTCTTCATTCCACTGGTCTCGATCTCGCTGTCGGGATTGGCGCCGGAGCGCATCCCGGCCGCCTCGGGGCTGTTCAACTTCGCGCGCATCACTGCCGGGGCCTTCGGCACCTCGATCACCACGACGTTGTGGGACCGGCGCGCGACGCTGCACCACGCGCAGCTCGTCGAGCACTTAAGCCCCAATAATCCGGTGACCGCGCAGGCGCTCGGCACCCTGCACGGGAGCGGGATGGGCGCGGACCAGAGCTATGCAGCCCTCAACCGACTGGTCGACGCGCAGGCGTTCATGCTGTCGGCGGACGACATCTTCTACGTCTCCGGGATGCTCTTCATCGCCCTGATCGCGCTCGTGTGGCTGGCGCGGCCAGTGCGCGCGGCGGCGCGGGCCGGCGCCGCCGCCGCGGGCGCCCACTGACACGACCAAGCCGCCGCCCCTAGCGCACCGCGCGCAGAGCCTTGGGCGGCAGCAGCCACACGAGCCGGCCGCGCCCGGCGCGCGCCGCTCCCGGAAATTCGAGCAGCGCCACCCCCATCTTCTTCATCTCGAAAGCCGTCGCACTCACCCCGCCCGGAAGGCACATGGCGAGGAGCCGCCCGACCGCCGGCTCATGCCCGACCACCGCAATGCTGCGGTCGCGGGTGCGCGCGAGCAGCGCCAGCAACTCCTCGGGGGACGCCCCCGGCAGGAGCTGCGCACAGACGCTCGCCTCGGGCCAGCCCGCTGATCGTGTGAGGATCGCGGCGGTCTCCTGTGCGCGGCTGAGCGGGCTTGCCAGCACGCGCGCTGGCGGGTCGGCGATGCGCTTCAGTCCGAGCGCGGCCTTGCGGGCCCGTTCGGCGCCCTCGGGCGTGAGCGGCCGCTCGGCATCGTCAGGCCAGCGCGTGGCGCTGCGTTCGAAGGCGACGGCATGTCGGACGACGAGCAGCTGCATGCGCGCGCGGTGCGCTCGCGCTCAGTGCTCGAGCGGGTGCGGCTGCGGCTCGGGCGCGGGCTGAGGGTAGCCGGCAGCGAGCGTGGGGGCGGAGGCGGCCGGGACGGGCTCGGCGATCACTGCACTGCTCCCCTGGCGGGCGTCGTCGAGCAACTCTCCGAGTCTCGAGCGCAAGGCTCGCCAGCGCTGGCCGCGCACCTTGCGCCACGAGCGGGTGAGGCTCTTGCGCGCCTGCGCGGTGGTCGTCGAATGACGCTCGGCCAGGCGGCCCATGAGGAACAAGGTTCCCGCGGGCAGCTCGTTCGCAGGATCGGCCGCGAGCGCGGCGAGGCGATTGCGCGCCATGTAGGCGTCCTGGTGCGCGCCGAGCTCATCCTGCAGACGCCGCAGCGCCTTGAGCTCCTCTTCCGCCGGCTTACCGAACATGAGCGCGCCGGACTCGATCGCATAGCGCAGCTGCTTCGCGCGACGGCGGACGAGGTGATAGTCCTCCATCGGCGAGTTGCTGCCGAGCCTGCGGACCGACTTGCGGAGCTTGCGGAAGCGGCGGCGCACCCGCTCGGGCATGACCACCGTGGCGCGTTCGCCGAACGCACCGGCCGCGGAAGGCGCGGCGGCGCTCGCCGCGGTGAGCGTCTCGAGCCACCGCCGCGTCGGCTCGGAGTCGAGCGCGCGGATCATGCGCGCGCGGGCGCGGCATCGCTCGCTCTCGAGGCGAGCTCTCAAGGGCTCGACCGCGGCGCGCTCGCTCTCGGGCAATGCCAGACTGTGGCGGGCGAGCTCCGCGAGCTGCACGTCGAGGTCGCGCGCGGCACCGAGCGTGCGCAGCACGCTCCTGGCGGTCCGGCGCGCGTGCGTCAGCGCCACGGGCAGCTGGCGCCTGAAGAGCCCGAGGGTTGCGTCGATGCGGCGCGTGGTGACCCGCAGCTGGTGCAGCGCCTCGGGGTCGTGTCCGAGGCGCGCCCCCGGCTCGTGCTGACGCCAGGTCCCGAGCAGCCGTCGCAATTCCCCGAGCGCCACTTCGCTCGCCGTGGTGGCGGCATCGAAAGCGGGAGTCGCGGGGCCGCGCGGCGCGGCGACCGCGGACTTCGAATCCGTCGGAGTGCCGGCGGCAGCCAGCTCGCCCTGACGGGCGCTGAGCGGACCCTTCATCGATAACCCGACCGAATTGGTTTGACGTCAGTTTAACAAAGGCAGGCGCCTTAGAAGACCTCGGGCCGGAGCGCCGCGGCAGGCTTTTGGGCGGATTTACCCCGAAGCGCACAAGGCGCCGCGCACCGCGGTGCACTGCGGTATTGTCGGTGCCGCGGAGGCACGGGTGCGGTGGGATTTGCGCGCCGCGGCAGCCGTCCGCGCCTCAGGAAGCGCAAATTGACGCTCCTTGAGATGCTTACGTATGATTCGCGCCCCCCGTGCGGCGGGGCCGGCTAGGGGTGCCTTTGGGAATCGTGCCCGTAGCTCAGGCGGATAGAGCATCGGCCTTCTAAGCCGAGGGTCGCAGGTTCGAGTCCTGCCGGGCACGCCAGCCGCGCGGAATCCTGGGGCCGAGATGGTGGACGTAGCTCAGTTGGTAGAGCCCCGGGTTGTGATCCCGGTTGTCGTGGGTTCGAGTCCCATCGTCCACCCCAATTTGGCATTGCGCAGCGGGCAAAAGTCACGCCTTTTGCCCGCGGCCGACGAAGTGATGTCCGCCGAAATCGCCGCAGGCGATTTCGGCCAATAGAACAGGGCCGTTAGCTCAGCTGGTAGAGCAGGAGACTCTTAATCTCTTGGTCGTAGGTTCGATCCCTACACGGCCCACCATCTCCACTATAGCAACGTAAAGGCTTTGCCGCGTGGCAGGCGATAGCGTGAAAAATCCGCGACATCGACGGTCAAAATCTCGGTCACACCTGTTTCGTCGGCCAACCAATACAAGGATGCATCAGCGAGATCCATCTCACGCTTGCCGCTTTCGCTGTATCGACGCATCCATCGAACGATGTCGGAGAGGTGTACGGGCTCGAACGGATAAACCACTGCGCCGCCCAGTTCTATCCATTTGAGCATTTCAAAGCGCTGCGGTATTTCGAGCAGATAGGAGGCTTCGACAATGCAGGGCCAGGTCGTAATGAGCCGCAGTCCACCCACCGACAATTCCCTCACCATCGCATCGAAGCGCGCGTGGTGGTTGTCATCCACCGCGAACAGAGCGATCAGCGGCCCAGAATCAATCAGACAACTTCGCACGGAGCCTGGCCTTCATTCTTGCCGAGACATCGCGTGACGCTTGCGGATTGCCCATGGTTTTGCGGCTGCGCACAGTACTGAGCAAGTCCGCTGGATTCTTAAGGCCCAGCACCCGTTCGAGTGCATCCTTCACGAACTCAGACTTGGTAACGCCGAGCCGCCGAGATTCCTGCGCCACGCGGGTTTCCAACGTCGGATCCAATCGCACGCTCATGGCCATGTCGCCTCTCCATCTCCATGTAATACAGAAATACTGTAATACAGAGGCCGAAGTCTGTCCAGAGAGCTCTCGAATCCAATTACAGGATCGATTTACCGCTTGAATCTGGTCACATACCAGTTACATCTCTCGCCGTCGCGCACGGCACCGTGGCGGCTTCGCTCGCCTTCCGACAAGCGATAAGATGTCCAATAGCCATCAACGTGTTACGTGATCGACCATCGTAAGCTCTTGGCACCCCACCGCAGCCGGACGTCGGACGTCATCGGCTATAATCGCGCGCACCCCGACGCACGGCCGTCAGGTGGAGCCGCAGCCGGCTCGTCCGGTGCGCACGGCACGGGCGAAAGTGGCGGAACTGGTAGACGCGCTGGACTTAGAATCCAGTGGGGAAACCCGTGAGAGTTCGAGTCTCTCCTTTCGCACCAGTTCTCCCGACGCTTCACTGCGCGGAATGCGGTCTTGAGGCTGCGGGGCTTGAAGGTCCTGCGGCGCCGAGGATTTGATTGATGCAAGTCTCCCTCTCCGACACGGGTGGCCTCTCGCGGCGTCTGGAAGTGGCCGTACCTGCCACCGAGGTGGCGCGCGAGGTGCAGCAGCGCCTGAAACGTCTGTCGCGCACCGCACGCCTCAAGGGTTTTCGCCCCGGCAAGGCCCCGCTCACGGTCATCGCCAAGCAATTCGGCGACCAGGTGCGCGCCGAGGTCCTGAGCGACCTGGTGCGCAGCTCCTTCGCGCAGGCGGTGAGCGAGCAGAAGCTTCGCCCTGCCGGTGGCCCACGCATCGAGCCGATCGCGATGGGGCCCGAGACCGACCTCAAGTACGCCGCCCATTTCGAGGTGCTGCCCGAGATCCGGGTGAATCCGCCCGAGCGGCTCGCCATCGAACGGCCGGCGTCTTCCGTTGAGGAGACGGACGTCGATGCCATGATCGAGAACATGCGGGCGCAGCGGCCCGTGTTCACCCCGGTCGATCGGGAGGCCCGCGACACCGATCGGGTCGTCTTCGACTACAAGGCCCGCATCGGCGGCAAGCCCTTCGAGGGGAGCGACCTCACCGACGTGAGGATCGTGCTCGGCACACGCCAGGCGATGCCTGAGCTCGAAGCGGGCCTCAGGGGCGTGCGGGCAGGCGAGCAGCGCATCGTGCACGCAGTGTTCGCGGCCACGCACCCGAACAAGAAGCTCGCGGGGCAGTCCGCCGAGCTCCACCTCTCCATTAAGGCGGTCGAGGAACACTCTCTTCCGGCGGTGGACGACGAGTTCTTCCGCACCTATGGTGTCGAACAGGGTGGACTCGCGGAGATGCGCGCCGAGGTTCGCAAGAGCATGGAACGGGAGCTCGCCGAAGTGGTTCGCGGCCGCGTGCGAACTCAGCTGCTCGATGCGCTCTACAGGGACAACCCCATTGAGCTGCCGCGGGCCCTCATCGAGGAACAGGTCCAGGAGTTGCAGCTCGATACCGCACGCCGCTTAGGGATCCGCGATGCGAGCCTCCTCCCGCCGCACGAGTCCTTCGAGGAGCCGGCGCGGCGGCGCGTCGCGCTCGGTCTCCTCATGTCGCAGATCGCGCAGTCGCAGGCGCTCAAGGCGGATCGTGAGCGCGTGGCGGCACGCCTCGCCGATCTGGCGGAGGGCTACCCCGACCCCGAGGAGGCGCGGCGCGCGTACTTGCGTAACCCGCAGGCGATGCGCAGCATCGAGTCTGCAGTCCTCGAGGAGCGGGTCGTCGACTTCCTCCTCGAGCGCGCCCGGGTCACCGAGCGTCGCACGAGCTTCAGCGAACTCACCGGATTTGGCCGGAGCCCCGCCGGTGAGGACGCTCCACACCAGCACGAACCCCGGCACGACCCCCAGCACGAACCCCAGGACGAGGCGAGCGGCACATGAACGAGCGTGGCTTGAATCTGGTCCCCATCGTGGTCGAGCAGACCGCGCGGGGCGAGCGGGCTTATGACATCTATTCCCGTCTCCTCAAGGAGCGGGTGGTCTTCATCGTGGGACAGATCGATGACTACATGGCCAACATCGTGGTCGCGCAGATGCTGTTCCTCGAGTCCGAGAACCCCGACAAGGACATTGCGCTCTACATCAATTCCCCGGGCGGCATCGTGAGCTCGGGACTGGCGATCTACGACACCATGCAGTTCATCAAGTCGGACACCAGCACCATCTGCATCGGCCAGGCGGCCAGCATGGGAGCTGTGCTCCTCGCCGGAGGCTCGCGCGGCAAGCGCTACTGCCTCCCGCACGCACGCGTGATGATTCACCAGCCCCTCGGCGGCTTTCAGGGACAGGCGGCGGATATGGAGATTCATGCCAAGGAAATGCTCGAGACGCGCGACCGGCTGAACAAAATCCTGGCCAAGCACACCGGCCAGAGCGTCGAGCGCATCAAGCAGGACACCGACCGCGACCGCTTCATGGACTGGCAGGAGGCGGTGCGCTACGGCCTCATCGACAAGGTCCTCGAAAAGCGGGGTGAGCTGCCGGGTGCGCCCCCCGAAAAGCGGGGCTGATCGGCGCTAAGGGCGGGCGCCTCGGGGCTGTGCTCGGGCAAATGTAAAAGAGGTGAACTACGTCATATAACTCCCCTACACAGAAGTACTTAGCCATGCTTTTGCGCTTTGCTTCGTGGGCTGACACCGTGCTATAAGAAATTCGCGTCCTCCCACCCTCGAGAAGCAAAGCAATGGAGTTCTACGAGGAACCTCGATGAGCGAAGACTCCCGCAGCCGCCACGACGACGGCAAGCTCCTCTACTGCTCCTTCTGCGGGAAGAGCCAGCACGAAGTCCGGAAGCTGATCGCCGGCCCCTCGGTGTTCGTCTGCGACGAATGCGTCGAGCTGTGCAACGACATCATCCGTGAGGAGCTCGAGGACCGCGCCGAGCGGGCGCGCGACAAGCTCCCGAAGCCTCACGAGATCAAGAAAGTCCTCGACGAGTATGTGATCGGCCAGGAGCGCGCCAAGAAAGTGCTCTCGGTCGCGGTCTACAACCACTACAAGCGCCTCCAGACCCGCACCGGCCCCGCGCGCTCGAAGGAAGACATCGAGATCGCCAAGAGCAACATCCTGCTCATCGGCCCGACGGGCTGCGGAAAGACACTTCTCGCGGAGACGCTGGCGCGGCTCCTCAACGTGCCGTTCACCATCGCCGACGCCACGACGCTCACCGAGGCCGGCTACGTGGGCGAGGACGTCGAGAACATCATTCAAAAACTCCTGCAGAAGTGCGATTACGACGTCGAGAAGGCGCAGACCGGCATCGTGTACATCGATGAGATCGACAAGATCTCCCGCAAGTCCGACAACCCCTCGATCACCCGCGACGTCTCGGGCGAGGGCGTGCAGCAGGCGCTCCTGAAGCTCATCGAGGGCACGATCGCCTCGGTCCCACCGCAGGGCGGGCGCAAGCACCCGCAGCAGGAGTTCCTGCAGGTCGACACGAGCAACATCCTCTTCATCTGCGGGGGCGCGTTCGCCGGACTCGAGAAGATCATCCAGAACCGCACGCAGAAGAGCGGCATCGGCTTCACTTCCGAGGTGCGCGGCATCAACGCGCGCCCGCACGGCAGCGACCTGTTCCACGACGTCGAGCCCGAGGATCTCATCAAGTACGGGCTGATTCCGGAGTTCGTGGGCCGCTTGCCCGTCGTGGCGACCCTCGACGAGCTCGACGAGGAGGCGCTGGTCTCGATCCTCACCGAGCCCAAGAACGCGCTCACCAAGCAGTACCGGCGGCTCTTCGAGATGGAGGGCGCCGAGCTCGAGTTCCGCGAGGAGGCCCTGCGGGCGGTGGCGCACCGCGCCATGCAGCGCAAGACCGGGGCCCGGGGACTACGGACTATCCTCGAGACGGTGCTGCTGGATACCATGTACGAGCTTCCCTCGATGCGGAACGTCACGAAAATCGTCATCGACGAGACGGTCATCGAGGGCCAGACCAAGCCCTACGTGGTCTACGGCCCCGACGAGAGCCGCCTGGCGAGCGTGGATGAGCCGCGCCGGGCCTCGGGCTCGAATCACCACTGATCCGTCCGCTATCCGGAACCCTCCGGGTGCGCGCGTTGCAGCGCCTGTGAGGCGCGTCACCCTTGAAACGGGGTGCCGCAGCCTCAATTCCCGTTACACTAGGGCCGTAAAACGCCGTCGGCTCAGGTTCTGACAGGCGCCTGAGCCCACACCCCATCCATCATCGAGGGCTTGAGCGTGTCCGAACCGACCAATCCTGGGACTGCCGTTCCTGCCGTGCTCGAGAACGTGCCGGTGCTGCCGCTGCGCGACGTGGTGGTGTACCCGCACATGGTGATTCCGCTGTTCGTCGGGCGCGAGAAGTCCATCCAGGCGCTGGATGTGTCCATGCGTACCGACAAGCGCATCATGCTGGTGGCGCAGAAGCAGGCCGACGTCGATGACCCGAAGGCGGACGATCTCTACCGCATCGCCACGGTCGCAACCATCCTGCAGCTCCTGAAGCTCCCCGACGGCACCGTCAAGGTGCTGGTCGAGGGCGTCGACCGCGCGCGGATCGAGAAGCTGCACGCGGGGGACTACTACGCGGCGGATGCGACGCTGTTGCCGGATGCCGAGGTCTACGACGAGAAAGAGCTCGACGTGCTCGCGCGCTCGGTCATCTCGCAGTTCGAGCAGTACGTGAAGCTCAACAAGAAGGTGCCCCCCGAGGTGCTCACCGCGCTTGCCGGCATCGAGCAGGCCGGGCGGCTCGCGGATACCGTCGCGGCGCACATGTCGCTCAAGCTCGCCGAGAAGCAGAAGGTGCTCGAGATCCTCGACGTGAAGAAGCGCCTCGAGCACATCCTGGTCGCCATCGAGAGCGAGATGGACGTGCTGCAGATCGAGAAGCGCATCCGCGGCCGCGTCAAGGCGCAGATGGAGAAGAGCCAGCGCGAGTACTACCTGAATGAGCAGATGAAGGCCATTCAGAAAGAGCTCGGCG
>WNGP01003823.1_pt1 | contig 12608 bp, 15 predicted proteins | sample 5407671 | NCBI WGS metagenome assembly WNGP01 (sample SAMN13153381, study PRJNA577476) | soil metagenome | isolation source: 40 cm soil or saprolite under Garry oak tree replicate 2 | place: USA:California | collected 2016-06-15 | reverse complement strand
TGCGCCTTTCTCATCTATGATAGCAGGCGAACCTCTTCCGCACCTCAGGAATGTTCACGGGATCCTCACGGCCATTCTGCGCCCCCGCCGCAATGGTCGTGAGGATCCCGTGAAATGGTGTGAGCCGGGGCTGAGTCTGGTCTGCTATCATTGCCTCAGAGGGTGGGGTGAATGTCCCGTCTCCCTTTTTCTCCCGTTGCCGGAGAATAGTGCTACAGGAGATGATTGAGCTAAACAGTATTCCCAAAAGGGAGGGAGAGAGGCGTGCCGCACTTCACCGAGGACAGCCTGCAGCGAATTATTATCAATCCATTCTACGCCATTACCGTTGCCGAGTCTCTGACCGAGGAGCACGAGCCATCCATGGGTGAGGCCGTGTGGGTGCAGGTCAATGCCTCCCTGATGGAGCAGATGGGATCCGCGTGGTGGCTCAGGCAGCTGCTCGACGTGCTGGAGGGCAAGGCCCCTGCTCCGCAGGGGCCGATCGACCCATCCCAGGCCATCAACATCGACCCGCTGTTCGCCGCCGAGCATCCTCCGCTCATCGGCAGGGAGATGTGGGTGGAGGTGAACGTCACACAAATACGCAACATGGGGGCGGAGGGCTGGCTCCGACAACTACTGGATGTGCTCGGGGGCGACATCGTGACGGCTGAGGACGTCGGCTTCGCGCCTCCAGGCAGCACATTCGGGTACGGCGGGTCCGGCAGATCGAGCGCACAGTGGCGGGGAAAAAAGACACGGAAAAAGAGGCGCCACACGTAAGAGGAGGGATCGATGAAAAGCCTGGACTTTTTAAAGCACGTTGACCACAGCCGCAAGGACGCGGTTTATGCGGCGGCGCACGACGGCAAGCTGAGGAATTTCGCCTATACCGAGGAACTGGGCGAGTGCCGCGAGACGTTTTCCCGCCTGCTTCAGGACGTGCAAGAGGGCGAGATCGGGGTGATTCTGACGCACGACGCCGCCTGCCTGGCGATTGAGACCTCGCCGGGCTGGATGGAGGCGTTCATCCAGGCCGTCACAGAGCACGGGGTCCTCATCGGGGACCACGGCCACGACCTGGTCTACGACCTGCGTGAGGCAGAGGATGGGGCGCGGTTTCGGGCCCTCTTTTCGCCGGAGGAATACGAGCGGGCGAGGAGCGCGCCCCGCCCGCTCGTCGCTGCCATCGCGCAGAGTCCCTTCTCGGCGGCCTACATCGAACGGGAAGAGAACTGGTTCCTGGTGACCCGTCTCGAGGGCAAAGACGCGGACACTTCGATCTACGGACTGTCCAGCGGGGCGATAGGGCAAGACGTGGACATGTTCGGGCTGGGGCGATGGAAAGAGCTCCTGGACATCATAGCCCCCTATGGGATAAGCGAGGAGGGCGGCTGGTGCCCGGTTCTCCCGGAACGCAGAGACTGGCTCTCCCGCACGCAGCAGCAAGAGGACGCCATGGCCGTGCAAGCCGGTGCCGCGATGGAGCCGCATCGGGCATCCCTGCCCAAAGGCGCGCACGTCAGAGTGAACCTGCCAGGCAGCGGTCACGCGCGGGGCAAGCACATCCGGAAACGGCGAGGGAGAAAGCCATGAGCGATCAGATCGACTTCACGCGCGAAGCGTACGAACTGGCGAAAGTGGCGCTGGAGCGCTCCGACGTTCCGGTCGAGGCCCTGGCCCTCCTGTCTGCCTGGATCGAAGGAGAGCGCCTGCTGGTCGATGACCGGGAGGACGTGGGCGGGATCACCTATTGCCGGATGGATGCGAGGATCATTGCGCCGCTCCCCCACGTCGTCGCCTCCTTTTTCGCCCGGCGGCCCTACAAGCGCAAAGCCGGGCACTACCCCAACTGGAACGGCTTCTATCTGCTGCTGTACCGGGATGTCGAGGACGGCTGGAAGCTGGTGCGGATACGGAGAGATACCTCCTACGCGCAGTTCGTCCCGGTTTTCGCAGCGAGAGTCAAGGCGGTAGAGGAGATCAACAAGCTGCGAGGCAAGGAATAGTGTCGTCATGACACCCAATCGCAGCGGAAACGAGCGAAAGGAGAGACAGCGACCATGCCAGAGCAGCGTTCCTTAACGGTCAACGTCAACGCTGGGTTCACTGTTGACGCGGGGTCCTGGCAGGAGAGGGTTGAAGAGGATCAAGCCCCCTACCGCCTCGTCTCGCCCCCGCACGCCACCATGTACCGGCAGGTCCTCTCGTATTTGGAGGAATCCACGAGGGACGAGAAGGTCCCACCAAAATCCCATCTGCACTTTGGCGAAGTGGCCATCGCCACCGTGGCGCTCTGTATCCGGTGGGGGTCGTACTTCGCCGTGCTGGCCCGCCGCGACCTGCCGCAGTGGGCGGCCGCCTTCGAGTCAGAGGTCAGCTGCATCGGCGACGGGGAGATGGCGCGCATCAATATCGAGGCCTCGGCGGCCCTCTCTGACTGGATCGACCTCATGCGGGCAGACCAGCCGCGCTTCCGCAAAGTGGCCAAGGCCGCCGTCAAACTCCTGCCTTTCCCCATCGCACAGCTCGACGGGTCGACGTACTACCACCGCTTCCGAGCGCTCGTCGCCTTCAATTCAGCGCATGGCAGACGCTCTCTGATGGATGCTTTTGCGCGCGACTTCGGCTCGGAGTGGTTCGAAAGGCAGAAGGCGCGCATCCTCCTCAACCCCACGCGCGCCCTGGCCAATGGCATCCTCAACGAGCACTGGCGCAACGGGTCGGGCATCGAGGATGTCCACGCAGGGAGCATCGCTCCCCCGCGGCCACTGACGCAGCGCCGCCTCACGAGGGCGCAGGAAGCGCTGCTGATGCAGGAAACGGCGGAGCTGTTCGTGCCGACCATGCGCGCCCTCTACTCTGTCGTCAGCAAGCCGAGCGAGGAGACGTGGCCGGAACAGACCCTGCCCTACGCGATTGCCTTCAAGCCTCCCACCGATTGGTCGCTGGATGAACAGACGCGTGCCATCGCCTTGCCAGGTGCAGAGCCAGAGTAGCCTTTCACCTGCGCTTGTTGCGGACTGGCGAAAGCTGCTTGCAATGCTGTGGAGTTCGTACTAACCGAGGGGGCTCCCCCTGGCTCAACCAACGGGGAGCGCTGCCTGTCTACGGGATCGGCGACGCGGCGGTCGGTACTGGTAGGAGGATGACATTTGGCCCCGGCATGGAGCAACAGCGATGGCCATCCGGGCTCCTTTGAAGCCGGAGCTGCCCGCACGCTCTCTCGACACTGCATCTCGCCCCACCGGCGCCAGCGTCTGCAACCCCGCCGCGGTGTAACGGTCTCCCCGTTCGCGCAAGACGAGGCCCTGCCGGATGCGTCGCGCGAGCTCGCGGGTGTAGACGGCCGGCTCAGTCAGCTCCTCGTGGAGCACGTCCTCGGTGTACTGGTAGAGCTGGAGGGCCTCCTGCCGCCGCTCCTGCTCTACCAGCAGGACCATCAGGCGGCACAGGGCGTCCTCTTCGGTTGGATCCTCCTCCAGCGCAGTGAAGAGCAACTCCTCGGCCAGGCCTGTCCGCTCGTCCTGTAGGTAGAGGTCGATCAGCTTGAAGAGCGCGCGGTGCCGCGCGCCACCCAGGGTGTGTCGCCGCGGCTGGGCCCACTCGGCGTACAGGTCGTCCTCGAGGAACTCGCCCCTGGCGAGAGCCTGCGCCTCCTCAAGCAGCGGGAGCGGGTCCTGCCCCCGGCACTCCGCCCGCATCGCCTGAGACACCAGCGAGAGGAAGGCGTCGGCGTCGACCCAGAGGCGCTGCTGGCCGGCCAGTTTGAAGATCGTTTCGCCGCCGCTGCGCAGCGTGAGCAGCAGGCTGCCCACCTCACCCGAGCGAAGGATGTGGCGCCGCAGGACGGAGGCCGCCGACTCGAGCGTGTGAGCGGTGTTGATCGCCGCATTGTCGGGCCAGATGGCCTCGATGAGCTCCTCACGCGATGCCCGGCGGTTGGGGCGGCACACGAGCACCTTCAACAGGGCCATCGCCGGCCCGCGGTTGCCCCACTCGCTGCGCGCCACGCGCTCGTAACGCGGCGGCTCACCCGTTACCTCTGATGGGACGGGAACAAGGCGCTCGATGGCGAATTCCCCCAGCGTGATGATCCGCAGCAGCGGATGCTTTGGGCGGGCGTATTCCTCTGTGTCTTCCATTTTCTGCATACCTCCTCATTTAGGCCGGAACCCCCAGGTTCTAAGGTCACCTGCTTGTCTCGTTCTCTCAGACCAGTCCTTAGAACCGAGTATAGCAGAACCGCCCGCGCAGCGAATGAGGGCGTCGTGAATTTCCGTGAGCTGCCCGTGAAAAAACCTTTGCCGGGGCAAGCGTCCGCTTTCCTTTCCCACTGCTGGTCTATTCTTCTCAGGCCCCCGCAGAGCGGAAAGGGCCGTTTCGATCCCGGTACCTCCCTGGGGGTGCCGGGCGTATCCCACCACCCTGTCCACTCTCGTGAGCCCGTCGTGAAAGAGCGGTTCCAGTCCGTGAGGGCCCGCGAAAGGCACATGAGGGAGCCGTGCTACCGTTGCTGCGGGGGCACCGAGTGATCGGGGGGCAAGGGATTCGGGAAAGCAAAAGAGGAGGAGCGGTCATGCAGCGCCGGCAACTGCGGGTCATGGTTCTGGACACCTCACCGACTTCGCGCACGATCCTCGTGGTGATCCTGCGGCGCGAGGGGCACCGCGTCGTCTGCTTCGGCGATCCGCTGGAGGCGCTGCGCTTTCTCTCCCGGCACGGCCCCGCCGACCTGCTCTTTCTGGGTCTCGACCTGCCCGGGATGGACGGGCTTGCGGTGCTGAAGTATGTAAAGCGCGAACCGAGCCTGCGCCAAACAGTGCCCATCGTTCTCCTGGAGGAGGAGGACGGCGTCCTGCCGCGCATCCTGGCGCGGCAGGCCGGCGCCAAGCACGTGGTCACGAAGCCGCTGGTGCGCCAGCAGATCGTCGCGCTCGTGTCCGAGATCCTTATGCGGCTCGGGTCCGCAGTGATGGGAGAGCAAGGCGCCGCGATCACCAGTGAGCAGACCGCCGAGGCTGCTTCCGGCAGAGAGGCGGGGGAATGAGCGGGGGAGTCACCTGTGAACTCGTGGCATGGGCGGCGGCCCGCGTCGACTGGCTGCGCGAGGGGCTCCTGGGCTGGTTCGAGCGCTTCGGTCGCTGCTTCCCCTGGCGCGAGCCAAGCCGCTCGGCGTACGAGGTCACCGTGGCGGAGATCCTGCTCCAGCGCACGACCGCCGCCCAGGTGGCGCAAGTCTACCCGGCCTTCCTCAGGCGCTACCCGGCGTGGGACTCGCTAGCCCGGGCAACACCTGCGGAACTCGAAGGGGTGCTCAGGCCGCTCGGGCTCTGGCGCCAGAAGGCGCGGGCGCTCCAGCGCCTCGCGCGCTCCCTCGAGGAGCGGCACGGCCTCATGCCGGAAACGCGCCGGGAATTAGAGCGCCTGCCGGGCATCGGCCCGTATACGGCGAGCGCCGTGCTGGCCGTCGTCTACGGGCAAGCGGAGCCGCTCCTCGATGCCAACCTGGCCCGACTCCTGGGGCGGTGCTTTGGCCTCTCCCAGACCTTATCGCGGAGCAGCCGCCGGCGGCTGCTTCAGGCGCTTGCGCTGCACCTCGTGCGGGATGAGCGCAGCCTCCAGGTCAACTGGGCCGCGCTCGATTTCGGGACACTCGTCTGCCGCCCCAGGCGCCCCCTCTGCCCCTGCTGCCCGCTGCGGTCCGCATGCGCGTATGCCTTGCTGCTCGAACCCCCGGCTACTCCCAGCGCAGGTGCTCCTTGAGGCTGACGAAGCGCTGGTGGCCGATGATGAGGTGGTCGACCAGCTCGATGTCCAGAATGCGGCCGGCCGCCACCAGCTGCTTGGTGGCCTCGATGTCCTCGGGCGAAGGCGTTGGGTCGCCGCTGGGGTGGTTGTGGCAGAGAATGAGGCCCGGGCAGTTGCGGATGATTGCCAGCCGAAAGACCTCGGCGGCGCGCAGCACCGAGCTATTGGCGGTGCCCTGGTAGAGGCTCACCTTCTCGACCAGCTGGCTCTTGGCGTCCAGCAGCAGGACGCGCATCTGCTCGGTGTCCAGGTAGGCCATCTCCAGCATCACCAGGTTGGCCGCATCGGCCGGGGTGCTGATTTTGTAGCGCGTGTCCACCTGCACCAGGGCCAGCCGGCGCCCGATCTCCAGGGCGGCCTTGACCTGCGCCGACTTGGCCGCGCCTATGCCGTGCTCGGCGCACAGCTCGCGGAAGTCGGCCCGCACGAGTCCCGGGAGTCCCCCGTACTTCGCGAGCAATTTGTTGGCCAGCTCCAGCGCGTTGTCGCCGCGGGTGCCGGTGCGCAGGATGATCGCGAGCAGCTCGGCCAGCGAGAGCGCCTGGGGGCCGAAGTGCTCCAGGCGTTCGCGCGGGCGCTCGTGGCTGGGCAGCTCGCGCACGGTGGCGTGGTAGTCCAGCCGGGCGCGTGTGTAGGAGCCGGCGTCGGGTTCTCGGGCGAGCATGGGCGGTTTTCCTCCTTGACAGCGTAATGGGTCTCCCTCATCTATTCCAAACACGACCTGATAAAAGTGGAAATGCCGAATTCTCTCAATCGCCCAGATATGCATTCGAGGCTGAAGAACGTCAGACGTGAATGCACCAAGGGCTTGTTCATCTGCAGGATGCTACCCATTTCTGTCCTATCCAGACGGGAAGTAGACATGTTCCATGTCCTGCACATTGGCTCTAGGTTTCATCTTTTTACCTGCCTAGAAGGAGAACGTAAACTGCCGTCAATTTAAACACTCACGAGAGTAGAGAGAGCCCCAGCGCCGATTTCGTCCTATCCAGGTGCGGAAAAACACCGCCTGGCTGATATTCAGTGAGCGGATCTAGATGAGACACACCTGGACAAAAGACGGAGTGTACCTGGGAAGCAGGCGGCAAAGCTGTCGTGAGTTGAACCCAACGGGACAGTATGGCTATCCTGCGCGCTGCTCAATCATGGCAAGCAGGCGGGGAAAACCGGAAAAAGATGGAACGTAGGAAAACTGTACAATAGTTTGTGTTTCTTTGAATTTGGCAAGTGCGAGTGAGCTTATTCACCCCCGGGTCTAGCAATCCCTTCTGCTGTGGCGGTTACGGGTATTCTTTGGCGTAGTAAACATCATGATCCTGGGGACCTTCAATCGTGACGGGGACATAGGGTGTCGTCGAGTCTTCCGGCGGATATCCATACCTGGCAATAAAGGTTGCACGGAGTTGCTTGCCGTGGGCTTCCATGAGCGAAGCGAGTTGGTCTTTGGTCAGGCTTTCCGGCGCATCCAACAGGTGGAGAGCATACCTGCTCAGTGCCAGCGCCAGTTCCAATTCTTCGACGGTGCTCAGATCTCGCACCACCCGTACAGAATCCGGATGCTCACGGAAAATGCTCTCAGGGTCTGGCACGGGCAGGCCACACCAGCGACAAAGCTTCTCATAGGTGAGTTTATCTGTTTCATAGAGCAGAACGCGCAGGGTATAGCGTTGCCGGAGATCGCCTGTATTCCCACGATAGCGTAGCAGGCCGGGGTGGATGCGCTCGCGTTCTCTTGCCAGATCAAAGAGTTCTGGATGATCCGCGTACGCCTTGCGCAGCTCCTCGCGGATCTCCAGTATCGTCAGACCCTTTTGCTTCAGCTCGCGGTGGAGACCTCGCGTGATCTGCGCCGTTTCAATGCGTTGGCGAATCCAGATTTCGTCATACCCAAGCTTCCGCCAGGTGGGGACATGTCCTTCGCACCAGGACAGGAAGCCAGATTCCATCTCGGAAGCCTCCCAACAGGAGGCCTCAACGAGCATCTCTATGTACTGTTCGCGGGTCACCAGAGGGACATTCTCTTCCAACAATTGGCTCCTACAGAGAGAGCGGTATCGTCGCTCGGTTTTCTTGTACTACTATCTTTCTATCAGTGAGTATAACAACATTTTCTCAGGAGAGAAAGAGACGGTGAAGGGGCTCTCACCCCTTCTCGGCCCACGCCCCTCCGCGTCATTTGATGAGCTATCACGTTTTTCGCCACGGTTCAACTTGCATCCTGAACCACTGTACTACCCGCGGCCAGTCCTGCTCAGGTATATCAGCGTACCTGGCAACTCCAAACGCCGCCTTCAGGCTCTCATACACCGTCCCGTATGGTTTCCCACTCAGTTCATGCACGTGCTGGACATATTGTTGTACCGCGCGCTGGTGCTCCGGTGTCAGTGTTGATGGCCCCAGGCGCTCCAGAATTTCAGGAATCAGGTTGGTGACTTCCTCCAGGCCCTCTAGGCGAGATTCGACACTTCCCCGCCAGGTTTCGATATCATGCTGCCAGTCGATCCATGCCACCATCTGTCGGTGATACTCACGCCATACCTCCAGACCAGCATCATCAGCCGGTGGAACAGGTTTGATGATCTGCTCGGCAGGAACGAGAGTAGCAGGTGGGTCTGTCACTTTGGGGGATTGCGCCCAGGCGTACAGGACATCCACGACTTCTCGTTGATAGCGCAAAATTTCCGGGCGGATCTCTTCGCGCACTCGTTTGGGATCAATGCCAGCAAGCCAAAATGGAGCGGCTCGCAGCACCAAGGTCGGCATGATTTGTGGCCCGCCGTCGGTTTGGATCTGAGAATACACCAGATCATCGGCAATCGCCTCCGTTCGTTTGATGCGCCTCACCTGGCTAGTCGGCTCCAATTGAAGGTTGTCGCAGAAATGGCGCAGGACAACGCCAGGACGGCCATCAGGCAAACGGACGACTACGAGAGGCTTCCCATAGAAGATGATGGTTTGCTGTTCAATCGGCACGAGTGGAGATGAATCCTGCTCTTGCTCATCGCTCATAACACACCTCTTGCAAGGGGCTGCCATGATGGCAGCCCCTTAGGATCCGCAACTTGGACCTGGAGTTTGGTGACAATACTCATCGCGCGGCTCCAGGTCCGATTTCCGTTCGATAGAGTGACAATCGGGCACAAGCTGCGCCTTACTGCGGCTATTTTAACAGGCTCCCATCACCTGCACTTCATCTACCCTCACGAAATACTCACGAGCATTGAGAGACCCGTAAGCTAGAAAAGCCACTCCGCTCCCCACAATGCCCGTGAGCAAATCGTGATTTCTCGTGACATAGAGCTGAGTACCATCTGGTATGCTCTTTTAGAGATATAACCCCCCTTGTGGTGATGCCCCTGTCACCAGAGCTAAAAAGGGCGGTATCCCGGCAAGCGCCTGGGCGGGTACACCTCGTAGAGGGGGGGTACAACTGAGATGGTTTTGAAGAGTCTTAATGGGAGTGGCCTTCATGGGAAAGCAAGGTCGTCTAAAATTTGCCGATGTCTGGGTCAACCAGACGACGCTGGGGAAGCAGTTCGGGTTGTCGGCCATAGCGATGGGCAAGAAGCTCAAGGAACTGGGCTTGCGGAGCGATGATGGTAATCCAACCACCCTGGCTCTTGGCAATGGTTACTGCACCCCGACGCCGCTGAAGGATGGCACGCCATTCTACATGTGGAACAGGCAACAGGTCGAGGAACTGATGCTGGCGCATGGTTACCAAAGACTCGACCCGCAGGAGGTCAAAGCCCGTGAGCTGGAGGAGATCTGGGTGCAGGTCCACAAACAATGGCAGGAGGCTGTCTACGGCGTCGAGGAAGAACTCCTCACCGAGGAGGCACGCGACATCAAGAAGGAAGCCAGGCGCAGAGGCTTGACCGAACGGGTCAACGCGCTGCTGCGCGAGCGGAAATTCGAGGGCGAGCTCATCAGCTAATGGCAGTTGAGCACGAGCGGGATGGTGAAAGCGCTGCTGCGATTGTGTCATGGTGTCCTCGATTGGAAGGAATGTGCGCCCATGCGAATTGGCTCGTTCGTCCCAAACGCGGCCCTGGCCGATTACTTTGTCATCGCCAGTATGAAAGATCGTCTCGGCCGCCTGTAGACAGAGTCCACTGAGCATGCCGGGCGATTTGACCACGTAGAAGCCTTACTGATGCAAATCCTTGCGCGTCTTCCTGAGAAACCGTGACAGACACCTTTTCGCTTTTGTTCATAACGCTTGCTTCCAAGTCAGAGCGGTGAGCAGAATGGTCTCAAGAAAAGAAGAAATGCTCTGGTTCACGGGCAGGAGAATCAGAGCATTTCTTAGGGCTCCTTCACTGTGCACTACTCCGTGGAAGATCTTTTGGGAATCGTTGTGACGGCATACCCAGTGTGCGCTTCGATCACTTCTGAGACGGTGGTGGCATTCGTGTAGGACACCTGGAGCGTTCCGTGAGGACTTTTGGCATCGGTGATCTCTCTTCCCACGGTCACCGTCAGATTACTGATGCCTAACAGCAGGGGAGAAAGCGCTTGTTGCGCATCTTGCTCACCATAGAGATCGGTGAAAAGCTGGAGGGCGTGTTGCCGGCAGACCAGGAAGGTTTGATAGACTGCAAAGGCACCAGTTCGCTGCTGCTCCAGAGCGGAGAGGAGCATTTGATCTTTTTCTCCTGGATCTTCCGCCTCAAGGAGACCTTCTGCATCGACAAACGAGTCAATCTCATAGTCGGGAGATGCGCTGCAGCTACACTCCTCGTCGCCCGCATATGACCGCATCCAGCAGAGCAACATCACAAATGGCAAAGGGAACCGCACGGTGTTGGCCCGTCTGGGTGAACGACGCTTTTTCTGTTTGTTCGTACGTTTGCTCATGTGTCACCTCTATCAAGGGGCGTGTACAGTACACGCCCCCTGTGTTTGTACAGGCCTGCCAGATCGGCTCTTCTACTAAAATAAAGAGGACCCTTTGCAGGAAGCACTCTCCTCCATGTATAATACAGGCCAACCTCACCAGGGCCTTGCCAAATTTCACGAAATCCTCACGATTGCCTGCATCGTTCCACCAAAAATCTTGTCCGAGGGTTCTTGATCTTGTCCCTTTTTAAGGGAGCATCTAAAAGCGAAAGAGATAGCTCCGCTTTTTGACAATTATCTTCCAAGGAAATTACTCCATTTTGCTCTTTCGCCAAATCGGGTCATGTTCCCCCAGATGGCACTCTTCATCGCTGAGAGTGCCTACGACCTCTTCCAGGCCTGCGCTCCTGGTGGCGTCTGCTCTTTTCTCTCTGGAATAGCCGTTTGGACATCGACCCTCTGGACACGCCTGAGCCTCACGTTCCTCTTTCCGCCGCTCACAAAAGTGCTGATAGCGTTTCACGGAGGCAAGACAGGCGACCCCGAGCTGTTCTTGCAGGGCTGCCAGTTCTCCTCCTGCCTGCAAAAAGCGGATGGCATATGTATCGCGCAGCATCGACGGGCAGATGGGCGCCCTGGTGAACCCCGCCCGCTGGCTCAGCCGCTTAAACAAGAGGGCGAGACTGTTCTTGGTCAGAGGATGCCGCCGCTCGGTGAGCAAAAGCCGGTCCCGCGCCTCTGGCACCGCGGGCTCCCAGGTCGGCTTGAGACGGGCCTGATCCAGATAGGCGCACACGGCGCGCCGCCCGTCCGCCGACAAGGGAAAGGTGCGGGAGCGTCCCCTTTGTCCGCGCACCGTCACCGTTCCTCCGGCGCGGTCCACGTCGGCGATGCGTAAACCGCACAGCTCGGAAGCCTGCAGCCCCGTTTCCAGCAGGAGCCAAAGGATGGCGCGGTTGCGCGCTGTCATGCCGGCGTTCTGCCCTTCCTGCGCGCCTGCGAGCTGACAGGCGCGTAACAGGCGAACAAACGCCTCTGGCTTCACCGCTTGGGGCAAGCCGCTCTGGGCTTTGGGTACGGCGTCTTGCGGAAAGAGCGTTTCTGGCATATACCCCTGCCGAACTAGCCAGTTGCAGAAGGCGCGCGCCGAACGCGCGTAGGCCGCCACCGTGCTGACGGTTCGCGTCGCCCCGGTCCGCGGCGACGGCGCGATAGACAGCTCGGTCAACCAGGTTCGCAAGGAGTCCCCGGTCAGGCAGCACAAGTCCGTGAGATGGCACTGCCTCCACAGAGAGCGCCGCAAGGCTCCCAGCGAGGTCTGATGCCACTGCAGGGTTTTGGGATCGCGCCCGCTGGCACGCATCTCCTCCAAATAGGCCGCCATGGCCTGCTCAAGCGTGGTCAGGGCAAGATGACCGGCCTCGTGCTCCCCGGCGGTGCCGCTCGACGTGCCGGCGGGTGGGACGTACATGAGTTGAGCCTGAGCGGAGGGCTGGGAAGCCTCCGGTACCGCTTCTTCAAGGAGGGAAGGATCGTGTGGCGTGTGCGGCCAGTTCAGGATCTCCTCGCTGCTCGAAGGCCCCTCGTGGTGATCTGTCCGCTCAGATTCTTTCTCGGGAGGAAGCCGCGGGATGGATGTACAGGCGGCCAGGGAAAAGTGGAGCTGTGGCCAGACAGGCCCGTCGCCAGCCACCGCGGTCGGCAAATGGGCAACACACCACAGGGCGTGTCGTAAGGCATCGAGGTACTCGCTCAGCGCGAGCGGATCGATCCGCTGGACCCGCTCGCGCAGGTCACGCTGCCGATCCTCTGACAGGACTCCGGAGGCCTGCAGTCGCTGTAAGGGCGTCTGGGCCGCATCATACACACGATGCACCTGCTCGCCCTTGGGAACCGTGGCCTGCAGCTTGAGGGAGGGCTGGAAGCAATTGACGACGAGCCGCAGTGCCCGGTAGACCTCGCGGAGTTGGGAG
>WNGP01032277.1_pt1 | contig 12610 bp, 14 predicted proteins | sample 5407671 | NCBI WGS metagenome assembly WNGP01 (sample SAMN13153381, study PRJNA577476) | soil metagenome | isolation source: 40 cm soil or saprolite under Garry oak tree replicate 2 | place: USA:California | collected 2016-06-15 | reverse complement strand
TGCGCCCATATAAAGAGCAAACCCTCCAGGGTTGCCCCTGGAGGGTCATCGCCTGCCCGACATCGTGCGCCCTAGAACCCGATGTGCGAGCGAGACGACTACTGGTGCTCGGGGGCCAAACAAAGAGCCCCGCGCTCTCTTGTCAGGGCGTGGGGCCGGGGTGCTACCTCCGGCAGCCGGGCTGTCTCGGAACGACCCGAGATCCCTTGGCTTTGCGCCCCGCCGTCGCCGGCGGTTAGCCCTGGACAGAGATATGCTGACCTGGGGTATGGCAATAACGGTGCCTGAGCGTAAGATGTGGTGCGTCAACGGATACGCATTGCCAGCACGGCCAATCGTGTACCGCAATATGCACTATTTCATGCACAATGCATCGTGGCACCAACAATTCTAGTGGCGCCGTGCGCCTTCAAAGGGACCCTCGGACCCCGCGAGGTAACGGAAGCGCTGTCCGCCGGGATTCGGCGGGCACTCCCGGAGGCGGCGTTGCTCCAGTGCCCCGTCTCGGACGGCGGCGACGGGTTGCTCGAGGCCGTTCTACCGCCCGAAGCGCTGCGCGAGCGGGTGCAGGTGACGGGGCCGTTGGGGATGCCTGTGGCGGGCGATCTGGGCTGGCTCGACCACGAGACCGCGATCTTCGAGAGCGCCACTGCGTGCGGCATCGCGCTGCTCAGGCCCAATGAGCTCGATCCCCTGCGGACTACGACGCGCGGTGTGGGCGAGCTTATTTGGGAGGCCGTGGAGCGTGGTGCCACAACCGTGGTGGTGGGGCTGGGCGGCTCGGCTACCGTGGACGGTGGCGCTGGCGCCGGCCGCGGGCTCGGGTGGACGCTGCTCGACGGGCACGGCGAGCCGCTCGAGGAAGGCGGCGGCCCGCTGGCGCAGCTGGCGGACCTCAACAGGGGATGGGCGCTCGACGCCCAGGTCATCGCGCTGCACGACGTGTCCACGCCGCTCATCGGGTCGGACGGGGCGGCTCCGGTCTTCGGGCCCCAGAAGGGCGCCGGGCCGGCGGCGCTGAGGCTGTTGGAGCGCGGCCTCGAGCGTCTGGCCGAGGTGATGGCGCGGCACGGGCGCCCCGAGCTGGCGACGCTCCCGGGGAGCGGCGCGGCGGGAGGGCTCGGGGCCGGGCTTGCATTCTTCGCCAAGGCCCAGCTCACTCCCGGGGCGGAGTGGCTCTTGTCTCGCGTCGGTTTCGATGCCGCGCTCGCCAGGGCGGATTTCGTCGTCACGGGCGAGGGCTCGTTCGACCGTACCTCTCTGGTCGGCAAGGCGTCAGGAGAGGTGATGCGCCGCGCACAAGCGGCGAGGAAAAAGGTGGCGGTCGTGGCCGGAACGGTCGTCGGCCTGATCGGCGTTCACGCCGTGGACGGCGAAGGGAAGGTGCTCGACGCTGCGGGGATCGCCGCGCTTGGTGAGCGAGTGACGCGCGAGGCGTTCGGGTTGCCTCCCGCTTAGGGGGGGTCTATCTTGCGGTCCTCATGCCCGAAGTCGCCAACGTGATGGACAGGCTCGTGTCGCTGGCCAAGCGACGCGGGTTCGTGTTTCAGTCTTCGGAGATCTACGGCGGCCTCGGCTCGGTGTGGGACTACGGGCCGCTCGGCGTAGAGCTCAAGAAGAACATCAAGGAGCGCTGGTGGCGCTCCATGGTCCACGAGCGCGACGACATCGAGGGGCTCGACGCCGCCATTCTCATGCATCCCAAGGTCTGGGAGGCGTCGGGCCACTTGGCCGGCTTCACGGACCCTCTGGTGGATTGCCGGCAGTGCAAGAACCGCTTCCGGGAGGACGATCCTCGGATCAAGGGATCGCCGGGCCAGCCCGACGCACAGTGTCCCGTGTGCGGCAGCAAGGGGACTCTGACCGCGCCCCGGATGTTCAATCTCATGTTCAAGACCTTCATGGGGCCGGTCGAAGAGGCGGCAGCGGTGGTGTATCTCCGTCCGGAGACGGCGCAGGGCATCTACGTCGATTACATGAACGTGCTCCAGTCGTCGCGCCAAAAGATCCCGTTCGGGATCGCCCAGGTCGGCAAGGCATTTCGAAACGAGATCACGCCGGGCAACTTCATATTCCGGACCCGCGAATTCGAGCAGATGGAGATGCAGTTCTTCGTGAAGCCGGGCACGGACCAGGAATGGTTCGAGTTCTGGCGCGAGGAGCGCATGAAATGGGTGGTGGGGCTCGGGATCCGGACCGAGCGCCTGCGGTTTCACCGGCACACCCCGGAGGAGCTCGCCCACTACGCGAAGGATGCGTACGACATCCAGTATGAGTTCCCGTTCGGGTGGCAGGAGTTCGAGGGGATCCATAACCGCACCAACTTCGATCTGTCACGCCACCAGGAGGCCTCGGGCAAGAAGCTGGAATATTTGGACCCGGCCACGACCGAGCGGTTCATCCCGTACGTGGTCGAGACGTCCGCGGGCGCCGACCGCACCGCGCTCGTGGTGATGGTGGACGCCTACCACGAGGAGGAGGTGGCGGGGGAGAAGCGCGTGGTGCTGCGATTTCATCCGGCGATCGCGCCGCTCAAGGCCGCCGTGTTCCCGCTCGTCAACAAGGACGGCATGCCGGAGCTGTCGCGCCGCATCTTCGACGACTTACGCACGCGTCACAACGTGTTCTACGATGACGGCGGCTCCATCGGACGTCGCTACCGTCGGCAGGACGAGGCGGGCACGCCGTTCGGCATCACGATCGACGGTCAGTCCACCCAGGATGGCACGGTCACCGTGCGGGAGCGCGACACGCTGCGGCAGGTGCGCGTGGCGGCGGACGGGTTGGTGGGATACCTGGCCGAGCGTCTGCGGAGCTGAATCAAATCAAATGCGGAGTGCGGAATGCGGAGTGCGGAATTGATGAGCCGGGGTCGGGGCGCGAGATGCCGCTCGACGCTTACACGGACATTCCGCATTCCGCACTCCGCACTCCGCACCGGGGTGGTGCGGCTGTGCGGTTGGATGACTTCCGCGCGCTCGTCGACCATCTCTTGAAGGATGTCCCTCCCGCATACCTCGACGGGGTGATGGCGGTCGAGGTGAGCCCCAACAGCCTTCCGCACCCCGTGCGCGGCGACGTCTATACACTGGGCGAGTGCATCCCGCTCGAGTGGAGCGGTACTGGGGCCGACCTGCAATCGCGCATCGTGCTGTACCACGGCTCGTTCGCCTCCCTCGCTCGCCTCGGCGAGTTCGACTGGCGCAGCGAGGCGTGGGAGACGCTCACCCACGAGCTGCGGCACCACCTGGAGTGGCGCGCCAACGCGGCCGCGCTCGAGGCCTATGACTGGGCTGCGGAGGAGAACTTCAAGCGCCACGAGGGAGAGCCGTTCGATCCCGCGTTCTACCGGTCGGGCGAGCGGATTGACGCGCAGGTCTGGAAAGTCGATGACGACGTATTCGTCGAGGAGGCCGCGAGGCGTCCGCGGCTGGGCGTGGTCGAAATCGGGTGGCACGGGCGGCGCTATCGAGTACGCATTGCCCGACGCCCGCGGCGAGCGGCGCTGTTTGTTTCGCTGCAGGGGCTCGCGGAGCCCCCGCCGGGAGAGGCGGTGCTGGTGCTTCGGCCCCGGGCCTCGCTCCTCGATCTGTTCCGCAACAGCCCGCCGCCCGTCCCGCAGACCGTCGCAGCCGAGCCGCTCGATGGCTAAGCGCGTCCTCGTCGAAACCCGGGATCTGCTGTTCCGCTCCAAGCTCGCCGCGACGGTGACCGCCGCCGGGGGTGAGGTCACCCGCGACGCGGCCGCGTGCGATGTGGTGGTGGTGGACCTGGGGCCGCCGGACGCGATGGAGCGGATCCGCAGCTTCGTTGCGCGCGGCGTTCCGGTTGTCGCCCATGGCTCGCATGTGCGGACCGACAGGTCGAGGAAAAACTACGAGAGGTCCTCCAGGGAAGCGGGCCGCCGGTGTAGGGGCGCAGCCATGCTGCGCCCCCCGGGGCCGCTGCTCACTTCGACGCGACCTTCACCTCGATCTGCCGCGGCTTAGCCTTCTCGACCTTGGGCAGCGTGAGCGTGAGCACGCCATGCTCGTAGCTGGCCTTGATGTTGTTCGCGTCCACAGTCGCGGGCAGCGTGAAGCTGCGCTCGAACGCGCCGTAGGTCCGCTCGTAGCGGTGCACCCGCTCACTCCGCTCCTGCGCGACCTGCTCCTTCGTCCCGTGGATGCTGAGGACGTTGTTTTCGAGCGAGATCTTCAGGTTGTCCGGGCTTACCCCGGGGACCTCCGCCGTGATGCGGAGCGCATCCGGCTCCTCAAAGATGTCCACAGGTGGGACCCAGGCCGCGCCGGCGTTGTCCCGGTATTGCCAGTCGAAGTTGCTCAGCGCGTCGCCGAAGAGACGGTTGATCCGGCGCTCGAGATTGGACACCTCCACGGCCGGATCTCTCAAGGTACGTGTGGGGAGAAACATAGGCACACCTCCGTCGAAACGAGAACGTGATCGATCCTCTTCTACCCTGCGCCGGCCCCCTGGGCAAGCAGCGTGCCGCTTTCCAGATGGCCTCGCGTGCCGTGATGACACGCGATCCGCGGACTTTGGCGGACGCCCTGCCGCTCTGGCAAGTGCCGCGATCCGGCGGGGGTTTGTGGCCCGGTCGGGCAGGTCTATCTTTCCGGCTCGCTCGATCGGTAGGCTGAGGAACGGTCCGTGAAGACCCGAATGGCGTTGCTTTGGGCGGCGGCATGGGTCGGCGTTGCCGGCGGCGGGGAAGCCCAGCAGGCCGTGCATTACCGCATCTACGTGTCAAGCGAGTCTGGAGACATCGTTTCCCAGCTCACCTGGGACGGTACCGCGCTCAAGACGCTCAAGACAGTGCCCGTCGGCATCATGCCGACGGACATCGACGGGCCGCACAACGTGACGGTATCTCCCGACGGAAAGTTCTATTATGTGACGATCGCCCACGGCACGCCGTACGGCTCGCTGTGGAAGATGGCCGTGGACGGAGACACCCTGGTGGGGCGCGCGCCGGTCGAGATGTTCCCGACCACCATCTCCCTCACGCCGGACGGCGACCTCGCCTTCGTGGCGAACTCGGATTTCCACGGGGACCATCCCCGGATGAACGTCGTGTCGGTCGTCTACACGCCGCAGATGATTCCCGTCACCAGCCTGCCGGCGTGCGACATGCCGCACGGCGTCAAGGTCAACCACGCCGGGACTCGCGTCTACGTGAGCTGCATGAACTCGGACGAGGTGCTGGAGATCGACCGGGCGTCGCTCGCCATCACGCGGCGCCGGCGCACGGGCGTCGGCATGCTCCCGCAGGCGATGCCGATGGGCCACGGTGGCGCGAAGGGGCGCGGCGTGAAGGTGCACGACGCCTGCTCGCCGACCTTCGTTTCCGTCGCGCCGGACGACCGCCGGCTGTACGTGGCCTGCAACCACAGCGACGAGCTGATGGTGCTCGATCCCGCGACGCTCGAGGTCGTGCAACAGGTCGCGACCGGTCACGGCGCATACAATGTCGAGCCATCCCCCGACGGGAAATGGGTCATCGTGACGAACAAGAAGGACCAGAGCGTCTCGCTGATCGACGCCGCCACGCTGACGGAAGCGGCCCGGATCCCGACCACGAAGCCGTTTCCGCATGGGGTCACCTACTCGCCGGACAGCCGCTACGCATTCGTATCGCAGGAAAGCAAAGGGGTGGACCCCGGGGCGGTGAGCGTGATCGACCTCGTGACCAAAACCATCGTTGCGAGCATCCCCGTGCCGCTCCAGCCGACCGGCATCACGACCCTGCGCCTGCCATGATCCACACGACCACGGTGGCCCTGCCGCCCGGGGAGGTGCTCGAGCGGGCGAAGGCGTTTTTCGCCGAGCGGGTGCCGCACGCGGCGGCGTTCGTGGAGAAGGAGGGACCCCAGTTCGTCGCGCTGCGGGGTCAGGGAGGCGAAGAGGTCGTGTTCAGCGCCTGGACGGACGGCACCGGCAAGACGAGGGTGCGGGGCTCCACGTTATTCTTCGACCAGGCGGTGGATCGCTTCTTCTCGACCCTGCCGCTCGAAGCCGGTGTGGAGGTGGCATGACCGCCGTGGCGGCGGGGGGGGCGCGGTATGCGGTGCGCGTGATGGTGACCGACGTCTGGGACCAGGTGACGCTCGCGGTGGAGCCCACGACCACGGTCGCAGAGCTGAAAGACCGGGCCCTGAGCGAAGCCCTCAAGCGCCCGTCCGTGGCGCCAGACGACTACCTCGTCAAGTTTCGCGGCGGCCTGGTGCAGGACGAGTCGGTGACGCTCCGCGAGCTTGCCGCCGGTCCGAACGCACCCTTCATCGTCCTTCCCGCGCGGCGGCAACCGGTGCGATGACGGCGCGGCGTCCTCCCAGCCGGGCCCTCACCACATTCGCCGTCGGGTTCCTTGCCCTCGACGCCCTGCTGCTCGTTTATGGCGGCCTGACGCTCGGCCGTCCGCCGCTCGTCGTCGCAGGGGCGGCGTGCGCGCTCGGCGCCGGGCTCGTCGTGCTCGGCTGGCGCCGTTACCGCCGGGCGATGGCGTGCACAGCAAGCACTTGAATAACCCGGGGTGACGACCTCCGTCGTCTGGCACCCTGCATGCCGCCTGCACGATCCGGGTGCCGGACATCCCGAGCGGCCGGCGCGCCTCACCGCCGTGCTCGACGCCCTCCACGCCCCCGCGATGGCTTCCGTCATTCGGTGGTGCGAGGCGCGTCCCGCCTCGCGAGAGGAGTTGGAGCGCGTGCACCCCGGCCCGTACCTCGATGCCCTGGAGCGCCTGGGCCGACAGGGCGGGGGCGTGCTCGATCCCGACACCGTCATGGGCAGCGAGAGCTGGGACGCCGCGCTCGCGGCGGCCGGCGCGGCGATCGGCGCCGTGGAGCAGGGACTCGCCACGGGCACCGCCTTCGGCGTGCTCCGGCCGCCCGGGCATCACGCCCTCGCGTCCCGCGCCATGGGGTTCTGCCTGCTCAATAACGTGGTCCTCGCGGCGCGCCACGCCCAGCGGCTGGGCGGGCGCCGGGTGCTCATCGTCGACTGGGACGTGCATCATGGCAACGGCACGCAGGCGCTGGTGGAGGCCGATCCGTCCCTCCGCTACGTCTCGATCCACCAGTATCCGTGGTATCCGGGAACGGGGCGCGAGGACGAGCGCGGAGTGGGGAACGTCTTCAACGTGCCGCGCCCGCCCGGGCTGCCGCGCGAGATCTACGTGCGCGATCTGATCGGAGCCGTGGACACGGCCCTCGAGGCCTGGCGGCCGGACCTGCTCCTCGTGTCGGCGGGATACGACTCGCTCTCGGGCGACCCGCTGGGCGGGTTCACGCTCAGCCCCGAGGACATGGCCACGTGGGCGACGGCGTTCCGCGAGCGCGTGGCGCCGGCGCCCGTGGTGGCGGTGCTCGAAGGGGGCTACCGGCTCGATCTCTTGGCGGCGGGCGTCTCTGCGACGGTGCGCGCGCTCGCCTGAGGGATGACATATCTTTCGGCTCCCAGACCAAGCCGCCGATGTCCCTCAAGCTCACCGCCGAAGTCGTCACCCTCCAGACCAGGCATCGCTTCGTCATCGCACGGGGCGGAGAAGAGGTCTACCGCGTGGTCTGGGTGCGTCTCACCGACGAGGACGGCGAGGAAGGCTGGGGCGAGGCCGACCCGTCGAAGTATTACGGCGAGACCGCGGAGACGGTGCTCGCGGCGCTGAAGCAGGTCGAGCCGCATCTGCCGGGCGACGTGTTCGACCTGGAGGCCGCCGAAGCGAGGTTCGCGCAAGTGGTCCCAAAGCACGCTGCCGCCCGGGCGGCGCTGTCGGCGGCGCTGCATGACCTCGTCGGCAAGCGGGTCGGCCAGCCCCTGTGGCGCCTGTGGGGGCTCAACCCGTCCAAGGCCCCATGCTCTTCCTTCACTATCGGCATCGATACGCCGGAGAAGATCCGCGACAAGGTGCTCGAGGCGGCGCGCTACCCGATCCTCAAGATCAAGCTCGGCACGGACCAGGACGAGCAGATTCTCCGCGCCGTGCGCGACGCCACCGACAAGCCGATCCGCGTGGACGCGAACGCCGGCTGGACCAGGCAGCGGGCGATGCAGATGCTCGCGATGCTGAAGGACCACGGCGTCGAATTCGTGGAGCAGCCGCTGCCGCCCCAGGACCTCGAGGGCCTCGCCGCGCTGCGACGCCAGGGCATCCTCCCCGTGGTCGGGGACGAAAGCTGCATCGTGAACGCGGACATTCCCCGGGTGGCGGGCGCCGTCGACGGGATCAACATCAAGCTCGCCAAGTGTGGCTCGCTCCGCGAAGCGCTGCGCATGATCGGGACCGCCCGCGCGCACGGCATGCTCGTCATGGTGGGTTGCATGATCGAGTCTTCGCTCGGCATCACGGCGGCCGCGCACTTCGCGCCGCTCGTGGATGCCGCCGACCTGGACGGCGCCGCGCTCACGGCGAACGACCCCTTCGCCGGCGCGACGATAGACGGCGGGCAGATCCGTCTTCCCACGGGGCCGGGGCTGGGCGTTCGGCGGCGATGAGCGGGGCGACCGTCGCCGGCGGCGGCTCCTGCCCCGTCCGATACGCCGAAGTCGTTCTCCCCGTTCCGGTCCCCCGCACCTACACGTACCGGCTCCCCGAGCCTCTCGCCGGACACGTCGTCCCCGGCGCACGGGTCGTCGTTCCCGTGCGTCGGCGCCGGGTCGTGGGTGTCGTGGTGGCCGTGGATGCGCCCGCGCCCGGCGTGGCCGCGAAGTCCATCGAAGCCGCGCCCGATCGGGAGCCCGCGCTGAGCCCCGCCCTGCTCGAGCTGGGACGGTGGATCAGCCGCTATTACGGCGCCCCCATCGGCCTGGCCCTGCGCGCGCTCCTTCCGGGAGCGCTGTGGAGCGTGAGCCGACCCGCCGGCCCCGCCGAGCGAGCCGAGCGCGTGCTCCTGCTCACGCAGGCGCTCCCGTCGCTGCTCGAGCGCGAGCGCGCGTTCCAGCGCGCGCCGCGGCGCCGGGTGGCATACGAGGCCGTCGAGGCGCTGGGCGGCTCGGCGCCGGTGCAGCACCTCGTGACCCGGCTCGGGCTGTCGCCCGCCGTGCTGGACGGCCTGGTGAAGCAGCAGCTCGCTCGCTACTCCACCGTCCCGCGAGCGCGCGATCCGTTCGCCGGACTCTCGTCGCCTCCGCCGCCCGCGCTGACCGACGCGCAGCGGGAAGTCGTCGCGGCGATCGGCGCGACACCGGTCGAGATGCCGGTCCTCTTGCAGGGCGTGACCGGCTCGGGCAAGACCCTCGTGTATCTGGACGTACTGCGCCGCGTCGTCGCGTCCGGCGACGGCGCGATCCTCCTCGTGCCGGAAATCGCCCTCACGCCCCAGACGGTGGCCCGGGTGCGTGGTGTGTTCGGCGATCAAGTGGCGGTGCTGCACTCCGGCCTCTCCGACGGCGAGCGCGCCGACGCGTGGCGCGCGCTGCGGCGCGGCGAGCGCCGCGTGGCCGTCGGTCCCCGCTCGGCCGTTTTCGCCCCGGTGGAACGGCTGGCGGCGATCGTGGTGGACGAGGAGCACGAGACGAGCTACAAGCAGGGGACGGCGCCGCGCTACCATGCCCGCGACGTGGCGCTGGTGCGGGCGAAGCTCGAGGGAGCGCGGGTGCTGCTCGGCAGCGCGACGCCGTCGCTCGAGACGCTCCACCTCGCGGCGGCGGGCAGGATCCGCCGCTTCGAGCTGCCGGAGCGCATCGGCGCCCGTCCGCTCCCGCCCGTCGAAGTGATCGACCTGCGGAGCGCGCCGCGCGTGCCGGAGGCGCGGGGCGTGCCGTGGACCGAGCCCCTCGACCGCGCGGTGCGGGACGCGCTGTCCCGCGGCGACCAGGTGATCCTGCTGCTCAACCGGCGGGGGTTCGCCACGTTCCTCCAATGTCCGGCGTGCGGCGACGTGCGCGAGTGTCCGGACTGCGCCATCTCCCTCACGGTCCACCAGACGCCCCCCGCGTTGCGCTGTCACTACTGCGGCCACGAGGAGCCGGTCCCGATCTCCTGCCGCCAATGCGGCGCGGAGACCCAGCGAATGCGGGGGCTCGGGACCCAGCAGCTCGAGCACTTCGTCGCGCTGCGGTTCCCCGCGGCCCGCATCGCACGGATGGACCTGGATACGACGAGCACCAAGTGCGCGGCGGAGCGGACGTTCCAGCTCGTGGCGCAGGTGGCCGGGCGCGCGGGCCGCGGGCCCAGGGGCGGGCGTGTGTTCGTGCAGACGCGGGCCCCCGACCATCACGCGATCCGGGCCGCGGCCGTGCACTCGGTAGCGGAGTTCGCGGCCGCCGAGCTGCCGCTCCGGGCGCCGCCCCAGCCGGCGTATCCGCCGCACGTCGGGTTGGCGCGCTTCGTGGCCGCGCACGAGGACCCCGCGGTGGCCGAGGCGGCGGCGGCGCGCGTGGCGGCGTGGCTTCGGCGGGCGAGCGCCGAGCGCCTGGCCGGCGCGCTCGTGGTGCTCGGACCCGCGCCCTGTCCCGTCATGCGGCTCAAGGCGCGGTGGCGCTGGCACGTGCTCGTGAAGTCGGCCGAGGCGCGGGCGATCGGGCGCGTGGTGCGCGCCTGGGGTGCGCGCCCGCACAGCGCCGTCGTGGTGGATCGCGATCCGGTGTCGCTTCTGTAAATGCGGAGTGGGGAGTGCGGAGTGCGGAATGTCCGTGTAGGCGTCGAGCGGCACGCCGCGCCCCGACCCCGACCCATCAATTCCGCACTCCGCATTCCGCACTCCGCATTTGAAGCACATTCCACATTCCGCACTCCGCATTTAGCTTTCTCCCCCTGTGAGCCGACCTCGCTTCCAGTACCGCCCCCCTCATTTCGACGCGCCGCCGCTTGCGGGGGCGCCCGAGGCCCGCTTCGAGCCCGCGCCGGCGGGCGGGGTTCTCCCGGAGGGCTTTTTCTCGACCACCAATCTCCCCACCTACGTGAAGGCGGCGGGCGCGTGGCGGCGGCCCCGGCTGCCCCGCATGGATTGCGTGATCGTGCGCCAGGGGACGGGGGATCTCATCGTCACGGAGCCGCGCAAGGTGAAGCAGGGCCAGCTCGTGGCGGTGGGCACGGAGGAGGACGGCAGCGAGGGGATCTTCGTGCACGCCGAGGGGTTTCTGGGCGGCGGCCACAGCGCCAACGAGTTCGGCTTCATGCAGACGGCCGTGTCGCGCGAGCGCCCGGTCGACTACACGGCGCTGGCGGAGCTCATGGGCGAGGAGAAGCAGCGCGGCGGCACCATCGTCTGGGTGGTCGGTCCGGCGCTCGTGCATGCGCGGGCCCGCGCCGACATGATCTGGTTCATCCAGAGCGGATACGTGCAGGCGCTGCTGGGCGGGAACGCGGTAGCCGTGCACGACCTCGAGGCGGCGATCTTCGGCACCACGCTGGGGATGTCCAGCTCAGGTGAGGGGGTCGAGGGCGGGCACGCCCTGCACATGCGCGCGATCAACGCGGTCCGGCGCGCCGGCGGGATTCGGCCGGCGGTGGAGCAGGGCATCGTGCGCTCGGGGATCATGCACGCCCTCGTCGGCTGCGGCGTGCCGTTCGTGCTGGCGGGCTCGATCCGCGACGACGGACCGCTCCCGGAAGTGATCGCCGACACCCTCGCCGCGCAGGATGCGATGCGGGCGGTCACCGCGCGGGCGACATTCGCCGTGTTCGTGGCGACGGCACTCCACGCCATCGCGGTCGGGAACATGCTGCCTGCGTTCGTGGACGCGCCCGAGGCGGACGAGCTGCGCCCGCTCACCACGATCTGCGTGGACCAGACCGAGTTCGTAGTCAACAAGCTGCGTGACCGCGGCACGCACCAGGCTTACGGCGTCGTGACGAACGCCCAGGACTTCATGCACGTGCTCCGCTTCTACGTGGAACGATGGGAGCAGGCCCCCCCCTCCCTCCCCGCGACCGCGCTGCGCTGAAGCGTGGCCCGGGGGAGGGGCCGGGCTGGGCGAAGCTCGCGGAGGCCGTGGCCGCCGAGGTGCCGCCGGCCGAGATCGACACGATCTACCTGTTTCGGCCGCTGCGGGTCGAAGGGCGCGAGTGGGGGACGGCGGTGATCGCGCGGCGGGCGCCGGATGCCGGCGGCCGGCTGCGCGTGTACACGGCGCGCTACATGCTGGTCGTGCGTGGTAAGGAGCGCGGGCAGTCACGGGTCGAGTTGGAGGAGACGGGGCTCTCGCCCGCCGAGGTCATCGCCCGGGTGATCCAGGCGGCGGCGGAGCGCACCGGGGACGCGGAGCCCCCCGTGGCGGTCGGCCCGGCGACGTGGTACGCGGGTTGACGGGGCAGGGGGCAGGCGAACCCTTTCGCGCGGATGAGGTGACGGCTTGATCGACTCCCGCATGTTTGTGCCCACCAAGGCCTTTCTCTCCAAGGGCGTCGGCCGGCACAAGGAAAAGCTCACCAGCTTCGAGATGGCGCTGCGCGATGCGCATCTCGCCAACTTCAATCTCGTGCGCGTGAGCTCGATATTTCCGCCCCATTGCGAGCTGGTGGACCGTGAGAAAGGGCTGTCCATGATGAAACCGGGGCAGGTGGTGTTCGCAGTGATCGCCGAGTCCTCGACCAACGAGCCGAGCCGGCTCGTGGCGGCGTCGATCGGCGTCGCGATGCCCGCGGACGCCTCCCATCACGGCTACATCT
>WNGP01003822.1_pt1 | contig 12610 bp, 10 predicted proteins | sample 5407671 | NCBI WGS metagenome assembly WNGP01 (sample SAMN13153381, study PRJNA577476) | soil metagenome | isolation source: 40 cm soil or saprolite under Garry oak tree replicate 2 | place: USA:California | collected 2016-06-15 | reverse complement strand
TGCGCGCGGGCGTCACGTCGATCGAGCACGGCTCGATGCTCGATGCGGAGGCCGTGTCGTTGATGAAGCAGCACGGCACCTGGCTCGTGCCGACGCTGCTCGCCGGGTTCACCGTCGAGTCGCTCGCCACGGCCGGACGACTGCCGCCGCCGATCGCCGCCAAGGCCCTCGCCATCGCGCCGCGCCAGCACGCCTCGTTCAAGCTTGCCGTCGACGGCGGTGTGCGGATCGCCCTCGGCACCGACGCCGGCGTGATGCGCCACGGCACCAACGCCCGGGAGTTCGGCCTGATGGTGCGGTACGGCATGACGCCGATGCAGGCGATCGTCGCGGGCACGTCGAACGGCGCCACGCTGCTCGGGCTCGAGGCCGAGGTGGGCACGGTGGCCGCCGGGAAGCGGGCCGACATCGTCGCCGTCCGTGGCGATCCGATCCAATCCATCGCCGTCCTCGAGCACGTCGAGTTCGTCATGAAGGACGGCGTCGTCTTCAAGCGGGACGGACAAGTCGTCGGACGGAGCGCCGCCGGAGCGCCGTGAAGCGTTTCCCCGCTTTCGATCCACCGGAGTACGTCGAGTGGAAGGCCGATCCGCAGCTGGTGCGCGCCTTCCGGGTGACTATCGAGCGGAACGACGAGCGCGCTGGGCTCATATCCCGCCTCCCGATCGACGCCAAGCTCGACCTCTATGCCGGCCTCGTCCGCGCCCGGCTGCACGACATCCAGCTGAAGCGCTGGGTGCGCACCGGCGTCATCTCCAAGGCGTGGCTCGGTACGGGCGAGGAAGCGACGACGGTCGGCCCGGTCCACGCGCTCGACCGGGCGCACGACGTCGTCGCGCCGATGATCCGCAACGCTGCGGCGTGCTGCGAGATGGGGATGTCTCTCGGGGCCATGCTGCGCGCGTATCTGGCGACCGACGACTCCCCCTCCCGGGGCCGCGATCTCCACGTCGGCTCCCTGCCGGACGGCGTGTTGCAGCCGATTTCACACGTGGGCGACATGGTGCCGGTGATCGCGGGCGTCGCGTTGACCTTCAAGATGAAGGGGGAGCGGCGGGTCGCCCTCACCTGGGTGGGTGACGGCTCGACCAACACCGCCGCGGCGCACGAGGGGACGAACTTCGCCGCGGTCCAACATCTTCCCGCCATCTTCATCGTCGAGAACAACCAGGTGGCACTCGGCACCCGGCTCGAGCAGCACCACCTCCCGGCGGAGTACAAGGATTGGGCGGCGAGCTACGGCGTGTGGGGCGCGCAGTTCGACGGCAACAACGTGCTCGACGCGTTCGCCGCGACCCGCATCGCCGCCGAGCGCTGCCGTGGGGGACAGGGGCCGGCGCTGCTCGTCGCCGACACGTTCCGCATGGGGGGGCACGCGACGCACGACGAGCGCGAGGCCCGGGAGACGTTTCCCGCCGAGTTGTTCGCTACCTGGGGCAAGCGCGACCCGATCGGCCTGTACGAGGAATACTTGAAAGAGGAAGGGGTGAAGGCCAAGCGGCTCGGCGACGTGGAAGCCGACGTCGCGGCGCAGGTGGAGAAGGCCGCAGAAGCGGCGATTGCGAGCCGGGAGAAGATGCCGAAGGGGGAGACGGCGTTGGACGGGGTGTATGCGAACGGCCGGTAGTGTGCTCGCGGCATTGCTGCTGGCCGGGCCGGCGGCGGGGCAGCGTGGAATCGACGTACAGCACTATCGCTTCGTAATCGCATTTCCCGACAGTGGTACCGATGTCCGAGGGGAGGCGACGATTGTCTTTCGGCGGAGCGACATCGACACGTTGACGTTGAATCTCGTCGGCATGACGGTCGATAGCGTCTTCGTTCTGCGGCACCAACCTGTGCCGATCGTGTACGACGGGACGATTCTTCGGATTCCGCTCCGTTCGGGCGTCGTGCTCGATACGGTCACCGTCCGCTACCACGGCACGCCTGGGGATGGCCTGATTCTCGGGATGAGCGCGCGAGGCAGGCGGGTTGTCTTCGCCGACAACTGGCCCGAGCGCGCTCGCTACTGGCTACCGATCGTCGACGCACCGCACGACAAGGCCACGGTGGGATTCTCGGTGTCTGCTCCCCACCCATGGCACGTAGTCGCGAACGGCACGTTTCGAACGGGCGGGCCGCATTACAACATCGGTCACCAGGGTAGCGGTACATGGACCTGGGTCGAGGCGCGTCCAATTCCCACCTACACGATGGTCATCGGCGCCGGTGAATTCACGGTCTCGAAGCACCGACCCGTGATCAACGGCCGCGACACGATCCCCATCGAAGTCTGGAGCTATCCCGAAGACTCAGGCTTCGCCGACTCGGTCCCGTTCCGCCGCGCCACGGAGATCGTCGAGGTAATGCAGCGCCTGATCGGCCCGTTCCCGTACGAGAAGCTCGCGCACGTGCAGTCATCCACGCGTTTCGGGGGGATGGAGAACTCGAGCGCCATCTTCTACGCCGAGAAGCCCTACGTCGAGCGGCGCATGGGCGAAGGCGTGGTGCGACACGAGACCTCGCACCAGTGGTTCGGTGATGCGGTCACACCGCGTGACTGGCCGCACCTCTGGCTCTCCGAAGGCTTCGCGACCTACTTCGACGGCGTGATTGGCGCGGCGCTGGATGGGGATACCGTCCTCGCGAACCACATGCGCGCCAACGCCGAGACGTACTTCAAGTCCGACGTAACCGACCGCCCGATCGTGGACTCGGCGAACGCCGCCGAGCCGATGAAGCTCCTCAACGCGAACAGCTACCCGAAAGGTGCGTGGGTGCTGCACATGCTGCGCGGCCTGATCGGCGACCGCCCATTCTTCGACGGCTTGCGCACGTACTACCGCACCTACCGCGACTCGACCGCGACGAGCGAGGACTTCCAGCGTGTGATGGAAGACGCCTCCGGAACGGAGTTGAGCTGGTTTTTCCACCAGTGGCTCCACCAACCCGGGTACCCGCAGCTCGACGTCAGCTGGCAGTACGACGCCGCAGCGGGGCGGGTGCTCGTGGGTATCACTCAACGCCAAAAGCCGGAATGGGGTCTGTTCCGGCTTCCCGTCCTGACCATGGAGTTCCGGGGTGCGGACGGCGCGGTGTTGCGCCGCGACGTCGCCGTAACAGGTGGGGGCCGCGAGACATTCGCCCGCTTCGACCTGCCCTTCGCGCCGACCGAGGTCCGCGTGGACCCGGACGGCAAGTTGCTGCTACGAGTCACCGCCATCGGCCGGAGGTAACCAATGCGCCAGCGCGCGCTCACCGTCGCACTCGCCGTTCTGCTCGCCCTCGCCTGCCATGGGACCCCCGCGGCAGGGCAGGACCAAACACTCGGCGTACCGCCGGGTTTCAAAGTCACGGTCTTCGCTCCCGACGTGCCGGGTGTGCGCTACCTGACTCTCGGTCCCGGCGGGGTCGTCTACGCTTCGCGCCCCAGCGCGGGCACCATCGTGCGGCTGCCCGATGCGAACGGCGACGGCGTCGCGGATTCGGTCGTGGTCGTCGCGACGGGACTCAACCGGCCCTTCGGGATCGCCTTCCGCGGCGACACGATGTTCGTGGCCGAGAACAACGAGGTCGTGCACTTCAATCCGGGGTCGGCGGCCAAGGTCGTCGATGTCCCCAACATCCCGGGCGGCGGCGGTCACTGGACCCGCACGGTCGTCTTCGGAAACGACGGCAAGATGTACGTGAGCATCGGCTCCTCGTGCAACATCTGCGACGAGACCGACTCGATGCGCGCCGCCGTCGTCCAGTTCAATCGCGACGGCTCGCGCGGCCACGTGTTCGCACGCGGCCTGCGCAACTCCGTTGGGCTGGCGATCAATCCCACGACGGGTGAGCTGTGGGCGACCAACAACGACCGCGACAACCTCGGCGACGACGTGCCGCCCGAACGGATCAACATCATCAAGGACGGCAAGTACTACGGCTGGCCGCAGTGCTACCTCCCGGGCCAGAAGAACCCCGAGTATCCCTCCGCCGACTGCTCGAGCGTCGAGCCACCGGCGATCACGTTTCAAGCGCACTCGGCGCCGCTGGGAATGGCCTTCTATACGGGCACCGCGTTCCCCGCGGACTACCGGGGCGATGCGTTCGTGGCGTTCCACGGCTCTTGGAATCGCTCGGTGCCCACCGGCGACAAAGTCGTCCGCGTCCAGGTCGCCAACGGCCGCCCCGTTTCGATCGACGATTTCGTGACCGGGTGGCAGCGCCCCGACGGCTCGCGCTGGGGCCGGCCGGTGAGCATCGTTATGACCACGGATGGCGCATTGCTGGTGAGCGACGACATGGCCGGCAAGATCTGGAGGGTGGCATATGGGCGGTGAGACCCAGGGCGGTAGGAGGCGGTACGGGGCGGTAGGTGGCGGTATCGCTTGCGGCGTGCTCATCTTACTTGCGGCGGCTTTTTACCGCCCACGACCGCCCGTTACCGCCCCCGACCGTCCCGACATCCATGCCGAATACGTCAAGTATCTCAGCGGCAAGGATACGATCACCGCCTACATCGCGTACCCCGAGCGGCCGACTGCGGCGCCCGGCGTAATCGTGATCCACGAGATCTTCGGGATGTCGGACTTCGTACGACAGACGACGGAGCAGCTCGCCAAGGACGGCTTCGTCGCGATCGCGCCCGACCTGCTGTCGCGCGGCGGCGGCACGCCCGCTGCCGGCGACTCCGCACGTCAGCGCATCTTTGCACTGCCACCCGCCCAGGTGACAGCCGACCTCGACGCGACGCAGGCCTATCTCAGGACGATCAAGGCCGTGCGCGGCGATGCCATCGGCGTCATCGGCTTTTGTTGGGGCGGCGGCCAGAGCTTCCTCTACGCGACCAACAACTCGGCGCTCAAGGCGTTCGTCGTCTGCTACGGGCCGAGTCCTCGGGCCGAAGAGATCGCCCGCATCCGCGCCAAGGGACTCGGCGTGTACGCCGAGAACGACGCGCGCATCGACGCGGGACTCGCGGACATGGCCGCGGCCGTCAAGCAGTCGGGGAAGGACTATCAATACGCGATCTACCCGGGCGTCGGGCACGGCTTCCTACGCGCGCGCGAGAAGCCCGAAGTGGCCGACAGCGCGTGGCACACCGTGATCCGGTTCTTCCGCGCGCAGCTCGAAAAGTAAACGCTCAGCGGCGCGGGAGGCTCTTCAAGTACTCCCGCGCCCGCTCGAGCGCCGCATCGCGCCCCGCTAATACGTCCTCCACCCTCACCGCGACAGGTAGCTCGGGGGCTATGCCTGAGCGCGCGAACTCTGTCCCGTCGGGAAAGGCGTCGCGCGTCACGGTCACTCGGAGCTGCCAGCCACGGCGCAGCGGCAGCAGCAGGGTCTGGCCGGTGCTCCCCGCCGACATCTCGCCGATAACCGGGCCACGGGCGCCGTTGCGGAAGGCGACGAGCAGGTCCTCGGCTGCCCCCGCGGTGCGGGGCGACGAGAGGACCGCGACCGGGCCGCCGAAGCGCGAGCGGCCCCCTCCCTGGCGCGGGCGGATCGTGTCGGAGGGGGCGTCGAGCCATGCGCCGTTCGAGTCGGGGGCGTCGGCGCCGCGATACGCCGGCCGGTACTGCGGCGTGCGCCACCGGGAGGTCAGGGCAGGACGCTCGATGAGCCGGGCGAGGATCGCATATCCGTTCTCCCGGCCGCTCCCCGTGCCGGCCGCTTCGCGCAGATCGAGCACGATGCCGGTGAGGCGCGGCGCATCGGCGAGGGCGCGATCGAATGCCGCAACCACGTCCGCGTCGGCGAGCGAGGTCAGCCGCACCCAGATCGCGCCGCCGCCCCCGGGGAGCGTGTCGACCTCGAGCGCGGCGGGCTCGAGGGGCCAGCGGGCCGTGAGCGACACGCTGCGCGTCACGCTGGCGCCCCGCTGCGCGCCCCCCGGGAGCCGCAGCAGCAGGTGCAGGGCAGTCCCCTTCTCTCCCTCCAGCATCCGCGCCACGGCGCGTTCCCACCGGCTTGGGTCGGTGGCGCCGGGGATTTCGGGAAGGATGGAATCGCGGATCCATTGCTCGGCGGGGATCCCTTGCACGGCCAGGATCTCCGCGAGCCGCTCGGGACGCGCGATCCGCATCTCGTCGTTGGTGGCGTAGTCGATGAGGAAGGGCCGGCGTTCGACGCTGCGCAGCGCGAGGGGTGGGCGTGCCAGGCGTGCGGCGATCGCCGGGGGCGGCAGCACCTCCGCTTGACCGTCCCCGAGCAGCGCCACGAAGCGCCGCAGCCGGCGGAAGAATTGGACGTCAGTCGTGGCGCCGCGGCCTGCCGTCTCGGTGACGACGGCGGCGAACGCCGAGTCCCAATCGGCACGGACGGCGTCCCAGTAGGCATAGTTATAGCGGGGCTCGGACCACACGCCGGCCGCCACGAGCTGGCGATCGACGGGCGTCAGCAGTTGGGCGGAGACGAGCGTCGGGAACCACGCGACCAACAGGAGCGTACGGGATAGCATGGTGGCCGTAATCTACCTTTTGCTCTTCGTCGCGCCGCAGGTGCTGATCTACCTGTACCTGCGCGAGCGGCTTCCCGACCCCACGCGGCCGGGCCAGGCGCGCGTCACGCGCTGGGCGCTCGCGGCGGTGTTCGCGGTTTTCAACTTCCCCTGGGTCCTGGTCGCGATCCGCATGCTCTCGGGCAGCTTGTGGGGCATCGGCCGGATCCCCTACATCGCGCCCTGGATCGCGTGGCAGCTGCTGGGGTGGGTGTTCTGCGGCCTAGTCTGTCTCTACTTGCTGGGCAAAGGCGTGCGCGGTGCGTGGCACGCGGTGCGCGGGAGGTGGGGACCGCAGTCCCGCGTACCGCTCGCCGCGCACCACTCAACCGTCTCGCGTCGCCAGTTCCTCGCGCGCGCGACCTACGCCTACGCCGCCGCCGGGCTGGGGCTGGGGGGCTACGGGATCTGGAGCGCCGAGCGGCTGCCGGTCGTCACGCGGCGCACGCTGTTCTTCCCCGATCTCCCGCCGGGCCTCGACGGCCTTCGGATCGCGCACCTCTCCGACGTCCACGCCGGGATTCACATGGAGCTGGAGAAGATGGAAGCGATCGTCGCGCAGACCAACGCGCTCGGCGCCGACCTGATCTGCCAGACGGGCGACATGATCGACATCGCGGCGTCGTACATCCCCGACTACGTCCGCGCGTTCCGCGAGCTGCGCGCGCCGCTCGGCGTGGTAACGGTGCTCGGCAATCACGACCGCTATACGGGGGAGGAAGCGGTGATTCGCGGCGTGCGCGAGGCCGGGCAGGCGTTCGTGCAGAACGGCGCGCACGTCGTCGAGCGCAATGGCACGCCGCTGGCGCTCGTCGGCATCGACGACCCGCGCAACTGGCGCGCCGACGACCCTCAGCCGGCGGATATTGGCGCGGCGCTGCGGCGCACGCCGCCCGGCGTGTTCAAGATTCTGCTTGCCCACCGGCCCGGAGCCTTCGACGGCGCCGCGCCGCAGGGCATCCCCCTCACCCTCGCCGGCCACATCCACGGCGGCCAGATCTACCTGCCGGTGATCGGTTGGTCGGCGGGGCGGTTGATCACGAAGTATGTCATGGGGCACTTCCGGCAGGGCGCGAGTCAGCTGTACGTGAGCCGCGGCATCGGCGTCGTCGGCGTGCCGATTCGGATCTTCGTGCCGCCCGAGATCGCGCTGCTGGAGCTGCGGCGGGGACCAAGCGCCTAGACCCGTGACGGGGGGCCCGCGCAGCGACTGCCAAGCTTTTTGTCGCGGAGCGGGCCCCCGGTCACGGGTCTTATCCGCCGATCGCCTTCCAAGCTCCTTCGATCACCAATCCCTCTGCCGCAACCCCAGGCTTCCAGTCTTTGGTCACGATTCTCTCGAGGGCATAGCTCACCACGGCGAGCCAGATGCCCGCCCAAACGTCGACTGCGCCCGCCCGCACCGCGCCCTCGGCCTTCCCCTGCGCAATCACCCGCTCGAGCCCCATGCGGAATTCGCGCGCCGTGCGACGACTCTCTTCGTCCAGCACCGCGTCGTGCCGCTCGATCAGGCCCAACTTGACCACCGCGGGATCGCGCACCGCGCCTTCGACCAGCGCCTGGGCCACCAGAGTGAGCCGGTCGCGCGGGGTGGCCGCCGCCGCGTCCTCCACCGTCTTCGCGGCCCAGCGCAGCGCCGCTCGATAGAGCTCGTTCAGGAGCTGCTGCTTACTGGGGAAGTGGCGGTAGATCGTCCCTTCGGCCACGCCCGCCTTCTTCGCGATCTGGGCGGTGGTGGTGTCGTGATAGCCTCGGCTGCTGAACAGCTCCAGCGCGGCGCGGATGAGGCGCTGGTGCGTGAGATCGGTGGGGCGTGGGGACGGTGGCGACATCGCGTGCGAATTTAACTACCTTTCGCGGCCTTTAAAACGAGCGCATTGACGGATGCGGATGTTGGTGTTGGGCGCAGGGCTGCAGGGGTCGGCTTGCGCGTACGATCTGTTGCGGCAGGCCGAGGTGGAGCGGGTGACCCTCGCGGATCTCGATCCCAAACGCTTGCCTGCCTTTCTCAAGAGGAAGGTCGGCAAGCGGCTGGCGCTGGCGCGCCTCGATGTCAAGCAGACCGCGCGCCTGCGCGCGCTGATGCGCGGCCACGATGCTGTGATGAATGCGTCACCCTACCACTTCAATTACGCGGTGGCCAAGGCGGCGGTCGCGGCCGGCCTGCACTGCGCCGACCTCGGCGGGAACACCGAGATCGTGCAGCGCCAGAAGACGCTGGATGGCGCCGCGCGGAGGAAGGGCGTCTCCATCATACCGGACTGCGGGCTCGCGCCCGGGATGGTCAACATCCTCGCCGCCGAAGGGATCCGCCGCGTCGGCGATGCCCACACCGTGAAGATCTTCGTCGGCGGCCTCCCGCGGCATCCCAAACCTCCGCTCAACTACCAGATCGTGTACTCACTCGAGGGCGCGCTCGACTACTACACGACGCCGTCGTGGGTGCTGCGCGACGGCCAGCCGGCGCGCGTGGATGCTCTGTCGGAGCTCGAATCGGTCGAGTTCCCGGCGCCCGTCGGCACGCTCGAGGCGTTCCACACCGGCGGCGGCATTTCGACGATGCCGTGGGCCTACGCCGGCCGAGTGCGCACGATGGAGTACAAGACGCTCCGCTACCCGGGCCACGTCGCGATCATGCGTCCGGTGCGGGAGCTGGGTTTGCTCGAGTTGAAGCCGGTGATGGTGAAGGGAACCAAGATCGTGCCCCGCGACGCCTTCATCGCGACGGTGTCGCCGCTGCTCACGAAACCCGACGAGCCCGATCTTGTGGCGCTGCGCGTCGAGGTGACAGGGCGCGGCGGGCGGCGCGTCGCCTGGCAGCTGCTAGACTACGCCGACGCGAAGACCGGGATCAGCGCGATGATGCGCACGACCGGCTACTCACTCGCGATCACCGGCCTCATGCAGGTGGATGGGCGGATCAGCGCTACGGGCGCTCACACCCCGGACGAAGCGGTGCCGTTCAAGCCGTACGTCGAGGAGTTGAAGAAACGCGGCGTGGAGATCCGGGAAGTCGCTCAGTAGCTCCAGGTCGTCCCGAACAGCAGCTGCGAGCCTTCCGAGCCTTTGCCGAACCCGAGCACGAACAGCGTGTTGCGCAGCAGCGCCAGCGCGACTTCTCCGCCGGCGGCCGAGTGCAGGCCGTCGCCCGTGATGCGCGCCCGCTCTCCGGGAGGGAACACGCGCCCGACGTCGTAGAACGCCACCAGCTTCAGCTCCAACAAGCGCGGCGCCCAGAGCACGCCGTAGCGGGCCTCCACGCCACCGACGAGCTTCCCCGGCCCCACGAAGCGGTCGTCGTAGTAGCCCCGCAGCGAGCGGTATCCGCCGAGGGCGATGAGCGGTCCGTCGCTCGACTCCATCGTGAGTTGCGCCGCCGCGGGAGGCGCGCCGGTCATGCGCTCGATGCCGACGCGTCCCGCCAGGATCAGCTTGTCGAGCGGGTGCACGTAGACGCGCGCGTGAGCGGTCGTGCGCGTGTAACCCCGGCCGTTGGCGATGAGCGCTTCGGCGAAGAGGCCGCGATGCGGGTCCACCTCCTGGTCGCGCCAGTCGACGACGATCCCGCCGCGGACGACATAATCGCTGAACGGCACTGTGGCGGAATCGACCACTCCGGAGGCGAGATCCTCCCGGAACCGGCTCTGTCCCGGGAGCGTGCGGAAGTCGGTGTGTTCCACGGTTGCTCCACCGAGCACGCGCAGCGGGCCGATCACCCGCCGCTGGACCGTCAGCCGCGCGCTCTGCGTCGTGCGGCTGACCTTATAGAAGTACGGACTGGCAGGGGTGATGCTGTCTGGCTCGTACGACGCGGCGTTGCCCAGACCGTAGTAGCCGAGCCGGTTGGACCGGGCGGCGCTGAGCGTCAGGGCCACGCGCCATCCGTCCCAGTAGGCGGGGGCCGCGGCGTCGGCGCTGAGCAGGTAACTCCCCTGCGTGCTCGCCGCCGCGTCGAATTTGACGCTGGCCCAGTTCGGCTCGGGGCGCTCGGTGAACCCCATCGGACTGTACCAGCCGTACCGTCCCGCGAGCCAGAACCCGTCGATCGTGCTGTAGTACGCGTAGGGGTAGAGCTGATCCACCCACGCGCCGCGTTGCGCGCCCAACGCCGCTGGAGCAAGCGCCGCGGCCAGGAGCGCCGCGCCGATCCTTCGCATCAGGGTCAGGTGCTCTCGAACATGTGGGCGGCGTCGCGGAGCTTGGCCTCGGTGCCGTCGTGGGCCGCGTAGCTGACTGGGAACAGCGACGCCGCCCCGAACTCGCCTCGCTTGTTCACCGCGTAGTAGGTCAGTCCAAACTTGGGCCGACCGCGCGCGTCGAGCAGTCGTGGCTCGGTGGTCGCCATGACGCGCTTCAGCGTCTCGAGGCACGCGTCGGTCGGCTTCATGCCGCGGCGCATGGACTCCACGGTCAGGAAGCCGCCGCACACCTTGATGTTCGATTCCCCGCGCCCGGTCGAGCCCGCCGCGCCCACGTCGTTGTCCGTGTACTGCCCCGCGCCGATGACCGCCGAGTCGCCCACGCGACCGGGGATCTTCCAGGCCAACCCGCTCGTCGTCGTCACGGACGAGATCTCGCCTCCCGGCGTGACGGCATCACAGTTGACCGTGCCGGTCGATCGGACGACCATGTTCTCCGATTCCGGCACGTCGAGGTAGTCGTCGTTGGGATTCAGGTTGGCGCGCCACGCCAGCCACTTCTGGCGCGCGTGTTCAGTGAGCAGGTCTTCCTCCTTGAACCCGTAGGACAGGGCGAACCGTTTCGCTCCCTCGCCCACCAGGAAGACGTTGTTCGTGTACTTGAGGACGAGCTTCGCGACCTCGGACGGCGTCTTGATGTTCTCGAGGCACCCGACCGCGCCGGCCCGCTTCGTGGGGCCGTGCATGCACGACGCGTCGAGCTGCACGACACCTTCGGCGTTGGGGAGGCCGCCGTAGCCCACCGAGTCGTCGTTCGGGTCGAGCTCCTGGATCTTGACGGCTTCGATCGCCGCGTCGAGCGTGTCCGCGCCCTGCATCAGCAGGTCGAACGTCTTCTGCACCCCGCGAATGCCGTTCGCGCTCGCTATCGCGACGGGTTTCGCCGCCCAGCGGCTCTCCGCGGGCAACGGCCGCGGGGGCCGCATGGGGTGCGGGATGCCGAGCGCCGCGCCGGCGGCCAGGCTGCCGGCGGACAGGACGAACTCGCGGCGTGATAGCGCCTCGGACACGGACGGCTCCGATGTGAGGAAGTTCTAGGGTTTTACCCAGTCACCTCGCGCCTGTCAACTTGCTTGGCACAGGGCGCGCGTCGTAAGCTTCTGCTCCCGTGGGCACGTCCGATCGTCGCGTCTGAGACGGTGGCCTTCACGTCGATGGCGATCGCCTTGACGGCGTTCGCGGAGGACGTCCTCGTCAAGTACCCCACTTCTCGGGAGCTGCAGGTTGCCCGCCGCATCACCTGACTTGTCGCTCGTCATCCCCGTGTACAACGAGCGGGAGAACCTGGCGCCCTTGCTCGCCGAGATTGCGGGGGCGCTGGACGGGGCCGGCCGCAGCTACGAAGTCGTGGCCGTGGACGACGGGTCGACCGACGGCTCGCTCGAGACACTGAAGGTCCTGAAACGCGACCACCCGCAGCTGCACATCGTCGCGTTCGAGCGGAACGCCGGGCAGACGGCGGCGTTCGCGGCCGGCTTCCGCGCCGCGCGCGGGAAGGTCGTGGTCACGCTCGACGCCGACCTCCAGAACGACCCTGCCGACGTCCCCCGCGTGGTGGACGCGCTGGAGACATCGGGGGCCACCGCCGTGGCGGGGTATCGGACGGCGCGCCACGATTCGGCGTGGAAGCTGCTCCAGAGCCGGATCGCGAATGGCGTCCGGAATTGGCTCAACGGTGAGTCGATCCGCGACACCGGCTGCTCGCTCAAGGCGTTCCGCGCCGATGCGGTCCGGGCGCTGCCGTTGTTCGGCGGTATGCACCGTTTCCTCCCGACGCTCATCAAGATGCACGGCGGCACGGTGGCGGAGGTCCCGGTGGGGCACCGGCCGCGGCGTTTCGGCGTCACGAAGTACGGGATGTGGAACCGGGTGTTCCGCTCGCTGGCGGACGCGTTCGCAGTACGATGGATGCAGCGGCGGGCGCTCAAATATCGAGTACGGGAGG
>WNGP01003819.1_pt1 | contig 12614 bp, 9 predicted proteins | sample 5407671 | NCBI WGS metagenome assembly WNGP01 (sample SAMN13153381, study PRJNA577476) | soil metagenome | isolation source: 40 cm soil or saprolite under Garry oak tree replicate 2 | place: USA:California | collected 2016-06-15 | reverse complement strand
AGTCCAGGTCGAGGAATTCAACGACAACTTTGACGGCGTCATTGATCGGCTCTCCTATCTCCAAAGTCTCGGCGTCAACTGCCTGGAATTGATGCCCGTGGCCAGCTCGAAGTTGGACTTCGATTGGGGGTATGGGCCGCTCCACTACTTTTCGCCCAGCGCTCATCTTGGTGGGCCGGACGGCCTGCGGGGCCTCGTCGATGCTTGCCATGGCGTGAAAATGGCGGTCATTTTGGACGTCGTCTACCAGCATGTCGATCCGGGATTTGCCTACAAACTGGTCTACGATGACGTGAACGGCACTCCGGGGGCGCCGAGAGTGAGCAGTCCGATGATCGGCGCCGGCGGATTATTCGGGCCGCAAGCCGATTTCAGTCAGGTGTTCACGCAGGAATATTTTGCCGCAGCGAACCGCCACTGGCTCGAGCAATATCACGTCGATGGGTTTCGTTATGACCAAGTGACCGATCTCTACGTCAGCCCCACGGACACGGCCTACGCGAAACTAGCCTACGACACCTATCGCTTTTCGCTCGGCATTCCCCGCTTCTTCGCAGACGCCAACGGATACAGCAGGATAATCCAGTGCGCCGAAGCGCTATGGAGAGCACCGGACGTTTTGCGCAGCACATACACCAACTGCGCGTGGCAGAATGACCTCCTCGATCAAGCCGAAGCAATTGCCGCGGGGGCTCCACCCACAGCAGCCTTTGGGCGCGCGCTCGATCCATTTTTCGCCGGCCGCTATCCGGCGACGAAGACGGTAGTCAATGCCGCTGGTAATCCTATTGAGATGCCTGTCGCTCCCTTCCAATACTTGAATTCACACGACCACAGCCACCTGATCGTTTTCGCGGGCACAAGCGGCAGCGGCCCTTTTCCACCTGGGGACCGCAGTCGTTTCTGGCGTCTCCAGGCCCTGGCGATAGCGCTTTACACCTCCCAAGGCGTTCCCATGCTTTGGGAAGGCGAGGAGTTTGCCGACGATTACAATCTGCCGGATGACGGTTTTGCCCGCGTGGACCTGCGGCGCGACACGCACTGGGAATATTTCTATGATGAATTTGGCTCGGCGCTCGTTAGTGTCTACCGACGCCTCGGTCAATTGCGTCGCGCGAGCCGGGCTCTGCGCGGCCGCGAGTCGTTCTACTACTGGCAGCAGTCGTTGCAGGGCAGCCAGTTGATCGCCTTTCACCGCCATGCGCCTGCTGGTCCGGCCGGCTCCGAAGAGTACGCCATGGTGATCCTGAATTTCAGCGGCTCCGCCGATACGATCGACGTGCCGTTTCCCAAGGCTGGAGTGTGGACCGAAAAATTGGATGAGTCCTTTCGCGGTGCGCCGTTGACGGTTAGCGTGGCCTCCCCGGGAGACGCCCAACACATAACCGTGCCGTCCAACTACGGTTACATTTTCATCCTCTGATCGGGATCGGTCCCAAAATCGATCTCCTGCTGTAGAGCCCTTCGCCGCCCTTTTCGACAGCGGCACTCCGGGCTAGAATAGCGCCCCATGAGCAACTCTCCGATTAAGTTTGGGACTTCGGGATGGCGTGGCCTGATCGCCGACGATTTCACCTTCGCCAATGTGCGTCTGGCGGTCACCGCCATCGCCGAACACGTGAAATCCAAGGCCAAGGAGCCCACGATCCTGGTGGCCTACGACACGCGTTTCTACTCCGAAGAATTCTCCCAGCTCGCGGTGGACACCCTTCAGCATCACGGTATTCGAACGCTGTTATGCGAGACATTCACTCCCACACCCGCAGTCGCTTTCGAAATCATGCGCCGCAAACTAGACGGCGCCATCAACTTCACGGCCAGCCACAATCCCGCTCAATATCACGGCCTGAAATTTTCCTCGGCCGACGCGGGCCCCGCGCTGCCTGAGGTCACCAAAGATATCGAAGCGCGCGTCGAGAAAATGATCGCGAAGGAGGGCCGGTTCCCGATATCTCCCGCAGCAACAAGTCACGCCAAAAATTCAGCCAGCGAAAAAGTCAATCTGCGCGAAAGCTACTTGAAGCGGCTCGAAGAACTCGTCCATTTCGAGACGCTGCGCAGGGCCAAGCCCTCTCTGGTCGTCGACGCGCTCCACGGCTGCGGGGCCGGTTATCTCGACCGCACACTTACCGATCACGGTGTCACGGTGCGAAGCATGCGCGCGGAACGCGATTGCCTGTTCGATGGGACCGGCCCGGACGTCTCCGAAGAGAATCTCGCGCCGCTGTCGAAGGCCGTTGTTGATTCGAAAGCGACTGCGGGCCTGGCTACCGACGGCGACGCCGACCGTTTCGGCCTCGTCGATCTTGACGGCACATGGATCCAGCCCAACCTGATCCTCGCGCTGGTGTACGACTATCTGGTCGAAACGCGCAAATGGAAAATGCCCGCGGCGCGCAGCGTCGCGACTACACAAATGATCGACGCGGTGGCCGAGTTGCACGGCCAAACCGTTCATCAGACGCCGGTGGGCTTCAAGTACATCGGCCAGCTCATCCGCGATGACAAAATTGCGCTGGGCGGTGAAGAAAGCGCCGGGCTCACCATTCGAGGCCACATCCCGGAAAAAGACGGCATTCTGGCATGCCTGTTGGTGGCGGAAATGATCGCCGCGCGCGGAGCCTCCATCGGCGAGCAAGTTCGCAGCATGTACAAAAGGCTCGGCAGAGAATTCTGGCCGGTGCGCGAGAATCTTCATCTTTCCGACGAACAAAAAGCAAAGGCGGTCAAGCGGGTGGCCGTGGACGCTTCGACACTCGCCGGCCGAAAAGTCATATCCATCGACCGCACCGATGGTGCAAAATTTGTTTTTGACGACGGTTCGTGGATGCTTTTGCGGCTTTCCGGCACCGAGCCGCTGCTTCGCCTGTACGTTGAAGCGGAAAGCGCCGCCGCATCCTCGAAGTTGACGCAGGAAGCATCACAATGGGTACTGCAAAACTGAACAAGAAGGCCGCCAGCGAGAAAATCCAGCCGCTCCTGCGACAGTATGGGCCTGCGCTCCTCGGTCTGCTGGTGCTTGTCCTGGTAGTGCACGACATTTTCGGCACGCACGGCTACTTGGCCATGCGCCGCACGCAGCAGGAAATCAAGAAGGTAAATGCCGATCTGGATCAGTTGAACAAGGAGAATTTGCAGCTCGAACAGGAAGTGAGAGAGCTGAAAACCGACCCGCACAAAATCGAAAAGATCGCGCGTGATGAGCTTGGCCTTGCCAGGCCGGGCGAGGTCATCATCAAAATCCCGCGGTCGCAGCAGTTGCCGCAGGACTCTACTGCGAAGCCCTAACCCGCCACTTTTTCCACGTCGTGCGCGTAAGCGAAAGCCCCAGCATCGCCAGGAAAATCGTAATCAGTCCGGCCGTGGCCTTCAGCGCGCCGCACTGCCCCTTTGGCAGGATAGAGAACCTTCCATAAACAAACTCGATGTGCACCCAATACACCAGCAGCGACGTATTCCCGAGCTGGATAATGGGGCTAAAACCCTTTTGCGCAAGTCCCCACCGGCACCACGCGTAAACCAGAAAAAGAATGGTCAGCAAGATGCCGCAGCGCATCAGGAGAAAATTCGGACTGCTGTGCCAGTAGTCGTAGACGGCATACAGACGCATGTGTGAGGAATCGAACACAACCGAAAGCAAGATTGCCAGGATTCCCGCGCCGCCGAGCGTCGCGAAAGCAAGGGCCTCCTGGCGTCTGGCAAAGTCCGAAAAAAGGAAAAAACCCACCGCGAGTCCGGCGAAAGCGAACGCCAACCAGGGAAACAGCGGAAAGAGCCACGGCTGCGGCTGATCGAAAATGTGCACGCCGTTGATGTAGGACTCGATGGGCCACGGCAGGAACTTCGGCCGATGCGTCGTCCAAAGCGGTGGCGTGACCATGGCCACGATTGCCGCCGCAACAATCGCTCCGACCAGCGTGCGAGTCCTTGCCGCGGCAGGGTAGCCATCTCCGGCGCTCCAACACAGCAGACCCATGAGCACCATGGAAAGGCCCAGGATGTTTAGAACGTCGACGCGCAGCAAATCCGTCCACGGCGACCACGGGTAACCCAGCGCAAATTCCTGCATGCGAAACAACAGGCCCATGCCAAAGACTTCCGCCCCGCGCAAAATCGTTTGCTTCGCGATGGTGTTGCGCTCGATTCCCTTTTCGCGCAACTTTTCCGTCACCAACGCGAACGACACGCCGGCCAAGAAAATGAAGAGCGGCGCCGGCAACGTTCCACCCAGTTTGGACCACCCCGTCAATGACGACGATTTCTTGGCCTCGGGGCTCATCCAGGAGTCGTAGCAATGGGTCTGAAACATCAGTACGCACGCCAGGCCGCGCATCCAGTCAATGTAAGCAAGTCGCTTCATTTTTGCTGTTTCGTCTCGCGATTGCGAATGATAGACGGTGTGAAGATTTCCGCAAAGTAGAAAGGTGAGATCGGAATCTCACGTTATGGTGATGGACAATTTCGAAACACCATGCCCTCGCCGTTGACGCGAGCTCGCGGTAACGTCCAGCGATTATGCGACCGCGGTTTTTTGCCAGCAGAGTGGGGCAGCAAGGGGATACTAAAGCACGTTGGGGACGTCTACTATCTTCAGTGGCCTGGAACATGAAACAGGTTTCGAACCTACCCTTGCCGAGTGGAGGTATCCAATGGAAACGCTGTTGCAAGACTTCCAGTTTGCCGTCCGGATGATGCGCAAGAATTTAGGATTCACCACTGCGGCAGTGCTGTGCCTGATGCTTGGGATCGGAGCCACGACCGGGATATTCACGGTGGTGAACGCCGTACTCCTTCAGCCGTTGCCGTACTCGCATCCCGAGCAGCTTATCCGTGTTTACACCGAGTTTCCGACGTTTCCGAACGGTGGTCTGCACCGATTCTCGACTTCCGGACCGGAATTCCTGGATCTGCGCCGGGATACGCATTCCTGGGCGTCATTGGACGCGTGGATCACCGGGGGTGCCAATCTCGCCGGGAAGACTCAACCGGTGCGCGTTACTGCGGCATACCTGAGCGGCGGATTACTGGAAACACTTGCCGTGGCCCCGGTTGCCGGGCGGCTGATATCGCAAACCGACGATGTCCCCGGAGCGCAGGTGGTGGCTGATATTTCCTATGGCACCTGGCACAGCGTTTTTGCAGGTGATCCGAGTGTGGTCGGCCGTGAGACGTACCTCGATGGCCTGAAATGCACCATCATCGGCGTCATGCCCAAGGGCTTCCAGTTTCCGCCAGGCGAGCAAGAGCCGGCGCAGATCTGGACCGCTTTACGATTGGATCCAGCAAATCCGGGTAACCGCGGTGGCCACAACTATTATTTGCTTGGCCGGATGAAGCCGAGCGTCACGGCGGTCGAAGCTCAGGGAGAGCTGGCCTCGCTGGTTCAGAGTTATGGCGAGAAACGAGCCCCGAAGACGCATAGCTTCCGCCCAAAAACTCACACTATCGTCAGCTTTCCTCTGCAGGCAGAAGTGGTTTCGAGTGTTCGGCCCGCACTCTTGATGCTGCTTGGCGCCGTGATCTTTGTGCTCTTGATCGCGAGCGTAAATGTAGCAAACCTTCTGCTGGCGCGAGCCGAGGCTCGCCGGCGGGAAATTGCGATCCGCGGCGCGCTGGGCGCCGGCCTGGTGCGGCTGGCGCGGCAATTTGTGACCGAAGGGATTCTGCTCGCGTTGTGCGGGGCCGTTCTGGGTGTGACGCTTTCCTTTGGGAGTGTACGCCTGGTTCAGCTCACCAACGCGGGCGGCATTCCCCGCGCCGATGAAATCTCGATGGACTGGCGAGTGCTGCTCTTCACGCTGGGGACCAGCTTGATCACCGGAGTGCTTTTTGGACTCGCGCCGCTCGCACCCTTGCTGGTGAGCGGAATCTCCGAATCATTAAAAGACACCGCGGGGAGTACGACGGCGGCCGCTGGAGCGCAGATTTTCCGGCGCATCCTGGTGGCCGGCGAACTGGCCATGGCTCTCGTGCTGCTGATTGGCTGCGGATTGATGCTGCGGGCTTTCTGGAAACTACAGGAGGTCCATACCGGCCTCCATGCTGAGAACGTCGTCACCATGCGCGTCTCGCTGCCTAGCGGAGCATACACGGACAACGCAAAGATTACGGACTTCTGGACACGGCTCGATGCACGTCTGACGAATCTCCCGGGCGTACAATCTGCGGCGCTGGTTTCCGGGTTGGCTCCCATGCGCCCGCCGAACATGAACGACACGGATATCGAGGGATTTGTGCAGACCGAGGGCGGTCCCATTCCCAACGTGGATTTCTATCAAGCGGCGAGCACAGGCTATTTCGCGACCATGGGTATTCGGCTGATGGATGGTCGGTTGTTTGACGGACGGGACGTACAAGGCGGGCCCGATGCTGTCATTATCAACAAGACCATGGCGATGACATTCTGGCCGCACCAAAGTCCTATCGGCAGGCGTATTCGCCCAGGCGGGAGTAAAGACTGGTGCACCATCATTGGGATAGTGGACGACGTGAAGAATGCCGGGCTCGATCGGCCGGCGGGAACCGAATTGTATCTGCCCTACCGGCAGCCGGCAGCCGCAGGCAACACGGACATGTATATAGTCATGCGGACGCCGGCGGGCGAGCTGCGCTCGCTGGCGGGAGTTGTGCGCGAGCAGCTGAACGAGATCGATCCCTCGCTGCCACTGGCGGATATACGGATGATGGAGGATGTGCTTACTCGCGCGCAGGCGCGGCCTCGGTTCCTGACCCTGCTGCTGTCTCTCTTCTCCGGTGTCGCGCTGGCGATAGCAACCGTAGGAATTTATGGCGTGGTGTCGTATTCGGTGGCCAGGCGAACGAAGGAATTTGGTCTGCGGATGGTGCTTGGCGCGCAAGGCGGGGACGTCCTGGGACTGGTGATGAAACAAGGGGTTGGCATGCTGGCGATTGGAATTGTTGCGGGGCTGGCGACAGCGTTCGCTCTGACGCGACTGATGGCCAGCCTGCTTTTTGGCGTGACGCCAACAGACCTCCCGACGTTTGCAGCTGTCACGGCGGTGTTGTTTGGAGTGGCACTGGCGGCCTGCTACGTACCTGCACGACGGGCGACCCGTGTGGATCCCATACAGACCCTGCGCTACGAATGATGGGTGATGGCTCTGTCGACCACCAAGCAAATCATGAAAATTGGCCCAACATACTCATTGAACATAAAGGGGCTACGGCTATTTCTAAGGAATTGTTGCTCATTCGAACCGCAGAGAATTTCGCAGAAACGCCGGCGCCGGTGGTCGAATTTGGCCAGCCATCTCCCTGCGTTACAATTCTCGCTTGCCCCCCATGCGCCAACTCGGCCCGCTCCCGATGCTCGCTCTCTGGGCCGTGCTGACTCTGACAGCAGCGTTGTACTCTGCCTGGCTGGGCTACGGAGGCCGCGCCTTCGCTGCCACGCTCACCGCTTTCGCGTTTTTGTTTCTGGTGATGCTGCTTTTGGCGGCGCGCGGCGTGGACAGTCGCCTCGCCGCACGCTTCGGCGCCGGCAGCAGCTACTTGCTCGGCGTGGCAGTCTTCCTGGTCTGCCTGATTTACCTGTTCGGAACGAATACTTTCGCGTGGACACGTGCCGCCGCAGTCGCCGGTCTCGTGTTCATTCCGTTGGCACTGGCAGCATCGGCGAAGCAAAAACCCCCGGGAGCGTGGGAAGATTTTCTCATCATTGTCAGCATATGGCTGGCAGTCAAATTCTCGCCTTCCCATTGGCTTTGGCCATACCCCGGCAGCCGGCTCGCCTACGTTTTCACGGTGCTCCTCTGCGTTAATGTAGCGCTGGCGTCTTTCGTGCTTCTCCGCTCTGTGAACGGAGTCGGCTATTCCATCGGCTGGAGCGGGCATTGGAGCTTCTCGATCGTGGCGAGTTTCCTGGTTTTCGGCTGCATCGCCATTCCGCTGGGCCAGGCCATGCACTTCATCGAATTTGCTCCGCAATGGTCGCAGTGGAAGTCGCTCCCGTTCCTTTCGCTCGGCATTCTGTTTTTCACGGCGTGGCCCGAAGAGTTCCTATTCCGCGGCCTGCTTCAAAACATGCTCTCGCGCGCTTCACATAGTGAACTCGCAGGCTGGTGGACCGCTTCCGTTCTCTTTGGCTTCGCCCACATCACCAACATGGGCTTTCCCAACTGGCGCTATGTGGTCCTGGCCACCATCGCCGGTTTTTTCTACGGCTGGACGTGGCGCAAGACCGGCTCGATTTTCGCCTCGGCCCTAGTCCACGCTGCCGTGGATATCACCTGGCATTTCTTGTTCCGCACGGTCTAGGTGGGCCGACATTCCCGGTGCAACGAAGAACGGATTCAGGCATCCAACCCTGGCAATGGAGCCCGGGGTGGGCTCAGTGTCCGCCCCGCACCCATAGCGAACGCAAAAAAAAACGCATTCAGGAGGAGAGCGATGGCGGAAACAATGACGGCAGATCAAGCAGTGTTCCTGCTGCAGAATGTGTACCTGGGACCGCTGAAGATAGAGAGCCGGACGACGAAGAAGATTCTCGAAGCGGTTCCCGCGGATAAGGCGGAATACCGTCCCGACCCGATTTCGAAAAGTGCGATTGAGCTGGTGCGCCACATTGCGGCGGCGGACAATCGATTTGTCGAAAGTGTGATCAACGGCGTGTTCGACACCAACCCGGCGATGATTTCCGAAAACGTGAAGACGCCCGCGGAAATCGCGGCGTGGTACGAAGAACGGTTCGCCAAGAATTTTGAAGCGCTGTCAAAATTGCGGGGCGAGCATTTGGTGAAGATCGTGGATTTTCGCGGGATGTTCCAGCGGCCCGCGGTTACGTTCGTGATGATGGGGCTGCACCACACCATTCATCACCGAGGTCAACTTTCCTCCTACCTGCGATCGATGGGCGCGAAGGTGCCATCGATTTATGGTGAGAGCTACGACGACGCACAAGCAAGGAAATCGGCGCAGGCGTGAAAAGATCCATTGGCTAGGAACGATCAACGGACGACACCGGAAAGTGGTGAAGAGGCGGAGGCGTAGAGGCGCTTGGGCATGCGGCCGGCGAGGTAGGACTTGCGGCCGGCGATGACAGCGTCGCGCATGGCTTCGGCCATCAGGACGGCGTCCTGGGCTTCGGCGATGGCCGTGTTCATGAGCACGCCATCGGCGCCGAGTTCCATGGCGACGGCGGCGTCGGAGGCCGTGCCAACGCCAGCGTCGACGATCATAGGCACCTCGGTGATGCGCTCACGAAGAATGCGGAGGTTGGCGGGATTCTGTACACCGAGGCCGGAGCCGATGGGGGCGGCGAGAGGCATGACGGCAGCGGCGCCGGCATCGATGAGTTTGCGGGCGGCGATGAGGTCATCGTTGGTGTACGGCAGGACCACGAAGCCTTCTTTGACCAGGACGCGCGTGGCCTCGATGAGCTGTTCGGTGTCCGGGAAAAGCGTTTGCTGGTCGCCGATGACTTCGAGCTTGACCCAGTTCGAGAGACCGACTTCGCGGCCTAGGCGCGCTGTGCGAATGGCCTCGTCGGCGGTGTAGCAGGCGGCGGTATTTGGCAAGATGAAGATTTTTTCGCGGTCAACGTAATCCAGCAATGATTCCTTCGATTTGTCGGTGAGGTTCACACGGCGGACGGCGACGGTGACCATGTCCGCGCCGGAAGCGGCGTGGGCGAGCGACATTTCCTGAAAGCTGCGGTATTTGCCCGTACCGACGATAAGGCGCGAATTAAAGGCGCGGCCGGCGATGACCAGTTGATCAGACATGGGTGACCCTCGCCATTGTAAAACGTCGAAGGTCGCGGCACAAATCAGCCGAGAGCCGCGGGAGCAGCGTGTAGGCTCGCTCAAAATAGAGAGGATGCCGGATGGGCTCCCGCAATGGAAGTCATAAAAGGCCGCCCGAATACGAGCTCAGGGACTGCCAATGAGCTTGGAGGAATCAGGGGTCCTTGTCGAGTGCGCGGGTGAGCTGCGTGAAGAGATCGACAGTCGCCGAGGGCATCGGCTTGCTGAACGGTGCGCAACGCGTTGGCCCGATGCGCGACGACGCCGAGAGTGGCGGTGCGTTCTGCGATGGATTCGCTATGCTCCTCAAGATGACGCGAGAATTGGTTCGTCGAAGCAACGCGAAGAATGGTTCCAGCGGAAGCCACCCTATTCCTGAAGAATCGGGCGGGGCTCGGCGACGTCGGCGTAAAGGGATTCGATGACGTCGGCGTATTGTTGTTCGACAACGCGGCGCTTGAGCTTAAGGGTGAAGGTGAGGCTGCCGTTGTCGAAGGTGAAATCCTCGGGGAGAACAGCAAAGCGCTTGATGGTTTCGTACTGCGCGAGATGGATGGTGAGACGCTTGACCTCGGCGGAGATTAACGCCTGCACCCAGGGATGGGCTGCCAGTTCGGAGTTGGACGCGAACTTGATTCCATGGTCGGCAGCTTTGGCGGCAACCGTTGCGGGATTGGGGACGATGAGCGCGACGATGAATTTGCGTTTATCGCCCACGACCATGGCGTTGAGGATATAGGGGCTGGTCTTGAGAGCGTTTTCGATGGGTTGCGGGGCGACAAATTTTCCCGCCGCGGTCTTGATCAAGTCCTTCTTGCGATCGGTGATGAAGAGATAGTTGTCCTTGTCGAGATAGCCGATGTCGCCGGTGCGGAACCAGCCATCTTCGCCGAGCACTTCGCGCGTGGCTTCGGGATTTTTATAGTAGCCCTGCATGACGCAGGGACCTTTCACGAGGATTTCTCCATCCTCGGCGGCGCGGACTAGGACGTTGGCAATCGGTTTGCCGGAACTGCCCATGCGATTCACGGGGTAGTTGCTGGAGACGATGGGGGAGGTTTCCGTCAGACCGTAACCCTGATAGATCGGGATGCCCACAGTCCAGAAGAATTCCGCCAGCGATTTGGACAGCGGCGCGCCGCCCGAGGAGACGATGCGCAGCTGGCCTCCAGTTCCGAGACGGATCTTCTTGTAAACCAGCTTATCGGCGAGCTTCCACTGCGCTTGCAAGGCCAGGCCCGCAGGAAATCCGGTTGCGCGCCAGGGAGTCGCTCGTTGGGCCACGCTCATGGCCCAATCAAAAAGTATTTTCTTCATGCCCGTAGTTTTCGAGCCTTGCTCGACGAGGCGCGCATAGATTTTCTCGAAAAATCGGGGCACCGCTGCTGTAATCGTAGGGCGGACTTCGACAAGAGCCTGGGCGACGGCATCGACGGACTCAACGTAGGCTAGTGCGGCACCTTGAAAGATATAGATGTAATCCATGGTACGACCGTAGACGTGAGCGAGAGGAAGGAAAGACAGCGCGACGTCTTCTGCGGGATTGAGCTGGAAGTCGTGGCCCACATCTGTGACATTGGAGCAGAAATTGGCGTGCGTGAGCATCACCCCCTTGGGCTCGCCAGTGGTCCCCGAAGTGTAGATGATGGAGGCGAGCTGGCCGGGCAAAACCTGCGACGAGCGCAAGCGGTAAGAAGAGATGTCCGGCGCGCTCGCGCCAGCAATGAGTGTCTCGTAACAGAGACACTCGCCGGGAAGCTCAGCGCCGCCGTCGGCAAGGATGATTTGTTCCAGTTCGGGAAGTTCCTGGCGAACGTTGAGCAACTTCCGCCATTGCGCCGCGCCGACAACGAAGACGACCTTAGCACCGCAATGCTTCAAGATGTAGCTCATGCGGTCGGACGATTCGTTGAAGTACACCGGCACGGTGACGGCGCCGGCTCCGTTGATGGCGAAATCGACGGTATGCCACTCGGGGCGATTGGCGGAAAAGAGGCCCACGCGGTCGCCAGGCTTCACGCCAAGTTCCACGAAAGCGGCGGAGAGGCCAGCGACACGCCGGAGAAATTCCTGAGACGAGATGGTTTCCCAACGGCCGTCCCGGCGAACCATCTGGGCGCGCGGGTTTGGAAGAGTATCGACGGCGTTCAGGAAGCGTGAGGGAAGCGTTCCGTAGTTCATGGCCTGAGGGTCACTCTACTCTACCCATTTTGATCGCGCAATCGAGCGCTTGGCAGCTGTTCTGCGCTGGACGCTGTGGGGACCACCATTGCGTGTGCCGCCGTTCTGTGGCTGCTTGTTGCTGGCGAAGCGCGGCAGGGATTGGGGGTAGAGAAAGGCGCCCAAAGGCTTGTCGATTGCGCTCCACTTTAGCTCCTCGAGAAGGGGGCGGGGCGGACGGCAAGGTCGGAGAACTAGCCAGCGCCGCTGTGCCTCACGAGAGGCGGGTAATTCCAGGGAACCCGTCGAAACCAGAATCAAAGCTCAGGATTCGCTTGATTCCATGCTGCTCCATGGCCGCCAGATGCACTGCATCACGCGCGGACATCTGCCGGCGCCCCATCACAATCTCTTTGGCGCGGTCGGCGGTGGCCCGGTCCACGGCCAGCACCTCATCGGCAATGCCCAGCAAAGCATCGAATGCGGGTTGGATTGCGTCGCGCCGGTTTATTGCCACATAGCGATGCAGAATCTCCTGCAGTACCCCAGCATCTGTGACCAGGCGTTGCCGGTCGCTGATCAGATTTTCGAGCAATCGCTGTGCGTCGGCCTGGTGCGGATGGGCAGCCCCAACGAGGTACATGGGGATATTCGAGTCGACCTGAATCTAAGGATGAGTACCAGAGCCGT
>WNGP01012256.1_pt1 | contig 12621 bp, 7 predicted proteins | sample 5407671 | NCBI WGS metagenome assembly WNGP01 (sample SAMN13153381, study PRJNA577476) | soil metagenome | isolation source: 40 cm soil or saprolite under Garry oak tree replicate 2 | place: USA:California | collected 2016-06-15 | reverse complement strand
CCGCAGCGACTGCGACGAGCATCCGAAGGCTTCAACGACCCACTCGATTCCGCTCATGGCAGGCGTGGCACTACACCTGGGGTTTTCCGCATTCCGGACAGAATTTGGCGCTGCGCGGGATGGGCTTGCCACATTCGCTGCAGAATTTGGTTTCGGCCGCGGGAGCTCCGGCCGCGGCAGGCGCCGCTCCGCCAGCGGGCGCCGAAGTCGATTTTTTGACGGCGTCCATCATGGCCTGGCCCATGGCCACACCCGCGCCGAGACCCGCACCCATTCCTACCGCGCCTCCGCCTTCGTTCGCGGCTGCGATGGGGATAGCCTGCGCCACCTGATATTGCGTAAATTTGCCCATGTCGCCAATGCGCCACCTGATATTGCGTAAATTTGCCCATGTCGCCAAGCATGTTCATGCTGATGCGCTGGTCGAGCACTTTCTGCAGCTCGTCCGGAAGCGAAAGGTTTTCGACTACAAAGCTGTCGAGGGTGAGTCCATATTCCGTTAACGCTGGTTTGAGGGTCTCGCTGATTTTTTCGGCCAGGGCGCCCTGACTCGCGGCCATATCCAGGAACGGCACCTGGCTGGCGGCGAACGCGTCAGTCATCTTGGCGATGATGGTATTGCGCAACTGGCCTTCGAGATCTGCCACGTGATAAATGTCCCGAGTGCCGCTGATCTTGCTATAAAACGATTTGGCATCGCTCAAATGATATGAGTAAATTCCGAAGCCGCGAAGACGGATCGCACCGAATTCCTTGTCTCGGATGGAGATGGGATTCTGCGTGCCCCAATGTTGGTCGGTCTGAATTCGCGCGGAGAAGAAATAGACATCGGACTTGAAGGGCGACTTGAATGCTTTGTCCCAGTTCTTCAGATATGTCAGGATAGGCAGCGTTTGGGTGTTCAACGTGTACAGTCCTGGTCCAAAGATGTCCGCAACTTTCCCTTCATTCACAAAAACCGCGGCTTGCGAATCTCGAACGGTCAGCTTGCCGCCGTTCTGAATCTCGCGATCCTGCATGGGGTAGCGGTAGGCCAGGATGCCCTCTTCCGGCTCAACCCATTCGATGACGTCGATCCATTGTTTGGCGATGAAGTCGCGAAGGCTCATGAGAGGCCTCTCTTCCGGCGCGCTCGTGAGTGAGAATTGCGGCCGGTGAAAGCGATGCTACGGTGCCGCTCGCAGCGTGTCAATGGTTCCAATAAGAATACGATTGCTCGAATATAGCAAGGCGCAATCTGAATAAAAGACTCTGCGTTACACCGAGGAAACACAAGCAGTTATGCCCGGCGCGAGATTGCAGGAGTATTACAAAAAATCTTTCGTGATTCCTGCCATGGCTCAAAATCCATACTTTGGGAGCGTCCCTTTTTTGTGCTTTCCGATTAAAGGCGGCGGCGGCCCGGCCAACTGTGTCATTATCCTGCGCGGTTCAAGGCGGCCGGTTCGCGTGCCTTTCGTGTCGGCTGCCGGGCGCTGAGGCAGGAACCGGCATGTCCCGCGGAAAAATGGACGTGACCATCAATGGCAAACGTAAGCGTTAAGAGAGTCCCACGGTAACGCGCGGAACCCCGGGCACTTACACCGGCGCGCTGGCGGTCCTCACCACGCTTTTCTTTATGTGGGGCTCGCTCACGTCCTTGAATGATGTATTGATTCCGTACGTGCAGCACGTTCTCACTGGTTCCGGCACAGACTGGCAGCGTCCACAAGCACAAATGCTCTTCTAACCCACGGACTGCGTTAGAATTGTGAGCGGAGGAGTGGGTGAGCGGTTGAAACCGGCGGTCTTGAAAATCGCTAAACTCGAAAGGGTTTCGAGGGTTCGAATCCCTCCTCCTCCGCCACTAAATCCCAAGCGCTCTTGGATTTAGAGATGACTGCCAATCTCTCTGGCGAGCATAGCCTTTATCCCAATTTATCCCAATCACCGAATTGCCTGCCCAGCGGTCCATAAAACCGTTAGGCGCGAAAGAGAGGCTCCAGTGGTTTGAATCCCACCAACTTCGCCACGAGTTGAGTTCAGTGTAGGAAACTGTCGTTTTCGGATTTGGAAAGCCATTTTCCGGAGTGCTCGCTAACGACAGCAGCGCTGGTGACCGACGGTCGCTCCTTTCGTATTTTCCTCTGCGCTTTTGTAACCTTCAACCTTCGGCTTCAAACCGAAAGCGCAGTTCACAAAATAATCTCGGCAAAACATTCGGCTGCTACCTGTACAGCCGACACGATAAATTCGTTCCCGACCTGTGCCCTAAGTTTCTAGGAAGATTTCAACGCCTTTGTTCATTCCATAAAAACAGATCGCAGATAAGGTTGCGTCCTGACCGAATGTCTGCACTTGCGCCCGATTTCGAATTGGACTCTGCTCGAAGAACTCGCAGAGTTTGGATGGAGAATACGGATGTTCCCATGAAGGCACTTGACTTCGGATGGGCCTATTGGCATAGTCTCGGCACGTTCCCCTGAGTGCTCGAACACACGAGCAGTGTCCCAAAATTGCGACGTCGAATTTACGCGATCCATACGGACCACGTCGCATGATTGTGAGGTCCCGGCGACTACGCGCATTCCCCAATTTTTGCAACATTGCCAGAATTGAGTAAAGACTATGAGTGTTCCTTTCTCCCGCAGGTCGTTGTTCTCAGGTGCGTTGGTCGCGAGGCCTGTGAGCCGCCTCCTTAGTGTGTTGTCTTTGGGTTTCGGCAACAAGTCTGGATGCCCTTTGCATCCTTCTTATCCCGCCGGCCACGCCGTCATCGCTGGAGCCTGCTCTGTCGTACTCAAGGCATGCTTTGACGGCTCTATGCTATTGCCCGGATGCGCGGAACCGAGCGCGGACGGCACGTCGCTCGTTTCCTGCCCCGATTATTCTCCGACTGTAGGGGATGAGATTGACAAGCTCGCATTCAACATCGCTATGGCTAGAAACTGGGCTGGCATCCACTACAGATCCGATTGTGTTGCTGGCCTCCGGCTCGGCGAGGACGTGGCAATTGCAATTCTCCAGGATTTGGCTTGCACCTATACAGAGGACTTCGCAGGGTTTTCGTTCAAGCGATTTAGCGGCACAGAAGTTCATATCACCCCTGGGGGTGAACTCATCGAAAGTGAAGTGAACCTGTGAATTCGCGAACGAGAAGCCCTGCGAGAACAATGCTCTCGGAGCTCTGCCGGGCGTTCCTAATTGTTCCGGCCTTGCTGGTAGTTGTCGCCATTTCTGCCTACGCAGGAACGTTTACGGTTTTCGGACCGAAGAATTATGTGCGAGGCACGGGGGCTCCCGTAACAGTGACGGACACCTTCACGGTGTTCAATCCCTCGACGCAGTTCACTTTGAAAGCCTTCAACGGAGGACTTGAAAACGCTCAAACCGAGTTGGTCTCCAGTTCTATCGTAACGATAAACGGGGTGCAGGTCCTTGGCCCAAGCAATTTTAATCAAAATGTTTCCGAGATTGATGTCCCCGTTACACTGCAAGCATCGAACACGATCTCCGTTCAGGTTCGGGGGCAACCGGGAGGAACCCTAACAATCCAAATCGCTGGTGTGGACAATGAGCCTCCGACAATTAAGGCCACAGCCACTCCCGCACCAAATGCCGCTGGATGGAACAATACCGATGTCATAGTGACCTTCACTTGTAACGATGTGATTTCGGGAGTCGCGAGCTGTCCACCACCTCAAAAGGTCACGACTGAGGGCGCTAATCAAATCATTTCGGGCACAGCTACAGATAATGCCGGAAATACCGCGAGCACGAGTCTCAAGCTAAATATCGACAAGATTCCGCCAACACTCAGCATTACTTCGCCTGCAAATGGAACGACGCTGACAACAGCTACCGTTTCAGTAGCAGGCACAGTTTCAGACGCTCTTTCAGGAGTCTCGGCGGTCACTTGCAACGGTGCCGCGGCAAGTATCCAGAGCGGGGCATTTAGTTGCTCGCTAACGCTCGATCCGGGCCCCAACACGATCACAGCTCAAGCCAGGGACGTCGCTGGGAACGTCGCGACACAGTCGGAGAGTGTGACGTTCACTTCTGGACCTGTAATTACCGGGTTCACTCCAACGTCAGGATCAATCGGTACCCTGATCACAGTAACGGGAACTGGATTCACTACAAACGGAGCCATCCCAGTTTTGTCTCTGAACCAGCAAGGCGGTGGTTCCCTCAACGCGCCGATTAGTTCGTTCAGCGCAACTAGTCTGTCGTTTGTGATTCCGACTGGAGCCGCTACGGGATCGTTGTCAGTTTCGGTGGGTGGTCAGACTGCAACGTCCTCCGTCCCTCTGGCTGTCACCACCTCCTCGGCATTCACGTTGACCGCTGCACCCAGCGCTGCGAGTTTGATAGAGGGTCAATCCGTTGGTTACGTTGTCAGTATCGTTAGCACAACAGGGTTTTCTGGCCTGGCTGCATTGAAGGTTACCGGCTTGCCGACTGGTGTGACCGCTACGTTCTCGCCTACGCAAATCACGGTAGGCCAGACTTCCGTCTTAACTGTACAAGGGTCACTCAGTTCTCCCGTGGGTTCCAGCATTTTGTCCGTCTCAGCTTCCGCCACAGTGGACGGAGTACTGCTTAGCCAGACGGTTCCTCTCACCCTCAACGTTGTGCAGGGCACGACTTCATTCATAGGCCGCACTGTGGTGGACGACGCTCGTGAAACCCCTGTCTCACGGGTGACCGTGACTATGCTTGGGAACAATGGCGAAGGCGGAAGTACGGGTTGCACTGGCAGCACAGTATCCGACGAGGCTGGCAATTTTGGCCTGACTGGTTTGAGCTCGGCTTGTGTTGGCCCTCAGTTGGTGGGATTTGACGGGCTAACCGCGGCATCGCCGCCGGGAAAATACGCCGGGGTCAACCTGGTTTACACATTCCAGAGCGCCCAGGTAACTGCATCACCGGTGCTTGTACACCTGCCGCGCATCGATAATCAGGAAACTTTCTTTGTCCAACAGAATTCGTCTCAGGACCAGAGTCATTCCTACGCCAGCATTCCAGGACTATCTGTAACGGTTTATAAAGGAACCACTTTTACTCTGCCCAACGGTTCTCAACCAAACCCATTCCCGCTGGTTGCCGTAGAGGTTCCCGTCGACCGCTTGCCGGACCAGAAGCCACCCGTTCCCACAATGCTCAGTGCCTTCATCGTGGCCTTTCAGCCCGCAAATGCTGTGGCAAGCCGACCAGCCGCTGTTTTCTACCCCAATACGTTGAATACGCCAGCCGGAAGCATTATGCCGCTCATGACGCTCGATCCCACCAGGGGCCGGATGATCCCTTACGGCACGGGCACAGTATCATTTGACGGGACTCAAATTGTTCCCGATCCTGATCCCGCGTTTTCTGGTGCCCGCTTCGGAATTGTACATTTTGATTGGCATGGTGCGATGCCGCCACCACCACCTCAGCCGAATCCAGCTCCTCCTGGCAGTGGTCCGGGCAGCGGACCTGGCGGTCCAGGGGGTCCTGGTGGCGGTTCTGGCCCAGGCGGAGGTGGTTCAGGCGGGGGAAACGGAGGAGGGGGCGGTGGTGGGGGAACTGGCGCAGGTGGAGGAGGAGACGGCGGGAGTGGTGGTGATGGTGGGGGAGGCGCCGGTTGTCAGAATCCACCAGTGGACGTAGGATTCCCAATCGGAATCCGGGGGGCACTCCAGGGGCCTCCGATGCCTTTGGATCAAGACCGCGCCCTTAAAGCCAGTTGAGCTATCCTCTGACATGCCGACCGCCGAAGTCCGGGCGGCGTTAGGGGGAACTCCTGCGCTCTTGAGTGAGAATGACTCAGCTGAGGCGGGAGACCCGATCGATTTATCGTCGGGAATTCAAGTCATTACCAATACCGACATCGCGATTAACGGATCGCGCGGATCAATCGCCATCACTCGGACATACCGTTCCCTGACCAGTATCGGTGGACCGTTCGGTATCGGAACGAATCACAACTACGGGTATGCGCTTGATACAGTTTTTCCTCAGACGGTGGGTGTCATCAACTTGATCATGCCGGACGGCAACCGATTCCCGTTCTCTCCACGCGTCTGCCCGGGCGGAGGCTCGTGTGGGAGGACGAACACCACCATCCCTGTGCTGCTAGGCGCGTTCATGACCGTGAATTCAGATAACAGTGTGGACATTCGCTGGAAGAACGGGACTGTATATCATTTTGTGCCTGCATCCTTTCAGTTCGGTTCGCTTTTGGCATCCATTACCGATAGAAACGGGAACACAATCAAGATCGTTCGGAATCCCACGGCCCCAGTGCAGATAACTCAAGTAACAGATCCAGTGGGGCGCAGCCTCTCCTTTGCCTACGATGGCTCGAATCGCATTACCTCAATTACCGATCCTATCGGCCGAACTGTGCAATACACATACAATTCGCAGGGATCAGTAGCCACTTTTACTGACCCCGCGGGCGGGGTGACGAAATACACGTACGACGCCAATAACAATCTCCTCACGGTAACTGACGCCCGAGGAATCTTGCAGGTACAGAATACACTTGATTCCAATGGGCGCGTCATCCAGCAACTCAGGCCCGACGGAGGGATACTCACGTTTGCTTATGGCCTGCTGAATCCCCTCGCGGCCACAAGCCCCGCGCTCCAGGCCGAGGTAAGCGACAACCTGGGAGTGAAGGCCACGTACCGCTTCAACCCTCTGGGCTTTGTAACTCATGTTGTGGCAACCCAAGGACAAACCAGACTCATAGACCGAGCACCTGGCTCCAACATTGTCCTTTCGACGACAGAAAGCACTGTCGCTCAAACATACGTCTACGACGTTATAGGAAATGTCTTATCCAGTACAGATGCCACCGGTCACACCACGCAATTCACGTACGACCCTGTCTTCAACAAAGTCACTTCGATCACCGACCCATTGGGCAACGTGACGCGCTTCACCTACGATGGCAAGGGTAACCTGCTCACTCTCACGGATGCCAACGGCAACGTCACGTCTTATCAATACGACCCAAATGGTTTGCTCACGCAATCAATGGATGCGCTGAATCAAAAGACGAAGTTCACCTATGACGCGTTTGGAAATCTCGCCACTGCCACGGACCCGCTCGCCAACACGACCTCCTACCTTTACGACGGAATCTCTCGCCTATTGGCGGTTAAGGACAGTCTAGGAAGACAGACATCGTTCACCTACGATCCGCTTGGCCGGTTACTGACGCGGACGGACGCGCAGGGAGGCGCGACGGCATTCACGTATGATCCTGATGGAAATCTCCTTTCAGTCAAAGACGCCAGACAAAATCTCACTGCCTTTGCCTATGACTCCATGAATCGGCTCCTCACCAAGACCGATCCTCTGGGGAAGACCGACACCCGCACGTACGACACGAACGGAAACCTAGTACAACTCGTTGATCGCCGTGGGCTGACCAGCACGTTTGCTTTTGACAATCTGAACCGCCTCGTCAGCGAAACATATTTGGATGCGACGGTGAGCCGCACCTACGACGTTCTAGGCCGGTTGAATCAGGTGACGGACTCGGCGGCGGGAGTTTTCAGCTTCGCCTACGATCTTGCAGGCCGTCTCACGAGTTCGTCCACCCCATTTGGTACGGTGAACTATACGTATGACGGCCGCGGTCTGATGGCGTCACGGCAGGTGGCGGGCCAGCCGGCGCTGTCTTACACGTATGAACCGGCGGGGAATCTGGCCTCGGCCGCCCTGCCACAAGCGTCTGCGAGTTTCACTTACGATGCGCGGAATCAAGTTTCGAATATCAGCCGCTTGAACGGCGTTTCCAGCACGTTCGGTTATGATCCCGACGCGAGGCTTCTCTCGCTCACCCACGCCGCCGGAGCGACCGCAATTGACGCCGAGAGCTACACGTATGACGCGGTTGGGAATCGAACAAGCCACTCGACCAGCATCGGACAGTCGCTGATCTCGCAGCCAACAACGAACCAATTCAATGTGAACAATCAACTCACGCAGTTCGGCTCCGTGCCGGATTCCTACGACGCGAACGGCAACCTGGTTCAGGAGGGCAGCGGCGCTACGTACACATGGGATGGGCGCAACCGGCTGAAATCGATAGTGAGTGCCGCTGGCCAAACTACGAACTTCACCTACGACTTCGCGGGCAATATGGTCCGGCAGGCGGATAGCGGCACGAGCCTGAACCTCACAAAGACCTTCGTCCTGGATGCCTTAACCAACGTCGCGTACGAATCGGCGAGCGACGGAACGTCATACTCCGTCCTCTCCGGGCGAACAATAGACAGCCACCTGGCCATCGCTCAATCGACGGGCCAAATTCAATACGGGTTGGCGGACGCGATCAATAGTACGGTCGCCACAACGGACCAGAGCGGAGCGATCAAATCACAGTTTTTCTATGAGCCGTTTGGGCAAACAACCACTACGGCGACGTATCCATTTCAATTCTCGGGGCGCATGCCAGTCTCCAGCACGGCATATTATTACCGAGCTAGGTTCTACAACGCCGCCGCGGGCAGGTTCATTAGGGAAGATCCGATCGGCTTTGCCGGAGGCATCAATTTGTACGCCTATGCTCGGGGCAATCCGATCAAATTCAATGATCCGAGGGGCACAGCCGTGACAATGAGAAACCCAGGGTTCGATCAGTGTGTTGTTACTCACTTTTCAGCTTGCCAGGCAAACGGCGGACAGACTGAAGCGTGCGTTGATGACGCGAATTCGTACTGCAGGGATATTTTCTTTCCTATAGAACCAGACCGCAACGAACCCGGACTTCAGCCACCATTTATTGATCCTGTGCTGACGTTCGTTTGTAAATTGCCCATTCTACTTAAATGAAAGAATACGTCATCAAGGCTATAAACACTGAGAATCTCTTGTGTGCATCGCATCCGATGAACTGCTGCATGTTGGGCACCTCCTTGTGTGCGACGAAGAATTATCGCGTCCATGAAGCGCGGACCAGAGCTTTCATCAGATCACCCCTGCCAGGGTTGGCCTATGTGGGATATCCAACGTGCGACCCGGTTCAGACGGGGCATCCGTGATTAGCAGAAGACAATTTGTCGAAGATTTGGTGAGCGTCGCCGGCCTGCTGACCACAAGCAAGGTGAGAGCGAAAACCGCTCTTCACGTAGATTTATTGGGTGAAAATCCGGACAAGGCAGAAAACGTAGGCTCACCTGAGTTGCCGCTGGAAAATACGGCGCTGCGATCCCTGAAGACGCGCCAGCAATGCGCGCTGCTTCAAAGCCAGCGGCCGATACCCGAGTATGTCAACAACGGGGACGAGAAGGTGCTTCCTCGGTGGAGCGGCAACTTCACCAAGGGATTGCCTCATGCACAATCCGGCGAAGTTGAACCCGGTCGTTACGAGACCCTACTGAAAGCATTGGAAACCGGAAGCCCGGATGCCTTCCAGAAAATTGCGCGAGGCTCCGGAATGCGCCTCGTAAGTCCGCAGGCCGCGTTCAGTATTCATCTGGAGGGCGCGGACGCCCAAACGTTCCTGTTAGCGCCACCTCCGAGCGTGGCCAGCCCCGAGGGAGCGGCGGAGATGGTCGAACTCTACTGGCAAGCTCTTGCCCGCGATGTTCCCTTCGCCGAGTATGGAGAATCGCCTCTAATTGAAAAAGCCACTCGAGATTTAACACAGCTCACGCGGTTTACCGAGCCCAAGCGAGACGGTCGGTTGACGCCACAGACAATCTTCCGAGCGAACAACATCGGAAATCTTGCCGGACCCTACCTTTCTCAGTTTCTCTGGAAGCCGATTCCTATTGGCTCAAGCAAACAGGAGCAAATGTATCGGTCTCCAGCCGTGGGAAACGATTTTGCCGACACCTATCCGGAGTGGCTGCAGTTGCAGAACGGAGTGCCGCCGTGGCGCGAGTACCAATGGCAACCAGAGCGGCGTCACATCATTACTGGCCGCGACCTGGCCGAATATATCCACTACGATTTTCTCTACCAGGCTTTTCTCAACGCCGCCCTCATCATCATTGACTCCGGTACCGGCAGCATCTACAACACCAACTACTATTTTTCCGAAACCAATCCTTACAAGCATTCAAAAACCGTGATGGGCTTCGTCACCTTGGGTTTCGGGCAGGTCGTCGATTGGATTGCACGTGTAACCACTCCTGCGCTCAAAGCTGCCTGGTTTCAGAAATGGCTCGTGCACCGCTATCTGCGCCCTGAGGAATTCGGAGGATTGGTTCATCGGAACAAGACGCTCGCCGCAGACTATCCATTGCACAAAGACGTGATGAGTTCCCAGGGTTTGGCGGAGGTTCACAATCGATTCGGTACGTTCCTGTTGCCCCAGGCATATCCAGAAGGCTGCCCGCTTCATCCGGCGTATCCCTCGGGACACGCCACGGTTGCCGGTGCCTGCGCCACCATGCTGAAAGCTCTGTTCGACGAAGATATGGTTGTACCCAACTGTGTCGTTCCCACCAAAGATGGGCAATCGCTCATTCCATATAAAGGTCCAGCGCTGACGGTAAAAGGCGAAGTCGAAAAACTAGCGTTCAACGTCGCCTTCGGCAGGAACTTTGCTGGCATCCATTGGCGCAGCGACGCCACCGGAGGCATTCATCTAGGAGAAGAAGTCGCCATCACGATCCTTGAGGATTTGGTGAATACGTTTGCCGAGGATTTTCCGGGTTTTCAGTTCACTCGATTTGATGGGACACCAGTTCATATCACCAAGATGGCGTAGTGAGTGTTGGGGGCTGATTTTCAAGACTTGTCATGGGGCAAGCAACACAATCCGACTCGGTTCGCTCCACAAAAGGAGCGCTCCTATCGGTGTGGCTACGGGGATGGATTGTCGCGGCGGCCATTGTTCTGTTTATGGTCGCTCCGCAATTCGTCCACGCACAGACGCCCATCACATTTCAGTATTTCTACGACGGCCTAGGCCAACTGACACGAGTGGTTGATTCGACTGGAGTCGTAATCGAGTACGTTTACGACCCGGTAGGGAATATCCTTGCGGTCAAACGAAATGGGATTACCCCAGGTGCGTTAACAATATTCAGCTTTTCTCCCGGACAGGGGAATCCATCGACCACCGTGACTATTCAGGGAGAAGGATTCAGCTCCACCCCATCAGCGAATACAGTTCTTTTCAATGGCGCTCCGGCCACAGTTTCCTCAGCCAGCGGTACGATGCTGGTTGTAAGTGTTCCTAGCAACGCTACCACAGGACCGATCTCGGTGACCGTGGCAGGAACGACGGCAACTTCGAGCCCGAACTTTGTCGTGACCTCCAGTCCTGTCGTCTCCTCGATTTTTCCTAATGCCAGCTTATCAAACACTGCTTCGTCTGTGGTTGTTAATGGCGCAAACCTAATGGGCGCGACGTTTTCATTTCTACCTGCCTTTAGCCCGACTGCGGTTAACGTTGGATCGGTGACTGTCGACCCTACGGGCGTTACGGCCATAATTAACCTGACTACAAGCCCAAGTGCCTTCGGCAAGTTCGTCGTTGTGGCTACAACTGGGACTGGCAGTTCAAGTCTGTACCCCACGGCAGGTAACACGTTCGCAGTCGTGAGCAAAACCAACATCAGTGCGGACTCGGATGGAGATGGGCTGAGCGACACTTACGAGGTCATGCTGGGAACGGACCCGTTCAACCCCGACACTGATGGCGACGGCTTCTCCGACGGTGTGGAGGTGGCCTCCGGCTCGGACCCGCTGGATCCGAACTGCACGCCGCTGAACTGCAAACATAAGGGTTCTGTAGTAAGCGAATCATTCTCGGTCGTGTCCGAATCGGCGTCTATCTCGGTGCCGCACGAAGCGGATAGCATCCTGTTTTCGCTAATAAATAGCTTCGGCATGGTCGGTGAACCTCATGAGGCCGACAGCGTCTTGTTCTCTGTGCTGAATAGTGTTGCTTCAAGCGCGCAGCCCCATGAAGCTCAAAGTGTTCCGTTTTCTGTGGCTAACGGGAATCCGGCTCCAAGGGTTTACGAGGTCGACAGCGTAATGTTTTCCGTCTTGAACACGGCGCAGGGAGTTGCGGCCTTGCCGCCTACTCAGCAGGATTTGCAAGCTCGCGAGTTACCTGACTCCGACGAAACGGAAAGCACAGTCAACAACACTGAGGCGACTGGCAAAAGCACCAAGCCATCGGGTCCTGCAGAAATTGCTCGCTCAGGAACTTCGGAATCGGATCTCAATGCTGCTTCTGAATCAGATGACAGCAACGGTGCGCTGCTGTCGAAAGATTTTACGAATCTGGAAACTGCAAACCAACAGGCTGGTGGATCACGCCAGCAGGAAAAAGGAGAGGACCATGTGGCTCAAGTCAGTGCGGCGCGGAAGCGCAAGGGTTGGATCTTTGGTCGTTTTTATTCTCTGTTCCGCTCAAATGGGTTTGTCTCAAACCCAAACGTTCAATAGTGGGTCGAACGGGAGCGACGGCGCGCTCAACCTTACCACGCCAGGAACGATCATCTTCGATCCAAAGAGCTTCAACCCGCCGCTCAATCCTGCGGGCGACAACGTATTCAACTTCACCACGATCAATATAGGTCCAGGTGTAACGGTGAAGTTTACGAGTAAAGTTTTGACGGGGCCGATCTATTGGCTAGCAAGTGGTGACGTTACGATTGCGGGCACCATAGATCTTAA
>WNGP01003813.1_pt1 | contig 12622 bp, 19 predicted proteins | sample 5407671 | NCBI WGS metagenome assembly WNGP01 (sample SAMN13153381, study PRJNA577476) | soil metagenome | isolation source: 40 cm soil or saprolite under Garry oak tree replicate 2 | place: USA:California | collected 2016-06-15 | reverse complement strand
TATCAGCTGATGGGTGACACTCTCTAACCTAGGTGCCTCCACCAGGAGGTGCCATGCCGTGGGAAGAGAGGTCGCTCATGGATGTGCGCTTGCGCTTCGTGCAGGATATCCATCGCCCAGGCTGGTCGGTCGCGGAGGTGTGTCGCCGCTACCAGGTGAGCCGGAAGACCGGCTACAAGTGGCTCGACCGCTACTCGAAGGTGGGCCCGGCAGGGCTCGTCGATCGCTCGCATCGACCCTACAGCTGTCCGCACGCGACGCCGGCGGTGGTGGTGGAGCAGATTCTCGCCCTGCAGCGCCGGTACCGCTGGGGCGCGCGGAAGGTGCGGTGGCTGCTGGCCAAGCGCGTGCCGCTGGACCTCGTCCCGACGGTCGCCACGGTACACCGCATTCTCGAGCGCCATGGCCGCACCGGTCGACGCCGGCGCGCCCACCGCCGCTTTCACGCCGGACGGCCGGACGCCACGTTCGATCGGCCCAATGCGATCTGGACCGCGGACTTCAAAGGGCAATTCCGCACCGGCAATGGGGTGTACTGCTACCCGCTCACGGTCCAGGACGGCGCAACGCGCTTCCTGCTCGGCTGCCGCGGCTTGCTCGAGCCGACGATCGAGGCCAGCGGGCCTGTGTTTGCCCGCCTCTTTCGTCGCTACGGCCTGCCCGAGCGGATCCGCACCGATAACGGCGCGCCCTTTGCGTCGAATGCCCTGGGCCGGCTCTCGACGCTCTCAGTGTGGTGGGTCCAGCTGGGGATTCGCCCCGAGCTGATCGAGCCCGCGCATCCGGAGCAGAACGGGCGGCACGAGCGCATGCACAAGACGCTCAAGGCCGAGACCGCACGGCCGCCGCGGCGCACGCTCGCCGCCCAGCAGCGGCGCTTTGACTGGTTCCGGCAGCGCTACAACACCGAGCGGCCGCACGAAGCCCTCGGCCAGCGCCTCCCCGCGAGCCTGTATCAGGCGTCGCCGCGCCCCTACCCCACCACGCTCTTGCCGATCACGTATCCGGGGCATTATGAAATGCGGCGGGTGAGTCGCAACGGTGGCATTCGGTGGGGCAGTCGCTGGGTGAACGTGAGCCACGTGCTCGCGGAACTGGATGTGGGCTTCGAAGAAATCGACGACGGACTCTGGGAGGTGTACTTCGGCCCGGTCTGGCTCGGCCGGTTACACGAGACGACGGGCCGGATCGTGGATCATCTGGGCCGCGCCGCCCGTCGCGCAGGCGGGAACCACAAGGGGAAAGTGTTACCGATCAGCTGATAACAACCTGTTACCTATCATCTGAACTGTTCACGCGTCCGAGGCGCGGCAACAGCTTACCGAGCCAGCTGCACTCGAAACGGGTTGGAAGGCGCGACGGCTGAGCGGCACTGGACATCGTTGGCGCAGGTCCGGACTTCGTAGTACAGCCGAAACTCACCTTCGAGAGTGCCGACGGGAGCACCGGTACCATCCCACGTGTTGGGCCCCGCGATCCGGAGCGTGTCACTTCGCCTGGCGCCCGCCTCAACCAGAATTGGGCTACCAGCGCCGCACGCCCATATCGGATCGTAGGCGGCTGTCCCGGCGCCGTCGACTACCTGGACCCCGTAGATCGGCGAGGGGGAGTTAGAAGAGCAGCGGTCCAGATAGAGCGGCGCAGTGGTGCGATTCTCGTAGTGCGCGACCAGTGTGAAACCGTACCGGCGATACTGACCGACACCTGAAGGGAACGCAACGTACGCTGTATCGTCTGTGAGGAGGGGTGTGGGCGTGAGCGTCGGGGCGAATCGGTCCTCACCGCAGCCGATCACCGCGATCCAGAGGGCTCCGAGGGCGCCCGAGAGCCCGAGCAGCGATGTGCCGAGTCTCATACCAAAGTATACCCTAAGGACTCATGGCCGAGTCACCAAAAACAGCCAGGGCTGTAGCGTGCCGCCTAACGGCTCGCGCTTCAGCTGCGGGCGCAATACCCGCTGGCGCAAGGTGGTGGAGCAGAGGGAGCAGCTGGGCGGCGAGACAACGCAACTCTTCCCTACTTGTGAGCGCCCGTCAGCTTCAAGCGCTTGTTAGGCGCCGGGCTCTCGAAACTGGCTGATACTTTGCATTCGCGTCTGACGCCGGCGCGCCCGGCTGAGTCGAGGCTCGTCAGCGGGTAAAGAAACCAGCCCGCCCACCAGATCCTAGGGTCCGCATTGAGGTCATAGGTAGCTGTCTTGGTGAGTGTGTCGAAGACCCAAGTCCAGCCGCCTGCACCGTTCCGGAACTGGGCCACGCTCCTGGCGGTGAGACGAGGAACGGACAGCATGAGGGTTCCGGTGAGTGAGTCGTAGCGCCAGCGAAGGGGATTGTAGGTTAAGAATCCGGCGCTAAAATGCGCTGAACCGTCCCGAGACAAGATGAGACAAAACGTGGCACCTTCGGTGAAGGCATTGACCCAGACGCGCGGAGGCACACTATCGCTCTGCGCCGCAGCGGTACGCACAGCGCATAGAAGCGTGAAGGCGAAGAGCGCGTGGCGGATCATAGAACTCTGTCCGGCGCCTAACGGATCGCGGTTAAGCTGCGGGCGACTCGCCCGCCGCCGCAAGAATAGTGGACGACAGTCCGTGCCCGCCAGGGCACGACACAACGGTATCCTTTAGAACGAGAGCGCCCGTCAGCTTCAAGCGCTTGTTAGGCCGCACCATTCGTACCTCAACGTTCCGATCGGAGGCTTGTTAGGGGGAACCCAGGACCCGACGTTGCCAAGCCGCATCCAGTCCGGTCAGGGGGACATCGAGTAGACGAGCGGCAGCAGCGAGCACCTCGTCCGGGCCAGTGCCAGCTTGCGCCAGATCGCGGATCGCGGGCGCGCCGCCCTTCTCAAATAGCATCTCGCACAATACGGCGAACCCATCGTAGCCAACGTCGAGCGTGCCCTCGCGCACAGGAGGATCGGTCATGATGGCCTTCAATGTGACATCGGGATGTTGCTGCACGTAGGACTTGAGACGCGGTAGCAGCTCGGGAAACTCGAGGCCCGCAGAGCCGCCCGTCCAGGTGGCGAGGCCTTCCGAGACAAGGCGGGCCGTGCGGTGGCCAGTCACAGTTGCCAACACGATATGGGCGAGCTCGTGCCGATACCCTTCCCCGTCTGTGGAGGAACCCACGAACACCAGCTTGTCAATCGTGTTCGATCGTCCCCCTGCGGTATCGGGACCGAGTGGGAAGAAGTCGAGGCCCATTACCTGGAACGTGCTCGTGAGATCTTCCGTGAAGTAGTAGCCGATTGCGCTCGGTGTGGTCAGCTGGAAGGCGGCGGCGAGTGAGTCGACGAACGTGGCAGACCGCTTGGCCCGGCGGACGTTGAGAACATGCGCGGGTGGATAGACGAAGGTGACGTGCCCAATAGTGTGGCGCTTCCACCCTCGCGTGAGCACGGGCAAGGCGTTCCGCAGCACCCACCGATCTTCTTCGCGCGTGGCGTACACTCGGAACAGCGCGAGCGGCTTTACGTCGATCGCGGAGTCGAACACACCCGCCACCAGGGTACGGATCACATACGTGCCGTCCAACCCCGGTGCTGGCGCGAGCTGGACGACTGTGAAGTGCGTGAACCCCTGGTACACGTAGCTGCGCAGCAGGTCGAAGTCAGGCCACTGACCTTGCTCAGTAGAAGACCAGTACGTGCTCGGCTGGAGCGAGTCGGGCCGGCTCGATAGGTAGGCGCGCCATACCTGGAAGATTTCGCGGTTGGGGGAGCGGAGGGTATCTACGCCAAAGCCGATCGCCACGCGCTCTTGTGTCCCTACAGTAGGGGCGAGCCCGACGATGAGAAGGAAGAGGGAGATCGTCAAGCGCATCATCGGAACATCCACGGGAACGGGTGCGGCCTAACGGATCGCGCTTAAGCTGCGGGCGCAATGCGCGCAGGCGCAAGGTGGTGGAGCGGAGGGGGCAAGTGGGCGGCGAGAGAACGCAACTCTTCCCTACTTGTGAGCGCCCGCCAGCTTCAAGCGCTTGTTAGGCGGCGGCACCCGCTCAGCCAACCCCTTCAACAATGCGCACGTCGCGCTCCACAGCGCCCTTTAGGAGTACCAGCGCCGCCTGGTACTGCGGGCTCTGATATGTCTGCACGGCCCGTGCAACACTGTCAAACTCGACTAACACTGTACGCTGTTTCTCCGCGCCCTCGAAGGTCCTAGCCGCGGGTCCCCGTGACAGGAAGCGGCCGCCTCCAGCTTCGATCGCTGGCACGGCTAGGGCGCCGTACTCTGCCAGTCGGGCCGGATCCCGCACCGAATGGTAGAACGTAATCCAGTAGCCTTTTGCCATTTGCTTAGGATGGATTGAGTTGGGATCGGAACTACGTGGACGGCGTGTGTGATATGTCGGCTGCCGCCGCCTAACGGATCGCGCTTAAGCTGCGGGCGCAGCGTCGCCTGGCGCACCGTATGTTGAGTGCCTGACCGTGAGTCATTTGGTGCACAAATGGAATTCTACCCTACTCGAGCGCGCCCGTCAGCTTCAAGCGCTTGTTAGGCGGCGCCCTCGCGGCCAGATGCCCCAGATTGGTACAGATCCGACTCCGCCATGCCCGGCGGTTGTGCTGGGGTATCTCCCGAGACTTGGAGGCGCTGTCGGGCGGAGAACATGGGCCCGCGCATCGGCACATCACGCGCGAACGCCTGGAAGCCTAGGGGTGGGCGGTTCACGTCCACGTAGACGCCTTCCATTCCCCCGCGCATGAAATACGCTTCATGCCAGAACCCGGTACCGCCGGAGTCACGAATGAAGTTCTGCCACCAGATGCGGTGCGGCTCTGAGCGCGTCCACCGCTCCATGGATTCGAAGTCCTTCCAGTACCACCGCATGCCGATATGCAACGGGAAGAGGCGGAAAATGATGTTGTTTTCGAAATGGAGCAGGCCTTCAGGCCGGGCAGCACCGGCCTTGTCGATCTGGGGGCCAAGACCAAGCAAGGTCTTGATGCCCGCGAAGGTGCGTACTCGCATGCCTAGGTAAATGACGACAAGGTTTGGGAAAGCGGCTAGGTCCACTGCACGCCGATCGACCGGGGTAGGCACAGGCCGGGCTCCTCGCGTGGCTTGCATTCATTGACGCAGGGCTTACTGGGTCGGCATCTGCTCAAGAAGCAGAACACTGACGCTTCAAGTCGTCAAGAGAGCAGCCGGAGCGGCGCTGCCTAACGGACCGCGCTTAAGCTGCGGGCGACTCGCCCACAGGGCGCCGTGGAGTTGAACGATAGTTCGTGCGCGCCAGCGCACAGCGCTCCGTTTCCCTTATAGCGATCACCGCCCGTCAGCTTCAAGCGCTTGTTAGGCGGCAAACTACACGGAAAAGCCGGTCACGGCATCGCTTCCGGGCGATAGGTCGCAATCACAACGCCATTGGAGGTCGCCGTGCTCCCAATCAGCGACAGCTCAGCGCGCGCAGACGTTTCGCCAAACAATCGAGTTCCCGAACCCAGAACGAGCGGGTGAATCAGCAAGACGTACTCGTCGATCAGCTGTGCAGTCATCAGTGAGCGCACCAGGTCCCCGCTGCCCAGGACCAGTATATCCTTGCCTGCCTCCGCTTTGAGCAGTTTGACCGTCGCAACAGCCTCGCCCTTGAGGAGAACCGAGTTCACCCACGGCAAGGGGTCGGCGAGCGTCCGCGACGCCACATACTTACGAATGCCATTGAGCCATGGCGTGAAAGGACTCTCGGTACGCTTTGGCCACACGCTGTAGAAATCCTCATACGTGCGTCGGCCAAGCAGGAGCGCGTCTGCGTTGGCAAATGCGTGGCCGGCCTGCGCCATCGCCGCGTAGGGGGCTGCCCAGCCCCCGTACTCGAAGCCGTTCCGAAGGTCCTCATCAGCGCGCGCAGGAGCCTGCATGACGCCGTCGAGGCTCACGTTGGCGCAGACAACAATTCTGCGCACGGGCGTCTCCTTGTTGATGGCGTCGGTTTGCCGCCTAACGGATCGCGCTTAAGCTGCGGGCGACTCGCCCGCCAGCGCATCCGTCGTTGAACGATAGTTCGTGCCCGCCAGGGCGCAAACACTCCGCTTCCTTTAGAACGATAAGCGCCCGCCAGCTTCAAGCGCTTGTTAGGCGGCTGACGTTGAGCCGCAGCCGTGGCAAAGGCGTTGAGGTCAGAACGGCGTCGATGAACGCCTTGGGAGGGCGGTACCAATGCCGAGTGACGTAATGATAGATGAGGTTGGGTGCCACGTAGATGTGGGTCGCGCCACGGACAATAATGATGCCAGAGCCAAGTGATGCGTCATGACCGTTCAGCGAGGCTGTGATACCGAAGAGATGGGGCGTGAATTTGCAGAGGCCGAGCAGGCAGGGGTGGTATCCGCGGGTCTGCAACTGAGGCCGCGCGCAGAGTTCAAAGAGCTTGCGACGGAAGGCGCGCGTCGTCGGCCCAATGGGGCAGTACCTAAAGGGTGACAGCCACCCGATGTTAAGAGCACCCTGCACTTCTGTTCGGCTGAAATACGTAAACTCGCTCACGTCGCGGAAGAAAGTCATGTCAGCCGCCTAACGGATCGTGCTTAAGCTGCGGGCGACTCGCTCGGCGGCGCAAGCGTGCGGGACGCAGTCCGTGGCCCGCCAGGGCCACAACACTCCGCTTCCTTTAAAGCGATCAGCGCCCGCCAGCTTCAAGCGCTTGTTAGGCAGCTGGCTCAACGGGGCCCTCCCGTCGGACCTTGCCGCCAATGAGTAAGCGCGCGACTTAGACCCACACCAGCAACCATACCAGCGGCTACTAGGGTCAGAACATGAACCACATGAAGAGGCTTACCGATCCACTCCACGCCAGTGACGACGGCAATGACTATAGCAAGCACTGCTATGACAAGTTCGCGGCGAGCGGATCGGTGCCGAACAATTATTGTCATGATCAGTAATCAGTAGGCTGCCTAACCGATCGCGCTTAAGCTGCGGGCGACTCGCCCACAGGCGCATCCACCGTTGGACGATAGTTCGTGCACGCCAGCGCACAACACTCCGCCTCCGTTAGAGCGCTCACCGCCCGTCAGCTTCAAGCGCTTGTTAGGCGGCGGCATGTCTCACTCGATCACGAGTGTAAGAAGAGAACCGCCGCCACGGATGACGCGACGAGCCCGGCGCCAATCCTGAATCGCAAGGCAGAGGTGATCTCACTCGGAACTGGGAATGAAGCCCGCGTGGCGAAGCGAAGGCGCCACACATCCCAAGAGAATAGCATGAGAACCACAGCTGCGGCGAGGTAGACCGTGGGCGAGACGGCGAGGAGAGCAAATACAACACGTGCAGCACCAAGAGCAGCGATGGCGCGCACCAGCGCGGCGATGATGTACCACGTCGACCCCGGTCCTTCGCGAATGCTGAACATCCAGGAAGAGTCGTCCGATACGCTATGCCAGCGTATCAGGCGTCGAGTGCCCTTAGCCAAGACGAGAGCACCGATGGTGCCGCCGACAGGCGCGGCGAGAAGTGCCAGGAAGTGCGCCAGGACGAGTCGCATTGGTAGACGTTGCCGCCGCCTAACGGATCGCGCTTAAGCTGCCAGCGACCCGCCCGCCGGCGCAAGATCGGTGGACGTTAGTCCGTGCCCCCGCCAGGGGCACAACACTCCGCTTCCCTTAGAGCGATCAGCGCCCGTCAGCTTCAAGCGCTTGTTAGGCAGCGGCACACAGTTCATTGCATGCTGGTCTGTTGCATCGCTACGGCGCGCCAACGCCTATCATGCCGCACAAAAACGCGTGTATATCGGATCTTCCCACTGAAGGGAAAGCCGCGAAACGTGCCTGTGTTATCTGCGATTCCCTGCAGCACCGCGACGTCGCCGTAGATGCGCACCGACATGCTGTCATATCGTACGGCTGTCAGTCTGAGGGTCCCGCTGGCGATCTCTCGCATGTTGTCTGCTTTGGTCCGGAGCATACCGAGTCGCGAGATCTCAACGAAGTCATCCGCCACGAGCTGCGAGAGCGCAACCGTGTCCGCCTTCAACAGCGCCTGAGCGCGCTGGGATTCGAGCGCCCGGATCGAGTCTTCGAGGCTTGACGCCTGCGCGTCAAGACGCATTACCAGTGCCGTTACCGCAAGTGCGGCGAGAGCGACCACTTGCCTGCTCAGCATGTGATCTTCATGTGAGTTTTGCCTTGAGACAGCCGCTGCCTAACGGCTCGCGCTTAAGCTGCGGGCGCCCCCACGCCGGCGCAACCGACGTGGAACGTGAGCAAGAGAACGCGGGCGATTCACCACTCCGATTCCCTTAAGGCGTTCAGCGCCCGTCAGCTTCAAGCGCTTGTTAGGCAGCGGCTTTGCCTAGAGCACCAACTTAGCGCGTCTCGCGCCGCCGCCGTGACGAATCGATGATGACACCGCCCTTGATCCACCCCGACACTCCTTCGAGCACGAAAGCAGCCGCGATGCTGGCAATCCCGAGCACAAGAAAGAGGTGGTGGAGAGTGGCTGAGCTGTCCTGTGTCACAATCCACCCGAGCATCAGCAAGAAGCCGCAAGTGACAGTGACCATCCCAACGTCCGCCAACACCTGGGAGCGTCGAAGCCGGGGATCGTCGGACTGCCGGACCTGATCATGATCCTCCTTGCGCTTGCGAATTAAGTAGCGTGCGCCGAGCGCGAAGAAGGCGATGTTTGCAAGGGTGATCGAAAGCCACACGGGCAAAGTTGTGTCGGATCCTGAATGGGCCGCTGCCTAACGGACCGGGCTTAAGCTGCGGGCGACCGACCTGTCAGCGCAACTGGCGGTGGACGAAGTCCCGTGCCCGCCAGGGCACGATCCAACGGCTTCTGTTAGAGCGAGCGCGCCCGCCAGTTTCAAGCGCATGTTAGGCAGGAGCACGTGTACGAGGGAGTGCGCGCGGTCGGGTCCGCTCACTCACCCCTTGCCGGTAGCGCTCGGCCTTGATTCTGCCGAGCGACCAGGGCACGCTCGAGGAAGTCGAGCCGTTCCTGCATGGCATCGAGCTCCTCACGTAGCTCTCCAATTGCCGGATCGGGAGGGGCGACGACGGGCGGGCGGGCTTCTAGCCGCTTAGCTAGCGCACTCACCAAGCGAGTGAGCATCACGCAGCCGGCGATCGCTCCGATAACCAGGATGACGGGGAAGGCGTCGTGCATCGCATCGGCTCCCGCTTCAACTACTGGTCATGCTGCTGCCTAACGGACCGCGCTCAAGCTGCGGGCGACCCGCCCGCTGGCGCAAGGACGGCAGACGAGGTCCCGTGCCCGCCAGGGCACGACCCAACGGCCTCCTTTAGAACGAGAGCGCCCGTCAGCTTCAAGCGCTTGTTAGGCCGCTGGCTATCAAGCATCGAGGAGTTCCTGCACAGTGATCCGAACGTCGCGGGCAATCTGGCGGAGTAGAGTCGGCGAGATGTCGCGGCCCTGATGCACCGGCCCTGTGGTCACGCGCCCATCGGCGTGGCGGAACTGCTTGTGCGAGCCGCGCTGGCGGATCTCCCGAAAACCCAACCGCTCGAGCCGAGCCACGACCTCGCGGGGCTTGAGGATTGGCGGCTTCGCCACGACTCACGCCACGACGGTCTGGATGCCGACGAATTCGGCCTCAAGCTGAGGTTCGCCATCCTCGAGAAGGAGAGCGATGACTTCCTTCAAGTTGCGGTTGAGCTCGTCCAGCGTCTCTGCCTGGCTGTGGGCACCGGGAAAGCCCGGGACGTAACCGACGTAGAGACCAGTATCGGGATCGCGCTCGACGATTGCCGTGAAGGTCTTCATGGGAGGAAGGATACTGAACGAACCTTCAAGGTGCCAGCGGCCTAACGGATCGCGCTTAAGCTGCGGGCGACTCGCCCGTGGGCGCAAGGCCGGTGGACGAAGTCCGTGCCCCGCCAGGAGCACAACACTTCGCTTCCGTTAAGGCGATCAGCGCCCGTCAGCTTCAAGCGTTTGTTAGGCGGTGCGCCCGAGTCACCGGGTCCGGTCGATCCTCGCGAGTGCCCCCCCGTCGACACCGTCGAGCCCAAGCCACACGTGGCCGCGCCAGGGGTCGGTAGTCATGTCAGTCACTCTCACATCGGGCACACCGATCTCGACGGACTCGTAGGTACGAGCGGCAGGATCGAACCCGACGAGGGAACTCGTGCGGACCTCATAGAACCAGATGAGCCCGTCCGAGTCGACAGCGAGGCCATCAACGAACGCTCGTTCGCTTGCCGTTCGGAATTCCCGAGCTTGAACGGAGGCACGGTCAAGGACGCCGATGACGCTGCGGTCGCGCGCGTTGTACCAGACTCGCCCCGCGGGGTCGGCCGTCACAGGATACAGGCGTGCATCCTGCGTAGGCAAGCGCCACCAAAGCCACTGGCCCGCGGCTCCGCTACCCGCCTGAGCCCAGGTGTCGGGGATGGCTAGCCAACGATCGGGCGGAACGGCGGCCACCGAAAAACGAATCAGCGGGTCGGTCGGCGCCAGCCCGATCCAGACGGCGCCATCAGATGCCGTGTCAAGGAGGTACCGTTTCTCGTAGGTCCGCGCATCGCCGGTGTTGGGGTCGAGCGTCCCCCAGTCAGCGGATGCCGGATTACCCGTGAACCAGACCTGGCCCGCGTGCACGAGCACCGTGTGTACAAATCGTATCTCCTTGGGGAGGCGGAACTCCCGACTGCGACCGGTCACCGGGTCGATGCGGCCAATCCGGCTGTGCTGCGTAGCCGCATACCAGACGATGCCTGCCGAATCCACGGTGATACCATGCGGATTGGCGCCTGCTGAAGCTGTGGCGTACTCACTGAAGCGTCCAGTAACCGGATCCAGCTTGCCGATGCAACTGTTCAGGAGATCGGCGTACCACACGGCGCCATCCGGGGCTACGGCAATATCGTGAAGTTGGAGTTCGGGCCGCGGTATTCGGTAGTGCACGACTCTTCGACCAGCGGGGCTGACTGGTCCTGCAATGCCCTCCACACGTTGCTCGAACGCACCGTCGCGACAGGGTGGAGGCTCCTCAGCGTGTTCACAGGCGACCAACAGGCCTATCAGCGCTGTGAGCCATCGGAACCGTCGCGGGCGGCTAGTCACCAACGTGAAGCGCTCGTCTACGTATTGCTGCAATGATCCCGCCTTGAAGCGCGCACCGCCTAACGGATCGCGCTTAAGCTGCGGGCGACTCGCCCGCCGGCGCAAGAGTAGTGGACGAACGTCCCGTGCCCGCCAGGGCACGACACAACGGCTTCCTTTAGAACGAGAGCGCCCGTCAGCTTCAAGCGCTTGTTAGGCGGCAACAACATACTCGCTCTGGACGAGGCCACTGGCGTAGTGACGCGTCGCGATGTGCTTAAGAGGGATGTCGCGCTCTAGTCCGCCGAAGAGCGGGATTCCATCGCCGATGAGGACGGGGACGCGCGTGATTATGAGGCGCTGAATGAGCCCGGCCCGAAGAAACCGCTGAATCGTGATCCCGCCATCCACGTAAATGTGTCGGATGCCCCGGGCTGCAAGCTCAGCCACGACGTCGGCCGGCGCCCCCGACATTCGCTGCACCATAGCCCCGGGCGGTGTAGGGACGAGCTCATGGGTGCTCAGCACGAAGACGGGTTTCTCCCCGTAGGGCCAGGAGCCAAACGTCAAGACGGTCTGGAACGTCTTGCGGCCGATGACCAGTGCATCCACGGTGGCCATGAACTCATCGTAGCCGTGTGGTTCGCCACCGCCCCCCGGGAGAAAATCGAGCTCCCCGTTGGCCCGAGCGATGAAGCCATCGAGGCTCGTGCCAACAAATACGGATGCTTTCACTGCAGGGCCCTCATTGTTGCCGCCTAACGGATCGCGCTTAAGCTGCGGGCGACCCGCCCGCCGGCGCAACTGTACCTCAACGTGAATTGGTGCGCGCGGGCGCACAACTCTCCGGTTCCCTTAAGGCGATCACCGCCCGTCAGCTTCAAGCGCTTGTTAGGCGGCAACCTCTCCCTTCTCCCCGCGATAGGCGAGGCGCCCCGTTAGGACCAAGAGGAACATGAGAGCCGCGACCGCGCAACCTGCGGCGGACACTATGACTACGGGTAGGCGCTCTGCTCGGACTCGATCCCAGTTGTTGAATCGGAGACCGACCTCGCTAGGTCTGAGCTCGCTGCTGCGGGCGTCCTCGGCGATCCGGACCTGCCCAGCCTGGAGCAGAGCCGCCAACGGCCGCTCGCGGATGTAGATCTCGACGCGATCCGCGCTCTCGGCGAGCGGCACGAGCATGGCCCGCGGCGTCCACCAGATGTCGCTTCGGCGCGAGAGTTCTTGATAGAGCGGGACGGCGGCAACGAAGAAGAGCGTCACGCTCATGGTCGAGAAGAGGAACCGGATGCGAGGGGGCATCGGAGCCTCCATGCAGGTGATGATGTGTTGCCGCCTAACGGATCGCGCTTAAGCTGCGGGCGACTCGCCCGCCGGCGCAAGGCTGTTGGACGCAGGCCATGACCCGATGGGGCCACAACACTCCGCTTCCCTAGAGCGATCACCGCCCGCCAGCTTCAAGCGCTTGTTAGGCATCCCGCGCACAGGGCGCTAACTCGCCGCAGGCGGCTGGATCTTGGCTTGCACCCGTGAGACGAACTCATCTATCATCGCCGCGGGTGTTTCATAATCCCACCACTCCAGGTAGTCCCCCTTGTCCCGTAC
>WNGP01005852.1_pt1 | contig 12625 bp, 10 predicted proteins | sample 5407671 | NCBI WGS metagenome assembly WNGP01 (sample SAMN13153381, study PRJNA577476) | soil metagenome | isolation source: 40 cm soil or saprolite under Garry oak tree replicate 2 | place: USA:California | collected 2016-06-15 | reverse complement strand
GTGAACGGATCAAGCAGGCTTTCTTTCAGTTGCCGGCAAAATACCGCTTGGTGGCCACGCTGGCCCTGATCGAAGAAGAGCCCTACAAGAACATCGGCGAGGCCGCGGGCATATCCGTTGCGCTCGTCAAAGTTCGCGTCTTCCGGGCCCTTCGAATGCTGCGCAAGAAACTCAATTCCCTGGGCGTGGAGGTCAACGCAAAATGAGCAAGGAAGAAAATAACAAAGAGATGAAAGAGCTCCTCAGGCAGGCGATCGCGCCCGCACAGGACACCGAACTCCGCCGCGACCTCTGGCCGCAAATGCTCCGCAAGCTCGAGGAGCAACCCGCCCCGGTGGTCAGGGTCCCCTGGTTCGATTGGGCGCTCGCTGCGATTTTGAGCGCGGTCCTCGTTTTCTTTCCCGGTTCTATCCTGGCGCTGCTGTATCACCTGTGAAGCTGGAGGCCTTATGAATCAGCACATTTATCTTCGCGCGTACATGGCAGGCATCGTTGTGCCCACGATTTTTCTCCTTGTCGTCGCGACCGTTTTCACGATCGCCCGTTACATCTACAATGTCCCCGTTCCCGTCGAGCGCGTGATCGTGTTCCCCATGGCCGTGGTGCCCAACGCCTGGGGCCTTTGGAATGTTCTCTTCGTGGCGCTGCGCTCTCGTCTGCAACTCTCCATCGGCCTCCACGGCGCTCTCTTGCCCATTTTGCTCGCCCCGCTCGGTATCGTTGTCGCGAGTCTTCTGAACTTCCCCATTCCCAACTTCGCCGCGCACGCCTTCCCGATCGCCGCACCTGTCACGCTGCTTGTCTACTATTTCGCCTGGAAATACCTGGTCGGCTTCCTCAATCGAGTTCAGGAGATCGCTTGAAGCTTGGAGCGCCTGACCTGTCCTCACGGACAGTGTTTGATCTGCGCAAGCCACTTCTTTTTCGTGGTTGCCTCGCCTTGCCAATCGCAACTAAAGTGAATCCATGCCGCTCCTACCCACCCGGAGCCGAATCGACTCTTCTGGATCGAATAATGGAGGAAGTATGTGGACCAAGCAGCAAACGCAAGCCGAACCACCTGCCGTATCGCCGGCGACGAAACCCGCGTCCTCGGCAACACCTTTTGGCGCACCATCTGGCGCTCGCTCGAGCAGTTCCCCGGCACGCAATCCTGCGCGTCTCGGTTCGAGCTTGCAAATCAAGGGTCATATCACCGGCACCGAAGACTTGCAGATCGACGGCAAGGTGGAGGGTTCGATCACGCTGCGCGGCCATCAATTAACCGTCGGTTCCACCGCACAGCTCAATTCCGAGATTCACGCCGGTGAAGTAATCGTCTATGGCAAAGTCGTCGGCAATGTGCATTCGCGCGACCGCGTCGACGTGAAGACGGATGGCTCGGTCACCGGCGACATTTCCACGGCACGGATTAGCATCGAGGATGGCGCCCATTTCAAGGGCCGTATCGAGATCGACCCGGCCAAGTCCCAAGCCGCCGCTGATTAGTACGGCCTGGTTCTCTCATCCTCGCTGTGGTGGACTGCGATCTATCCGGCGTAAATAATGTTTTCCGGCTTTCTGATGGGTTGCCTCAGCGGCGCATCGGACCTAACTAATTGTTGGCTTGCCCGGGGTACGTTTGACGTCGTCGCTCAGCACGATCGCTTCCGCGATCTCTTTCATCGATTTGCGCCGTTGGCGGCTTTGCCGTTGCAACCTGATATAAGCCTCTTGCTCGCTCAGTTGCAAATCCCGCTGCAGGATTCCTTTGGCGCGCTCGATCGCCTTCCGGGCCTCCAATTGTTCGGAAAGCTCTGAGTTCTCTCCCTCGAGTCGGGCCATTTCAAACTCGGCGCCCACCAAAAATCCAATGGTCGAAATCAGATGGATCTCGCGCTGGCTGTAGTTGTGCGGCTGCCGGTGTTGCAGGTTTATGACTCCGACTAGCTTGTCTCGGGACAGTACGGGCACAGACAGGAACGCTTGGTAGAGATCCTCGGGCAGTTCGTTAAACGATCGGAACCGTGGATCCTGGAAAGCATCGCGCGCGACCGCCACCGGTTTTTTGTGCTCGGCGACCCATCCCGTGATGCCTTGCCCTACACGGAGCTTCAATCGATCTACAACTTCTGAATGCGGATTTTTGAAGGCCCGCAGGACCAGCTCATGGCCCTCCAGGACGTAGACAAAACACGAATCGGTCTCCACCACGGCGGAAATGACTTCTACGACGCGCCCCAGGACCTCGGGCAACGGATCGGCAGCCGCAATGCGGTTGCCAATTTCATGCAACATGTCTAATTCAAGATTTTTCACCGGTAAATGGCCGCTTTCGCAGTTCATAACTTAGAACGTACCGGGGCAGGATAGTGGTGTCCAATTGAAATTTTGCAACCGCTGCAACTTAGAACGTACCGGGGCAGGATAGTGGTGTCCAATTGAAATTTTGCAACCGCTGCATCGAAGGAAAAACGTCCGCTGCTGGCGGGCCGTTTGAACGGCCCGCCACACAGGTCGGGAATTTCTCATCAATCGGTTGCCTTGGATGCCGACGCCGGTTCAGGACCTGCCGCCTGGGCAAGTATCTGGGTCTTGTCCTTCGGGCTCCACCAATCGAAATCCAGAACAAGTCCCTGCTTGTCCAGATACATGGAGTGCATAGCCATGCCATTGTTCACAGGCGCTAGGACGAGCTTACTTGCGTCGAGAGCACGGGCACTTCGCGTCGCCATTGCGAAAATGATGGCAACCGGGCCGGCTTTTGTTTCCGGGCGCACCATGACCTGCACTACCTGGCGAGCACCCTGGATCGAGCTGACGGATTGCTGGATACCCACTGGTTCGATGGAAAATGTGTAGGCTCCTGCCGGAAGAAATTTCTTCCCCAAGCTTGTATTTTCGGTCAGCGTGAACTTACCGGCGACTGTTTCCTGGCCAAGAAGGGGGCTTGCGGCTCCGCACAAGGCCATCAGTCCCAGCACTACCACTCTTGCAAATTTACTGCGATAAATCGATTTACTGAGAAGCGTTACCATTTCGTTCCTCCACTTTGGATTGGGATCGACGCACAAGCTCTGCTTGGGCGTCAGCTGGGTTGTTTTTGTTTCCGTTTCAGACCACGAGGTCAGAAAACAACCGATGCAACCGAGAGGCTGGACGGGCTTGCTAATGAACTACGAGGTTCTCGTCGTACGTTGCGGCGTGGCAAACGCGCGAACTCTACAATGTCACTCTTGCAGAATATTCCCGGGGAGTCCAATGGAAAGAATTCATCGCCATGATTCGCCCGGTGAATCGATGCGGCCTCCTGCCGCGCAGTGAAATCTGAACGCATCGTCAACTCGGAATTTTTCTTCCCATCTCGGATCTCAATCTTCTAACTTCCCGAATGCCGTTGCTCTTTCTACGGATCGCCGTACGCGTGGATACCATTCATAGCGTCCACACTTCAAGCCATGCGAATCACAGCCTGGGAATACTGCGCTGAAATAAGCAGGAAGGCTGAGGGCTCAAAGGCCCCAATGTCAGGGATCCTGTCTCACCGTTTCAGAGGAAGTTTTCAGGTGGCGTCTCTTCAACAGACTTCGGTGCGGAGATTCGCTGCTTTTCGTCCACGGCGGAGAGCAGGTAATTGCTGAAACTGTGGCGCCGGTGAAACCGCCGCCCCTTCCAATCGAAATAAACTTCCGCGGTGCTGGGAAGCCACATCTCCACATTCCGTGTGCGGAAGTGCACCGGACCGTATTCAATGGCGGTGCGGTCGGCAACGAGACGGATCTCCGGCACAGGTGCGACCAGGTCTGTCTCCAGCCTCACGATCTGATAGCTCTCCGCGTCGATCCAAGCGCGCCCCTTCAGGGCAACTGGGTGTAATGGGCCTTCGAAGCCCATCCGGTAGCTCCGCATGGTATTGGGCTTGTCGGCTCTTTGCCGGAAATGAACTTGCCACGCGATTCTGCCGTTCCATCGCGCCAGCCCCTCGCAAGTCATCTCGAAGCTCCCCGCGTTATTAGGATGAAAAATGAGAACCAATGCGGGCAGCCCGTTCGTTTCCAGGCCGTCCGGAAATTCCCCAAAAGCGCTTCCCACTGTCCTGAACTCCTCAACATTGAAAAATCCCGTCTTTACTTTCTGGATGGAAACCATGTAGTCGAACTTTCGCGTTTCCGGACTCGAGGCTAAACCCCATTTGTTGATCGTTTCATGTTTCAGGGATTCGGTCGCCACGAAGCGATCGACGTTGCCGACAAATTCCTCAATCCGCTGGCCTGCCTTCTTCGCGACTTCGTCAAGCGTGCAGACGGCGCCGGGTTCCACAGGAGGCACTTTCTCGTCAATGTCAGGAGGCAACCAACTGGAGAGAAGAGGAAGCGCGGTGACCTCGGCAAGCGTCCCTGGCTGCACCATCTCCGCGCTTGCCGCGTCAGCGGCACCCTGCGCATTCTGCGCCTCCGGCAACTGCAGACTCTCCAATTGTTTCTTCGCGGCGGCGTCCGCGGGATGTTCCTGCACGTAGGCTTGAAGAACGCTAACAGCTTTGTCCTTTTCTCCGCGTTTTGCCAGGGCGGCTGCCAGGAACCGCTGAACAGCCGCGGCCTGCCCGCGGCCCAGTTCGAGTGCGCGCTCGGCTTGTTTGACGGCTTCGTCGGGGAATCCTTGATGCAAGTACGCATCCGCGTAGATCGCGTGCGCCCGCCAGGAAGATGGCTCGGCTCGAACCGCCCGGTCGAGATACGGCAAGGCTTCACCAGCCTTGTTTTCGTCCAGAAGTGCCTGGCTCAAGGAAAGCAATGCGCGATAATGTTTGGGATAAAGTTCGAGCGCCTTCGTCCAATAGGACTTGGCCTGAACACGATCGCTCAACTGCAACGAATAAACGCCAAAGAGGTAATTGATTTCCGCGCTCGTCGGCGCAACGCGGTAAGCCGTTTCTAGATGGCTCCGCGCCTCGGCCAGCTTGTTGCTCCGCAGCGCTTCCATCGCCTTGCTGATTGCCTTCTGGGCCTTCGGAGCGAGTGACGCGATTTCCGCGTCGGTGATGGCGTCCTCCCCCTCCGGCGCTGGCTGCAGTTGAATGGTCACCTTCATTAGCGTCGAGCTCTGCGCCTGCGCGTCAACCCGCTTCGTGACTCTTCCGAATCCGGATGCAACCACTAGAACGTTGTACTCGGTTTGCGGCACTTCGTTTAACCTCAGATAGCCGCTTCTGGCCGTTCCTTGGCGATAGAATTGGCCGTTCAGCCTGGTCAAAGTAACCACAGCCGGCCCCTCAATAGACGCCCCACTTGGTCCTTTGATGTACACGTCCAAGTCAATCGGTTGAGTTATTCCGGCCAGTCCCCCTGCCCCGGGGAGGGTTTTAATAATCCCCGATCCCTCGCCTTGAGCTAAGAGCCGGACCGGTAGGAGTGCGGCGCAGCCAACTGCCAGAACAAAAACGGCGGAATTCAAAATGCGGACCACCATCTACGACTCCAAATAGGCGGGGAAGCTGACGACTCCCAAAATCATACTCCTCATGCTCCCGCTTTGCGAGAAACGGAACTCGCACGACTCGCACGACCGGCCATGCTTCGTGTTTTCAAATTCGAATGTGAACCTTTAGCCTCCTGAATACCTCTGCTCTTTCCACGGGTCGCCGTAGGCGTGATACCCATTCCGCTCCCAGAAACCTAACCGGTCGTAATCCAGCAGGCTGAACCCACGCACCCATTTCACGCTCTTCCACGCATACAAATGCGGTACGATCAGCCGCAAAGGCCCGCCGTGCTCTGCTGTCAGCGGCTCACCGTCATGTTCGAACGTAAACAGCACCTCCGGCCGCTGCAAATCCGCTAGCGGCACATTTGCCGTGTAGCCTTCCTCCGCCAGCACCAGCGCAAACTGCGCCCCAGGCCTCATCTTCACCAGCTTGATCACATCCGTAAACAACACGCCCTTCCACCGGTTGTCCAGCCGGCTCCACCGCGTCACGCAATGAAAATCCGAAGTCACCTCCGTCTGCGGCAGCTCGCGAAACTCCGCCCATGTCAGCTGCACCGGCTCCTCCAGCAACCCCGAAATCTTGAAGTCCCACTTCGCCGCATCGAACACCGGCACGCTGCCGTAGTGAAGCACCGGCCACTTCAGCGTCAGTGACTGCCCCGGCGGCAGCCGCCCCTCGGCCTTCGCTTTCTTCTCCAGTTCTCTTCGGCTCCCCAAATCTCCAAACAATGCCATCTCGATCTCCCGCAAAATTAGATACTTAGCTTCGTCAAAAGTTTCCGGTTCCACTTAAACCCGCTCTACGCCACAAATTCAATTGCATGTTGACAGTCACTCAAAAATAGCTCTTGACTGTAAATATCGATTAGACTATTTTGCTCTAGGCCTTGTCTCAAATGGTCTCTGACCGTAGGCCTGGAGCAGACTCCCCGCTCATGAAAAAACCCGAGCAACGAGACCTTTTCCCAGGTGCCTTGGAGATGATGATTCTCCGAACGCTGAAACGCCAGCCCCTGCATGGCTATGCCCTCGTGCAGCACATCAAGCGTACCTCTAACGACTTGCTTCAGATTGAAGAAGGATCGCTCTACCCGGCTCTTCAGCGTCTGCTCAAAGAAGAGTTGGTGAAGGCGGAATGGGCCGTTTCTTCAACCAACCGTCGCGTCCGCATTTACAGGTTGACGGCAGCAGGTGCCAAGCATCTGCAGCGGCAGGTCTCGAGCTTCGAAAGAATGCTCGAAGGCATTACACGCGTCTTGACGCCGGGTGAATCATGAATTGGTTTAAACAACTGTTTTCTCGCCGCCGCCTCTGCGACGATCTTTCCGAAGAGATTCACGAACACCTCGAAGAAAAGATCGAGGAACTCGTTGCCAGCGGCATGCCCAGAAAAGAAGCTGCCGCCGCCGCTCGCCGCGAGTTTGGCAATGTAACTTTGGCAGAAGAAGACAGCCGCGAAGTCTGGCGCTGGCCACTCATCGAAAACTTTCTGATGGATCTTCGCTTCGGCTTACGCATGCTCCGCAAGAATCTGGGTTTCACCGCGGTAGCCGTGCTCACCCTCGCGCTTGGCATCGGCGCGAACACTGCCATCTTCGCTGTTGTGAACGCCGTGCTGCTCCGACCACTGCCTTTTAAGCAGCCGTCAAGGCTCATGATGCTCTTCGAGGGCATCCCGAAGCTGGGTTTTCCGAAGATGGGGTTTTCGGCGCCGGACTTTGCGGTCTTTGAGCGCGCGCAGAAATCGTTTGAGAGCGTCGGTGTGTATCAGAACAAATATTTCAACCTTTCCGGCGACAGAGAACCTGACCGGCTGATGGCGGCGCGCATCTCGTCTTCAGTTTTCCCCATGCTGGGCGCTGAGCCTATGCTAGGCCGCACGTTCACGATCGGAGAGGACGCTCCGGGACAGAACGTCGTCATCCTCAGCTATGGGCTTTGGCAGCACCGCTTTGGCGCTGACCCAGGCATTATCGGACGCAACCTTGAGCTCAATGGGCAACCTTACACCATCATTGGCGTGATGGCGAAAGCTTTCAATTTTCCGTTGCGTGGACCCCAAGGCAGCGAGCCAGCGGAGCTTTGGGTGCCCATGGCTTTTACGGCCACGGAATTGGAAGGTTGGGGCACGAATTACATGAACGGCGTCCTGGCGCGGCTGCGCCCCGGCTTGGCGTTCGAGCACGCGTCTGCCGAGGCCGAGTCACTCTCGCGCTCAATCGGATCGAATTATCCGCCGGAGTTGACGAAGGCTTTCCAGGGCGCAGAACTCAAAGTCAGCATGAATTCCTATCACGAAGAAGTTGTCATGTCAGTGCGGACTCTGCTTCTTATTCTCATGGCGGCTGTGGTCCTGGTGTTGCTAATTGCTTGCGCCAACGTCGCGACACTCTTGGTGTCACGCGCCGCATCGCGGCAGAAAGAGGTTGCGCTGCGTACCACGCTCGGCGCCACGCGCGTCCGGTTGTTGCGGCAGATGCTGACCGAAGGCCTTTTGCTCGCGCTCATCGGCGGTTCCTTAGGGTTCGCGTTCGCCTCCTGGGTCAAGACCTTACTGCTCTCGCTTGTGCCTGAAAGCGTTCCGCTGCCGCGCGACATTCCCATTGGCGGCAGCGTGATCGTTTTTGTGCTGGCTGCCTCCTTCCTGACGACTGTTCTCTTCGGATTGGTCCCGGCGTTCCAGGTATCTGCGATGGCTCTTCATGGCCCGCTTCAGGAGGGCGGCCGCAGTGGCACTCCCGGCCGGTTACGGCATCGCCTCCAAGGCTTTTTCGTTACCGTTGAATTTGCCCTGGCTTTGGTCTTGCTGATCGGGTCCGGCTTGCTGATTCGGAGCTTTGCGAAACTCCTGGAAACCAATCCTGGGTTCCGTCCCGACCATGTGCTCACGCTGAATATTCCTATTCCTGCTGAGAGATTTACCCAAGCCACAAAAGTCCGCCAGTTCTATGAGCAATTGCTCGACCGCGCCGGGAACATAGCCGGCGTGAAAGCGGTTGGACTGACGAGTGACTTGCCTGTGAACGGTTGTGGCACGATTGCGATTCAGATTGAAGGTGGGAGAAACGCCGGGGGCGAGACGCCACAGGCGATTTGTCAGACGTGGCAAGTAGGGAACTATTTTCAGACGCTCGGCATCCCGCTGCTTAAGGGCCGCTCGTTTACGCTTGAAGACCGTATCGATACGCAACCCGTCGCCATTATAAGCGAAATGGCGGGGAGGCAGTTCTGGCCGGGCCAAGATCCCATCGGAAAGCGCATTCGTTGGGGTGTTTACACTCCTTGGCAAACGATTGTTGGAATTGTAGGCGATGTGAACGACGAGCCGCTCGGCCAGCCGGTGCGGCTGCACGTCTATAGACCGTATTTGCAAATGGCCGATCTATTCTTCGAGGACAGCAGATTCGGTGAAGTGCGCTCGATGAATCTTGCTGTGTTATCGCAGACGGATCCGGCTTCGCTGACTTCCGCAGTCATCGGCCAAATTCATTCGCTCGATCCCGATCTGGCTGTGGCGCACATTCGCACGATGGCGCAAGTCATCAGTTCTTCCGTTGCCGGACCCAGGTTCAACACGCTTCTTCTGGGCGTTTTTGCTGGAGTGGCCCTGTTCCTCGCGGCGATTGGAATTTATGGCGTCATGGCGTATGCGATCGCGCAGCAGACGCACGAAATCGGCATCCGTTTGGCGCTAGGGGCACAGCCGAGGAATGTTCTGCAGCTTGTTCTGCGACGAGGAGTGCGTTTGGCGGGAGTGGGCGCCGCGTTCGGTGTGGCCGCCGCACTGGCTCTTACACGATTGATGGCTGGCCTCCTTTATGACGTCAGCGCAACCGATCCGGTCACGTTTTCCTGTGTTGTGATTCTTCTGCTCGCTATCGCGCTGTTGGCTTGTTACGTGCCGGCGCGCCGGGCGATGCGCGTTGATCCGATGGTCGCGTTGCGGTACGAGTGAAGATTTGAGCCAATGTTCGAAGGGAGTGTATGTGTCTTAGCGCCGGGTGAATCATGAATTGGTTTAAACAGCTGTTTTCTCGCCGCCGCCTGTACGACGATCTCTCCGAAGAGATTCAGGAACACCTCGAAGAAAAAATCGAGGAACTCGTTGCGAGTGGCATGTCCAGAAAAGAAGCCGCCGCCGCCGCTCGCCGCGAATTTGGAAACGTGACTTTGATGGAAGAAGACAGCCGCGAGGTGTGGCGGTGGTCATCCATTGAAAATTTTCTTATGGATGTCCGCTACGGCTTGCGGATGTTGCGCAGATCGCCCGGTTTCACCGCCATTGCTGTCCTCACTCTGGCGCTCGGCGTCGGCGCAAACTCCGCCATTTTCAGCCTAGTGGATTCCTCGCTGCTGCGAGCTTTGCCATTCAGCAAACCGGCACGACTGGTTCGTATCTATACAACTGAAACGGACGGCGAAATCCACACGCCCTCCGCTACGGAGTATTTAGCGCTGCGCAAATACGCCCAATCCTTCGACGAAATCACCGGACTCGGCTGGGCCGACTATTTTTATGGCAGCGATCAGTCCGGATGGCAGAATATCTCAGGCTATCGAATCACTACCAATTGGCTCACGGCGCTCGGCGTTCAACCATATCTGGGCCGCAACTTCGTCGAAGAAGAACAGGAAGCTGGCCGCGATAACGTGGCAATTCTCTCTTTTAACTGTTGGAGGAGTCGATTCCACGCGGATCCCCAAATTGTCGGACAGCGGCTGACCCTCAACCGCCGCAACTTTACCGTTGTCGGCGTGTTGCCCGAAACTCTCGGTCGATACTACGGCGATGATATCTTCGCGCCCCTGGTCTTAAGTTCCTACACCGCGGCTCGGGGGCGTGACAGAGCCAGAGTGCAAATCGCCGCACGCCTGAAGCCAGGCGTGACCCTCGGCCAAGCCCGTTCCGAAATTTCTGTCATTGCCCAGCAATTGAGAGCTTCCAAGCCTCCAACAGACCTCAGCGGACATCTCACCGTGCAAGAGTTCACGGAGGAGTTCCAGAATCTGGGTCCAACAGCACGCAATGCCCAACGCGGCCTCTGGATGATGCTCGGAGGGGCTGGTCTCGTTCTGCTTATCGCCAGCGCAAACGTCTCCAGCCTTCTCTTGGCGCGTGCCGTGAAACGCCGCAAAGAGATTGCCGTCCGCGCAACTCTTGGCTGTTCGCGCCCAAGGATGATTCGCCAGTTGCTCACCGAATGCGCGATTCTCTTCCTCTGCGGCGGCATCCTGGGTGTCCTCGTCGCTCGCTGGTCGGAGGACCTGCTCATGAACCTAATCGCGGGCCTCGGTCCCAACGGCGCATACGTGAGCATCAACTCGCGCATCTTTCTGTTCAGTCTGGGAGTGTCATTCCTTTGCGCCTTGGTATTTGGCTTCGTTCCCGCCCTGCATGCCACGCGCATCAACCTCAATGATTCCTTGAAAGACGTCGTGCCAACAACAGTGGGTGGGTTTCACTCGCACCGACCGCGAAACCTCTTCCTCGTTTCGCAAGTCGCCCTCGGAATGGTGCTCCTGGTCGGATTCGGACTGTTGCTACGCAGTTTTCTGCACGTCGAGTCCGTACCCATGGGCTATGACCCAGCGAACGTCTTGACGGCATCCGTCGGCCTATCCACTCCTCGCTATCGGGAACCCTCCGCCCGCCTGCACTTCTTGCGAGCAACCGTCGAGCGTGCGCGCTTGATGCCTGGTGTTGAATCCGCAGGAATGACGGAAACTCTGCCGCTCGACGGCGCTGACTCTGGGTCACTAATCGTCGAAAATCACGCAGCCGGCGCGCACGAAGGAACCCGCGAAACTCGCCGTCTTTCTGTCGATTCTGAGTTCTTTTCCACTATGAAATTCACCATGCTCGCAGGCCGCGCGTTCAACGACAACGACTCGATCGACTCTGCCGCGGTTGTAATCGTGAATCAAACATTCGCGAACAAATTCTTCCCAAAAGAGAATTCCCTCGGCCGTCGTTTCGCCTTCGCGGATTCGCCCATGACCTGGCGAGAGATTGTCGGCGTCGTTTCGAATGTTCGCCAGCGCAATCTCGACGAAGACTCGCAACCCATGGCGTACCTTCCACTGGCGCAAACCCTTCCCCACGATCTTCATCTAGCGATCAGAGTGCGGGATTCAGCTGACATGGGCCCCGTCTCGCGCGGCCTGAGCAACTGGCTTTGGCCTCTGGATCAAGATCTCTACTGGGCACAAAGCACCATGCTGCAGCGCGTGCACGATTCAGAGTCCGTCTCTTTGCGCCGCCCGGTTGTCACCTTGCTCGCTTTGTTTGGCGGACTTGCTCTCCTCCTGGCGTTGATCGGCGTATTTGGTATCACCTCCTTTAGCGTTGCCGAACGCACGCGCGAGATCGGAATTCGAATCGCGCTCGGTGCCGCCCGCTCCGAAGTCGCAGGTCTCGTCCTGAAAGAAACGCTTCTCCTTACTGTCGCGGGCCTTGCGTCTGGCGCGCTCGCCGCGGTGGTCCTGACGCAATTGCTGCCGGCCGGCCCACTCGGCTGGTCCGGTTCCGCAATCTCCCTGTACGGAGTTTCCCGAACTGACAGTCTGACCTATTTTTGCTCCTGCGCTGTGCTTGGCTTCGTCGCGCTCGCGGCGTGCTATTTCCCCGCGCAGCGGGCGATGCGGGTAGATCCGATGGTCGCGCTGCGGTACGAGTGAAGATTTCCAGCCAATGTTCGAAGGGATACCTCGTGTCTTAGCGCCGGGTGAATGATGAATTGGTTTAAACAACTGTTTTCTCGTCGCTGCCTCTACGACGATCTTTCCGAAGAGATTCACGAACACCTCGAAGAAAAGATCGAGGAACTCGCTGCCAGTGGCATGCCCAGAAAAGAAGCCGTCGCCGCCGCTCGCCGCGAATTTGGGAATGTAACCTTGATGGAAGAAGACAGCCGCGCAGTCTGGCAATGGCCGTCTATGGAGAGTTTTTTCATGGATTTTCGCTACGGTCTTCGCCAGCTTCGGAAGAATCCAGGCTTTACCGCCGTCGCGGTGCTCACGCTTGCGCTCGGCATCGGCGCCAATACAGCGATCTTCAGCGTGTCCGATGCGGTGATGTTGAAGTTGCTTCCCGCCAAGAATCCAAAGCAGCTCGTGTATTTTCGCCTGCTCTCACCTGAAGAGCATGGGAGGGCTTTCT
>WNGP01003812.1_pt1 | contig 12625 bp, 11 predicted proteins | sample 5407671 | NCBI WGS metagenome assembly WNGP01 (sample SAMN13153381, study PRJNA577476) | soil metagenome | isolation source: 40 cm soil or saprolite under Garry oak tree replicate 2 | place: USA:California | collected 2016-06-15 | reverse complement strand
ATCGAAGATCCACGGAACACAATCGCTTTCTGCAGAATGTGCCGCAGAACGCGGCGCAATTTTTCCGCTTGTTTCCTGCTCAGCTTGGCTCCGAGCCGCGCCGGATGAATCTTCGCTTTCCACAGGCTCTCATCCGCATAGATATTGCCGATGCCGCGCAGCACGCTCTGGTCCAGCAGCAGCGCCTTGATCCGCGCGCGTCGCCCGCAAATCCTGTTCGCAAATTCCATCTCGCTCACTTCGAGCGGATCGGTGCCGAATCCGGTCAGCTCTTCGGCAAGCAATGCTTTCGTCAGGTAAGCAATGCGCCCAAAACGCCGCGCATCGGTGTAACGCAGTTCGCGCCCATCATCCAGAAGTATGCAAACGTGAGTGTGCTTCTCAAGGGCTCGCCCCGCCGGACTCGGCCCTATCTGGCCGGTCATTCCCAGATGTACCAGCAACGACGCCTGCGCCGCATCGCCATTTGCGGCAACGCGGGTCTCTCTATTCACCGCCGACAGCCGCAACAATATGAATTTCCCATAGCGTTCCACCGCCTCGATCTGGCGCCCGGGCAAGTGCTGCTCCAGCGCGGCAGGATCATCGATAAAATCAGTCTTACCGAACCTGACCGAAAGTATCCGCCGCCCGAGAATTGCTTGCCGCAATCCTCGCGCTACCGTTTCGACTTCGGGAAGTTCCGGCATAAGGAAGAAAGAACCTTCAAAATAACACAGCGCCACATGCAATGCTCTTCGGGCAAGGGGCCAACCCTCGTAGCTCAGGGTGAAGTGCATTTTGTAACTATGCTGGAAATCGACACAGGTGTGGGGGGCAGCCTGCCGCGGCGGGCGCCCCCACGCCGGCGCTCTCGCCTCAGCTACTTCTTGTGGTAATTCGGATAAGGCGGATGCTCCGGGATCACCACTGGATTCTTCTTCAGCACTTCGAGTGTGACTTCCACGGCCTTTTCGAGTTGCCGGTCGTGCCCCGCCGCAACCGACGCCGGATCGTTTTCCACTTCAATATCCGGCGCGATTCCGCGGTTCTCCACTTCCCATTCGCCTTGTAGACCGTAGATGGCCACGCGTGGCGCGGTAACGAAACCTCCGTCCAGCAGCGGCGGATAGCCATAAATGCCCACCAATCCGCCCCAGGTGCGCGTGCCGACCAGCGCTCCAATCTTGTCCTGCTTGAACATCCACGGCAGCGCATCGCCACCCGACCCGGACATTTCGTTGATGACCATCGTTTTCGGACCGTAGATCTGCGCAAGCGGCGAGCAGAACGCTTCGCCTTCCCGCGAAATCGCGCAGTTTCGCAGCGGGCGCTTCAGCATGTCGATGATATAGTCCGCCACTTCGCCGCCGTGGTTGTAGCGCTCGTCGATGACCGCGCCTCGCTTGCCAACTTGCGCAAAGTAGAACCGGTTGAAATTGAGGTAACCGCCGACCGCCGTGTCGGGAACGTGCACGTAGGCGAGTTTTCCTCCGCTTAGTTCGTCCACCTTCCGCCGGCTATCTTCTTCCCAAGCGCGGTTGCGCAGCGCGAATTCGCTTGGCAGCGGCACCACCGTGACTTCCCGCGCGTCCTTGCCGTCCGCGTTCGGGCCCACCTTGATCTTGATCTGTTTCCCGGCGGTGTTCTCAAAGAAGCTGTAAACCTCTGCCGGAGGCCCCACCGAGCGTCCTTCCACTTCAAGCAAATATTCGCCCGGCTTCACATCCACCCCCGGCTGCGTCAGCGGCGCCCGCAGATCGGGGTTCCAATTCTCGCCGTTGTACACCCGGGCAAAGCGGTAGCGCCCGTTCTCGATCTTGTAATCCGCACCGAGCAATCCGCCTTTCACCTCCCTCGGTTTGGGAACATCGCCACCACCGATGAACATGTGGCCGATGGTAATCTCTCCAAGCATTTCGTCGAACAGATAGTTCAGGTCCCCACGTCCTGCCACACCCTTCAGATAAGGAGCGTATTTCTTCTCTGCGGCGTGGATGTCCAATCCGTGATGACGCGGATCGTAGAGAAAGTCGCGCTCGATGCGCCACACCTCGTGGTACATCTGGTTCCATTCGGCGCGCGGGTCAACGTAAACCTCCATTTCGTCCAGCTTCAGGGCTCCGTCGCCGGGCTTCACTACTACGGCCGTGCCCGCGATAAACCATCCGGGCCCAAAGTGGTACAGCGCCTTTTCACCATTGGCGGAAACCGCGAATCCGCTGATCCCGCTTACGAACGCCTCGGTCTTGCGAGTCGTCAGATCAAACTTTGACACCGTTACCGGAGTCGCTCCGTCGAATCGCGGCACATCGACGATCTCGGAAAGGAACAGCGTTCCAGCCTTGCCAACATCAAGGCTTACGTAATTGGCGGCCTTGATCGGCAGGGAGACGATTCGCTGTCCGATACCATCGAGATCGATAGTGACCTTGACGGGCTCCACCTTCTTCTCGCTTTCTTTGCCCTTCTCGCTTTCTTTGCCCTTCTCACCTTCTTTGGCCTGGTCGCCTTCCTTGCTCTCCCCCTCTTTGTTCTTGTCGGCTTCTTTGCCTCTGTCTCCACTGCCCGAACCTTTCTTTTCTTCCGCCGCTTTTTCTTCGTCGCTCTGCGGCTCCACCGGCGAAGGGTCGCCCTTCTTGAGCACCGCCGCGTATACACTTCGCAGAACCGGGTGCTGGAAGCTGGACAAATCCAGCCAGCCCGCGGAGAGTCCCACATCCGTGCTTACCGCAAAGAACAGCGATTTCCCACCCTTATCGAATACCGGATATCGCGCGTCGCTGATTCCGTCTGTGATTTGCGATTCTTTTCCGCTTTCCAACGAGTACACGAAAATGGTCCGCAGATGATTCTCGAGCAGCTTGGCGTACGTCAGCCACTTGCTGTCCGGCGACCAGGTCTGAGCGAAGCCAGACGTCGGATCATCGTAGCGGTCGGTCGTCACCTTCACCGGCGTACCCCCGTCCACGTCGACGTACCACAAGTTCAGCCGTTTGTCCGTGTAAGCAATCTTCTTGCTGTCCGGCGACCACAAGGGTGTGTAGAAATAAGACGGAGGATTGCCCAGACTGATCTTCTTCACCGTCTTAGAGCCCGATTGATCGGCCACGTGCAGGGCATACTCGCCGGACTCATCCGAAAAATAGGCGATCGATTTCCCGTCGGGCGACCACGCCGGATCGCGCTCGGCCACGGCCGCCGTCCGCGTCAAATTGCGGATATCGCCTTTCTCTTCAGGAACGGTAAGAATTTCGCCACGGGCTTCGAACACGGCGCGCGCGCCGGTCGGCGAAATCGCCGCATTCTTAATCTTGTCGCCAACCTTCTCGTAGTGCGGCCGCGTTGCTGGCAGGTCGCCGGCGATTCGAATGCTTACCTTTTTCGATTTGCCGCTGGCGGGATCAAAAAGATAGATCCCGCCAAACTGTTCATAGACCAGCGCGTCCGGCCCCGCTGAAAGCGACTTGAAATCGAGCCCTTTGTTCTCCACCACCTGTTTTACGGTCTTGGCCTTTGTGTCGTACGCGAAGAGAGTCACCGCTCCGTTGCGGTCGGAGAGAAAATAGACGGTGTCGTTGAACCAAATGGGATGCGAATCATTCGAATTCTCGCGCGGCACTTTCTCCAGCGCCAGGTCGCTCAAACGCACGATATAGATTGGCGTGGTTTGCCCTCCGCGATAGCGCTTCCAGGAGGTCTGCCAGAGCAAGTTTGGCACGTAGGCAATCCGTGTTCCGTCTGGAGAAAACCACGCTTCCTCTCCCCGCCACATAGGCAGAATATCCGCCGGGCCGCCATCAAGAGGAACGGTGTAGAGGCGGTCGAAGTCCGCATAGGCCTCGCGCCCGGAATAAAAAAGCACTCGCTTCCCGTCCGGAGTCCACCCCACAGCAACGTCCGCCGCCGGGTGCCAGGTAAGCCGCTTCGGCTCGCCCCCTTCCGCTGGAATGACGAATACGTCGACATTCCCGTCGTACTGGCCTGTAAACGCGATCCATTTTCCGTCAGGCGAAAACACCGGCAACCGTTCATGTCCGCCGGTGGTCAACTGTCGGGCATCGCCCCCGTCGCGCGGCACGCTCCAGAGGTAGCCGCCGTACGCAAAAGCCACCTGGGTCTTGCTTGCTGTCGGCGAATGCGCCAGCAGCGGCGTCTCTTCCGTTGCGCCGGACACTGCCGCAAGAGCCAGTAAAATTCCCATGAGCATTGTGATTCGAAAACGCATGCTTCCTCCGGGAGAAGATTCACTCGTGACTCACAAATTGATGCAGGAGCCGACAGCGCTGCCGTACTTCAAAATTATCTTGTTCTTTGGCCCTCACCACCGCGCAGAAACCACCTTGCCAGACGTAGGCAGCCAAAACAAATAGGACTATTCACGGCAGGAGCGCGAATACTCGCACCGGTCCACCCGAGCCACCCTCCAGCTTGATCGGCGCCACGATCAAGAACGCACCTGTTTCTGGTAATTCGCTCAGGTCCGCTAGGTTTTCAAGCTGATACAGACCTGCCCCCAACGCCAGGTGATGCACGGAATAGTCGCTCGACGCACCATGGTCGACGCTCAGCGTATCGCACCCGAGCCCGCTCACCTTCCGCTCAATCAACAGCTTGGCAGCCTCCGCCGAGAACCCCGGAAAATGCATCTTGCCCTTTTCATCCTGATTCCGGTACTTCCGCACATCCGGCCACCGCGACGCCCACCCGGTCCTAAGCAGCACAATCGCTTGTTCGGGAATCCGCCCGTGCCCCTTCTCCCATGCTTCGACGCGTGCGGCGCCAAGCTGGTAGTCTGCATCCTTGCCACTCTCGGCGCGGACATCGATCACCACCGCCGGCCCAAACAATTGTTTGGCCGGAATTTGGTCCACCGTCGCCTTCCCCGGCGGAAAATGTGCCGGCGCATCCAGATGCGTCCCATAGTGCTCCAGCATCCAGAAGCTCCTCGTGAAGTAGCCGTTTTTCTCAATGCTGGCATTGACCTTGGCCTCGAAGAACTTTTCATCTCCAGGCCACGGCACCAGCTTGTCGCTAATCGCGTAACTCAGGTCGAGCACCCGCGTCTTTCCGGAGGGAATGCCTTCGAGCATCGTATGGTAGTGCGTGTTCTGCGACAGGAGCGTAAAAAGGGCAGCAAGACAAACGATAAAAGTGCCGGAGCGGCCGAAGGCAGCCATCTCTCACCTCAGTTTAACTTTCGGTCAGACACGCGGCCCGCTGCTCCAAGTTCAATTGTGGAGCAGCCGCTGTTCGTGCGCGCGGCATCAGGGCAACGGAATTCCTGGCGTCGCGACGATTCCGGCCATGCGTAGGATTTCTTGATACTGCAAGTCGGTGAGCAGCGAAATGATCAACCGCACGTTCTTCAGCAATTTCATTTTCTTGAGCGCGGGATTTGCTCTCAGTTCCGCGAGGGTCACCTGCCGAGGCAGTTTTTCGAATGCCCGCAGGTCCGCAACCAGGTTTTTTCCCTTGTAATCATGCGGATCCGGGTAGGGATCTCGCGTGACTTCGGCGATCGAATACAACGAGCGCTCCGGGGCCGAGTGAAAGCATAATACGCGGTCACCCTTGCGCACCTGTTTCAAGGCGCGAATCGCGTCGGGCTTCGCCCCGGCACCGTGCCACATCTCCTTGCCCTTTACGAAGAGAGTGTCCCAGTGATACTGGTGTGGGTCGGCGCTGAAGATCCAGTAGTGTCGTTCCGCGGTCGTTGTTGACATCGAGGCTTCGAGTCGGCAGCAATATACACGCTGGCATTCAAAAAGCGAAACAAAATATGTGGCTTAGAGGAAACCGGGCATTGCTGGCGAGGCCAGGCGCAGGTGGCCATATTTTGGCAAAATCACAATAACAATTGTGTTTTCAATATATTACAGAAGTTAACCGGCATCCACGAAAATGTCTTCTCCGCGAACCTCAATGGGGTAGCAATCCACCCCCACCGTTGGATTCTGCCCAATCTTGCCGGTGGTAACATCATACTGCCAGCCATGCCACGGACACGTCACCATGTTGCCGTCCATAACACCTTGCCCCAGCGGCCCGCCACGATGCAGACAGGTATTGTTGATGGCATAGAACTTGCCGCCTACATTTGCCAGGGCAATTGCTTTGCCCTCCACCTGAAACTCTCGGATCGTTCCGGGCGTGATTTCATTCCTCTTCGCTGCTCGCACAAACGCCATCTTTCTTCTCTCTCCTCTTCCCTCTGTCACTGCGCTGTCCGCGTCCTCGGTGTTAGAATCCTTTTCTGTCTTTATCTTTCATTTAGTTTCCTTGTGCGCTATTTCTCTTCCCTATCGTGGCTCCGGCGTTTGCGCCACCATTACTCCGCGTTTGAATTCTTCAACCATCTGCGGCCGCAAGCGCACTTCCGTGGGTCGCTTCGCTAGCGTCATCTGGTCGATTTTGTCCTGCAGCTTCAAGAGCGCGAAGAAGAGGCCTTCGGGCCGTGGCGGGCATCCTACAACGTACACGTCTACCGGTACGATGCGATCCACACCTTGCAAAACCGAATAAGCGTTAAAGGGTCCACCGACGCTGGAGCATGCTCCCATCGAAATGCACCACTTCGGGTCCGGCATCTGTTCCCACACGCGCTTCAGCACTGGTGCCATCTTCAGCGTGACCGTGCCCGCCACGATCATCAAGTCGGCCTGCCGCGGCGACGGCCGGAACACTTCCGCTCCAAACCTCGCCATATCAAACCGCGAAGTCGTCGACGCGATCATTTCGATCGCGCAGCACGCCAGTCCAAACGTCAGCGGCCAGATCGCGCTCTTCCGCGCCCAGTTGAACACATAGTCCACCGACGTAATCATGAAGTTCTTTTCGAATCTTTGATCCAGTACGCCCATTGGTCAGTCCTTTCCTGCTAACGCCGAGTATATTCACCGTTTCCCGTGGAGTCAAAAACTCTGGGCCGCCGGTGCGAGGCAAGTGTGGCAACCTCATCTCGCCTTTGTCGCCAGCTGTTCAAACCTCCGGGAAAGGGTCTTCCAGTACGTTGTGGGCCGCAGACGCTGCAAAATGTCAATCTGATATGCATCCATGCCGATCAGGATGCGCGGCTCGTCGCACTCCACACCGCGTAAGATTCGAGCCGCTGCGGTTTCTGGCGACGTCCGCGCCAGCTTCTCAAAACGCGCAATATTCTTTTGTCTCGTGGATGCGGAAGCACCGGCGCCAATCCGCGACCGACGCGCGATATGCGTCCGGACGCCCCCCGGATGAACGCTGGAGACGCCCACATTGCTGCCCTCCAGTTCGTGACGCAGCGCCTCTGTGAATCCGCGCACCGCAAATTTGCTCGCCGCGTAAGCGCATTGTCCCGCCGGAGCAATAATTCCGAAAACGCTCGAAAGGTTCACGATATGCGCGCGCCGCGCGCGTTTCAGCATTGGCAGGAAATACTTCACGCCATGAACCGTGCCCCAGAAATTGATACTCATAACCCAACGAAAATCATGCAGCGAAATTTCTTCAAAATCGCCATGCAGTGAAACGCCGGCATTATTGATGAGCAGGGTGACGCGTCCGTGTTGCCTGCTGACGTCTTCGGCGAAAGCGCTCACGCTGGCTTCCTCAGCGACGTCCATCACGTGAGTGCTGACCGCTGCGCTCTTGCTCCCGAGCGATTCGAGAGTCTCGAGAAGTCCGGCCTCGTCTATATCGGCTAGGGCCAGCGCTGAGCCCGCCGCAGCCAGTCGTTGCGCCAAGGAGCGGCCGATGCCGGACCCCGCCCCGGTCACAACGGCTACCCCGGTACTCAGAAATGTCACTAGAAAACCTCGACGCGAGGATCCGTGGTTGGCTTTGCCGGAAGGACCGGCGGTGTGGCGTCGTGAGGCGCGAGTTTCCTCCGGGGCTTCCTTTGCTTCCCGGGAAGCAGCTCTAGGAGCCACTTCCTTCTTGGAATTCTGCGCAACGCGGCGCGCGCATCGATGAGGTGGGTGGGAGGAAGCCGTACACCCAACTTTAGGACGCTTCCCTTCACCGGCGCGAGCCCCGGTGGCAGGAATGGGAAACTGACGCCATGCCCGGTCGCGGCGACCATCAAATCAAACCCTTCACTTCGCCCGCCAGCAAAATCAACCGCCTTTCCCGCAAATCGCACGATGGCCATGCCCAGCCCGACCGAGCCGGCCCCCACGAAAGCCATCTGTGCGGAGCGATCATTCATCGCCAGCCACCTGCCTCAGGCCACTCATACCACAGTTCTCGGAATGTCACCAGAATCAGAAGAACCAGGGAATCCCGAAGCCGGAACGTCAAGGAAATTCGATTTTGATCTGATTGCGGCCGGCGCGTTTCGCGCAATAGAGAGCCTTGTCCGCCCGCTGCACCAGAGTTGAGAATTCCGGAGGTTCTTTGCCCATGAATCCGCAAGTCCCGAAACTCGCCGTCACCGTGACGTTTGCGCCGCCAAAACAAAACTTCTTTGACGCAAACTGCTCGCGCAATCGTTCCACGGTCAGCTGGATGTGCCTCTCGTCGACATGCGTCAGCACCAATAGAAACTCATCGCCGCCCATTCGCCCACAGATATCTGATGCCCGCGTATATTCCTTCAGGATCGCGGCGAATTCCTTGAGGACTTGATCGCCGGCATCATGGCCATAGGTGTCATTGATACTCTTGAAGGAATCCAGGTCCGCATGGACGACCCACAGGGGATAACCGTGCCGTGCCGCCCCCCGCAGCTGCCGCCCGGACCATTCGTCGAGTGCGCGCCGGTTTGGCAGCGCTGTGAGGGGATCAGTGTGCGCCATTTCTTCGAGCAATTTGTTCTTGCGTTCGATTTCGCGGTGCAGATCGATGGTACGGCGCCCCACTCCAATCCGCGCCAGCAGTTCGCCCGGATCAAAGGGCTTGGTCAGGTAATCATCCGCGCCCGCCGCCAGCCCCTTCACTACGTTGTTCTTCTCCGAGATGCTCGTCAGCACAATGATGTATGTGTACTGATGCTGTAGGTCGCCGCGGATTCGCTCGCAAAGCTCTTGCCCGGAAAAGTCCGGCATCATCCAGTCGGTGATCACAATGGGGGGCCCGTGTTTCGCGTAGAGTTCCAGTGCCTGGTGGCCGTTCTTGGCAAATAACGGTGAATACGCCTCGTCCTCCAAGGCGTGTTCGATCAGCTTGCGGTAGACAGGTGAATCGTCCACCACGAGCACCGGGAACTTGGGCCTAGCTTCAGTCATTCACGCTCACGAACGAAACCAAACGGTCTGGAATGCTTGATTGGCCCCTTGGGATGAATAAGCTAGGATTAATGTTAGCAGTAGTAGCGCGGGCAGGAGCCGTACCTGCGCCATTTGGTTCAAAAAAGTAACCTGCCTTCCTACTTCGTTCCGTGAACGAGCAGTGCTCCTTCTTCTTTGAAGGCGCGAAGATGTGCCACGTCGCGGAACCAACGGCCCGTGTAGACTTCCGGCGACGGCGATAGATCAACGATGCGCTGGTGCGCGACGTTCGTGAATCCCGCATCACGGAATAACCCGCCCCATTCTTCGCTGGAAAGAAGGTGCGTCGGCACCGCGAGGAGAGGACCCCACTGGTGGCAGTGCGGATTGTCGCGGTAGTAGTTGATCAGAATCCACGCCGAGCCGCCCTCGCTGAGCACCCGAAAAATGTCTTTAACGCCCGCGGCGGGATTGGGCCAGTAGTACGACGACTCCACCGCGATCGCGTGCGAGAAAAAATTGGGCTGCCAGGGGATCTGGGCGACTTCCCCCGCGACGAACATCAAATTGTCGAAGTCCATGCCGCTTCGCCGAGCGTGGCGGATCATTTCGTCCGAAATGTCTAGCCCTACAACGCGCCCCTCGGGCACCAGCGTGGCCAGCCGCCGCGACAGCCAGCCCGCCCCGCAGCCTACGTCCAAGATGTTGTCCGTTGGCGCAATCCGCATTTTCTCCAGCACCGGCAGCGTGATGGGCAGGTGATCCTGCTCCATCCCCTCGCCCCGCCCTGCCTCCGCCCAGCGATTAAATTCCTCCCGCAGGTTCTCGGCTTTGCTGATTTCACCCATCTGATCTCTCCGACGATCCACTGTCCTTGGCCGCGTCCACCTTGTCCAACGCATGACTCGGGGGCGGAGAAAGGGTTGGTGAAAAGTTCTTGCCTCTCGTTCGTCGGGTGGCTTCCTCCGGATATGCGCCAAGCCACTCCCACTTACCCTCAGTTCGACCCGCCGACCGCAGACGGTAGTCTAGAACGTGAACGAATATCTCGACTCTTTCTTCGACGTACTTGGTCTTTCTGATTTTTGAAAAGGAAGAAGAGAACCAGCCCCACCAATGCGATCGAAAGAAGGGCCAGTCCACGCTAAATGGGAGCGATGCGCTTGGGTCCAATTTCAATCTGCCGCGATCTCCAGCTAGGCGCTTTGCACCTTGGCCAACAACTCCACAAACTTCTGCTTTCGCTCGTTCTGGTCGTGGCCACCCTCGGCGTCCGCCATTTGCGTGATGTTCATGGAGCAAAACTTCGGCCCGCACATCGAACAGAACTTGGCTTCTTTGTAGAAGTCGTCGGGAAGGTTTTCATCGTGCATCGCCTTCGCCGTTGGTGGATCGAGCGAAAGCTCAAATTGCTTGTTCCAGTCAAAGAGAAACCGCGCATAGCTCAGCGCATCGTCGCGGTCCCGCGCGCCCGGCCGGTGCCGGGCCACGTCCGCCGCGTGGGCCGCAATTTTGTACGCAATCACGCCCTGCTTCACATCTTCCGCATTCGGCAACCCGAGGTGCTCCTTCGGTGTCACATAACACAGCATTGACGCGCCGTGCCATCCAATCATCGCCGCACCGATGGCGCTCGTGATGTGGTCGTATCCCGGCGCAATGTCGATTACCAGCGGCCCCAGCGTATAGAACGGCGCCTCGTGGCACCATTCCATCTCCTTGTCCACCTGCTCCTTAATCTTGTCCAGCGGCACGTGACCCGGCCCCTCGATCATCACCTGTACGTCGTGTTCCCACGCCTTTTCTGTCAGCTCGCCCAGCACCTTCAGTTCCGCGAACTGCGCTTCGTCGCTGGCGTCCGCGATGCACCCCGGCCGCAGTCCATCGCCAAATGAAAAACTCACGTCATGCTTCTTGAAAATCTTGCAGATCTCCTCGATGTTCTCGTACAAGAAGTTCTGCCTCTTGTGGTGCTCCATCCAGTGCGCCATCAGCGACCCGCCGCGGCTCACAATCCCGGTAATCCGCTTGCGCACCAGCGGGACATGCTCGCGCAGCACACCCGCGTGAATCGTCATGTAATCCACGCCCTGCTCGGCCTGCTCCTCGATCACTTCCAGCATCAGCCCGATGGTCAAGTCTTCCGGCCGCCGGACCCTGGAGATCGCTTCATACACCGGCACCGTGCCCACGGGCACCGGCGATGCGCCAATAATCGCCTTTCGAATCACAGGGATGTCCCCGCCAGTCGAGAGGTCCATCACCGTATCCGCGCCATAGTGCACGGCGTGATGCAGCTTCTTCAGTTCCTCATCGATGTTCGAGCTTGTGGCGGAATTTCCGATATTTGCGTTGATCTTACACTTCGTGGCGATCCCGATAGCCATCGGCTCCAGGTTGCGGTGATGGATATTGGCGGGAATGATACACCGCCCCCGCGCTACCTCGCTTCGAATCAGCTCCGGCTCCAGCTTTTCGCGCTTGGCAACGAACTGCATCTCCTCGCTTGCGACGCCCTGGCGCGCCAGGTGCATCTGCGAAACGTTCCTGTTTCCGTTCGTCCCGGCAAGACCCGCTTCCCGCTCTTCAATCCAGCTATCGCGCAGTCCCATAGAGCCCCCTCAGTGCTTGGTGACGGAAAACGCATGTCTCGGACCACAAGCCAGCGTTTGAAATGGAATTATGGCACCTGCGGATGGGCGCGGCAACTTGGCGATGCACAAACTACAGTTGTGGCTGGCGTAGCAAGTCTGACGAATCACGCTTGCACAGCGCGGCGGCGTCCAGTTCGTGACAGCACGCGTACCTGCTCAGCGCCATGGTCAAATCCAGATCAGCAAGCAGATTCAGCAGTACCTCCCGCACGCCTTCTTCGCCCGCCACCGCCAGCCCCCACAGGTAGAGACGGCCCACCAGCACGGCTCGTGCCCCCAGCGCGAGAGCCTTGAAAACATCCGCCCCGCGGCGAATCCCGCTGTCGAACATCACCGGAACGCGCCCATTCACTTCGTGCACCACTCCCGGCAGCGCATCCAGTGCGCCGACGCCGCCATCCACCTGCCGCCCGCCGTGATTCGAAACGATGAGCGCATCCACACCGGCGTCCAGCGCCAGCGCGGCATCCTCCGGATGCAAAATCCCTTGACGATGATAGGAACACGGGTGTGCTGCCGCAGAAATCCGATGTCCCTCCAGGTGAGCGCAGCGTTCGAAAACAAGCTGCCCCACAGCTGAATCGCCGCCGCCGGATTCTCTTCCGGCGCCTGCGCCAACAGCCCAGGGAATACCGGATCGCTGAAATAGTTCGCTAGTCCCTGCCCCAGCATAAATGGTAAGTAACCATGGCCAAGGTCCCGCTCGCGCCAGCCCAGCGAATGGGTGTCCAGTGTCACCAGCAACGCCGAGTATCTGGCGCGTTCCGCGCGCTGCACCATACTGGCCGTTAGGTCGGGATTTTT
>WNGP01013266.1_pt1 | contig 12628 bp, 9 predicted proteins | sample 5407671 | NCBI WGS metagenome assembly WNGP01 (sample SAMN13153381, study PRJNA577476) | soil metagenome | isolation source: 40 cm soil or saprolite under Garry oak tree replicate 2 | place: USA:California | collected 2016-06-15 | reverse complement strand
AACGACTGGGCAGCCACTGATTGGGATGCCAACCGGACGCGCGTAAAAGATGTGCGACCAACGGCTGCCGACGCGATCGCCAGCGCGCTCGATCAGATCGCCCAGCGGATCAGAGACGGCGATGTGTCGGTCCCCATGCCCGGAGCGGAGAACGACCCGGCAACCATCGCGGCTCAGCTCGCGGCGCTATTGGGAATCCGAAAGTAAGGTTCGAATGGAAAGCATACATCTCGAGGTTCGGGGACGTGTGCAAGGTGTCGGGTTTCGCTGGCACGTAATGAGGATTGCCAGAGAGCTTGGACTGGCGGGTTGGATCAGGAATCGGCCAGACGGAATCGTCGAGCTGGCGGCGGCTGGTGAACGCGACGCGCTAACGCGACTCGAGGCGGCAGTGAGCGCGGGACCTCCCGGCGCCCGAGTCGAAGAGGTGCGCAAACTCGGCGCAGTCGCGGTTGATTCGCTCGAGGCTCCTTTCGGAATTACTCGCTAGACTGGCAGCTCGAAACACTGTCACTCGCTAAACTGTAGGCGCGAACACTTCTAGAAGCACCCCGTGAAGTGTAGATTCACCCCGTGAAATCGCCGGTTACACTGGCCTCGGCGATGATCCGGATCGTGATCCTTGCCCCCGTAGCTCAGGTGGATAGAGCAGCGGTTTCCTAAACCGTTGGCCGGGTGTTCGAGTCACCCCGGGGGCACTCGACGCAGAACAGCCACCCACTCAAGCTCAGACAACGCGAATGACAACACCGAATATTCCGGTACGCAAACGATCCGGGGCGGACGAAGAATCCCTCACCGAATGGTTCATGCTGCATAAGCGCGAAGTCACGTGGGCAGCAGTCGCGCTCGCGATCATCGTCGGCGGTGTCTGGTTCTACGAGCGCTCTCAGTCGATCAAGGCCCAGCGGGCGGAGGCGGCATACTTTCAGGCCCGACAGTCGGCAGCCTCGGGGAACCCCCTGGCTGTTTCGGACTTTCAGAAGGTCGCGTCAAGATACGAAGGGACGTCGGCCGGGACTCAAGCGGCACTCACCTTGGCCCAGATGCTCTACGACCGGCAGAAGTTCAAGGAAGGGCTGGCGGTTCTCAAGAAAGCTGAGACGAAAGCCTCACGGGACTTCAGGCCATCGATTCACGTTCTCGAGGCGGCTGGGTATGAAGAGCAAAAGGACCTGACTACAGCAGCTGAACAGTACAAGCTAGCTGCTGAGGTGACGCGCTTTCCGGCCGACAAGGCCGAGTATCAGGCGGCGGCCGCGCGGGACTACATGGCCGCGGGAAAAACGGATCAAGCCAAGGCTATCTGGACTGCGTTGGCAAAAGATGATACAGGGCCGGTTTCGGCTGAAGCCCGTGTCAGGCTCGGCGAGCTCGAAGCCAAGCCCCTCAAGATCTAGCGCCAGCCTGACATCAAAGGGCCGCGGGCGACTGCGGCCTTTTTTGCGCGCATGAACCAAGCTGGGGTAGTGGCGAAGGAATGCGTTTCCTTCGATCATTGTCCTTCACATGGGCATATGCGTATAAGATAGATTATGTAAACTACATCTGCCCATTGAATGTGGAGAAGTTGATTCCGCCAGCCCCTCCACCCTCCAAAACCCAGTCGTTCGCCCGTTTAGAGCGTTAAGGTCAGAAATCACTTGAGTTGGCCTCCAGTAGCCAGCAGCCAGACCTTGCCGCGACAGTCTGTCAGTCGAGGTCGCGAATCCGACCCTCGAAAACGATCCGCCCTTCCCCGCGAAGCGACGCCAGCCAGGAACCCGCGTCTCGCTCGAAGCGCACTATTAGTGGGAGCGATGATCGGGTCCTAAGGATCGTCTCATTGCCGGACTCGCCCCATGCGGCCAGGATGATTGCGGTCGCAACTGCCCCAGTTCCACAAGCGAGGGTTTCGGCTTCAACGCCTCTCTCAAAGGTGCGGTACGCGAAATCGCCGTCTGGTCTGCGGGAGACGAAGTTCACATTGGCGCCTTCGACAAGCGAGCGATGATGCCTCAGCTCCGAACCTCGGCCCACGACGTCAATCGTCTCGATGTCCGGCACCTCAACTACCACGTGAGGCACTCCAACTTTGGTATAGCCGAGTCGGCGCTCGCCGGGTTGGATACCGAGCTCTCTCGCGTCTGAACGAACGTCGGTGACAGCCTCCAGGTCAACTTCCGGCAGGTTATCCCGGATCCTTGCCCGGAGAGATCCAGCGGCCGTATGAAGGACGAATCCGCCGGCCTGCGCCAATCCCAACTCTACGGCGAGACGGGTGCTACAAAGGCTGGCGTTCCCGCAAAGCGCCGCTTCGGACCCGTCGCTGTTATAGTAGCGCATCCGGACGTTGCCCTCTCCGGCCTTCTCGAGAAACACAACCCCGTCAGCCCCAATCCCGGTACCGCGGGCCGCCAGAGACGTGATCATCTCGGCATTCTCCAGGTGCGTCGTGGAGCGGGCGGACGAGTCGAAAACGACGAAGTCGTTTCCGGATCCCGTCATCTTGTAGAAACGCTGGCCCTCTTGCCTTGGCACCATCAAATCCTCCCCGTCAGACTCCACCAGCGCAGACGCCAGACCATCCAAATCGCCTCGCGCACGATTTTCTTTGACATCTTGCTCACACCTTCCGTGCGATCTACGAAAATGATCGGTATCTCGAGGAGGCGGAAGCCGCGCTTCCAGGCACGATAAGACATCTCGATCTGAAATGCGTAACCATTTGACTTGACGGAGTTTAGATCGATGGATTCAAGTACATTGCGACGGAAGCATTTGAACCCACCGGTGGTATCGAAAATGGGCAGGCCGGTTACGAATCGCGCGTAGATGTTCGCGGCGTAGCTGAGAAAGAGGCGGCTCATCGGCCAGTTCACGACGTTGACATGACCGTCCTGATAGCGGGATCCCAGGACGACGTCTGATTCCCTGATCGCCTCCAGAAACTCCGGCAGCCGCTCGGGATTGTGGGAGAAGTCGGCATCCATCTCGAATACGAGGTCGTATTTACGTTCGAGCGCCCATTGAAACCCGGCGATGTATGCCGTTCCAAGTCCGAGCTTTCCTTCTCGATGAATGACGTGAACCCGGGGGTTGTTGGTGGCGATGCCGTCGACGATCGCGCCGGTTCCATCCGGCGAGGCGTCGTCTACCACGAGGATTTCAAGCGAAGGATCCTGCGCCAGAATCGCTGGGATCAGTCGTGCAATGTTGAAACGCTCGTTGTACGTCGGGACTATGACCAGCGCGCGATCAGGCAAGTCGTCTCCGGTCACGCCAAATTCCCGTCCCGAGCATCAGCAGTCCCAGCGCGATCGCCAACCAGGTGATCACCTTTCCCCGCTGGTAGGCTGGGCTTGTGAAATTCAACTCGATAGTGCGAGCACCGGGTGGAAGCTCAACGCCTATAAGCGTGACGTCAGCCCGACCGATTCGAGCCGGTTTTCCGTCGGCGAACGCAATCCACCCTGGGTAATAATTCTCAGAAACCACGAGCGAGGATCCTTCGGGGGCGGGCGCACTCAAGTCGATCTGTACCTTGCCTGGCTCGTAATGCCTGACCGTTGTCGTGATTGCGAGTGGAGCTGGAAGCGATTGAACTCCTTGCGCCGCGGTGACGTTGGCTGAGGTATCGAACAACGCCGCTCGCCTTACGTCGAATCGCGGATTGACAACGGTAGCGAGCACCTGTTCGTCAGTGGCTCTGACCGCGATGGGGGTTACCCAGGAGTAAGGATTCCCGGCGTTCAGGCGGTAGAGATACACTGTGTCTCCGGCGGCGTTGCGAACCGGACCCTTCGCCAAGGTCGTATTGCCGATGAACGGCAGCTCCGGAATGTTCGTCAGGAAGTATTTCGTGTTGGTGAGCGCGAGAACGTTGGGTGAAAGGAGTCGGTTCTCCTGGCTGTTCGTCCCCGTCAAATCGTTGTTTTGGTCGCCGGGTGCCGCAGCGTACCGCCCGAGCTGGTTACCATGATAGCCTAGCACGTTACGAATGCGGTGAGTCATCAGCGCATCGCCGTTGAGGAATGGATCAGGCTGTGCAGTCTGCTGCACTGTAAACGACAGCACACGAATCGGCTGTGTCTCGGCCTTGAGCATTTCGACGATCGGGTCGCTCGCGTAGATAACCTTCGCCGGCGGCGAAAACATCCAGTAGATCCGCTCGACGCTCCAGAGGTCTATCGCTACAAGTGCTGCCAGAGTCCACGCCGCCGCACGGATCGAGATCTTTTCCCGCAGTACCGCTAATCCCAGCCCGACGACAAGAGCCACGAAGGCGAAAGAACGCCAGGCTCCGAATATCAAAGCGCCGCGGTTCGCCTGAACCAGATCCAGCTGTCGATCGCCCGCGAACGTCTCGGCGAAACTGGTGAGGGCGCCAGTCGAGGCGAGTACAGCGATCACGCCGCCTCCGAGGAGCCAGCCGTTCAGGTATTTCCGAGTCACTCTTCGTTCCAAAAAGCGCTCGGTGCCCGCGCAGGCGAGGAGCGCAATCGCGAGAGTACCGACAAAGAAAATCGTTGCCGGCGCGCGGAAGTACTTCGTTCCCGGAATGATCGCGTATGGAATATGATAAAACGGCGTCGCGCTCCCCAAGGACCATAGGAGCGAAAGGAGTAGAGCCGCCGACCAAAAGATGATCTGCTTTCGCCGCGAATCGGTGCGTAGCCCGATGAACGCAGCGCCCGCAAGCACGAGGACAATAACGCCAACGTACTCGCTGTGCAGATGAATCCCGTTTCGCCCCCAGTATCCATTGAGTATGCCGGAAAACTGAGGCAGGTATGCATTCAGCAGCTCCTCCGGCGGCCAGGCGTAGGAGGTCGCGATGCGATAGTCCGCCAATCCTCCCGCGCGCGGAGACCATTTTACGTATTCCCGAACGGGCAGGTATTGAACGGCTCCGATCGCAAGTCCAACGACCACCGCGACCAACGCCAGTCCCAGTCGCCTGATCGCCACATTCCGCGGGAGCTTGACATCATCGAGCGAAGCGAAGGTGAGAAAGAGCGCGTACGATCCCGAGGCGAGCAGCATGTACTGGAGCAGCTGGGGATGGGGACTGAGGATGGACAGTCCAACGATCAGAGCAAATCCTCCCCAGCTCCAGTTCTTCCCTTCGCGGATTCCACGATACAGCATCAACAATGCGAGCGGGAAGAGCGCGCTCACGAACAGCTTGCCGTCGTGGCCGGGGGAGACCGACGATGCAATCTGGCCGCTCATCATGTAGGCGAGCCCCCCGATGAGCGCGCCGTAGAATCCGTACCCGATTCCCCGCAGGAACACGTACGTAAAAAGGCCGGCCAGAAAAATGTGGATGATGAATCCCCACGTCATGGCTACGTCCGTGGGCATGATCATCCGCAGCAGGAATGTCGGATAAAAAATGTCGCCATGCATCGCCGCGATGTACGGCATTCCGCCAAAGAGATACGGATTCCAAAGCGGGAAATGCCCGGTCGCTCTGAGCGTGCTCGCACCAAACTCACGAAAGGCATAACCGGCGATGTACTGATCGCTGTGCGGGTTCACCAGAAACTTCCCAGCCAACGCTGGATACCCCAGTGTGAGCGTCGCCAATGCGTATACGAGTGCGGCCCAACCCAACGCGAAACGCGGCGCCGGGGGCGCCGCGGATGCGTCAGCGGAATTCGAAGAGTGCCGCGGTGACTTATCTCGTAGCTGGGCCATTGTCGTTCAGTTCGGTGAAGACTTTCGAGTTGTGCCCGCGGCAATATACAATCCGCTCGGCACGAGCTCGACGATTGTCAGCCACAGGCGGGCCGCGATGGCTACGAGCGCCGCGTCCGCTTCATTGGCAAGCCCAAGCTGCGTCATGAAGGCGGCGAGCGTGAACTCTCGAACGCCAAGGCCGGCCGGCGCGATGGGCGAGATGAAACCCAGGATATACGCAGCGGTGTAAACTGCGATGTACGAGGACATTTCGCCAGGCGCGGAGCCAAGCAGTCCGCGCACGAAAAGCTGAAACGCAACGCCGTAGAACAACCAGGAGAGAGCGCTTGCCACGGCGGCAGTCCAGATGCTGGTCGCCGGAACGGTTGGAGGCGCGATTTCCCTGCCGATCAGATTGCCCAGCCTCACTGCGAGTGGCGGAAGAAACCGTGGCGCGGTGAGCAGCAGAACTGCGAGCAACAGAACCGCGATGCCAACTAGTAGCGGTTGACCTAGAAGCTTTGCGCCCGTGATCATGACGATGGCCGTGCCAGTGGCGAGACTCACGGCCTGCATGATCACCGACGAGCCGGCGGCGGCAATCGCCGAAAGTCCGCGCTTCCGCGCCATCACGCCCATCGCGGTGAGCGACCAAACATTTCCCGGAACATACTTTCCGAGGTTCGACAGGAACCAGATCCGCGCCGCATCGATGAACGGAACGTGCGAATCCCAGGCTTCCAGCACGCGGCGCCAGCCTTCGATGAGCAACGCATAGGTAACGAGGATCAGCGCGGTCGCAGCGGCGATCCATTGCCATCCGAGCTGGATGTGGGTGAGTCTCGATTCGACCTTGTTCCACTGAATCGCCAGCGTGCGCGCGGCGAAGAACAGCACCGCCAAGTACCTGTCGGTATATCTCTGCGTAGTGGCGCGCCGCGGACATCGGCGCAAAGGCAGAGAGTGCGTAGAGGCGCCCTGCCCTTCCCAACTGACTTCCACGGCCGTTGCGGGCGAGCAAATCGTCGAGTGTAGCGGCGAGTGCGGCTCTGTCACCGGGCTTGACGAGCAGTCCGGTTTTCTCGTGCTGGATCACGTCGCGAAGCCCACCGGAATCGAACGCGACGACCGGAGTCTCACAGAGAAGCGCTTCGACTGCGACGAGGCCAAGACCTTCGTCAACCGATGGGATGACCACCGCGGCGGCGCGCTGATAGAGCGGCGCCAGCTCCGATTGGGCCAGCTGTCCATGCCAGCGGATACGCGAGGCGACTCCGAGTTGTTGCGCGAGCTGCGTCAGGCTGTCACGATTTGGTCCGTCGCCCACGATGTCCAGCGAAGCGGCAGACGTTTTCATCGAAGCCAGCGCGTAGAGGAGGTGTTCCACCCCTTTCTGCTCGGTGAGGCGGCCGACAAAAAGCAGGCGCTGGCCATCGCGCGACGAGCCGGGCCCGAAGAGATCGGTAGCGACGGGCATCGGCGCCACGGTGGGCTGTACACCGGGAACGAGTGCTTCCGTCTCCTCCTTGAGCCAATGCGAGACGGTCGTGACGGCGGCGGAATGCTTGAGAACATGCGCGAACAGTGGCTTGGCGATGCCAACTTTGCGAACGAGGCGGACGTCTGTTCCGTGAAGTGTCGTTACCAGTGGAATGCGCGCGAGACCACCCACCCACGTTCCAACGATTCCGTTGGGAAACCACCAGTGCGCATGAACGAGCTCCGGCTCGAAGCTGCGCCTGGCGCGAACAGCGTGGACGAAATCGGAACCGAGGAATCCGACCAGCGCGAGTCTCGCGCTCCAGGAAGAGGCAACGTCACCCGCCATGTTCCCAGTGTAGGCGAGCTTCTCATAGCGGCGAGGCGCGTATCTGAATCGCTCAACGCTGACGCCCTCGATCTCGGCGGACGCCGGGAGACCGGGTCCGGCCGGCGCTACGACGCGAACGTTCACGTCTTCCGTCCGAAGCGCGACGGCGAGGCGCAGTATGAACGAGCCGGCAGCATCTCCTTCCGATCTCGGGAACGAGTGCGTGAGGAACAGTACGTTCATTTGCTCAGAGATTCGGCGTCGTGTCGCGTTCCCGCGATTGATCTTCGATGCGCGCGCGAAGTTGTCTCAACTCGGCGCGCTGGGCGGCGATCATCTCACCGAGGAGACCGGTGGCGAAGAAAACGCTCCCAACGGTTACGCAGGTCTCGACGAGATTCACCAGTGGACGGAATCCTACTCCTCCAATCACGCGCCAAAGGATGGCCACGATTCCAACGACAACTCCGATGATGAACAGCGCCGCGCCCAGCAACCCAAACAGGAGCAGCGGTTTCCTGGCAAAGCGGAGCTCGAACCAAACGGCAAGCATGTCGAGCACGCCGACGGGAATGCGTCCGATTCCGAACTTGGATTGGCCTGCATTGCGTGGGTAAAGCGGCACCGGAACCTCCGACAAGGAGAAACCATCGGCCACGGCCATCACGACCATGTAGCGATGCCAATCGGGGCGGTTTGGGAGATTGTCCATCACTTCCCGCCTGTATGCCTTGACCGAATTCAGATCGCGGACACCGACTTTGAAGAGCGAGCGGCTGAGCCTGTTGTAGATGCCGGACACAAACGCCTTCTCCAGATCCGCTGGGTAAACCACGAGTACGCTGCCGCGCGAGTTCAGATATCCGGTGCGAAGCGCGTCGGCGATTCCACGCCGAATGCCGTGCCTCACCGGCCGGAGAAATGGATACTCCGCGGCAAGTCGCTGGAGGACGTTCCATGAATCGTCCACGGACCCATCGTCGACGACGACGACCTCATAGCGTCCAGGCGCGGACGCGAACGCGACGCGAGCCTGCTCCATGAAGAGTGGAAGGTTCTCTGCCTCGTCCTTGGCGGGAACGAGGACACTGACATCGGGCCGGCTCGCCACAGGCTGAAGCGCTGGGCCGCTCTTGATGCGCTGCGCCGCGTCAGCCTGTGGACTTGACGTCATACGCGCTTACGCATCCGGGCGGAGAGGACGCCGAGCTGATCGCGATACTTGGCGACTGTGCGGCGGGCGATCTGTACCCCGCTCTCGCGGAGGATGTTGACGATCGCCTGATCGGTGAGCGGGTGCTTCGGATCTTCTTCCTGTACGAGCTTTTGGAGCTGGGCCTTGATGCCGCGGGCGGAGACGTCCTCACCGTCCGAAGTGGCAAGACCCGAGGAGAAGAAGAACTTGAGTGGGAGGACACCGCGCGGAGTCTGAACGAATTTCTCGTTCGTCACGCGGCTAACTGTCGACTCGTGCATGTTGATCACTTCAGCGACTTCGCGGAGCGTGAGCGGCTTGAGGTGCTGGATTCCCTTCTCGAAAAACTCCCGCTGCCTCTCCACGATGTAGTTCATCACCTTGAGCATCGTTTGCCGGCGCTGCTCGATCGCCTGAATCATCCAGTTCGCGGAATTGAGCTTGTTGGAGATGAACTCCTTGTTCTCGCCATCGAACTTCTTCTTGTCCCGGGCGATCTCCTGATAGGCGCGGCTCAGTTTGAGACGCGGAAGATTCGCGTCGTTCAAAAAGACGTGGTAGCGGTCGTCGATTTTCTCGACGATTAAATCCGGGATGATGTAGTTATCGTCCCGGGAACCGTATTGCAGGCCGGGCTTGGGGTCGAGCTTCGCGATCTCGTCAGCCGCTTTCTGGACGTCGGTGGCGCTGATCCCAAAGCGCTTCGAGATCTCGCTCCAGCGATGATTGATCAGCTCCTCGAAGCAATCTCTTACGAGGCGGTACGGGACCGATTGCTCCAGCCCCGATTCCCTGAGCTGCAACAACAGACATTCGCGAAGATTCTGGGCTCCAACTCCGGGAGGGTCGAGGGTCTGGATCGTAGCCAGCATCCTCACGCCTTCTTCCTCGGTATAGAGAGGAAGGTCGTCAGTACCGCGACCTGCATCCTCGGCGGCCTTGGTCACCACTTCGTTCAGAGCTCGGACGATATCATCAACTCCGGACGCGAGATAGCCATCGTCGTTGATGTTGCCTATGAACTCGTCGGCGAGGAGACTCTGTCGCGGAGTAAGCTCGAGAAGGCTGACCTGATCCCGGAGATGATCGCTTAGATCACGGGTGGCGACTGTGACCGGCTCGAAGTACTCGCGCTCCTCGTGCTCTTCGCGGCGACCGCCGGCGGTGTCGAAGCCATCGAGCAGGATCTCTTCCCAGTCTATCTCGCCGGAGCGCTCATCCTCGGTTTCCGCCTGCGCCGGCTCGGCGGCCTCGCCCTCCTGCTCCTCCTCTTCCTCCTCCTCAGCCTCGACGAGATCGAGGAATGGATTGTTGAGAAGTTCTTGCTTGAGGTGCTGCTGGAGGTCCAGCAGCGGCATGTAGAGCAGGTCCATCGCCTGATAGAGGCGTGGATTGATCTTGAGCTCCTGACGGAGCTGGGTCGATTGATTAAGACCAGGCTTCAAGAGGCGGCTACCTCGTCTCTATCGCGAGCGAATCTCTCGCGCAGCCGTGCGGTGAGCGTTGGACCAAGATAGATGTCAGCCACTGTGTCGTCGAAAACGAGATCCCGGACCGTTCCGGAGACCTTAACCTGTCCATCGAACATAATGTATGCACGGTCCACGATGTCGAGCGTTTGTTCCACGTTGTGATCGCTAATGAGCACGCCGATGCCACGGTGACGCAGTCCGGCAACGATTGTTTGAATGTCGTGCACCGCAATCGGATCGACCCCAGCAAACGGCTCGTCAAGCATCATGAACTTCGGAGACGTGACGAGCGCTCGCGTTATCTCGAGTCGCCGCCGCTCGCCGCCGGAAAGTGCGTACGCCCTGCTTTTGCGCAGTCTCTTGATGCTCAGCTCATCGAGGAGCTTTTCGAGGCGCTCCGAGCGTTGTGTGGCAGAGAGTGGAAGCGTCTCCAAAATCGCCAGAATGTTGTCTTCGACCGACAGCTTCCGAAAGATCGAAGGCTCCTGCGAAAGATAACCAATGCCTCGCCGCGCCCGCTCGTACATCGGGAGCTTGGTGATATCCACTCCGTCGAGCAATATTCGGCCGGAGTCCGGCTGAATGAGGCCAACGATCATGTAGAACGTGGTTGTCTTCCCAGCCCCGTTCGGGCCGAGCAGTCCGACTATCTCACCCTGCTGCAGCCGGAGCGCGACCTCGTTCACGACTTTTCTGCCGCGGTAAGTCTTGGTCAATCCGTCCGCCTCCAGTACACTCCCGCCGATAAGTATGGGGCGCGGGGGTGTCGAAAGCGCGAGCCGAGAGTGCTCGCCGGTTTCTCGCATCGCTTCGGCGAATTCGGCGCGACGCGGGGCGATGTCTTTCCAGAGTGACGGCGCGATGCGGACCGTGTCGGTATCGCGCTGGAGGTCGCCGTTCAACGGCAGAATCACCCCGCATTCGGCGAGTCGGGGCAGGATCGACGCGGTGAGATAGGCGCGGACTTCGTCCTGGGCCAGGCGGCCGGCCTCGCGGTCGGCGTCCACTCCCTTCGCGCGGAGAGCGTGGATGTAATCATTCCTGTAATTCGCGGCGACATCGCGAACTCTGGCGACGCCGTCTTCGTCGGCGGCGCGGACGATGGCGTGCAGCGCCAGGCCATCGAGCTGGTCCTTTTGTGAAACTCCGGCAATGAGCGCGCGCACGCTCTCGCGCAGCTGGTCGCTATCGCTCATCGCTTGATTACCACAGGGGGCTTTGCTGCAGGAGGCGCCTTCTTGGTCTGTGCCGCGGCCGCGCTTGGCTTTTCCGCGGTCGACGCCGCGGCGGGCTCGATCAATACGCCCGTCGCTTTCTCAATCACGGTAACCGTAGCCACCTTGCCTTCCTCAAACATGATATCGATGATCCTTCCCACCACATAGTTGACCGTGGGCTCGGTCATTTTGGGCTTGCTCGATGTGTCGGCCGTGACCACGGAGTCGAAGTGAGCGACGATGGTATCGCCCCTCATCCAGTCTCTTTGCGTTGAAACAACGCCTGAATCAGGATTGCTTTCGGCGTAGGCTTTACGCAATGCCCGGACCTCCCGGATGCGCTGCCCCGGCATTATTGCGTCGATCGAGTCAGCAATGATCTCTCGCTCGGGTGAAACAGCGTGCGCGCGGCTCTTACCCCACGCCATCGCGCGCTCGAGCTGGTTGTTATGCATCCTGAGATCGATCGAGTCAGCTACCAATTCGAGGTCCTTGCTGAGCGCATGCCCGTTGGGAGTCGCCACGACACGCTCAACCTGGCGATTGCGTGAGTAAACATCGATCACCCCGCCGGTGAGCGTGAAGGCGCGAGTACCATTGCCCTTAACGGATGGCTGGCGCATTAGCCGCGCGAAGTCACGTCCGCTGTCCATGAAGGCCGAATCGCCTGTGGCCAGAAGGTCCGGCCGGGTGATCTCAACGCGTCCCGAAGCGTAAACGAGACTGTCGCCTTCCATCACGATCTGATTGGCGATGACGTGCGCTGTGTCGGGTGGTCTGCCGCGTCCGGAAGTGTCCTTCTGAATCAGAGTGACCGTGGGTCGTCCGGGCGCGAACATTCGTGTGAGCGGACGCTGGGGCGTGCTGCGGTAGTAATCGGCGACGGGACCGCGGAGCGTGCTGCCGTTTGACTGCACCGCCACGACATCACCTTCGGCGTGAAGGTGATCGTCGTTCTGGTAGTAAGTCATCGTGTGCGAGTCTACTTTGGCGCGAGGCTCGGTGTAATGCACATTGCCAACGAGATACAGCCTTCCCTCGGCTTCGTAATACTCGGCGCTGTCGGCTGTAAGAGTGTTGCCCTGGCCAATGCAGTGCGCGATAATGCCGCCTCCAAGGTAGGTGATTCTCTTGCCACTTGCATCAGTGATGATATTCGCAGGATTTCCAGGCTTATTGAGGAAATCCAGATCGCAGTTGCGTGGAATGTTCTGCGCTCTCGCCATCCCCGCGAAGGCACACGAAGACACTACTGGCAGGAACCATTTCG
>WNGP01003809.1_pt1 | contig 12635 bp, 6 predicted proteins | sample 5407671 | NCBI WGS metagenome assembly WNGP01 (sample SAMN13153381, study PRJNA577476) | soil metagenome | isolation source: 40 cm soil or saprolite under Garry oak tree replicate 2 | place: USA:California | collected 2016-06-15 | reverse complement strand
CCCGAGATCATGATCCCGCTGGTCAGCCACGTCAACGAACTGCAGCGCACGCACGACACGCTGCTTCGCGTGGTCAAGCAGGTATTCACCGAGCTGAAGCTCGAGATCCCCTACAAGTTCGGCACCATGATCGAGATCCCGCGCGCCGCACTGACGGCGGGGGAGGTCGCGAAGGTCGCGGAATTCTTCTCCTTCGGCACCAACGACCTAACCCAGACGACGTTCGGCTTTTCGCGCGACGACGCCGAGGGTAAGTTCCTGCTGAAGTACGTCGAGGAGAAGATCCTTCCGGTCAACCCGTTTGAGTCCCTCGACACCATCGGCGTTGGCCGTCTGATGAAGATCGCCGTCGAGGAGGGCCGCAAGACTCGCCACAACATGGAGATCGGCATCTGCGGCGAGCACGGGGGAGATCCGGCGTCGATCAAGTTCTGCCACACGCTCGGCCTCAACTACGTGAGCTGCTCGCCGTATCGGGTGCCCGTGGCGCGACTGGCCGCAGCCCAGGCGGCGATGGAAACGAAGGAGCGCGACCGCTAGGAAGATCTCCCTCCCCCGCTTGCGGGGGAGGGTCAGGGTGGGGGTCTCGTCACCCCTGCGTGATCGCGAACTCACATCCTTTTCTCGACTCTGTGTTATCCGCTGCACAAGGCGTCTGAATCGACCCACGTTGTATGGACTGGGACTGCCCTTGTTTGGGCGAGGAGGGTTCTGTGGGAGAGAGCCGTCGTACAGCCGCGTTGAGAACGGGCAGGGTGGCGGTTGTCGCGGTTGTCGGAATCCTTGGCCTGATCGCATCAGTGTCAACGGCTGCCCCCGCTTCCGCTTCATCGAACATCGGCGTGTTCGTTGGCTACGCGGACAGCGCGCGAGCCAACGCGGCCAACTTCCCGACGCCGTGGGCAGGATCGCCGCGGACGACGTTCGAAGGGTGCGCGCCAGTCTCCGCCTGCGTCTATGACGGGGGCAGCATCCGGGTCGTCAACAACTCGGGCAGCATCGTCCACGTTGGTGCCATCGCGCTGCATGTTGATAGCTGCACCTACACCGGCTGGCCTGCGGCGGACCTGGCGCCCGGGGCCGACTTGATCGTGACCCAGCTGCAGAGCGGCCCGGCCGCCGGTTGCACGGGCCCAACGCCGAACACCCTCGACACCTCCGATATCGGGCCCAATGGCAGCAGTTACGCCGCCATCTGCGTACCCGACGGCATCCAGCCGACCGTCGACATCACGGTCGACAACGTCACCACGACCTACACCGATAGCGGGCAGGTCCTCAACACGGGCGGGATCGACGCCGGCTCCTGCACCGGCAACGAATCGATTCAATGGACGGCGATTGGGCACACGCCCTGCCCGGGCTCATTGGTGAGCCTGGTGCCGCCGACGCAGACGCATCCGGTCTTGAGCACAGCGACCGTCACCGCAACCTTCACCAACAGCTGCGGACAGCCGCTCTCCAATACCGTCGTCAACTTCTCGATCCTCTCCGGGCCGAATACCGGCGGAACCGGATCGGGTGTGACCGACGCGAACGGCCAGGCGTCGTTCAGCTACAGCAGCAGCAAGATCGGCACCGATGCGCTGCAAGCGTCGGTCACCAACCTGGCCGGCAGCATCAACTCGACCAGCGTCACGGCCACCTGGACTGTAGGCTTCGCGCCCGGCGGTGGCGCCTTCGTCATCAGTGACCTCCAGGACATCAATGGCCACGGCGTCTACTGGTGGGGTGCGCAATGGTGGAAGAAGGACCACCTCAGCACGGGCCTCGCCCCGGCGAGCTTCAAGGGCTTCGAAAACAGTATCGCCTCACCGTGGTGCGGTGACACCTGGACGACCCGGCCGGGCAACAGTTCGCGCCCGCCCCAGGCGGTGGCATCGAACAGCTACATGGCGGTCATCGTCTCGAGCCGGATTACCAAGCGCGGATCAGTGATCTCGGGCAATGTGCTCCACGTGGTGCTCGTGCGCACCAACGCGGGCTACGGCCCCAATCCCGGTCATGCCGGAACGGGTACCATCGTCGCGACCCTCTGCTAGGAATCTCGCCGGGCTATCTGACTTCGAGCAGGACGGTATGCGCGATGGGGTCGCCGGCAACGGTGAAGCCTACCGCGTAGGTGCCGGTTCCCAGGCCGCTCGTGCTCAAGTTATAGACGTAGCCTCCGGCGGTGCCGAGCGTGGCATCGAACCGGAAGTTGTTGTCCGGGTTGGCATTCCCTGAGGCGGCAAGGGCACCCGGGGCGCTCGTTGAGACCTCAGTCAACCCGGTGGCGGTCACGACCGTACCGGCGTTCGAAACGTCGTTTCCGCCCGCGTCGCAAATCGCCAGCTTGATCGGCACCGTGGAGCCACTGAGGTGCGACCTCGTCTGATCGTAAAGCGCGCAGATCGCGTAGTCGACGCTGTACGTCACCGAGCTCACGGTCTGGTTTCCGGCGAGGTCAGTCGCCGTCACCGTAAAGTTCTTCTGACCGGCTGACGTGGTGTCGATCGCCACGCCGTTTCCGACCGTGCCGGCGCACGTCCCGATTCCAGAGCCGCCGTCCGAACAGGCGAAGCTCGCCGAGACCGTCTGACCAACCGTATACGGACCAGGCGTCGGGACGGAAATGGACACGGCCGGCGGAACGGTATCCACGACGAAGCTCACAGCCTGTGCCGGTTCCTGGTTTCCGGCGTAGTCCGTTGAGCGGTATAACACCTGGTAGCGTCCATCTGAGCCGAAATGTAGTGGTGCCGCGTAGACGGTCCACGTGGTGCCGCCATCGAGGCTGTAGTCGGTGCGGGCGACGCCCGAAAGGTCGTCGTGCCCCACAAAGCTGGCGTCGACTGCTGAACGGTAGTAGCCGGCTTGTCCCATGGTACCGACGACGGACGCCGACGTCGCCGGCGGGGTGATGTCAGTACTGTCAGGGGCCGGGTTGGTCGTCAGCGTGGTCGGCGTCAAGGCGCTCGAGTTGCCCGTACCGTTGACGTCCCAACTGATCGGCGTGCCTGTCTGGCCCATCGTCACCGTCCCTCGCGAGTTCGCCGTCACCGGGATGTTGTCGTATTGCTCGAACTCCAGCTTCGCTTGGCCGTTGAAGTCCGTAGCGTCGACGGTCGCCAGACCACTGCCGCTACCGGTCAGCTGGACTCGGTAGGCGGGATCGTTTGGGAGGATCAAGAAGGTGCCATGCCCGATGGTGATGTACGTCACCGACGGGATGCCCTGCTCGATCGTGCCATCTGGAAGTGGACCAGTATGCTGGCCGGCGGCGTCATAGACGTCGACGGAGACGGGAGAGAACACTCCGAAGACTTTCATGTGCTCCAGCCCGGGGCAGCCGGGGACGACGCAGGCGAAGTCGCGTACGAAGCCGGGCTTCGTGATCCCTTCCGACCATTCGTGGGGATTCCAGTGGGGCCAGAGATTGCCGTTGTAGATTCGGCCAAACCACCAGAGCGGAAGTGAGTCCTTGGGAAAGTGCTGTTGCAGGTAGTCCTCGAGATTGGGAGCCTGGTTCTGGTAATACGCGGCAAAACGCTGACGCGCGCATTCCGCACGCATACCGGTGAACAGCACGTCGCTGGCGAAGATCTCCGGCGGCACAGCGCTGCTCTCCAGCAGTCTCTGATACAGCTGGCCGAGAGGGAATCCCAGATCGGAATAGACAAAGTCGAGAACTTGAGAGATATTTTGCGCCGCAGTCCTGGTCCAGGCGATCAGGTCGGGCGTCGGATGTGGGCGCGGGCTGACCAACGTCCGATTCTGGTAGAGGTAGTGGTACGGGAACAGGCTGTTTCCTAAGCCGGTATGGTCTGGCGACGCATCCGCCCATTGCACGAGCGTCGATCCCGTGGGTGCGATCCCGATGTAAATGCTGCTGAATATCCAGGGAATGAAAGGACTCTGGTTTGTCGGACCCGTAGTGCCAGGCGGCGTTGGAACTTCGAAAATATTCGGCACGGTGAGATTCACCCTGGTTTCGAGTGTCGAGACGTAACTGGTGAGGTTGCCGTCCGAGAACGGACCGAGTTGACCGCTGGCTGGGTTCACCGCCGCCGTGCTTCCCGGACCGTCGCAGTAGAACGACACGCCAGGCACCGCACGTCGAATGAACTGAGGAGCCTGGATGAATGACGTCCCATTCGATTTTCCGCGAAGCGTTCCTCCGTTCAGCATCCGGAAGACAGCTGGGGCCGCCGGGGGTTGGTCGGCGCAGGCCGCTGTGTTCGGCAAGTGATCGAGGCAACTGGCCAGGAGCGGATCGAACTCGAAGGCGTTGTAGGGCACAGCGCCGTCCGGCAGGATGCTGACCGCGTCTCCCTCGACCTGGACCAGCGCGTACAAAGCAATCGGCTGAGACGAAACAGGATTGCCCGCTTGATCCGTCCCTCGGACTAAGAAAGTATGTGCAGTAAAAGACCCACCGGGCGGCGTCCAGGTTTGAGTCCCGCCGGAAAGGACGCTTTGCTGCTGGACACCGTCGATGTACAGGTACGCCGATGAGAGAGACCCGGAGATGACGACGTTGAACTGCTGCACCTCACCAGGCAGGAACGTGTCGACGTAATAAGGGTCGCCGCCAGGATCGGGATTTGCGTGCATGAGGGTGATGGCGGCGGCCAACCCGCCCGTGGTGACCATCGAGCGCGCCGCGGTCGGGACGCACGTGCAGGTCGATGGATCATAGGTCGTGGCAAAACCCAGTCCAAGCTGGCCATAACGGTTGCTCCCCGCGCTCCATACCGTTCCGTCACCCTCGAGTGCCATCGACCACTGGAAGCCCACGGCGACGGCAACCGTGGTGGAGGGGGGCAGGCCGGAGGCGGGCACAGGAGTGGGCGTGATGGACGGAGTCTGTGTGTTGTTCAGCAGCTCGCCGAAGCCGCTGAATCCCCATCCAACAACAGCTCCGCTCGAGAGGACGGCCAAGTACGTAAAGCCCCCCAGATATCCGGACGCCCCGATGACGTTGGACAGGCCGGGGACCTGGGTCGGTGTCGGGGTGCTGGCAGAGGAGCCCGTGCCCAGGCCGCCCTCGAAGCCGCGGCCGAAGGTCCATGCCGTTCCGTCGCCTTTGACGACCAGCGAGCTATTGAGAGCCGCTGCCGCGCCGATGGCGCCCGACAGGCCGGGCACCGGGGCCGGGGTTGGGATACAAAAGCAGCCAGACGTCGAGGCGATGCCATTGCCCAGCTCACCATCAGCGTTTCTGCCCCAGGTCAAAACCGACCCGTCTGAACGGACCGCCACGGTGTGGTCGGAGCCAAGCGCGAACGCCGTGACCCCGCTGACGCCGACAGCCTGCTGCGGGCTGGCGACGCAGCAATTGTTCCTCGCGGTCGAGCCTGTCCCGAGTTGCCCGAGCGTATTGTCCCCCCACTCCCAGACCGTGCCGTCGGCCTTGAGGGCCCCCAGGTCGCCGCCGCCCACGGATATGGCAGTAACCGCAGAAAGACCGGGCACCTGGGTTGGCGTCGGAACCGATGGCGTAAACGTGCCGATCCCCACCTCGCCGTCCTGGTTGTAGCCCCAGGCCAACACGGTGCCATCATTCTTGAGCGCCATCGCCGTAAGCGCACCGGCAGCGACGGCAACCACGTTGGACAATCCCGGGATGACCGTGGGTGTGACTACCGGTGCAGAGGTGGCGTCGTTGCCCAACTCACCAAACTGGTTGTCCCCCCAGGCGAGAACTGTTCCGTCGGTTCTCAGGGCAAGGCCGAATTTCCCTCCGGCCGCGATCGTTTTGAAACTTGACGACCCGGCCGAGGCAGGGAACGACTGAAAGCCTGCAAAGCTGGCGCTCAGCAACACGCCTACGGCCAGGCCAAGCACCAGCCGAGCTCGCTGACCCCCGCCACGCAGCATTCGCGTCCCCCTCTAACCCCGCGGTGATGTCCGCACCCCACCTGGGTGCGGAGATCATGTGCGCTTATCGATGGACGGTCAAGTCCGGAACGTTCGTTCCCGAAGGGGCGGCCTCATTTGATCGGCGGCAGCGATGCCCATACAAAGTGATGCGCGCCCTCCGCCCATTCCTCCCCCGCTTGTGGGGGAGGGCAGGGTGGGGGCCATCAATTTCCCTCCCCCGCTTATTGGGGAGGGCAGGGTGGGGGCTCAACTCCCTCCCCCGCTTAGGGGGGAGGGTAGGGTGGGGTTCTCAGCGAGGGGTCCGTTACCCTATCTCGGCGTAGGCACCCGCAACGATCGATGACACCCAGGCGCGCATCCGGATGCGCGCCATCTCGGTGACGAGTGGATCCACATCCGCGAGTGATAGCTCGAGGTGGGCAGCGGTCGTCAGCTCGAGAATGCCGACCGGCATGACATCGCCGGGTGTTGTAGAGACGACCGCGACGAAGCGTCGCTCGACCCGTCGAGCCGGCGGTCTGTCCGACTGCAGCGCGAGAACAATCGCGTCGTTGCCGGTCTCCGCGTCGGGAACGCGTTTCAAAGACGTCCCGACGAAAGCGGCGATGGCGGATTCCACCTGATCGCTCGGCGAGGACAGCGCGAGCGCCAGGCGGATGCCGGTGGGCGGCGAGATGAGACGCTCACGCAGCTCGGTCCCAAGCGAATCGAACACGAGCCGCGCGGCCGCCCGTTCGAGGACCGATCCCGGCGTGGCGATGGGTTCCGATGAGTCGAGCGTCGCGCGGACCGCGGCCGGCAAAGGCGACAGTAGGCTTGTCGCGAGGTCCATCGCGTCGATGCCCCGCGCGTACATGAAGTCGATCAAGTCATGCTGATGTTGACCATCATCGGCACGGTGCAGCGCCGTGCCGTAGGCGGCCCACTGGTCCTGGACGACCAGTAGCGGGACACCCGCCGCACGTGACAGATATATGGAGGCGAGCGCCCGAGCGACCCGGCCGTTACCATCGGCGAACGGATGGATGTGCGTGATTGCCCGGTGCACGTAAGCCGCCTGGACCGCCGGATGAGCCGCCGCGAACACTGCGCTGTTGAGTTGCTGAACTAGGCGACCAATCTCGTCGGGGACCAGCGCAGGCGGCGCGAAGGGCTCGATCGAGCCGTCTGGGAGCTGGCGAAAGTTCAGGGTCTGCTTGTACTCTCCCGGCCGGAGGGCGAGGACCTGTTCGCCGCGCGGCGTGAGCGTGATGTACGTCTCCTGCGGGCCGGTCATCCGCTGGTGCAGGGCGCGAATGAATGCTGCGTCGATCGTCCTGCCGTCTTGGGCGGCCTCGATGGCCATCAAATAGCCGCCCAGCTGGTGACCCACCAGCGTTGCCAGAGCCTCGGTCACCGTGCCGGCCGGCTCGCCCTCCGCCACGCCGGCGTCGACGAGCCTGCTGGTCAGCTCAGGGTTGGCGGGGTAGAGGCCGTCGAGCGCGCCGGTGTCGAACGCGGCCAGTCGCAAGAGTCGGCGCTGCACCGATGGCCAAACCTCGGAGCCGACCCGGCCTTTCGCCTGAGCCAGACGGTGCCCGTAAACGTCCCACCGGGCCCGATCAAGGCCTGCCGATAGCCAATCGTCGACCGGCGCGATCGGCCGGTACTGCCCCTCGAGCGCAGCCGCCTGCTCCTGCGTGATCAGGAATTCGGCAGGCGGCTGGCTCTCGGACCTTATGTCGTTACTCGCCTACTATCCCGTCCTTAGCGCGTTCTTCTTGGGCGCCGCAGGCAGCTTGCTCGGATCGTTCCGGAAGGCGGCGACCGGGCCGTGCAGCGTAGTGGGGTTCGGACCGTCCTGGATGAGATTGACCGCGAGGCGCGTTGGCGAATAGTCGCCTGCGCCGCCGGCAGCGGCAAAGATAACGCCACCGCCGGCGGGCTTATTCGTCTTCCAGCGGACCTTCAGCGTGTAGGCCGTGCCGGCCACGAGTGGCTGGCTGGTCTCGACGTACGCGGCGTTCGGACTGTACGTGCCCGCGAAGCCACCCGACTCCTTCCACGCCACGATCTTGCCCGCACCGGCGCCGCCGTAGGCGCCGCCCTCAATGTAAATGCCGACATCCTGGTTGAGCCCCGCCTTGGCCGTCCAGAGGTCAACGCTCACGGAGATCACGGACTGCGCATTGAACAGGGGGGTCAGGGTCAACGAGAGGCCAGTCGGATCCATATCGGCCCAAGTGGAGCCGTCCGAATTGGCCAGGAAGTATTGGGCTTTTGTCACTCTGACAAAGTGCGAGACGTTGGCACCACCGGTCTGCAACGGGGCGAAAACGCCCGGTGTGCCGCTGGTAACGCAGACCCAGAGCTGGCCGTTCGAGTCGGTCCAGATGTCCCCCAGGAAGTGCGCGTTCGTCGTTGGCGGTCCCGCCGCGCCTGCCGGCGTGATCGAGACCGGTGCGCGACCGCCGGCATAGGCGACCACGCCGATCCCTCCGGCGGCGCTCGCCTGCGCTGTGATCGCGAAACCATTGCTCGATTTAGCCAGGACGGCGACCCCGTCGCTCGTATGCGCATAGATCCCGACCGCGGCCGAGGTGGTCGAGGCCGGGTCCGCGTTCACCTCCAACCCGGTATCGGTCTCGAGAGCGGCCGTCGCCCTCAGTGCCAGGGAGGCGGAAGCGAAGCTCCCCGCCGAGGTGGCCTCTAGCGCTGGAGATACAATCGCGCCAACGGCGGGCTTGATGACCGTGGTGGCCGTCTCGTCGTTCGTCACTCCCGCGAGAACCGCGGTGCCCTGCGTCGCGGCGACGCCCGGGCTCAGTAATGCCATGCCGCCGACGGCGCCCGCCGCGGCGACGCCCACCCGACCGGCCCGGCGGAGCAAGTCACGCCGGCTCGGTTGCTCGGTCGGCTCATGAACACGAATGAGGTGACTCGGTCGCTTGGATTCGAGCTCCACGATCCGCTGGTGCTGCTCGGCGATCATCACCTTTAGCGCTTCGATCTGGTGGACAACGTCCTGGGATTGAGGCGCGCGCGTCGACAAATCGGCATCGGCTATCGCCATGAATCTCCCCTCCTGCGAACGGGTGCGTTTGATAAAGCCACCCCTCGAAACTCGATTAATGCTAACGACGCTGCGTCCAGAGGTCAACGAATCGCACGCCTCTTCGCACACAGACTGCCCGATCGGGCAAAGAACCCATCCCTAAATCCCCGGCAACTCCTTTCAGCCAGATTTCCCTCCCCCGCGTGCGGGCGAGGGTTAGGATGGGGGCCGCTCTTTCCCTCCCCCGTTTACGGGGAGGGTCAGGGGGCGCTAGCAGCTGATGAGTTCGGCGACGAGCGCGGTGGGGGAGTAGGGGGCGCCATTACCGGCGGCGGCGAAGATGGTCGCGGTCCCGGCGCGCCGGTTCGTTTTCCACATCAACGTCACCGCATGCGTCGACCCGGCCGTGATGGGAACGACCGCCTGCACGTAAGCGGCATTCGGCGAATAGGTCCCTGCAAATCCGCCACTTTCCTTCCATCCGACGATGTTGCCGTCGAGGGCAAGGCCGAGATCCTGGTTGAAGCCTGCGCTTGCCGTCCACAGGTCAGCATTCCCCGAGAGCATCACGCAGGTGGCCGAGCCAGCAGAGAACGAGAGCGTCAAGGCGCTGCTATCCACTGTGGTCCAGGTGATGCCGTCACTCCTACGGAACTGATACTGCTGGGTGCTGCTGGCGTTCGACAGGCTGCCGGCGGCGACCGGCACTAACTGCGCGATCAGACTCGTCGGTGAGAACTGGCCGGCGATCGGCCCGGCACCGATATGGATCATCGTGCTGCCGGTCGGCTTGTTGGCCTTCCAGCGGAGCTTGATGGTGTAGGTCGTCGCGGCACTCAGGTGAACGACCGTCTCCACCAGTGCCGCGTTGGGGGAGTAGGTGCCGGCAAAACCGCCGCTCTCTTTCCACGCGACCAACTGGTCAGCCCCGCCATTGATGCTGATGGAGATGCCGAGGTCCTGGTTCAAGCCGGCGCCGGATGTCCAGAGGTCGGCATTGCCGCTCAAGATCGCGAGCGAATCCTGGGTCGGTGTGATCTGCAGCTTCATGGTCGCGGCGTCGACGTCCGTCCACGTGACGCCGTTGCTGTTCGCCAGGCACGGCTGGGTCGTGGTGCTGGCGGAGTACACGGCGGCCGCCGACACCGGGAACAGGCGTGCCGTCAACCGCGTCGGCGAGTAGCCAGCGCCCAGCGGCCCCGCGCCGGCGTAGATCGTTCCGCCCGCTGCCGGCCGGTTCGTCTTCCACCGCAGCTTTACGGTGTAGGTCACACCGCTGCTCATCGGGAATGTGGTGCGGACCGCCGCTGCATTGGGCGAGAAGGTTCCGGCATAGCCGCCGCTCTCCTTCCAGGCGACGATGTTCGAGGGATAGGTCGAGGCGTTGGACGGGCTGATCCAGACGCCGAGGTCCTGGTTCAGACCCGCGTTCGCCGTCCAGAGGTCCGCATTACCGGTGATCAGCGCGATGGAGTCCTGCGTTGGCGTCAACGTCAGCGTCAGGTTGGCTGGATCGATGTCGGCCCAGGTCGTCCCATCACTGTTTGACAGATGGTATTGCTGCGACGTGACCGCGGTGAGGTGCGCGATCGCTGGCGGAGGCGGGCTGTAGAACTGGCCGACGAACACCCGGAGGTAGCCGCCATCGTCGTCGGCGTAGCTCGAGGAATGCGTGTTGCAGGCGGTGCAGCTGCCCAGTGCGTCAGTGGTCGGCGCGCCGCTGTTGTTCGTAATCCCGTCGCCCTTCGCGTCGGTGTTGGTCGTTTGTCCCGCGTTACCCGCGCCGAAGAGCACGGTGGTGATTCCTGCAGCCTGGAGGGCTGCCGTGTTCGCCAGGAAGTATTCAGCGCGGTTGTCCTGGTAGTGGCCGTCCGTGTTGTTCATCGTCAGGTAGTACTGGTTGCCAACGGGCACCTGCCAGACGATCAGCGGGCGCGCCGTCTTCAGATGCAGCTCGGTCATCCATTGCAGCCAGACCGCAAAGTTCGGCAGCTTCACGTTCTGCCGGTCCCACCAATGTGCCCCGCCGTCACCGGCGACCAGCTCGAACCATCCCGCGTCGTGGTCGGCGACGTCGTTGAAGACCAGGTCGAACGTGCTGCCCCATGGATTCGAAGCCACGCCGGCAGAGTTGAGGAAGGCGGCCACCTTGTCCGCCTCGGCGCTGGGGCTTCGCGATGTGTCCGTGTTGGTGCCGATGTCGACCCCGCTGGCCCAGAGCGAGGCGTGGGTCGCCAGCAACACGTTGGGCGCGTATTTGTCCCGGAGATGCAGCAGCGCGCCCGCAAAACCCTGCGCCGTGTCAGGAATGCCGGCAACGTCGGGATGTCCTGAGCTCTTCACCATGGCGGTGAGCGTGGCCGCGGATCCACCCGCCGCTCGCTGCTCGAGATAGCCCCACAGGTCGGGCTCGACCTGGACGATCACCTGGCCGCCAAACGCCGCCGCCTTCTGCATCAGCAGCACGAAGTTGCCGTAGTAGGCATTCATGGTGCTCGCATTGTTGAGGTTGCTGAAGTCCCGGTCGCTTTCGTTCGATCCCACTGAGGGGTTGGACTGGAGCAATTCGTAATAGCTGAAGACCGGGATGTAGCCGGCACCAGCGCTGGCATTCATGTAGTACGTCGCGTACTGTCCCGCCGGTGTGTTCCATGTCTCCCACCCGTTTCCGGTGTTGACCCCGGCCGAGAGATAGGTGTAGCGATAGGTCCATGGAACGCCGCTCGACGTCATCCAGGTCAGAGCGTTCGGCTCGCTGGAGAGCCCGAAACTCAGGTTCCCCCCGCTCGCGGAGGAGGGGAGGGTGGGGACGTTCCCTCCCCAACTTGCGAAGACTTTCCCTCCCACGCTTGCGGGGGAGGGCAGGGTGGGGGCCTGCGCCATCACGGCGGCAGCAAGCGCAGCGACCAGAATCCGGCCCCTCACGGAATCCAGTTAGCGCTCCGGCAAAGGCGAAAGCAATCCCGGCCTAGTAACCGTGTTGGAACGTTCCTCTCGTACGGCTTTTACCGTACTGACCGACTACTCCCTCCCCCGCTTGCGGAGGAGGGTCAGGGTGGGGGCCTTTTGAAACCCATCACCCCTCTACTGCGTTGTGTCTTCGAATGGGGGTTGGAGTAGCGCCCGTGGAGCGACAGGACTGGTTTCATGGCATATATACCTCGACCTATCGAGCGGTCATAGGCTGCGCGTATTTCATCGTCCTCGATCGGGACATCGCCGCTGAAATCACCCATGACGCCTTTCTTCGCCTCTGGGAACATCACGGCCGCCTGGCGTCCGGCTCCAATGAGAAGGCCTGGTTGATTCGCGTGGTAACCAACCTTGGAATCAGTTACCGGCGCAGCCAGGGTGCGGCATGGCGCCGTCACGTCGACCACCAGGAGCCGGTCGATCCCGGATTCCAGGCACTGAACAACCTCGAGCTCGTTCGCGTCAGGCGGGCGCTTCTCACGCTCGAGCCGCGCGATCGCGCCGTGATCTCGCTGCGGTTTGACGGTGGGCTCGGTTTTGCCGAGATTGGAGCGATCCTCGGAAAGTCCGAGAACACCGTCAAGACTCGTTTTCATCGATCGCTCGAAACGCTTCGGCGCCAGCTGGGCGATGCCAGCCTGTTCGATGCGGATTCCCGGATCAAGGATGGGTCAAATGCCTGACCACGACTCGATCGAGCAGAGGCTCACGGATTTTTATCACCGCTCGCGCGTCGCAATGAGCGGCACGGTTCCCCGCTGGG